>Ga0182004_10001735_pt1 | contig 16370 bp, 14 predicted proteins | sample Sormic07211540_1_FD_120479 | JGI IMG/M metagenome (GOLD analysis project Ga0182004, IMG submission 120479) | Endophyte microbial communities from Sorghum bicolor roots, Mead, Nebraska, USA - 072115-40_1 MetaG | ecosystem: Host-associated > Plants > Roots > Unclassified | place: USA: Nebraska...
CATCGAATCTTTGGTCGCATGCATGGAGCATTAAATATAGATAAAAATAAAAACTAATTGCACAGTTTATCTGTAATTTGTGAGATGAATCTTTTGAGCCTAGTTACTCTATGATTGGACAATATTTGTCAAATAAAAACGAAAGTGCTACAGTAGCCAAAAACCAAAGTTTTTGCCAACTAAACAAGGCCTATGGCTAGCAACCAAACGTTCTCTTACTCTTAAAAGAAGCAGCTTTACCGGTGGCGCTTTAATTTAGGTCAAGAAAGAAAGTGCGGAGCCTGGCAGCCTTGGACTTTGAATTCGACGAGTGTCGAGGGATGAATAGCATGAGCATCGGCTCCAAGGTAACTAGACCAGGGGGCACTGACAAAGGGGTACGCAATTTTTTTTTCCACGGAGTTCCAAGCAGCAGCGAGAAGGAGAGGGAGATGGGAATCCATGGCGGACGTCAATGCAGCCAATTATGCGTAGGGACAGGACAGTGGCTACCCGACACCCGGCTTGGGTGAATCAAAAGCTGCGTTTTGTTTTCTGCTCCTTGACTCCTTGTGTACTGTACTCCCCGACCCCCGACCCCGAGGTTGGCAACCGCCGGCAAACCGCGCCGCCGACCACCGCCGAGCTTTGCTCCACCTCCGGCCGTGCGGACCGCGCCATCGTCGACCGCGCCGGCCGGTTGGCCATGCAAATGCATTACCAAAGTGTGCATGGGCTCCTAAAACACTCTAACTCCTCTCACATCGATCACATGGTGTTCCTATGTCGTTTGCAACTGTGTGTATATATACCCTCTTCGTATAAGATTTAGATGTTGTTTAGGACAGCGGCACAGTCTACAAAACACAACTTCAACCTCTTATTGTTATAAAAATATTTAAAAAAATAATATATATATATATATAACTTTATAAAAGTGTTTTTCAAGACAAGTATATTCATATAATTTTCACATTGGCAAACTCAATAACTTAAAAGTTATTGATAATTTATATTCTCAATATTTGACCCAAATCTTGTCTAAAATGACATCTAAATCCTATACAGAGGAAGTATATTTTTTTTATTTACATGGATCATATTCACATATGGTTACCACCTCCATATATGTTTGCCCCCAAAATAAGTTTTTCGCCTTTTGGTGTGGCAAGATCAGCATGTCTGATAACCTTGCTTCTGAAGTTAAAGTACCTTGGATGGTATCATAGAAAAGAATAAAGTATATTTTTTAGTCTTCAAGTTTGGCATCAGTATGATTTGCTATAAAACCAGGCAAAGTATATTTTTTAGTCTTCAAGTTTGGCATCAGTATGATTTTCAACTCTAAACTATAAAACCAGGCAATGGATGTCCTCTAATTGCTGAAACTAAATAAATTTAGTCCCCTAGCAGGTTCTAAACATTGTTTCTATTTTCTAAATCTAAAGGCAAGAAAATATATTGTTTTGATCTTTAATAATCATAATTAATTTATTCTAAATAAAAGATGGAATCAGTTCTAGCTTTCTTCTTAAAATGTTATACACTTTTGGTGCATTATTTAGAGTTATTTGGATCATATTTGTTTTTGGATAAATAATGAGCATGGCCACAAGCAATAAAGCAATGTGCAAAGAAATAAACCAGTTTTAAATAACTATATATAGATCATAAACAAGCAGGGAATATCTTTAAAAAAAATGATACTAACTTCATATTAGAAAACATAAAACTACCTATGAAATCGGTCAAATGATCAAATTTGTCTCCAATTAACAGTTGGAGGGTGTCTATTACCCAATGCCATTGCTTTTGGTTAAAAATTAGACTGACTTACAACTTGAATGTTGAAAATATACTTTACTCTAAAAAATCAAAACTAGACACTAAACTCTGTATAGAACAAAATGTTCATAAAAATGTAACACTATCATTTGGCAACCATTTTTCTGGACGGAGAGTAATTTCGCAATCATGATTAGAGAACACCCATAAAAGTGGAAAACATATATAGCAACAATGCAATAATTGCTGTTATTTTTTGAGATTAATGCAACAATTGTTGTTTTCTTATGGTTTAGTAAATATATAAGAAACCTTGACAATGATGAATGGTCAATGTTGGGGTAATAGAGTACTCCCTCCGTCCCTTTTTAAGTGGTGGTACAATATTCGCGTTGGTAAAAATATCATCAATATTTATGTCTCTAAAAATATTTATCATAAAATAAATTCATCGATCTATCAAATTGTACTAATTATAGCATAAATATTAATTTTTTATATTTGGCCAAATTTGAGTATATTTGATTCCGTAAGAAGCGAGAACGATGATTAAAAAAAAAGATGAGGGAGTAGATCCTTGCGAAACCTTATACTGTGAAATTTTAATTTTAAGAACAGTGTATCGTTGCTTTACTAATCTTCAAATGGTCCCAAATAACTAATTCTGCTAGTACTAACTTACGTACTCCGTATTAATTTTTTTCCCAAATGAATAATGTACTCTACTCTCTTTTCCAGGAGGCTGGGGGTTTATTTAATTATTAAACGTAAGTTGGTACGAAAAATTCAGCTAAGCGGAAACACATCGGCGTCTGAGTGGGCCCGGTTCAAACGGCCAAAGCCACTCCTAGCGCCGATCCGGGCGGGCCCCACAACCAAACCCCCGTATAACACCCGAGGCCGTCAGCGCCACTGCCCTTCCGCATCCAAAGTCCACCACTTCCCTCTGCTCCGACCTCGCCGGCGACCCACCCCGCAATGGTCGACGTCGACCGCCGCCCGTCGCACCCGCACGGCCTCCCGCGCCCGCCTTCCCACGCCGCCGGCCTGCGCCGTCTCTCCACCCGCGCTTCGGCACCCAGCACCCCGCGCACCGCGGCGCCTCCGTCTCCCTCCGCCGCCTCCGCGGGGCCCGCGCCCTCCCCATCCGCGCTCCTCGCTCACCTCGCCGCGGCTGGTGTGACCGTCCTCCCGGGGCTCTCCGACGCCGAGCTCGCCCTCGCGGAGGCCGCGCTCGGCGGCGTCCAGCTCCCGCCCGACCTCCGCGACCTCCTCGCGCTGGGCCTGCCGTCGGGGGACGGCTTCCCGGACTACCGCTCCCCCGCGGGGCTGCGCCTCCTCCGCTTCGCCGCGCAGGAGGTCCCCGCGGCCGTCGCCTCCACGACGCTGCCCCTCGCCCCGGGCCGGCGGCGCGCGGGGGGACGGGCCGCGCCGCCGCCGCCGCCGCCCCTCGTCCCGCTCTGCGGCCGGCATTACGTGCCGGCGACGCCCTGCCTCGCGGGCAACCCGGTGTTCCACGTGTCCGACTCCGGCGTGGCGTTCGCGGGCGCCAACGTCGCCGACTTCCTCCTCCGCGCCTTCGCCGCCGAGCCGCCCCCCGGCGCGCCGCTGCGGCGCCAGCTCTCCGCGCCGGTCCCGCCGCCGTCCGCCGCCGCGCCGCCGTCGTCCACGGCGCGCCGGAGCCTGGACTCCGTCACCGGCCGGGCCCCGCGCTGGATCGAGTTCTGGACCGACGCCGCCGCGGCCGGGGACCGGTTCTTGGAGGTCCCCACGGGCGCCAGCGCCACGAGCGCCGCGGCGGCGCCGGGGTGGCTGCGGTCTAGCCTTGAGGAGGCGGCCTCCATGCTGACGCGCGGCGGGTGGGGCGTCCGCGAGGTGGAAGAGATGATGACTGGAGAAGGTCCCAGCGGCAGCGGCAGCGGCGTCGGCGAGGTGAATGTGGCGGCGTTGGCGTTGACGGTCGACCGGTGCTGCGGCGACCTGAAGAGGGGAGGCTGGGCCGCGGAGGAGGTGGTGGAGATGCTGGGGGCGCTGCTGGGGCCGAGGAAGCCGCGGCGGGCGGTGGCAGCGCTGCCGCCGGACGTGGCCGCACGGGTGGGGCGGCTCGCCGAGGCCGTGTCGCGGGCTGTCGGGTCCCATGCCAAAGTGAAACCTCCGAGGCCATCTTGAAAATCGGGGGAGGAAGGCTGGAAAAAGAATTCTCTGTTTCCAAACTTTTAGTCTAGGACTAGGAAAAAAAAGAATCTCTGTTTTCCCTGTATCCGAGTACGTGCGTGTGCGTGTACATGTACGTGACTAGTAGTCGTGTACAAGTTGTATGGTTTTGGAGTTTGGTAGACCTGTCATGTACATGTTAGATATGCTAGGGTGGTGAATGAATAAAATAAATCTAAGGAATTTGGGAAGCTGACATGTACCGCTCCTGCTTGACCCCATTGAAAAAAACAACGTGGATAGTCGTGGAAGGAGGGTAACGTTTAACGCTCATCAGATTTACATCTGCAAACCGGGGATTAAAAACTTGTGGTCACTGCAGTCCGCATAAATTTATAATTCTAGGTTTAAAATATGTCAACTTTGTAGAAAAAAATTATTAATATTTATGAATCTAAATATATATGCTATGAAAATATATTACATGATTAATTTAGTGGTACTTATTCAGTATAATAAATATTAGTACTTTCTTTACACAGATTTAGTTAAATAAAAATCTGTTTATAGCTTCTCAAAAAACGAGAAATGCCATTGAGGGCCCATTCGAAAGGTATGAATTTTATAAATCTGTTTACAATCGTACATGTTTTATTTTTAGAAAAATAACGAGCATATTCGTTTGACAGAAAAACCATAACTAAAAATAATGTTTATTGATTTATTGTGAAAGAAAAATACTACTCTAATATCGAGCTACTCAACAACAAGGCTTTACAAATCACTTTGAGAGAGACTGACAGTACGTTGCTGCTTCGTCAGTCCCGGCCCAGCAACTCAACAAGCATTCAAAATGCTACACTTTATCCATTGAGGGCCCATTCGAAATGTATGAATTTTACAAATCGTACAGCAATTTCTTACAAATCCATCCAATTTGCCATGAGAAACTTACAAACAGATAAAAAATCCACGCACTCCAAACAGTACCCGAGCCAAGTTTGTGCTAGGAATACCAGCGTCGTCGAAATACCCACAAGACAAGAGGAGGTCATTGAGCGAAGCTCAAGCATCGGACGGCACACTGGGCGGGAGAAGTCGCTTCCATCCAGACTTTCAGTCAGCTACAAGTTTTTCAGCCAGGCGATCTCCCGACAGGCACAACACTGAACTTTGCAACAGAGATGCCCAGTTCCCAAGGGAACCGTTCCCAAGCGACTGCCACTCCCGGACGGCAACGCCGTGCCCCCCAACAGTTCCAGTGTACCTGGCCATTCCAAGCATGCATGCATCTGCTACCACAGCCGGCAGCGTACATGGGCTGCCGCGACGTAGCAAAACCTGAGTACGACGGAAGGGGCACCCTCGACCATTCGGTTCTCGTAATCTTCACCTGGACAAACACAGGTACACTCTATATTACACATGGCTGTCCTGCTGTCTCGTAATATGGGGGCACATGCTCCTCCGTCCTAAAAAAAAAGAGAGTATCATTTCTGTTATAAATCTAGACAAATGTCTGTCTAAATTCAGAGCAAAAACGACAATCTTTATGGAAAGAAGGAAGTATATCTCAACGAAAAGCCCAACTAGAATGAAGAATAAGCCTTGGTGGCTTAGCAACTACCACAGCATCCAAATCTCTAAAGATTCATGGTTTCGGAGCACGTACCGCGAGTATATCCGGTAATGGCGAACCAGAGCATGCTAAATTATATATTATATACTTTAATGCAGCCACAAGGAGCTACTTCCATGTGCCCATACCACGTTGTCACCCAACACCAACAGGAGAGGCGCCTGCGTTCAGGTTGTGAAGTTGCCAAAGTGCTGCAGCAAGGGCTCCTTCAGAAAACGTCACACCAACAGGCGGCGGATAAGGCGGCGTGTGGAACCTGCAGGGAACAGCTCACCACATGGCATTAGGAGGGTATCCGAGACCACGAAGTGATCGTCATCCAAGGGTCTTCTCGCGAACTCATGACCAACTGATTATCGCAGCTTGCCGGGCAGTTCCATCTCGGCCTGGCCAGGAGACAGATCCGCCCGACAATGCCATCCTGAAAGAAAAGAATACTGGCTCTGGAACTTTGAAACCATAAAAGTGCAAACATAGAATGTAGGAGTATCTCCAACACGAAGCTGACCAGCCTTTTTCTAATGTTCCCTCGGACACCGCTCACTGCTCAGCAGTGACCTTCCTCAGCTCTGCAAGCTTGACAATTCAACACTGTAAACAGTTGTATGGAGTAGTACTGTAATCACACCACACCAATCACCTGGCTCGCTTCCAGAAACAAAAGCTTCAGTCAGTTCAGTTTGCAACAGCAAATTAATTCAGCACAATCAGACAATATAAGTTGAGGCAGTGTTCTTCAGATGTTGTATATTATATGCATGTTCCCAAATAAGTTATGTTAGGAAGTTTATAAAATCAACTAAACTAGACAATGAATTAATTTAATGTAACTAAACCAGGTCAAACATTGTATCAGACAATGGTTTAAGTTATGTTTGACCTGGTTTAGTTCATTAACTAGCTTAATGTAATTAAACAAGACAATGAATTAAGTTATGTTTGACCTGGTTTTGTTCACTAAACCAGGTCAAACTAAGTTATGTTGTATACTATATGCATGTTCCCAAATAGTTACAATCAGACAATGAACTAGCTTAATGTAACTAAACCAGGTCAAACATAGTATCAGAGCCTAAAAAATCAACTAAAAAACACATGGTAGCTATAGGAGCAGCCAACATAAAGATCTACCATATCATTAACACTTCCTGCAAATAAAAAAATGCACCAACTTATATTGATGAAAAATACATCAGGCATTACGATTGCACGTTATGGCTACGTGAACTCAGCCAATATCCTTTAAGTACATCATATGAGAAGTTTGTTATTAAACACACTTGCAATTTGCAAACATAAAGATTCTAATCAGATAACCTGATAAAAGATACTAAAGTTATTTTTCTTGGTATAATTGATATAAATGTAAACAAGAGCATATTGAAGGTTGGATATGACCATCTCTAGTTGTCCAAAAGAAAAAAAAAATCATACTAGTTATTGTTATTCTCACTCAACAGAAAAATATATTAGTAGATCTAGTAGTAAAGCAATCCCTTTTCAAAGCCTTACAGTTTGGTAACAAGGATGTGGTACCCCAGCATTTTCTTGGAGACAGTACTATACTTGCAGACAGCTAATGAAACAAACTGTTGCTATCTGGGCAGTCTATTCTTAGACCCAGCAGCTATGTTGTATTGCAGAATAAACTGCTGTTGAAAAAAATACAATACAAGCTACAGACATCTAACATGGTTCTGATGTATCACAATTCCAACAATCATGGCTAAGATCCATAAAAGATGAAAGTGGCAGCTAGCTCAAGCAGCAGTGTACCATACTGTTAACAGTTCCTCAGTGCTACCCAGAAAGAAGCACCTCCATTTGGGTTTGTCTTCTGCCACCGCTAGAGCTCTCTATACCAGGTCACATTGCCAAACTGTGCATAATAAGGCAGCAAGGTGGGCCCCAGCAACAGTTCACCATTTGGATGTCCTGCAATAATTCATAGGACTTTATGGCATTAATGCAAAAGCCAAAAGGTACCTTCATTAGTAAATGATTCCTCAACCATTCCATGTTTTTGCGAGACCTAGTTACAGATGCAGACGCTCACATACACGAGCGTACACTCACCCCTATGAACGCATGCACACACCCTACCCCTATGAGCACATCCAAAGAACTAAGTTGAACCAGCAAATCTTGAGATTGACGAAGTCACCATTAAAAGAATAGTACCGTGGAATAAATCTAGGAAAATGCGAGCACCCTTGTTGACCATGTAGCAAACCTTCACCTAGTGTTACCTCATCCAAGTTTGACAGCTCCATTTACTCCATTTATTTCCCTCTTTCGCAATGGGTGTGATTGGACATGTACAAACGTACTACACAATTTGGTTGCAGAGAACTGGGTGGTCATGCAAAAGGAAAAGGTTTTTCTGTCTAATGTATTGTAGATTGAGAGCGTCATTAGTTTGTCCTTTATCGGTCTGGAGCAAAATAATGATACAGTGACAGTTTATAAACATGAAACTGTAAAGAAAGAACAGATTTAAGCGCGAAGCTCACAGACTTCAGAGACAATTTGTTTCTTTCCGGAACAGCGACCAGATTTACCAAAGTGTGTTTCCAAGTCTTTTGTGTCTCTCTTTTTCAAGAGTAGCAGTCTTCAATTTTGGCAAGTAAATTCCATGATTAACTTTGTTAGGTATGCAGAAATTGTATAAGATACTTTACCAGAAATGTACCGTATGCACAGTACATATCGAATTTTACAGATGTTAGATGCTTTTATCCTCTAAAATCACCCAGGATGTTGTATTAAAATATGACAAAGTGCCAAAAGAACAAGGCAGTCAGCAGGGCAAAAACTGCATACTAGCATCAGACTCTACAACAACTACTCATTTTCTCAGGTTCAACACCAGAAGATGAAAGATAAAAAAAAAAGGCCTAACTCTGTTAAGAAAAGCTGCAACACATTTTCAACTGAAGTCATTCACTACTAGATCAAGGATATATGGCAGCTGTATTGCAAGACAAAGAATTAAACCATTCTATCTTTTGGCATCAGCAAAATACTTCAGTTCAGTCCTAAACCTCATCAAGTCACATTTGATGACCAGGCAACTTAGGGAGAGAAAATGTTGTGCAGAGGAAATAATATATTATGTGTAACTGTTACCAAAAGTCTCCACAAGAGCAGTGCCCATCTTTAAAGTGGTGGAACCGGTTTGCATCCCGGACAATGATATCTCTTTCAGTTATTTTTGATATATATTTGGTAGCATTGTGACAATCCCCACAGACCCGCAAATTCTTGTATATATGGAGCGGAGTTCTTGGAGGAGTATTTATAATGCCAAAGGCAATAGCTAATCTCTCACTATGATTATTCAAGATCTGTTCCTTTTCATCCTCCTCTACGTCTTGTAAGACAAAACTGTAGTCAGGAACATAGCCTGCACTTTTCATCTTGGCCAAAAGGTCCTGTAGCTCTCTCTGGATTTCTTCATGCTGAGGGTGGGGTTCTGTCTGTGTGCCACTGTAAAATACACTCACAGACCCTTTGACCTCCATTGAACTCCATCCAGGGGTCTTTTGCAAATTCTGGCGCCTAACCAAAGACCTTACTGCATCAACTCCATCCCATTTCCCAATCTTTGCATACATATTTGACATCAGGACATAATATCCAACATTCTTGGGATCAAGTTCAAATAGGTTCTGTGATGCCAATTTACCCAATTCAACATTCCCATGAATCCTACAGGCACCAAGCAGTGCGCCCCAAACAGCAGAGTCAGGCTTAATTGGCATGCCTTGTATGAACTCAAAAGCTTCGTCCAACTGACCAGCTCTTCCAAGCATATCTACCATGCATGCATAGTGCTTTGCAATGGGCACAATACCATAAACAGTTTGCATCAAATCAAAGAAACTCCGACCTTGATCAACTAAGCCAGCATGGCTACAGGCAGCCAATAATGAAACAAATGTGACATTATCAGGCTTAATTCCTTCTTGTTGCATTTGTGAGAAGAGATTGAGTGCCTTTGCACCATGCCCATGAACCCCAAGACCAGCTATGATGGCATTCCAAGGACCTGTGCTCCTTCTAGGCATATGCTCAAACAAAAGCATTGCTTCTACTAGCTTCCCACATTTAGCATACAAGTCTATCAGACAAGTACTGACATACACATCAAGATTTAATCCAGTCTTAATTGACAGTGCATGCATTCGCATTCCCTGCTGCAATGCACCGAGGTTCGAGTACGCAGGCAAAATGCTGACAAACGTCCCTTGAATCGGCTTCAGACCCTCATGATTCTGCATATCATTGTATATCCTGACTGCCTCATTAGAAAGTCCATTCTGCATATACCCTGTAATCAGCGTGTTCCAGGACACAACATCTCGATCAGGCAAGTTATCAAATACCATCTGGGCAGCATCAATCTTCGACAGCTTAGCATACATATCAACCACAGCATTTCCGGCAATGATGTCACCCACATCCCAGCCCCGCCTCCTTACGTAGCAATGCACTGACTTTGCACCGCGCTCATCTCCGCACTGAGCAACAGCAGATGCCAGGCTAACAAGTGTTAGCACATCAGGGGAAACCCCACTTTTCATCATACCATGGAACAGCTCGACAGCAGCAGCAACCTTCCCACCTTGCTCATACGCTGAAATGATCGAATTCCACGTGACCAGATCCCGTAATGCCATTCCACCAAACACCCAGCGAGCCTCCACTAGCATCCCCAGCTTCCCGTACACGTCAATCAAGGCATTGCACACAAATAGCTCGCCAGACAGCCCGCGCTTCACCGCATACACGTGCATGACCAGAGCAAGCGCTCGATCCCCGAGCAGAACGCACATTGGCAGGACGCTCGAGAGCGTCACGGCATCCCCCGCGACCCCCTCGCCGACCATCCTCCCGAACAGCGCAACCGCGTCCACGGCCCGGGCGTTGCGGCACAGCCCGGACAACATCGCGTTCCACGCGGGCACATCCCGCTCGGGCATTTCGTCGAACACTCTGTAGGCCTCAGCGACGCGGCCGAACCGCAGGTAGGCGTGGACGAGGGAGCCCGAGGCGAAGACGTTGGGGTGGAGGAGCCCCAGGCGGAGCGCGCAGGCATGGAACTGCGCGGCGGAGGCCGGACCCGGGGCGGCACGGACGAGCGGCGGGAAGGTGAAGGAGTCGGGGCGGAGCGGGTGCGCGCCCGCGAGGAGGCGGCGGAGGAGCGGGAGCGCGAGGCGCGGGAGGGCGGCGCGGGAGAAGGCGGCGATGAGGGAGTTGGCGAGGAGGAGAGGCGGGACCTGGAGCTGCGGGTCGAGGTGGCGGAGGTGGCCTGAGGTGACGAGGACGGCGTGGGCGCCGCGCGGGAGTGCGGACGATAGCATTGGTGGGCGCGGCAACTTTGATTTTGGTTTTGATAGTCTTTTTGCTCAGCCGCTGGAAATATTATTTACGCTGGCTGCTTTGTATTTGGTAATTATTGTTTAGGGAACGTATCATGTGCAATTCAGCTTCGTGTGCAACCTATGCAACCACCAATTAAGGCCACAAGATCTAGATCCAACGTCTGAGATCTTTTTCAATTAAACCCTCCTATCTGGATACACACGGGCTAGATTTAAACCCACAGGTGGAGGGGTTTAAGTGGAAAAAACCTCAGACGTTGGATCTAGATCATGTGGCCTTAATTGGTGGTTGCATATGTTGCACACGAAGCTGGGTTGCATATGATACGTTGCCTATTGTTTAATCATAAACTATCTAGGTTTAAAAAAATATCTCTTAAATTACAGATAAATTATACAATTAATTATTTTTTATTTATATTTAATGCTCTATATATATGAGTCTAGAAATAGAAATTTGATGTGATGAGAAATTTTAAAAAAATTTAGAAACTCCGGATCCAATGATAGCGGTGAACAGTGAACAGTGAATTGTTTTGCCTTGCCAACATCAACCATTTTCTCCTCACGTTTCTGCAGGCTGGGGGGAAGAGGCGAGCCATCATGGAAGGTCCGTGGGAGTTCGGGGGGGGACCTCCTGGTGGTTGTGGATTTTGACGGAAGTAAGCGTCTGAAGGACCTAGAGTTCACTTACATTCCGATCTGGATTCGTGTTTTTGACCTCCCGCTGGGCATGATGAATTCGGTGAATGGGATGGTGTTGGGCAATCGGATTGGGAGAGCTCTGGCAGTTGACACAGAGGACGATGGATCAGCAGTAGGCGGTTTCCTGCGGATCAAGGTGAAGATTGACATCCGAAAGCCGTTGATGCGTGGCATTCTGTTGGAGAGGGCTGAGGGTGAGGATGATTGCTGGTGTCCGATCCGTTATGAGTATTTGCCAAACTTTTGTTATGGATGTGGGCTGTTGGGTCATGTGGAAAAGGAGTGTGATTCTTGTGTTGAGGAGGAGGTGGGTTTTAAGCAGTTTGGGGACTGGCTGCGGGTGACACCAACTCGGTGGAAGGGGCAGGGCGATCAAAGGCAGAGGTGGTCTGAGGGAGGGAGCTCAGGCAGCGGAAAATTTGGGAGAAGCAGAGAAAGCGGAAAGTTGAGTTTTGCCCAGGACCATAGTAGGAAGCCAGCATCCTCGCTGAAAATGAACTCTTACAGCGACCCAGAGCTGAAAGATGATGGCACTAGCCCAATTAAACCTTCAGATAAGGTTGGAGAAGGAAGGCTGGGCACACCAAAGGCCCTGGTTTTTGAAGTGGAGGTGGAGGGGGGAAGTTTGCAGAAGGATGGGAGGGGGGGTCAACAACAGGAAGGTGGGGGGAAAACGTTGGGGGCCGTGGTACAGCTGGAGGACAACAGTGCAACGCCAAACCTTGAACAAGTGGAGGTACCCAACAATGCTGGGTTTTTTGTTATGCAAGGAGATGGCAGCCACATGATTGGGGAGAAGGATATGGATGTGGATGGTGTCGCGGGAGGTGGGACGGGGGTAGAAGGGAAGGTGCAAAATGTGTTGGGGCTGGTCCAGGGGATGAAGGAAGGAGGTGTAGCGCTGGCTGTACAGGTGGAAAGTAAGGGCGTAGAGGTGTTGGGTGGTGGGGGGAAGAAGCCTGATTCGTTTCAACGGAGGCCGCGTGATCCAGGAACTTTGAGTGAGGCGCAACCACTAGTTTTGGAAAGGAAAAGGAGCCGGGAGCCAGAGAGTTCTGGGGAGGAGTTAGACCATAGGAAGAAGAGGGTGGTGGGGGCAGAAGCGGGATTTGGCAATGACAATATGGTGAATGGTAAGGCAGGGCTACTAGGTGAGTCCTGCCTGACCAAATGAGACTTATAGCTTGGAATTGTCGGGGATTGGGGAATGGCCCGGCAATTCGTGGCCTTCTGGAGCTCTAGAAGGAGGAGGCCCCCGATGTTTTGTTTCTATCTGAGACAAAACATGATGGCAGATGGTTGGATTGGCTGAGGTGGAGGTTGGGTTTGACTAGTATGGTGGCGAAAGACAGTGAAGGGGCAAGTGGTGGCCTCGCAGTTTTTTGGAGGAAAGATCTTGACCTTACGGTCAAAAGCATGTCTAAGTATCACATAGACATGGTAATAAAGGAGGAGGATGATTTTGAATGGCGGTTCTCACGAATTTATGGAGAATCAAGGAAGGAAGAGAAGGATAAAACCTGGGATATGCTCCGGTCTCTACATGGGCGTCTATCTCTACCATGGGTTTGTGCGGGTGACTTCAATGAGGTCCTCTTTGCTCATGAGAAAGAAGGGGGCTGATGAGGGAGGAGGCTGCCATGGAGAAATTTCGGATAGTTTTGGAAGACTGTGATCTGCATGATCTGGGTTGTGTTGGGGACTTGTTCACATGGCGAAACAACCATCACAATGTGGGGAGCTACACAAGAGAGCGGCTGGATCGTGCCCTTGCTAACACGGCTTGGAGATGTAAATTTCCATTAGTTCGGGTTATAAATGGTGACCCACGACACTCAGACCACAGACCCGTGATTGTGGAGGTGGGGGAGAGGGAGTTACGGAGGTGGGAGGGGTCTCGAGAAGTTTTGAGGAATTTTGAAGCCCGGTGGCTGGAGGAGGAGGACTGTGCAACTAAGGTGGAGGAGGCCTGGGGCTCGGCCCTGCTGGAAGGCAACACCACCATTTTGGAGCTGCAAAGCCGGGTGTTGGGGGAGTTGTGGGAGTGGGACCGCTCGGTTTTGGGAGCTTTGGAGAAGAGAGTGAAGAATGCTAGGAGAGAGTTAGATAGGTGTAGGAGAAGGGGAATTTCCCAAGAGAATGTTAATCGGGAACATGTGCTGCGATATAAATTAGGGAGATTGGAGGATCAGCTGCATGTGTACTGGAAACAACGGGCCCACAATTCCTGGCTGCTGCAGGGTGATCGGAATACCAGATTTTTCCATGCTTTTGCATCAGAGAGAAGGAGGGAAAATGGAGTCAAGAGACTAGTTGATGAGGGAGGGGGGTGGTGGAGGGAGACAGGCTGAAAACTTATATTGCCAACCAATACCAAGATCTATTTCTTACACAGGCGGGAGGAGGTGTGGAGGTAGTGACCAGCTATGTTCAGCAGCGGGTCACAAGTGAGCTGAATCAGTTTTTAATGGCTCCATATTCAGGCGATGAGGTGTGGAAGGCGTTGGGGAGCATCGGGGACCTCAAAGCCCCCGGTGCGGATGGCATACCGGCTATTTTTTACAAGAGATTTTGGGGGCTGATTGGTGTCTGAGTGAAGGAGGAAGTGCTAGGCGTACTGAATGGAGGGGAAATGCCATCTGGATGGAATGACACTATAATTGTCCTTATCCCAAAGGTAGATAAACCGGAAAAACTAAAAGAGCTTCGACCGATCAGCTTATGCTCCATTTTATACAAGCTCATCTCTAAGGTGATAGCAAATCGGCTGAAAGTTGTGTTGCCAGAGGTTATTTCTCAGTCCCAAAGCGCCTTTGTTCCGGGGCGGCTGATAACAGACAATGTGTTACTGGCATATGAGCTCACACACTACCTGAAAAATAAGAGGAGTGGGACAAATGGAGTGGCTGCAATAAAGTTAGATACGAGCAAGGCATACGACCGGGTTGAGTGGGGCTTTTTGTATAGTATGATGATCAAGTTGGGCTTCAGACAACAGTGGGCGGAATTGGTAATGAGGTGTGTCTCATCGGTGAATTATAGAATAAAAATCAATGGAGACTACACGGAGCCAATTATCCCACAGCGTGGCCTTAGGCAGGGAGATCCTCTGTCCCCCACCTCTTCATAATGTGTGCCGAGGGGCTGTCTGCCATGCTGGAGAAGGCAGAGACTGATGGGAAAATTGTGGGCATCAAGGTGTGTCGTACAGCCCCAAGTGTCAACCACCTATTTTTTGCAGATGACTCGCTGATTTTGATGCGCGCGCGAAATGAGGAAGCTTCTGAGCTGAAAAGGATTCTGGAGGTGTATGAGAGGGTGTGGGGACAAATGATCAACAAAGATAAGTCATCAATCCTGTTCAGCCCAAATACAGAAAGAACAATAAGAGTTCAATTGAAAGCCACCCTCTCAATATCACAAGAGAAATGGGGAGAAAGGTACCTTGGGCTACCTGTCTCCATCGGAAAGTCGAAAAAGAAGACCTTCGCATACATCAAACAGAGAATCTGGTGCCGGGTACAGGGATGGCAGGAAAAGATGCTCTCAAAGGCGGGTAAAGAAATTTTAGTCAAGGCTGTGGCTCAGGCTATCCCAACTTATGCCATGTCTTGTTTTGACATAACAAAGACCTTGTGCGACCAAATTAGTGCTATGGTGTGCAGATATTGGTGGAGTCAGCAAGACAAAACAAATAAAATTCATTGGCTCAGCTGGGAGAAACTGACTCGGTCAAAAAAGAAAGGAGGTTTGGGGTTTAGAGACTTACATTTGTTCAACATATCTATGCTGGCAAGACAGGCGTGGAGGCTACTGAGCATTCCGGACAGTCTATGTGGCAGGGTGCTGAAAGCTAAATATTTCCCTCATCACAACATTCTAGAGTGTCAAGCAAAAGGGGGGATCTCATATTCCTGGAGGAGTATTCTGCAGGGGGTTGATCTTTTGAAGAAAGGCCTGATTTGGCGAGTGGGTGATGGAAGACATATTAATATTTGGACTGACCCTTGGATCCCTCGGGATGGGAATCGACAACCGAGCACCCCTAGAGGGGCCTCCTTACTAACAAGAGTAGAGGAACTAATTGACCCGGGCACTGGTGATTGGGATGAGCAGTTGGTCTATGAGACTTTCTGGGAGGAGGAAGCAGAGGTTATCTTAACAATTCCAATTGGCGAGGACACACCGGACTGGCCAGCATGGCACTTCGATTCAAAAGGTCGTTTCTCTGTCAAGTCGGCGTACAAGCTGGCAGTGCAAACCCGCGATACTGAGGCTGGTCGGGAAGCTGGGACATCGGCAGAGGGGGGTTCAACAGCCAATTATTTCCCATGGCATAAAATATGGCTGTTGAAAGTGCCTAATAAAGTCCAGATGTTTTTTTTGGCGATTAATCCATAATAGTCTGGCTGTCCAAAAAAATCTAAAAAGAAGGAAAGTCAAGACTAAAACTTTGTGTCCGATGTGCAATAGGCTTGATGAAGACTGCGGCCATCTCTTTTTTAACTGTAAAAGGGCTCAGGAGTGTTGGCGTGATCTACACTTGGAAGAGGAGCGCTGCAGCTTAGCAAACTGTGGGTCACGAAAGGATGTAGCAAGGAAGGTGTGGGCAATGCAGCCGGAAGTCCAACTGAAGATCGTGGTGTTCCTGTGGAGGTGGTGGGCGGCAAGAAATAAAGCAAATGCGGGAGAAAGGGCACAAGCTGCTGGAGAGGTGTGCA
>Ga0182004_10001736_pt1 | contig 16368 bp, 14 predicted proteins | sample Sormic07211540_1_FD_120479 | JGI IMG/M metagenome (GOLD analysis project Ga0182004, IMG submission 120479) | Endophyte microbial communities from Sorghum bicolor roots, Mead, Nebraska, USA - 072115-40_1 MetaG | ecosystem: Host-associated > Plants > Roots > Unclassified | place: USA: Nebraska...
ATGTTGATGCAACACATGCACCAACCAATCACCAAATGATATGATCCACTTCATATCATCACATGACCGTATTGGTTCATCGATCTTGACCTCACTTGCTCTTCACTGTTGCCTCGGTCCATCAGTGCCAAGTCTTGCTCAAGCTTCACCGTCACACGCGGTCCCTCACTTCAAAGCCTCTGACATGCCCTTCACTCTTGCAACCGGTCCATCAAGCCAAGCCTCATCTTGATCTTCTCCACCTTGGTCACATGACTCCATGTCATGTCTCCTATGCAATGAGCTCCTTCATCATCACATAATCACATGTGGACTAATCTCCTGTGTATCTCACATAAACACTATTAGTCCACCTAAGTTGTCACTCAATTACCAAAATCAAACAAGGACCTTTCAACCGCATTCCTCTCCTATTTACATTGAGCATTTACTTTCAAGTATTTCAATTCTTGTATCTACTTTCATAGAATTGCCATGCTAGAATAGGATTTGAATCTAGGGTGCAAAACTTTTATCTCAGTAGAATTACTAGGAAAACACTTTAGGCACCTAGGGGTGAAGAAGGGCTAATAAGTTTTAATTACCGCATTAATTTTTAGAATTATCCCAATTCACCCCCCCTTTGGGCATCTTGACCCTTTCAAACACGATAGGGGCATGTACACCATCTCTACACCATGGGAGAGACAAAAACATGGGGCCTCTAGTTGGTCTCTCTAGGGGGCCGCTTCTCCCTCACGGCATGAGATGGACACGAGGGTAAAGGTAGACTTGGGAGAGACACAACCTCTTTATGCTCTGACCACCAGCTCTAGGCTCCACGAAGCACATTAGAGACGATTCTAGCATTGTCGGTCACTACCATGGAGGAGGAGACGCCTCCAAAGACTCCAAGATGAACACAAAACCTTATAGCCCCCTTGCCCGCCAAGGACTAAAGTTGCCCTTGAGAGCTAGCATATAAGTGGCATGGCCCACAATATGTATCTAGTGAAAACTATAATATTGTAGACTTCCTTTACGATGAGAACTCTATGTGAGCTAATTGTGCAAGACATGTGTCATAAATGTTAACTACTTTAAATTTGTTAAGAACCATGGTGTGTACAATGTATTGTCTATATGGATTTGATCTTAGTTTTCTACATGTTGTGGCACAGATAGTGCAATACCTGGGACAACTTGATTAACTAAGGTTAGTTAGAGGATGATATTTTGATTTAGATTAGTTAATTGGACAATCATCACACTTGTCATGGTCATGTCTCATGATTGGTGGGAACCTCGATAGCAAACCCAACACCATAAGCAGAGAAAGACTTGATGACTAGGAGCATATCCTCTTTTGTGGAGCTTCAATGTGTAGTATTGGTTACAATTTTAGCTTCAACTAGCTGATATTATTAGCTATAGGTTGTTAAACTCTCTGTGGGTGGGTATAGGTCCACTAGATAAAGTTGCATATCTAGTGTAGAATCAAGCTGAACCCTAAGGTTAGATGGGAAGGCACAGGTTAAACCTTTGCAAGAATAATTTGCTTTACATTTGTAAACATCATTAGCTAGCTGATATTATTAGCTAGATTGCTAAACTCTTAGTGGGTGGGTACAGGCCCACTAGATAAAGTTGCATATCTAGTGTAGAATCAAGATGAACCCTTGGTTAGCTAAAAAAAGGGGATAGTTTACACCTTTGCAAGAACACATTCCTTGTACATTTGTAAACACCATTTTAGGCATCATTATATGCCAATTTATTTATTACCGTTTTCCTTTTCTCATTACGCCCAAATAGTGCAGCCGAAGGTATGTTTAACGATAACTCTAGCTCTTTGTTGATGTTTGATGTTTCATACTCCCTTTTATTCCAAACTAAAAGTCATTCAGACTTTTACAAAAGAGTTAAAGTATCTTAAGTTTGGCCAAAATTAGAAAAAATTACAAAATATAACATAAAATGGGTAATGCTATGGAAATATAGTTAAATGAAGAATCTAATGATACTTAGTTAGTATCATAAATGTTATTATTTTATTATATAAATTTGATTAAACTTAAAATGTTCATAACTCAGAAAAGATAATTTGAAATAGAGAGTACAAAACATCAAACATAAAGAAAGTTAAAATGACTTCCAATTTGGAATGGATTGTTTAGGACTTGTTTTTATAAGTCGGATCTAGTAGCCACTACATACTTAAAATGTGCGGTCATACATCAAAATTTTAGGACCCCTTTGTAACGTAGAAATTTCATAGGGAATGTGTAACATATAAATTTCGTAGGGAATTGTTTGAAAATTTGCAGAAATCAGTTTATTTTACATGATCCCACGTTCTAAAGAGAGAAGAAAAACTGCACTCCTAGCTAGATGAAAACTGATCTTTCTGGTTTTTGAATTCTAGAATCTGGAAAATATTTCTGGTTCTGACTTCCAATACCATAATCATCTGGCAGGGAAACTATGTATCACCTTTTCTTTCAAAATAAAATTTCATTTGGTAATGATTTTGCTGTTCCTAAAGAGAAATAGTACGGAAATTCCCTACCAAATGCACATTACACAACAAACTTTTTTAAAAAAATCTGAGACAACAATTTTATATAAATGCAGACAGTAATGCACCCTGGCTTATCGACACACTGTTATATAAAAGCAGAGTCATAAATGCATATCATTTCCAAATAGATGCCACAGAAAACTGTGGGCCGCCATATAGTTTCTTGGGTCAACATTTTATTGTAACTGTTCAAGGACATCGAAATCAGATGGACTCAAACGAGCACTACACACTGCAAGGTAGATTTATGTAATACATGTAGACAATATATACATGGGCAAACCAAAATATAGGTTCAGATAGCGATCGCCAAAGGTTTTCTCATCAAGTAGCAACTCTCACTGATAATCATGAGCCTGACAATAGTCATGATGTATTATAATATCGGGTTGCAATGAAAAACAAACATGCAAGAAAGAAAAGCTCATCGTCTGCTATAAAAAGTCTTATCTTCAATGCTCGCTCTAAACCAACATTGATAACGGATGTAACTAGAAAACCAATACTGATCACCAATGCAATGCAACTGCATCAAACTCACACTGTTTTACAATAGAGTATTCAGTTTGTGAACAGAATTATCCTCCGCACTAGCGCAAAACATTGTCTTCTGAGTTAGAGCAGAGTATCAACAGCAGTTAGTACATCCGCCCTTTGAAACTCCCATAGCAATTCACGCCAACAGAAATTAACTTTGCACAGCAGAGTAGCAAGAAGCTATTGCATCATTCTTGTTTTGATTAACAAGACTGGACATCAAACCAAACTGAACAATGAATTCTTTAGGACATCACTCTTCTTGAAGCAAAAGACCAAAAAAAAAAACAAATACTGGCAACGTAGCTAAAGATCAGGTGAGCTAACAGAAAATAGAATCATAGACAGTAGCTAACACAAATACTCAGACCTTCACAGACAGAATTACAAACGGAAAAAGAGCTCAAATACACAGTAAAAACGAGCAAAGAGCAACACTAATACTGACCAAATTATCCAATGCAAGGATGGGTCTAACAAACAAACAGAGCCTGATACATGTTGCGTGAGATCCCAATTGTAAAGCCTAAGAAGCAACAGAACAAGATGCAGATACTGCTTAGGTGCCTACCTTCATGGTTAAATATCAATTTAAAACTATATGCAAGATAGATAGTTTACAAATTACAACACAATGATTTTAACAATCTATGAACAAGCAAGTACAACACCCAAACACCACAAGATTTTTTTTTTACAACCATGCTAGGCAGCTAAGGCAACTATCAACTGAACAGAGCAGGCTTCCGCTTCTATCAGATTGGTTAATTATAGGAGGGCAAATTAGAAATATTGTTGCCGTTCAAAATTCCAAATCTAGTAATTCAGTAATCCATATAAATAAACTCTACAGTGTACACCAGCCAAACAGGGCAGACCTCATGACACTGTTCTTCCATAGCAAATGGAAGCTAAGTAGAGATTTTTCGCCCATTTGTCCTGTAAACAAATCATTAGTATGTGCAAATGGATGTTCAATCTGAGGTTAGAGAAAAGAGAAAGAATATCAAATCACCTTCACATGCTGGCTGGGGAAAGCAGACGTTCTTAGGGTTTCCTGTGTTTCGTCAGCAGGTTTCCTTTTGGGGATGCTCAAGATAAACGCTGCCTGATCCCATGTAGCTGCAGTAGCTGTGATGCGAAATCCATTATCCCAGCGTCGATGGATACCCTCACTTGGATACAAGAAATCAAGCTCGACAACCTAAAACCAAAAACATTAAAAATAAGCACCAAGTTTAACAATGTAATTTCCAGCCTATGCTTTTCTTGAAACGATGTTCTTGAGATTCAGAATAACACGCATGTCAGATATGTTTTTTTTCCCAGTATAGTAGACAATTCAAAGCAAAGGCCAGTCTTTAACTCTTAGCACATACTAGATGTGAGCACACCGACATACCTGTGCCGAAAAGCCAGAATTCCGAGACATGACCACTGCCCACCGACTTCCTGCTGTGGCCATAGCAGTAACATAAAAACCCTCCTTCCACTTTTTGTTTATCCACTTGAAAGGGAATGAGTCGCTTACTTTGTAGGATTGCTGGGCATATTGTGTTCCTGGAGAGGACAAAGTCAATTCCAATCTACAGTGTATACACAAGTGCAATACCATAAACTGTCACAGCCGCCAGCTAAAGGCTTGCAATCGCAGCTTGACAAAGAACATAAGCACTTCTATGCAAGGTTAAACTAGTCTGGTATATCTCACTAACATAACATGGTGGAAACAACATATTACACAACTTTATAATATATATAGGATGGACACAAAAAAGTAGAACTTTGTAGTACACAATTTCAACAGGGAGTATTTTATGGAGCCCAGCACCAATTGTATTACCTCTCGACATGACCACTAGTGAACTGCCATTGTTTGCCCCTGCTAGGGCAGTAATATAGAAGTTCTTCTCCCATTGCTCCATTATCCATTCCTAAAAGCAACACACGCTATATCAAAATCAATTGCAAAAAAGGAAAGAGCAGACCAGCATATATCAAATTTAAATGCTGTTCCCTCCATTCGAAATTCTAGTCCACTTGGGTTTTCTCCTAAGTCAAACTTAGCTAACTTTGACCAAGTCTACAAGTTCAAATAAATGCACTATCAAGACATAAGACATATTTCATGGAGAAAGAATTTAATAGTGAAACTAATTTGATGTTGGTACATTATTATGCTATATAAACTTTGTTTAGGGGTTTGAATTAGGACAAAGCCAAATAAACTATAATTTGAAATGGAGGGAGTACAGTAAGTAAAATAAGTGATATGAGATTGCTACAGCACCAAAAAAGGGGCAGCACTTAATAGCTTACCTTGTGAAGAAAATATGGAGAAAGTTCATATACTTGAGAAGTAAATCCAGTGCCAGCATCCATTATCAAAGCCCACAGATTTGAACAAGAGGCGACAGAGCTTATAAACAAGCCATCTTCATTTCCCTTTGAAATGTGCTGAGCTAACCTGCTGTCTGCAACATTGTAGTGATACCTGCAAAGAATCATGATTAGAGTGAAGTATTTTCTTTCTAACTAAAGCATACACCTATGCAGTCCGTACCTCTGTTTCATAGGCCGCCTGGCATTGTAAACACTAATCCATTGGGTCGCAGGCATTCCCATCCTAATCTTCTTTTTGGGCTGCTCATCATCATCTTCCTCCATCATAAGGCGACCTCTCTTCTGGCCTACCTGAAATATAAGCTGGTAGCAATTCATAAAAGTATATATTAGCATCTATACAAATCATGTATGTAGAAGTGTACTGGTACCAAATAATCAATGGCCCAGAAGCCTTAGTACAAAAGCAATGGCTGGAAGCAATCTTTAGTTAAGCAAGGACAAGGAGCAACAAGGTTGGATAGAACAGTACCTTCTGAGCACCATCTGTATTGATTGGCCTTATGTCTGGGTTTGGACCAACAATGCCATCAAAAAGAGAGATGCACTTTGCATAGTTTGGTTCTTCATCAAACTTTAAGTTCACAACATACTCAATAAATTGTCGGAAAGGTTGTGGGCAAAAGCAACACAGAGATTCCGGAGAAGTTGCCATCTTTTTCTTGCAGACAAGGAAACCTTTGTTCTCCCCCTAAAATCATTTCGTAGAAAAATTGAGTGAGGGGGAAAAGAAAAGAAAAGCATGTCAGTAATTAAGAAAATCTCAAAGTTGTAACAAAGTTCACCTGGTATCCTTGCCAAGGAAGGCGACCACGCAGAAGAAATACAAGTGTGTAGGCAAGAGATTCCAGGTCATCCCTCCTGCTTCCAGTTCTCCCCAAATGAGCATGCACGCTAGCATACCGAACAGTTCCTCTGTTCCATTAAATAGTGATGTATGACAAAAAAAAGTGTAAGCATAGAAGTAGGGAGGAATAAAGCCATGGAAGATAGAACCTAATGAAGTATTTCTATTGCAAACCTGAAGACATCAGGCCTTTGATCATATTCAACATGCTCTCCTGTACCAGTGTCTTTCCATCTGGTGGCTGTGTTGACAAATCAATGTTATGTCAAAACTTACATGCATATTTGAAGGCCCACTAGGCCCAATGTGTCACCAGAATGTTCCTCTAAACTGATATAAAACAAAAATACCTAAACCAAGGTCAACAAGAAAAAGTTTCTTCTCTTCTAGGGTGCCTGGAGGTCCAAGCAAAAAGTTTTCAGGTTTTACATCTCCATGGACGTACCTGTCATAAACAAGAGATTTTTTTTAGCTATTATTGTATACACAGTATACAAAATATATTGGTATCCTTTGACAAGACTACATCAGATACCCTTTTGAGTGCATCTTCTCCAGTATGGAAATTGCTTCTATAGCAATGCAAGCCACCATTTCAACAGACATACTGTAAACGGAACAAAATGAATCAATTAAGGAACTGAGAAAACCAGACAACATTAAAAAGAATTGGAACTGCATTAGATACTTACGAGTGAGAGTTATTATTCCAAACATCCCATAGGCTTGGCCCCAACATGTCCATAATCTGCATAGAAGTTAACTTGCATGAGAAACATATGCCACTAGCAAACAGGGTTCTTTAGGTAATGAAGTAACCAAGCCTTCAAGTATTTTTTCCAGCCATGACTCACCAATCATGAATCAAATAAGCTGAGAAATATTGTAATGCATTGGCACTGAAATTGATTAAAAGTTACCTCATGCAACCAAATAAGATGTGTTGCAAAAACAAAAGAACCATGCTATCACGCTTGCTTGCGCAAATAAAAATGGACAAGTAGTCTTAGTGAACATTACACTGGTTTGTGACGCAAGATAGAAAAGTTTACTGGACAACACATTTGTTGTAACACATTGCAAGTTAGGATTACTTACTTTGAACAACACAGCCTACTGTGGAAGCTTGGCAGTTTGGATTACCCATTCCTGTCCCTTAAAACTACCAGACAACCATCTCCAAGCCAGCCACTGTCACCTGTTAGCTTCATTCTCTCTACTCTCCCTCTCATAACTCTCTCTCCCACTCATTGCAGCTTCTGCTGCTGACTACTACACCCATCTTAAAGCTATAATAAGTAGCTATGGTGGCACTGTGGAAATGGATGGTGCCAATGGCAAGCTTCAATAGCAGTTGCAACAGCGGCAGAGGCAACAGAAACCACCTCTGTTGTTTAATTCTCTTGTAAACCAGTCAAGCTGAGGGGATCCATACCGTCCACCACCAGCCACTAGGGGACAAACTCTTCATGTTATTAGGCACAAGTGGGTTGCAAGTGGTTCTTAGATTGAGCTGTTGAGATACAGTGTGCAGCTGACTATCTGAGTACAATAGTGGTCTTCATCTCATACATTTTCTTTTTTTTCTCTGTGATATATATGCACGAACTTAGTTAATGTGTGTGAAAGCCATACTTGATTGAATCAGATGTGTAACTTTTGGGGACCAAGAAGAAAAAACACAAGTGGAAAGGGGTAGAATGAGTCAGGTAGTCTGAATGTGGACAGCTGAAACTAAACTATTATTTTATTAAAAAAAGTCAATACAACTATTTATTTGACATGCAAATGAGCGGAGTCAGAGATGCAGCATGCTAGGTAGTATCAAGCAAAGACAGTCACCAGCAAAATATTGTGGAAGTATTTTGAGAACTATTAGAGTCTATAAGCAATCTTAAAACAACAATATTGTATAGAATACTAACTGATTGGTTTTCACTGAAAGAAAACTATTATTATAGTTTTTGAACAGGCGGTGCTAAAGGGTAAAGCTTTTCTTTCCATAGGCCCACCAGTGCCCAAAAACGTAAAGAAAATCACTAATTATTGACTTTGTATGCCTATGTCACCTCATCAATCATGAGGTGCATACCTTCCGAGGAGGAAAAACATGGGGTCTCTAGTTTAAAATGATGAAGACCCCAATTCATTATATTTATAATGGTTCAGAGTAGTGACTATACCTTACCTGAACATAACAGTGGACTAATGCCAGTGCCAGTTTTGATTATAGTAAGGGTTTGGGAAACGTGAAGCAACAGCAAGACAAGAATTAATCAGATTTAACTTTAATAGAAGGAGGACAGACCTGGCACAGTGGTAGAGTGCCTCCACTTGTGCCCTTGAGGTCCTGAGGTTTGGACCAGCCTTGTTTCAGAAATTTGCAATGGTAAGGCTGTCTGGAAATTCACATTCGAGACCCTATGTGGGAGCTTTAGGGTGTGATTGGTTGCTTACATTAGCCTTAGGTCCCGTTTGAATCCTGATGGACTATGAGAATATGGGTAAAAAAATCTGATGTGTTTTATTGGATTATATGCATGTATGTTAAAATCCCCTAGAATCCTAACCTGTTTGGATGGGATTCTAGGATTCTGAGATTTTTTTTAATCCAGATTCCTGAAATCCCATGGTAACCAAACGGTACCTTAGCATGCATTAGACCTTATGTAGCACAACCCAGCCAGTATAAACATGTGCAATATCTTTGTGTTTGGTAGTTCTGCACAGGCATTGGTTGCTTACATTGTGTAGCATGTAGCTTGTAGCCACATCCATGTTCTAGAAGTTGTCTTATGTTTCTAGTAGAGAGGAGAGGTGAGAATTTATCATTTTTGTGGTCCAATCGGCTCGACCTAACATTGGACCTACTTTAAGCACTGTGCAAGCATGCATAAGAGCTTCTACAGGCAACTGAACATATAGACAAACTGCACTGCACAAGCCTAAATATAGACTAGTGCAGGCAACCAAACAGGCCCTTAATGGAAGGAGAATTTTAAATGATGGTGGCTTGGACAGCTTAGAGATAGGAAAATTTTAAAAGATAATGGCTTAAAGAAGAGATGCCGCGTGAAACCAGGAAATATTGAAAAGTAGTAGCAAGCATGTGTGTGCACGGTCAATATACAATAGTATTAACTGCTTCATTAGCATCATTACCATGATATAATACTCTCCTTGCTTCCCTTTGTAGTGTACTCTTGGTACGCCATGAATTCCACTAAGAGTGCTGCAGTATAACACAAAAGTTAAGATGTAATTCCAGTTGGAACACACAACAAATGGAAAACAAGGCCAAAGAAATTTTTTGTAGAAATCAGTGCAAGAGGAAAGGACAAATTGGTCACTTACTTGTAAACTTGCCACTCATAAGGAGCACCATAGTTGCAACCTTTGCTGGTCCGATGTTCAAATTTGATTGCAACCTAGTATGAAGAAAAAAGTTTATGCTAATGCAGCTACAATCAATTACAATGAAAAAATCCAGAGAAGGCATAAAGACCTCTAAAGCATTTGCACCGGGCATCCTGTCACTAACACTAGGAGAGGAAATACGGCGACCAACATATACTTGCCCAAATCCTCCCTTTCCAAGCTTTCTGTCAAGTCTGTAAGTAGGCGAATTACCAATTTGAACCTGTTCCAACACATCAAGAAACGATGAGCATGCCACCATAGTCAAACACAACATACATGGTTCTGAATTTCCCATGCTATATGCCTACAGCCTATCTTGAATGTTAATCTAACCTTATTACTGCAAAGGCACAAATGAGGTCTAAACACCAACCACTTGCAAGGAGTGAATAATGACACGTCAATGTATAATACAGGCATAGGCCCTCTTACAAGTAGACAAAGAAAGATCTGACACGCCAAAAGTGTAAGGTTCTCGCATTGATTAAATATATTATTTTTTCCAGATGCACTTATGCTTATTAGGTTTAGTGACAACACAACAAAAGCAGTTGCAAGAAAACAGAGAAATAGGGTAAAAGAAATCAAATATAAGATATCATTATAAAATGCTGGAACTTTCAGCAGCTGGACTAAGAAACCCTCATCCCAAATCAGAACAAATAATATCCATAATTTCAAGTTTTTAACCTCGAAGAACTCAAGACTGGTCAAAACTTTTACGTAAATTTTGTATATCCATATTTTTCAAGTTTTTACTTTGAGGAACTCAGTTGTCAGAACTTTCACTTAAATTGTTGCATAAGTAGTAATTTCCAAAAAGTTATGACAGAAAACCTGTCCTTAAAGCCTTACAAAGCAGTTATCATATTTAATAACTTCAATATTCAATAATTACCAAGGAGAGTATTGAGTTGGATGTGGATATTACTATGCATCTATTTCTCTATGTTCCAACATGTGTTCAACATTTTCATTACATAACATTGATCCTTTCTAGAGTGTTACAGACAATATATGAGGTGCGTATAACAAATAAAACATTGCAACATGCAGGCATTCATGTGTTTCCTTTCTAAGGCTTTAAGCAACAGCAAAAAGAGTCATCTTGGAATTTGAGTATGATTAATATGGTTCTATAAGATGTGCTGACATTACTCATATCGAAAAACATAGTAATCTGATAATTTGAAAAACAAATGCCATAAATGGATGCCAATCTAAATATAACAGCAGCACTAGATATTTTTTTGTCCATACAGAACATCCCTTTCAATTTACAAACAACTATGCTCGCCTCAATCGGCTCCATTTTGGCATATGTCAAATACAACATTATACTGCAACTACATATTAGAAAATATGGAGATGAATTTTTCTTTGACTCATCAACTTCATGCCACACATGAAAAAAAAAAAATAGACCAATGAAAAACTGCACCTAATTGACACATGAATGAGACTCATATTTCTAGGGGCTACATAAAGTTGAACTTATGTTTGAGGGTAATTTCTAAAATTAGAGATGGAGCCATGACTTCTTTTTGGAACAACGCTTGGATAGGTGAAACTGCACTGAAAATTCAATTTCCTACTATTTTAAATATTTGCTCAATACCAAATATTACAGTAGCAGAGGCTTTCAACAGTGCTGACTGGCAAATACAATATAGAAGGGGTCTAATCATTGCTGAGGTAAATCAGCCGGAGGACCTATGGGAGACAATTAGTAACATTCATCCAGCTGAATGGCAGTAAGATGCGGAGTGGGCCTCAGATAACAACTAAGTCCTTATATAATTTCGTTACTCATGGCAAGTACTGATCTTCAAGCAAAGGTGATCTGGAAATGGAAGATTCCAATGAAAGTTAAGAGTCCTATAACAGTTAGGTTTATTTGTGTTTGCAGGTTTAGCATGGGCGCTTTGGACTAACAGAAACAAGATGGCAATAGAACATCACTTCACCAAGCTGTTGTCTTCAGATGTTGGCAAAATTTAGACCACTTTTGTTCTAGTAAGCTGGCGAGGAATGTTATATATTATATGCCTATTTGTTTTGGAACTCCTCTAGCGATCTTGTATCCCCAGAGGCCCAGACTGGTGAAACAGACCTTTATAAGCAGAGTATTTGTCGTTTTAAAAAAAATAAACTTCATATTTCCTAAAATAGCACGTCAAGTGAAGTCACATTCCACACTAGAGCAGTTCCTAACGCTCTGGCAATGAGGTGGCAACCCTAAGAAACCAAATTCATCTAAGCCCTTAGCTAGCAATTAAACCAGACACTCCCATAAAGAACACCTACGCGACCTATCCATGCCAGCATACCAAGTCGATCGAGTTCATCCGACGGCAGCCATTTGATACCAGCGTCTAAAAGTGGGTCCAAATCCCCAAACGCCGCCCGACTTCGGAACACGCGGGAGCTAAGGAAAGAGACGAGAGATCCTGACCGTCTCCGGTAGCGGTGTCGCGCTGCCGTCGTCGCCCGGGGCGGCGCCGGCCTTGTCGACGCTCCGGACGGCACTGTCGCCGTCGTCCATCCCGGGGCGGAGGGAACCCCTCCCTTTCCCGGTCTCTACTCCAGCTGCGGCTCCTTGAGGCGACCGCTGCTTTCGCTTCCGCGGTGGCGGCTGGTGCTCCCCGCAGGAGCTGGACTCGAGGCGCAAGGGCTAGGGCTCGAAGACAAGTCTGCGAGGGAGATGAGGAGGAGGCGATGTCCTGGTCGGCGACGGCGAGGAGACGAGAGAGAACAAAATGGAAAGCAAAAGCAGAGGAAACGAGAGCGGCTGGAAGATTCTGGACGGAGATCTCCCTCCTGGCCTCCTGCCCCGGACGATTCCGCTTCTGTTACGGAGATACGTACTCTACTGTTTACGGCTCCGATTTTCATCCATTCCTCGTAGATTCCAAAAGTTTTTGATTTTGACCGTAATATTTTTATTTTTATTTGATAAATATTGTCCAATTATAAAGTAACTAGGCTTAAAAGATTCGTCTCGTGATTTACATATAAACTGTGCAACTAGTTTTTGTTTTTATTCATATTTAATGTTGTATGCATGTGCCGCAAGATTCGATGTGACGATGAATCTTAAAAAAATTTTACTTTTTGAGTGAACTAAACAAGGCCACGAATATATTTAAAACCAATCACATCAGAATCTAAAACATCATGTTAAATATCTCAGGTCGATGGTATTTTTACCATACAAGACTTAGGCTTTGTGTAGATCCAAAAAGTTTTTGGATTTTGACACTTGACAAACATTGTCCAATTATGGAGTAACTAGGCTTAAAAGATTTGTCTCAGGATTTACAGGTAAATTGTACAATTAATTTTTGTTTTCATTTATATTTAATACTTTATGCATGTGCCGTAAGATTCGATGTGACGATAAATCTTGAAAAAAATTTGGATTTTGGAGTGAACTAAACAAGACCTTACTCACCACGAGATTGGCCGTATCTAAAACTCTTGTATGCCTAATTATAATTGACTAGCAAATATTTCTGTGCATTACATTAGAAAAAATGTTAAAATATTTATATAAAATAATAACATGAATGATATATATCTACTTGTATTTTATATTTATATAATTTATTTTATGATGACCATTACATCCATAACACAAGTTAACAATGTCCTATTAAACCTATATCAAATATTTGTTGACGCGTTGAAAGAGCCTTTACACGTTGATGAACCAAACTGGCACAGGCCGACAAGTTTAGGGCCACTGTTTTGTGTTTGCAAGTTCATGGACCAAAGTGGCACAGGCGGACAAGTTTAGGGGTCACTTTTTCGGGTTTGCAAGTTCATGGACCAAAGTGGCATAGGCTGACAAGTTAAAGGGCCGCCAGTGTATTTTACTCTTTAATAAAATTACTATCATATGGTGTAAATCTTTCTCCTCAAAATTTAATGCGCAAACAAACAAAATAATTAGTGAAAAGTAGGGGTTATGCACGAGGACTTGCCTTGTGTAGGAACTAGACATTGAAAAGTTAATGTAGGCTTCGAGAACACCGACTATGAGGACATCCTCCTTGTATTCCTCGGCCGCCTCCGTGTATTCGAGTTCCCGATGATCGCTGGACCTAGACATAATTGCTAAAAAGTAGGGGTTATGCACCGGAGCTTGTCTTTGGTAGGAACCAGACTTGAAAAGTTAGGAAAGTCTATTCCTAACGATGAGGACATCCTCCTCATACTCCTTGGCCACCTCTACGTATCTAGGTTTATCTCTGCCACGTTCTCAGTCATTGCCTAATATACATGTATGCAACATATGCAAAGATGAAAGAAAAGGAAAAAGACTTGCATGGGCTTGGTCGAGCACACAATGAAGCCAACCCATATAAGGATTCAGCGCAGATGGAGAAAGAAGTCCATTGTCTATACATTTTGCATCAGGAATCCCGATCTATTTCAAAAACTATTAAAGTCCTCCCACCTTTTATTTCTCTTTAACATCTTTACATTTGGAACCATGTATTTCTTTTTATTCCCCACTCCTAATCTAGAACATCTTTAGTATTTGGTTGCACGAAATCTTTAGTATTTCTTTAGTATTTCTTTTTATTCCCGACCCATCTTTAGTATTTCTTTTTATTCCCGAGCCGGTGTCAGCATTAGACAGGGTTGCACGAAAAAATAGAAAATTTGCTTCTTTAGTATTTGGTATAGGTATAGATATAGGTTCGATTATAATGATTATATCATAGGGATCTTTTAAATTCTTAATTGTCCTAGTTTAAAGTTCCAAAGGAGTAGTCAAAAGAATCAGAAATAATCGAAGTGTTTAGTGGAACTCACTTTTTAAAAAACAAATAAGGCCCTAGAACATCTTCATTAGATCGAGGAAACTCAATCTCCTTTCCCTATCAAAAGTGAGGAAGAGGATTAATTCGCACAAGAAAATTAGCTCCAGCAAATCCCCTTCACAATCCTCTTTCCCTCAATCATTTTCTCATCAATCCCTTAAAACATCCTCTCAATCCCTAGAAGAAAGGAGAAGAACCATGATTTTTCTCAATTACCTTTCTTTCCTTTTCTCTTACTAGGCTCTAGGCTCATATTGGAAATGTTAGTGGCCTAGCAACCGCTGCAGCGGCGGCCACCATCGAAAGGGCTGCAGTATCGTGTTGCACCTGTGTCATGCCACTCGTCTGACAGCCTACACCCCCATGTGGGTGAGTCTTGTGTGGTATAAAAATATCATCAACCTTAGATATTTAATATGATTTTCTCGATTCTCACAATGATCGATTTTAAACATGGCTATAGTAATTCTATATATGAAAATCGACACGGCTCGGCATGGTGACGAAGGCCTGGTCAACTAAGAAAAGATAGGCGAATAAGTGTATCTAATCTAAAATTTTAGTATGCCTACTTATAATCGACTTGGTTATAATCATTGTATAGTGGGGATTTTTTTATTCTTAATTGTGCTAGTTTAAAATTTTGAAGAAGTGGTCCAAAGAGTAAGAAATAATTAATGCAATTAGCAGGACTCTCGTTTTTTCATCGAGAATCAGATTATAAGCTAAAATAAATAGGGCCTTAGAGCATCTTCATTAGATCAGGGCAACTCAATCCCCTTTGCCTATCAATAGTGAGAAAGGGGATTAATTTGCTCAAGAAAATAAGCTCCAACAAATCCCCTTTCACAATCCTCTTTCTCTAAATCATTTTCTCAGTCCCTTAAAACATCTCCCCAATCGCTCGAAGAAAGGGGAAGAACCATGGGTTTTCCTCAATAACCTTTCATTGCTTTTCTTTTATGGGCTCCCAGGTCTTATTGGAAACACCGGTGGCAGCCACTATAGTGCTAGGAACACTGTAGTGTTACAAGGGCCGCACAGTCATGTTGCACCTGTCTTATTGGGAACACCACCGAAGAGAATAAAGTAAACTCATAAACCACAGAGCAATAATAACAATGTATTAGAAGTTGAATTATCGAAAAATCTCAGAAACAAGCTCTGGTGTTGACACCGTTTTTGGACACATATCCAGGATCGGTAGAGTATAGATCGGCAAGATAGGGCAACAGTAACTGGTCTGCAGGAGAGTTGCCGATGAAGGGACGGCTGGATGTGATTAAGTCTATGGGTGGTGACGCGTTCATGCCGATGGTCAGCGTTAGCCTTGTCGATGGTTACGGTGAGGAGTCTGCCGATGACTCAGAAGGAGAACATGAAGGTTGACGATTGGTCCATGGTGGTGTCCCAGTTTGTCACGGGAGAATAGTTTTGTGCTTTCCTTAGTTATTTAAATTGTTTTGTATACGGATTCTGTTTAATTTGGAATTCGAGTCCTAGTCATGTCTGATTGTAGCTCTTTGAGCAGGGTATAAATGTAGACCCTAGGACCTTGTAATGGATAATCTATCAATCAATCAAATATAAGTTTTACTCATATTCCAGCATCTACTTTTTCGACGACTTCGTCATATTTTTATTTCCATTACGAGTTCTTAGGAGTTCGTCGACTTAAGCTCGGCGTATTCTCGAGTTCCGCGTGAATACCTCTTGGCCGTGGCATCCGGGCGCATCGCTGTTGTCGGGACCAAAGTATTCGAGTTATC
>Ga0182004_10001737_pt1 | contig 16367 bp, 13 predicted proteins | sample Sormic07211540_1_FD_120479 | JGI IMG/M metagenome (GOLD analysis project Ga0182004, IMG submission 120479) | Endophyte microbial communities from Sorghum bicolor roots, Mead, Nebraska, USA - 072115-40_1 MetaG | ecosystem: Host-associated > Plants > Roots > Unclassified | place: USA: Nebraska...
ATTGTGCGTGAAATAAAAGCCCTAAAAAGTCTAAGAGCATGTATATAAACTATATATAGACAGTCTGCTTCAAAGTCAGTTGTAAAAGCTTAAAAATTGTCAATTTTAATACAAAGGATAAAACACAAATAAATATAACAAAGTGCTCATTTCCTTTATATATATATAGAGAGAGAGAGAACTATTATCCTACAGCTAGCTACAAAATAACATATTCTGTAGCCAGTTTAAGTTACAATAATAACTATGTTAATTTATGAGATTATAGTAACTTCTTACTAAGTGGTTTGCTGTAATGTTATGGTAAATATCCCCATGTGTTATAGTAACCCAACTATCATAAATATGTATATATATTATCGTAAATTAGTATATAAAACTATCGTAAATAGAAGTGGCTATAGAATAACTTATTTTGTAGCTAGCTACTGAATATACTCTCCTTATATGTATACATATTATCGTAAAATTAGTATTTTCCTACTCCCAAGGAGTAGTTACTCTCTACTCATAATCACACACAAATACACCCGCGGAGCCTTTCCATGTTAGTTAGCGGGTTAAAAGAATACACCCGTTAATTCCATTTCAATACTATATATATATAACTCGATTTAATGTTGAGTATTTCCATACATAATTAGTTAGAGTATCTCTAAGAGTCTTTGTAAAACCCACTCTCTAAATCATTATTTGGAGAACTATTTATATAAAAATTATTTTCTATATCTTTTTGTTCTCTAATAGTTTTTCTGTATCTTGTGTATATTTCAGAGCTATTCTCGTTTTCTATATTTGATTAACGAGAAATTCAAAATAGAAGAACTATATTTAGATAATAACTAAATAAAGAAACTATTGGATGATATTTTTATTAAAATTTTTATTACTAGCAATTACGAAAGATATAGAGAATATCTTAGAGTTGCTCTTAGTTCAACTTTACGAGATTAAGAATTTCGGTCCTAATAACCGGAGTTTTTGGACAAGCCCTAATATAAAATAATTATCAATAGAGTTTTAATTAATTATATTATTATATTACATTTATTTAATATTAATCTTTATATTTTTTATAATTTTAATCAAACTTAAAATATATAACTCTTTATAAAAAAAATTGGAACGATTTGTAATTTGCAACGGGAGAAGATGCAAGTCTGAAGTCTCGTCCACCCGCAAGGCCGCAAAACACAGCCCCCAGCTATCACAATCACAAGCCCCAGCCACACCATGACACGAGTACAGGACTTCTCGTCCTCCCGGCTTTTTTTCTCGCGGACGCGCAAGTCCAGCGCCTCCCTATATCTGCGCGTGCGTTCTCTCCTTTCCCACTCATGTCTGCACTTCTTCCTCCCAAACCACACCGCGCAAACACCCCCCAAAACCTTGGCGCGGAGACCGAAGTGAGGAAACCCTAGCAAACTGCTGCCCAAGCTCCGGCCGGCAGCGGCGGCGATCATGGAGGGAGCCTTCGACCTCAACACGAGGATCTTCCTCAGCCTCAACTCCCGGCTTCCCTACGGCGACAAATCGCCGCAGATGGATTTCTTCGACGCCGCGTTCAAGGGCGACCTCCGCCGCGTCAGGGGTAAGCGCTCCCCATCGCCGACCTCCCTCCCCGTCCACTACCCCTCGCGCGGCCGTGCCGGTGCGGCCGGGCCCTCTACTGGGCTTGCATTTCGCGCTATGGCTTCGTGTCGTCGTCGCTGCGCGCCTATATGGATGCTAATACTGGCTGCGATTGTGTGCTCTCACTCTGATGTGTTCATCTGTGTTTTGGTTTCGTTGTCGTACGTTGTGGTCGGGTGTTGAAGAGATGGCTAGGGGCAAGGACGCGGAGGGGAAGGCGCAGCTCGTGGACGTCTGCATCGGGGGCCAGGGCCCACTCCAAGCGGCGGCGCGCATGGGGAGGCTAGACGTCGTCAAGTTCATGGTGAAGGAGCTCGGTTTCGACATCAATCTGGGTAGTAGTGGCACGGGTACGTGCGCGCTTCCTCATTTTCCTTCCTCCGCGTTGTGAGTTATGACGTGATCTCGGCCCTGACTCATGCTTCATTGCTGTAATTTGCAAGTTAGAACATTGAATTAATTCGTTAAATCTAGGATGTCCAGTTAAATTATATGCATTGAGTTCATGCAGTATCCATTATTTGAATATTGCGGTCTGCGGTCATCTAAATTTTGCGTCCTATTCACTCAATCCCACACTTGACTTGTTTTGTGGGTTTGTATATCTTACTTGCCCATTTGCTAATGTCACACTTACTTCTAATAACTTGCTCATCTAGAATTCTAGATTCATCCCCTTATAGTTCGAAGTGTTATCACTTTACATGATCTCACATAAGGAATTTGCTTTCGATGTCGGTGTCAGGTGTGACAGCTTTGCATGCTGCTGCGTTGGATGGGAAATTGGACACTGTAAGGTATCTTCTGGACAATGGGGCCGATCCAAATAAAAAAGATGAACCTGGTGAAGTTCCTCTTCACTGTGCTGCAAAATATGGTACCCCTCTGCATATTCTGTATCCCATTAATGGATTTGCTGTTGTGTATAAAAGAAGTCAAATATATATAATAATGGAATGATTCACTGTCTGTTAGGATAGCATTTGTTTCTTTCCTGTGGTCACTTCTCACTTTAAAGAAGATGCTACATTCTTCACATCTAACACTATGGTAGCCTGAATTTGCTGGCAACTTTATGAAGACAAGAAAAGTTGTGACTTTTACTATTTTTTGCTGATTCTTTTTGTCCTTTAGTGTTGTTCGATCCTATAACTCATTTCCTTTTGGGCAGGCCTTGACTGAAATGGTAAACATCCCTACTTTGTGGCTTCGTGTAACATAGAACACTTGTGTCTTTACTGGTAGAGCATAATGTACTATCTGCATTTAAATAGTCTTGTCAGTTGTCACTAACATCATCGCTAGTATGCAGGAAAACAATAATATGAATAGCTCATGTTTATTTTATCATTGTGTTGTTTACCCAATTCCTTGTTGTATTCATATTTGTCTAATTATAATGATTTGACATTTTAGGGAAATGATAGACATTAACTTGGCCTTTTCATTCTTTTTGTCTAGGGCATGACGAAGTAGCAAAATTGTTGTTGTCTAGAGGAGCTAATGTTGATATGGCCTATTTTCATGGCACACCACTCCATATTGCTGCTGTCCATGGGAAGGCTGATTTCATGAAAGTTTTATTGGAGCAACATGCAGATGTAATAAGCAAATTCCATGTTTTTTTGTGCTATCTCAATAAATACAATGCACACACATTTAGAGTACTTGCACTGCACTTTCACTCTGGCCTTACTGTATTGTTGATATTCATTTATGTGTTTCCAGTTACTGTCAGTCCAAAATCATGTATGACTTAGCAAGTTGTAACTGAAGGTTCACTGGTTCCCGATGATGTCTATCATTTTATCTTATATCCCTTCTTGTAGCAAGAGATATACTGCCAATTGACTTAAATATTTAGCGCACCCATACTTAAGCATAAGCTGGAAACTCTTTCTGTACCATACTAGTATACTGCCAATCTGCCATGTATGCTTTCTGATTTAGCGCAACATAATTTTCTTTTGTCTAGTATTTTTGCCTTGTTTTCTTCAGTTGAAAAGGTTGTCCTTGCTGTTAAGGCTTATCCATCTATAAGATAGCAGTGGATTACAAATTGTCAAGATTATAGTTTTATTGTGCCAGTCTGCAAGCAAATGTGAAGGTGTATATGAGTTTGGATACATGTTTGATTCCTGTACATGGTAGACTAGTGTTTCTGTGTTTGAGGTTTGAAGTCAGACAACGTTTGCGTTACATTGGATATTTCTTAAACCCAAAATACTCTGCCTCTATTTATGTTCCAAGATTGTGTCTTAAATACCCTGTTATAATTTATTTTTAGTAGAGGTGACATCTTCTTTTCTTTTCTCATGAAAACATGTAGCCAAACAAAATCTCAGAAGCTTTAGGTACACCGCTTGTTGCAACACTTAATGCTGCTTCTGATGGACTTCCTGAATCAATTGCATTGAAATGCGTGAAGCTACTCGTCGAGGTATGCTTCTGTTCACTTTGCCTTATCAGTTCAGCTTGCATGATTGAAGGTTTAATCCCATACAAAGTGACCTTAATATATCTGTATCCATTTACAACTTTTAATTCTATATATTTCATATCTACAGGCGCGTGCGGATGTGAATTTTGTTGGTCCAGACACTCCTTTGGTGGTAGCGACTACTCATGGCTTGACTGATTGCATCAAGTACTTGTTGAATGCTGGCGCGAACTCGAATATCCCCAAAAAATGTGTTAGTTCTTTTGGCATCTTTTAACCTGCTCGTGATTTTCCCTTAATTCTTGCTGCTCTATAACTTTATAGCATTGTGACATCTGCACAAACATCATATTTGAGTATAATATTCAAGCCCCTACCATACAATCAATATGCCACAGAAAACATGTCAATAAGTAATTGTTTGGTGCACATTTTTACAAACCATATTGTTGCCACTACTATGCCATGATCAAATGGATGGTGATCCTCACGATTTTTGGTCAAAAGTTGGTTTAATCTGTGCTTTATGCCCACCATTTATTTGCTGTATAATGAAACATTAGGCTTAATTAGGTCTACACTATTTTTTTGGTAGTTATATATGTATGTGCAATTTCATATACTGAATAATCTGTTGATTACTTTGTTAAGCTGGTAACTTTCATATACTGAATAATCTGTTGATTAATTTGTTAAGGTGCTATGCCAATAGAAATCTTGTTCTTTGTGTTGCTTGACAGTGTGGTGCTATACCAATAGAAATTGCAGCAGGCTATGGAAGAAGAAAGGATGTGGAATTGCTATTTCCTTCCACTTCTCCCACTCAAACTGTATCAGTGTGGACTGTTGATGGAATCCTTTCTCATGCCCAATCAAAACATTCAAATCCCAAGGTATGAACTTTGATGTGGTGCTTCTTCTGATCCTCAATACAATGTATTCTAGAACTTGCAGAAAAGCATTGACAGATCTATAAAGACTCTACCCACATGCAAGGTCCTTACTAAGTTGTGATGTACTCCCTCAGTTCCAAATGATATAGGTCGTTTTTGCTTTTTCTAGACACAGTTTTTGCTATATATATATCTAGAGTTCTATATCTAGGTGCATGACAAAAGCTATGTGCCTATAGAAGTCAAAACAACCTACAATTTAAATGGAGGGAGGACTATAGAAATTTGCAAACAACATCGATAGATCTATATAAGGTCCACATAAAAGGACTTTGCTAAGTACTCTGGTGCATAACAAAAGTTATGTACCTAGAAAAGCTGAAATGACCTATAGTGTAAGACAGAGGATTCTAGAAATTTGCAAACAACATCAATAGATCTATAAAAGACTATAGTATCCACATACAAGGCTTTTGCTAAGTACTCATTTTATTAGTGGTAATGACTCTAAAATAAATGTTGATAATGAAGGTAGGGATATAAAAGGGAACTAGTAGTTGTCGTAGAACTTCAATTTTATCTTTACATGTATTTATGGACATAAGTTTAAGGTGAAAGAATTGAGAATAGATTTTTTTCCCAATGAGTTGGCTTGTTAATCTGTCAGTTTACTGATAATTTCATCATACTACATTTGGTTTGGCTTGTCTTGATTATTTAGGTCGAGAAGTATGGTAAAATCACCAAACTTGAGCTGAAATTAGGTGGTGACAAGGCTGTTGGTAGAAAGAACTACCTTGCTGCATCAAAGCTCTACACTCAAGTGAGTTGTATCAGTATATTTGTAGTGCTCCTGTATTATTGATGACTTGATCCGTGTTTGCACTAATATTACTTTAGTAGAAGGTGTACTATTTTTGTTTACCCAGTGTGCAACGATCAGTTTAGAACAATTGTGAAGGATCAATTTAGCATGTGTTATTTCTGTTTGACAAGGAAATTTTGTTTGTCTTGTGTGTCGTGTTGCCTATGATAACCTTATATGTTTGGACATTTGGACAACTAATGTAAGGGAGAAACATGGTAGAAAGACGAAGATTTTTTTTTGAAAGTAGGTAGAAAGACGAAGATTGAATTGACAAAACTATGATGGACAGTTAATTCATCATTTATGATATTCCTTAATGATAATAGCATACCCTCTCAGAGGGGTCAGTCTCCTTGTCAGAGAAGGATCCAAACTTATTTATGCATACACCCTTCAAACCAAATCTAATGTTCATCAAGCTAAAATGAAATTTGTATCTCCTAGCTTACCTTAGCATTGCTAATTTGTCTGCTGTGTGTTGTACTGTTCACATCATCGCGTGAACTACAACAGTACTGCTACCAGCTGCCCATGACATTTGCCTAAAGATGTATCTTTGTCTGCTTTGCTCACAAATGTGTTTCTGTTTTAATGCAGGCAATTGAGCTGGATCCTGATGACGCAACATTGTATTCAAACAGGAGCCTTTGCCAGCTACAAATTGGTGAGGCAAACAAGGCTTTGCTTGATGCCAACAGTTGCATAAAGATACGGCCTGAATGGTTGAAAGGTTACTACCGGAAAGGTGTTGCTCTCATGTCACTCAAGGTTAGATATGAATATAATATAATATTACCTTCCAACTGTTATTTTTATGTCACTTTGTGGTATATTTATCAGCTCCACTTTTTTATCCCTATATAGGAGTACAAAGAAGCATGTGATGCTTTCTTGGCTGGACTGAAGTTGGACCCTACAAATGTTGATATGGAGAGGATGTTCATGTAAACCATCTATAGACTAGTAATTGTCTTTTGTTGCTATCTTTCATGGACATCCCTAATTGTCTAGTGTTGTCTTTACATGATCACAGGGAGGCAATTGAGGCCATGAAGAAGGACCATGTTACTACATAGACCACTACCATCAATTAGAGGAACTGGCAGGACTTGTGGACTCTATGCTGCCATTTTGTATATATATGTGTAGCACAACTATATGTAGAAAGTTGTGCGGACTAACGCTATTACACGGATTTGTCTAAAACCGTGGTAGAGGTGCACTATTTTGTGAACTTTATTTCTCAAACCAAGCACCCCCTTTAACTTCCCCATGGTCTTTGTGTTTTAGCAATGCACTTTTGGAAGGCTTCCTCTTCCACGCTAATGGGGAGATAAACAAAGTTAGCAGTTGGATTTGAACTTTGAAGTTCAAATGGTCTCCTTTTATCAACCTATCAAACTTATCACCTGTATTGCACTGAAGATTTTCATATGCTGCATGGTTTGCTATCACTTGCGGCAGTGGTGTACTTAGTCCCCCTAGCTCTGGTAATACGCTCTGCTCGAAGCTTCAATGCATAGAAGCTAATCTGCTCGAAGCTATCCATTCGAACGCTGAATCGGAGACTTGTTTGTGTTTGCATGTTCGACATTTTTTTTTAGCTTTTGTTAATTTTGTTTCTCCTAAGAAACTATTGTGTTTTTAATTTGTTGAGCCAAGCTGCAGCAAGTGTATGTAGTCATTAATCCATACCAATAAACTTTGACACGGTGACCTATGTTCAAAAAAAACTTTGACACGGTGACCTTCAGGTCGATCTATCAAAATGAGACTTAGATCGAAAGGTTCTCGATTTCTAGCACAGGCAACGTGGGGCAAATGCATGCCTAAAGAAATGAATTTGCGTTACTCCTTGAACAAGCGTCACGTCATGTTAAATCCGTATTTTCTGCATCTTTTCGTGGCCGTGTTTTGATGTATATCCTCAACAAATTCTTTTCATACTAAATTTTTATTCCTTGTTCATCTCTTCCTTCTCCGACTGTTTGGTTCCACCAACTAAATTTTAGTTAGCTAAATTTTAGTCACTTTAGTAGCTAAAGTTACAAATACATTGATTAAAAGAAGCTAAAATAGTTTAGTTCCATTAATCACCCAAGAGTAGCTAAAATAATTTTAGCTAGCTAAAATTTAGCAAGGGAACCAAACAAGCCCTTAATCCACACCCAGCGGTGGAACCATAAAAGAAATAAAGGGAGGGGGGAGCCCGTCAGACAAATATGGCTAACATTGCCATATTTTGATGTAATATAAATATTAATATAATGTAATCATAATTTTTTGTTCACAAAAGTGACTCTTTTATAAAATCCACGCACGTGTGTGTTAAAAATCTTCCATGATAGAAGAATGACAATCAAATTTCTAAATCCAATTACTATAAAAATCAGTATCGTATGAAAAATTATTTTTGAAATGCATAGACCTCAACCATAAAGCCTGATTTTTATAATACATAGAAGCAATCTCAAACTCATATCACCTTTTGCCTAGTCACAAACTCATAAAAATTTAGAGCAACTCCAACAAAGTTAGTAAAAAATAGATGGCTAAACTCATGATTTAGCTAATATTTAAAATAAAAACTCGAGTAAAAAAACATAAAACTCTAACAACCTTTCCAATAGGATGAAGTGAATGACTAGCGGCACATACAAGCTATATCTAGCTTACAAGGATTCCGAGATATATGCTGTTGGACTCTTTTTTTTTCTAAAATAGCAAAATATAGATTACATAACATGAATAGCTCTTCTCGGAGTTGTTCTTACACCGTCACTTTTAATGTCATATGGAAAGAATATTATTTCTAATGCATAGGAGCATAACGGCAAAATATTGATTTTTTGTAATGCGTAGAAGCCGTCACAAACTCAAATCAATATTATTCTAGGCCCAAAGTAATAAACAATTGTCATCACATCTTTTCTAACTGAAAACCAAGAATATTAAGGTTTTTCCCTGTGTGCCATTAAGAAAGATGACACCTTTCTCTGTGTCACTAAAAAGTTGGAGTGAACCTGTATGTCATGACACTTTTCTTTTTTTTTGCCGTACAAGCTATTCCGTCCATATTTAACGTTAACGGTGGCTAACGGCGTTACAAAATAACTTAAATGCCCTCAGGCTAGAGAAGCTTAAATTAATTTTTGTGTTCCCTCTGTGCCACTCTTTTAATAACTTGATGAATGTTCTAACACCAAATTAATTATCATTGACTAATCTTGAATATTAATTAGTATTTTAATCATTGTAATATTTCTTAGTTTTTTTAACATTTGATATGTATACATGTGCATGTATAAATGTATACATAATTTAATTAGTATTTAATTTTTGAAATAGTATAGAAAAGTTTTGTCTCTATGAAACTCTCTCTATTCCTATAAAACTTTTATCATCTTTCTTTATTAATATGGTGCCACATTAGTATATTTAATGCCATGAAATTTTAATGAAACTCGATTACGAACCTAATTAAATTAAAGAAAGTTTGATCCGTTTCCATACCATCCAGGTCCAGCTCACCATTTCGGCATTTCCCACGTACATTCCCGCCTCGGCCTCTTCGCTTTCCCGGCTCCCACCTCCTTCCCCGCGAAGCCACCGCCAAAACCCCAAAACCGAAGCATCTCCGCCGCCGCGCCGCGCAAATCTCAGAATGGAACTGCCGCAGCCACGGCCTCGTGGTGGCGGCGTGGACAAGTACGACTTCTACTACTGGCTCGGGTGCCAGATCCTCGGTACGTGCGATTCCCCTCGGCACGTCCTCCCTCCTTAAAACCCTAGTTCGTGCCACTTGCCCCGGCGGCGGAGCGTACTAACGGCGAGTGGCTTTGGTTGTTCCATCCTGCATCCAGTCTTAGGCGACTCGATTAAGGGCAAGCTCGTCGAGGCGATCCAGGACGGAGATGTCCGCCGCCTCAAGGGTAATGAAGATTTGTTGATCTTGCCTCTCCCGGTTGTTACATACGTGCATCTCATATTCTCACTGTGATTCTTCTCTGACATCTTGTGCTCAAGGGCTGGTGAGTAGCATGAAAAAGAATACCAGAGCCAAGCTTGCCAAAATGAATATTGATCGACATGGGCTGCTACAATTGGCAGTGTTCCTAGGAAAACTGGAGGTCTGCAGGTACTTTGTGGAGGACCTCAGTTTTGACGTGGATTGCAGTGGCCTCTGTAATGGTTAGTGCTTTTTCTGTGCCAGGTTAATTGAATTCGTGCTCCTGTGCCAAATTGTTATATACCTAGTAAATTTCGTTTCTCTTTGCAAAAGCCAATTTACCTGAACGACTAAGCACATTGGTGCTTGCATGATAAACAACTTAGTGCAATGTAAATCTAGCCATATAATATCTTTCCAATCCCCCATATTCACATATCCGAGATGTACAAAGCTCCGACATCCTTTTGGCAAAGTTCTGGTCAGCTTTGCCCTCACTGTACAATTCCTCGAAAAACTTCAGTTTCTCTTAGTGCTGGTAAATTATTTCAAGCCTGGCTATAGCATGGTGTACTCCATCATTTGGATTTTATTACAAGGATAATCACACCATAATATCAGGGCTGGAGACAGAAACAAGGGAAGTTAGCATTTTCTACCCAAAACATTCAGAACATCAGTTACCTATAGTCCTATACAAGTAGTATTCTCCAGAAAAAAAGCAATAACTCTGTATCTCTAGTCTGTAAGTCAATTTGAGTATTCGACTGAGTAATTTAGGAGTGTTTGTACTTCTTGTTATAGGACTGAAGGGCAGTTCAAAGTCATAAATGTAGAAGCTATCAAGTCTAAAAAACCCTAAATTTTGGGGGACTCTGACTATCTGAATGGCTTAGATCAGGATAAGCACATTTGAGCTTATCTGCTTAAATGTTAATCTGATTTAGGTGAAAAAGGGCTCAAAGGAGTAGGGAGACAAGTTTTTAATGTCTGCATTAGTGAACAATGAAGGTTGACATTTCAATTGTTTCTTTAATTTTCCTTTGTTTATATGCCACTAAAAAATTAAACAACGTATCAACACCCAAATACCAAGATGTGTTGGACTAGTATGGAAGATAGGCTGATGGGCCCTTACCAGGCTTACACTAAACGTGCTATCTTTAATGAAAGTGAGTTAGAGAGTCCAAATATCTTGTTTCATTCCATTTGTCCATTAACAAGCACATGCGAACATATAACCTCCCTTCCTAAATCCTAAAATTTATACATCACACGCAGGTGCAGTGTAGCATTCTATGGCCCTCTAGGAGTGAAAGGTCTTTTAAATATTGTGAAATGGGGGCGCAGTGCTCTAGATGCCATTATATCTTAGTTACTGTTCATTGTTATAGCTGCAACTATTTCATCTATTAGTTGAGAGAACCAGAGATGCTTTGGACCTGGCATGGTTGTTCACATTATTTTTGCAGGTGCAACACCTTTGGGTTGTGCATCATTATTTGGAGAAGTGGCTTGTGCGAGGTTTCTTCTAGACCATGGAGCTGATCCGAACAAGATGGACGAGACAGGCTCTGTTGCCCTGCACAACGCCGCAAAAAATGGTACCCCTCTAGATATGCTTATCAATATAAATGTTTCTAAATAAGCAAGAATAAACCTAGTTGTCACTTGTATGTTATCATTTTATCACTTTATACTGCTTTGTTTCACCCTTGCGGCTAAAACAATATGTGAATTGTCTATCTGGAGTGCGCCTTAATAATAACACTTGTTATTCTTCTCACAAATTACAGTCACCAGATTATTGTTCCATGCAACCTTTGATCTTCCCCATAATTTGGTCATCGATTCATCAATTGTACAGTAATTAGTAACATTCCAACTGTTTTTTGATACCTGGAATTTTCATACCATGCTAACATGCTTTGAAATGATGGTGTTTCACCATACTATAGATCACCAGCATTTCAATTACTGTGACTTTTATATCATGATATCTGCCAATTGTGGTTGACAGTTTGATCAACAGAGGTCAGTATAAATTCATCCATCACTCTTGCATATATGCTACAGGCCACATTCTTTGAAATTGCAATTTGACTGCTATGCATTTAACTGTTTTGTTGTAGCGCAGTTAAAAATGAATCACAATTTGTTGCTTCTGCATAGCATGTCTGCATCTTGAAGTGTTAAAACTTATCTTATGAATGGTACAGCCTGATTATGTGTTCTATGGAACACATTAGCATACATTATATAGGGATTTATTGTTACTTCTTCTCCAGTTATTGTGTCCCTGACATCTCTCTCTATATTTATTTATATAGGGAATGGTGAATTAATGCGGCTATTGTTATCCAGAGGAGCCAGAGTTGATATTGCTATACCTCAGGGGACACCACTACATATTGCTGCTTCCTATGGGAACATTGATGCTGTAAAGATCTTACTGGATCACCATGCCGATGTAATAAGTGGATTTTGACATTTCTTTCTGCTTCAAGTTCATGTTGGATATGCTAGTTTAATGTCATTGTTGATATCTGGATGTAAAAGAATTACCAACTTTTGGGTGAGATCGTTGACCATGAATATGTTAGTTTTATGGGTTTTCAATAGTATCAAGACCATAGGTACAAATTTGAAATATTAAATATAGCATAAAGTAGGATACTGGTTGGCTCTTACATTCTATCCCAAATTTCCAACATTATTTGCATTCAAGTTTGAAGTTTCTATAGCCTGTTTATATCACTTTTTGTGTTGGGGGTTACCTTTTTTCCTTTTGATTTGTAGCCAGACATCATTTCAGAAGTGTCAGGCAGCCCTCTGGTATCAGCTCTTCAATCTACTAAACTTGTGAATGAATCTGATTCATTGGAATGTGTGAAGCTTCTCATCAAGGTCTGGTATCCTGTCCCTCTTAGCTTCGTTGTCTTAACTAGGAGCGATTGGAACCGATTAGTTAAGATATAAGTGGGTTTGATCACCTGATTTCTCGACTTATTTGATTGCTGTATGCATTGGCATTTTGCTTGACATTATACTCACCCACAGGCTGGTGCTGATGTGAATTCTGCCAATCCAAACACTCCCTTGGAGGTTGCAACTGTGAATGGCTTGACTGATTGTATTAAGTGCTTACTGGAGGCAGGCGCAGACCCCAACATTGCAAAGAATCAGGTGAAGTTTTATTCTTCCCTATTTCTTGCCATCTGTAGGGCACATGAAATGCAACAGATAAGACTGACAAGTACACAGTTACATTATCACCTATTCATATTTTTCTACACCCATGAGTCTGACATGGTTTAGATAGCATGCTCTACGTCTTTGTATGCACATCTCATGCCTTTCTATGGGATTACATGAATTACTTTTGCCCCTAAGTAAATTAATCTCTTATGGTCAACTTCCTGATTTTAATTTGATCTACACTTCTGAAAAACATTTAGGTGTGAAATTATTCTGGTGGCAAACCACTTATAAAATCTCTTGTGGATGTATTAATCAAACTTATTATGATTTGTTCCTCTTTTACTTTATAGTGTAGTCAGAGGCTAATATAGATTGGCTAGGGTAGCAGGAAGAACCAGTTGGTTCGCTCCTTCGGGAGGCTTGGACTACTTCTTAGGTTCTTGCATGATTGACCTAGGACTCTTCAACTGCCTTTATAAACCAGGTGCCTCACAAACCCACTAACATTTAGATGAAAGAATTGAGAATAGAGGAACCAGGATGAGTTGGCTTGTTGATCTGTCAGTTCACTGATAATTTCATCGTACTACACTTGGTTTAATTTGTCTTCATTATTTAGGTTGAGAAGAATGGTAAAACTACAAAACTTAAGCTGAAATTAGATGGTGATAAGGCTGTTCGTAGAAAGAACTACCTTGCTGCATCAAAGCTCTACACTCAGGTGAGTTGTATCAGTATATTTATAGTGCTCCTCTATTCTTGATGACTTGATCTGTGGTTGCACTAATATCTACTTTAGTAAATGGTGTACTATTTTTGTTTACCCAGTGTGCAAAAATAAGTTTAGAACAATTGTGAAGGATCAATTTAGCATTGTGTTATTGATGGTTGACAAGGAAATTTTGTTCTCTTATGTGTAACTTTGCCTATGATAAACCTGATATGTTTGGACATTTGGACAATTAATGTACAAAGCACAAAATGACATGGTTGAAGGGATAAAACTTGGTAGAAAGACATGGATTGACTTGACAAAACTATGGTGGACGGTTAATTCATCATTTGTGATATTCCTTGATGATAACCTCCCAGAGGGCTCAGTCTCCTAATGGATAAGGATCCAAACTTATTTATGCAGCCACCCTTCAAACTAAATCAAATGTTCGTCAAACTAAAATCAAATTTGTATCTCCAAGCTTACCTTAGCATGGCTAATTTGTCTGCGGTGTGCTGTACTGGTCATGTCATCACAGTGCTGCTGCCAGCTGCCCATGACATTTGCGCAAATGTGTAGCTTTGTCTGCTTTAATTGGAAGTAGGTGTTGCTCACAAATGTGGCTCTATTTTAATGCAGGCAATTGAGCTGGACCTTGATGATGCAACATTGTATGCAAACAGGAGCCTTTGCCATCTACGAATTGGCGAGGCAAACAAGGCTTTGCTTGATGCCAATAGTTGTATAAAGATACGACCCGAATGGTTGAAAGGTTACTACCGAAAAGGCGTTGCTCTCATGTCACTCAGGGTAAGATATAAATATAATATGATGTTATATTCCTAGTACTATATTTATGTCACTTTGTGGTATATGTATCAGATCCAATCTTTTTTACCTATAGGAGTACAAAGAAGCATGTGATGCTTTCTTGGCTGGACTGAAGTTGGACCCTACAAATGTTGATATGGAGAGGATGTTCAGGTAAACCATCTATAGACTAGTAGACTATTACAGATTTGGTTGTCTTTTGTTGCCATCTTTCATGGACATTACTAATTGTTCAGTGTTATCTTTACATGATCACAGGGAGGCAATTGAGGCCATGAAAAAGGACCATGTTACTACATAGGGCCTCCACTATCAATAAGAGGAAATGGCAACTTATGGGCTCTATGCTTATATATATTGTGTGTAGCATAGCCATATGTAGACAGTTGTGTGGACTAAAACTTTTACACGGAATTGTCTAAAACCGTGGTAGAGGTGCACTAGTTTGCAAACTTCATTGCTCAAACCAAGCACACCCGCTTAACTTCCCTACTGTCTTTGTGTTTTAGCAATATACTTTTGGAAGGCTTCCTTTTCCATGCTAATAGGGAGATAAACGAAGTATGCAGCTTGAATTTGAACTTCCAAGTGCAAATGGTCTCCCTTTTTCAACCTGTCAAACTTATCACCTGTATTGCTCTGTGAATTTGAGTGCTGCTGCAGACTATTGTCTTGCTGTGTTTGCATGTTCAACATCTGGGTATTTTTTAGCTTTTGTTAATTTTGTTTCTCCTAAGAAACTATTGTTTGTTTAATTATATTTATTTGCAGAGAGGTTCTTGAGGCGACAGAAGGATCATGTATGTTGGAAAAATAGTTTCATCAACCAATCTGCAACAAGTGTATTAGTCAATACCAATAAACTGACATGGTGACCTTCAGGTCTATCTATCGAAATGAGACTTTGATCCAAAGGTTATGGATTTGTAGCACAGTGCAACGCAGGGCAAATGCATGCCTGAAGAAATGGATTTGCATTACTCCTTGAACAAGCGCTGTCATATTAAATCTATGTTTTCTGCATATTTTCCTGGCCACGTTTTGATGTGTTCTTCAACAATGGGCGACTATATGAAATTTTGTTTTTAAAATTTCTATAGTATATCCTCTTGACAATTTTCTTTCCATGCTTAAGTTTTATTCCTCATTCATCTCTTCCTCTGCTCTGACTTCATTCACACCTCGCTGATGTTAATGTTCATTGTCGGAGTTTTGTGGCTTAGAGTTGGGTTTTTCCTGAATAGATGTCGATATTAGAGTTATTAGCTTCGTTGACAACAGGCTTAGTCCAATGGAGATGCGAGTGTAGATGATGAAGCAACACTAGCCGCCAGCCATATGTAGGGGTGCCAATGCCATGAATAAACAATGTTTGGCTAAAGATGGAGTGGATGATGGTGACAGTGGAGGCAGCTATGACATGTTCAGAGTGCAGATCGGAGGCGCTCAAGGTATCTTTGAGCGTGAAAAAGTTTGTGTAGGGACTGAGACTTCTAAGAGGGGCTTAGGTGTGAATTATGCAACTTAAAACTAAGGGTCTATAAACCCTACTTACAAGTTACAAAACATGCAAGATATTTATCTAGATGCGCACTATGTTTTTGGTAAGTGTTTGTTATATCTATCGTTAAAGCGTTTTGCATCCTAGATTCTAATCATGTCAACTAACTTAGCAAGGTAGACTAGGAAAGGTAAATCTGGTAACCTCGAAAAGCAAGTGTCACACCCATATTTTAAGAACAAAATAGGATGCATAAAAGACTCATATGTGCCCCAGAAACAGTCGCACACATAAGTAGACAAATCTCAAATGTACCATTGCAGTGTTTATTACATAG
>Ga0182004_10001738_pt1 | contig 16359 bp, 15 predicted proteins | sample Sormic07211540_1_FD_120479 | JGI IMG/M metagenome (GOLD analysis project Ga0182004, IMG submission 120479) | Endophyte microbial communities from Sorghum bicolor roots, Mead, Nebraska, USA - 072115-40_1 MetaG | ecosystem: Host-associated > Plants > Roots > Unclassified | place: USA: Nebraska...
ATAATGGTTTTTTTTTTTTTTATCCTTATTGTGAGAAACCCCCCCATCCGAATCAAGCGGCGGAGGGGATCGGGGAGGAAGAGGGGGGGGGGGGGGGGGGGGGGGGGGGGGGGGGGGGGGTCGCAAAGGGAGAAGGGGAAGACGACGAAACCATGGAGCCCAACTCATGTTTCTCATAGAAGAGGTGGCATACTAAGGATATCACTACTGTGACCTGTGAGGGGGATTACCTGTAGTGTGAGTGGAAGGGGTGGAGGCTTCCAACTGTGCAAGCTCTTGTACTTTTCCATGGTGATGATTGCACAGAGATTGCATGCTTGTGGATCCAAATCATGTCAGTGCCTATCAAGTTCAGACAGTGGTCGAGTGGATTGCAGCAGAGCAAGGTCTTGAAGTTGAGAAGGGGTACTCACAGACTTAACCAAGGATAGGATGCTTGACAAGTACTTAAAGATAGATTGTGCTGCCGATTGATATGAATGTCATAAAATTGAATTATATACGGCTGACTAATCCAGTTTAATCATGCATGTTTGTAAGTGCAAGCATACTGCTGTTTAGTTGTGACTACAGACTGAACCAATTATGTATGGTATTGTGCATATAAAAATCCTGCAGATTTTTTAGCAATAATAGCACACCAGAAATGGATAGCTATGTTGTGAAGAAACAAAAATCAGGTGAGGCAGGCTGAGGCAAAAGTTATGCTGCATAATGCATATAAAAGATAAAATCTCTTTTATGGCACATAAAATAAGTTTTCCAAATGCATATACGATTATCGGACATGTCAGATAAAAACTGGAACAAACTAGGGTGGAAATGGAACATAAGTATATAGTAAATTAAATTGCAAATTTTTTTGATAAAGTGAATTAAAGATAAGAGTGCATAATGGATAAGGAAATGTATTGAAAGTGGAAAGAATGTTACATGATCCCATCCTCAATAGCTGCAAGGTTTACAAGCCAACCTACTGTACATGCAGCAAAACTTCCTACCATTCAGAGATCAGTTTACATAATTAGATCACATAAAGTTTCTATGGAAACAATTTCCTTAGAACATGACAGATCACGTACAGATATATATTTTGCTGGGCCCAAAATGGATGATTTTAACTAATGAAGAAATTCACACAAGTTGCAGTAATGAGCTCTATAGTAAATATACAGAACAATGCCACCTGAATGCAAATAAGGCTGCTAATATGATTTAATCATGGAAAATCGTTTCAAACACATGAATGAACAAAAAAAAAACATCACCATGTTTCTTCAATAGTTTAATACCCTTAACAATCAATCGTTGCATAATATCAACAAATCGAGTAGGAGCATCAGGGAAACAATATAATCATACTGGTAATACATCATAGTGTAAGCAAGAAGGAAATTCACAAACGACTAAAACCTGCTGGAAATTCTGAAAAAAGTAATATAATTTTCTATTTTTCCTTTTTAACAAATATTTTAAATTAATATTGATTCTAAATTATTTGATTAAAAAATTCATAACTGAGCTCTTGCTTTCTTCCAACCCGAAACTTAAGGTCATTTTAGGATCCACATTAGTAAACGTTTTGTTTCGCCATCAGTCTACAATGAATTATACAAACTGACAACAAACTACTGATCCTACAGATTCATCATGAAGAAAAGATTATATTATGAGTAAATAGACCATCTCCCTTATTCTCCTTGATTGACATTTTCGGTTCACATTCATTTATCTCCTGAACACACATAATGGTCAAATAGAATGTGATCCAGCATATGTTCCATTGGGCAGTCAGAGGCAACCCAGGCAATAGATGTCAGGAGGTACTATCTCTAGTTGTAGATTCTTGAGGAATGGGTCAGGGGTGAGGAGGATTCTTCTATGGGATGTGTCGATCCAGGATACTGCAGTACACCTCAATGCAGCCAGGCTGCACAGATTTTTTTTTCCGGCTCAAATACCTTTGGCCCAGCCTGACGAGTAAGTTGCAGGCGACGGCGCTCCTGCGCGGCATTCCGTCGGTCGAACACCCGCCGCGCGAGGCCTGGTTCCCGCCACGACGAATGGAGATGGTGCCGCCCTCGCCTCCCCGCGCAGCCGCGCATGAAGCTGCCCTCAAGTGTCGGGGGAGGGAGCGGAGGAGGCCGCGGCGGCCTTGAAGATGACCAACTAAGATCCGGAGCGTTGGGACGTCTTTTTCTTCTACCTGATCTTTGCCATTTTCTACGTCTTTTAGACATCTAGATCCATTGTCAGGCTGTATACATATACGGATCTTCTGTATGGACCAAAACACCTCTGCTTCTTCTTTCTCATATCAGTCACTGACGTGTGAGCCCCGCATGTCAGCTTCTCCTTCAACCTTCAGCTATCCTGAAGGAAGCTGTCTAACGAGATGGGAGAGGTGGGCGGAGACGCAGGAGGCGGTCGCGAGCTCGACCTCCCACATGGGAGCTCCATCCAAGTTTGTCCCCGATGCCAGCAGCCATGGCCCGTGGCCGCTCGAAACGGCTGCGACAGCAAGCAGCTCGACACCATCCGCGCTGGGCAGGCCTCTGCTAGATCCGGTGGCCGGCGGCAGCCGTCGTACTCGTCAGGAGCGGAGTCGCGGCGCGAGCACCGGAACGCCAGGAAGTCGCCGCGCTGGCCTGAGCCGAGCTGTCGGTGGATGAGGCCCGTGGACGCCGATATGCTGCCGTCATGGCCGTAGGAGCAGAGCTCCTGCTCGCTAATCCGGCTACTCGCTGCAGGAGCTCGCGAGCCCGGCCTCCCACACTGATGCTCTTGCCACATGCTGTAGCCGCTCGCGTGCCTCGGCCTCCCGCACTGACACCATGGCCACGCACAGACGAGGCGCCACCGCCGCCACGCGGGCACGCCAGCATGCAGCCGCGCGCGCGAGCTTGCAGCAGCAATAGACCCACACGGGGCACGCGTGCTTGCAGCAGTGGACGCCCCTCAGGCACTCCCCTAGTTGGACCGTGGAGGGAGAAGAGATTGAAGGAGAGAGATGGCTGGAGGTTGAAGGAGAAGTTGACGCGTGGGACCCACACGTCATAGAAAAGAAGCAGGAGTGTTTTAGTCTATACCGAAGATACGTATTTGTATACAATCTGACAATGGGTCCAGATGTCTAAAAGACGTAGAAAATGGCAAAAATCAGGTAGAAGAAGAATTATAATGGCAAATTTCAGAATAGGTGAATTGTAATGGCATATCTCTAAAGTTGAAGAATTATAATGGCTAGAATCAAAAAAACCCTTTTATTAACCACAGCAAGCTGCTATTAAGATAGTTACATTAGTGAGATCTACATTGAGTAGAGCCTAAAGAAGGGAGCATATAGATCCATATTGAGATCTATTACAATGGAAGGCTTGTGAAGAGGGAGTGGAACTTTGGGCTTGTGTAGCCAAAGTATCAGTATTTATATTTGCCTTTCTACTAATCTTGAAGAGTTGAGCTTGCAAGGTGCCTGCAATGTTGGAATATGATCGTGTAAATGGTTTGATCCTCCACTGTTGGGGGTGATCCTGTTGGTCTTGGTGAAGAAAATGCACTAGTTGTTGGGAATCTGAAAGAAAGTTGCAAGAATGTAGTTGTAGTGCTTTGACAATTGTCGCTCCTAGAGCAAGAGCAGCCGCTTCACCTATGAGGATAGAGTGGTAATTGTTCAGTTGAGCCTTTATGTAGATAGCTTTGAGTTGGTTGGACATGAAAATTAAGAATAAAAATGTCTAGACCTGCAATGTTAGTATTTATGTTGTAGCTGTCAGGCACTACTGTAACATCAACATAGCATTTGAGTCTTGGCCCAACCAACTTTGAGGTTCGTTGTGCGCAAAAAGCCTGTGGGCCCAACTCCCTCCATTTCTAAATTAAAAGTGTTATATAAACTTTTTGAGGCATATGCATTTTGGCCTTGTTTAGTTTTATTTTTTTTTGGTTTTCGAGACTGTAGCATTTTCGCTTTTATTTGACAAACATTGTCCAATCATGAAGTAACTAGGCTTAAAAAAATTCATCTCGCGATTTACAGGTGAACTGTGTAATTAGTTTTTATTTTCATCTATATTTAGTGCTTCATGCATGTGCCGCAAGATTCGATGTGACGAGGAATCTTGAAAAACTTTTGGTTTTTGGGTGAACTAAACAAGGCCTTTGTTTATGACACTTCGATATAGGTTACAATATTCCAGATATATAATGAAAGATATATATATATCTATAACAGCTAAAACAATTATAATTTATAATAATGGAGAGAGTATAACTTTATATGCTGGTCAGCTGGTATATCCCAGCCGGCGAAACCATCCATTCTAAGTGTCAAAAATAAGCAGAGCCGACGATACAACACATCAACTGTACAGCTCAAAAAGTTTTTAATAGAACCTACTCACGCGTATCATTTACTATGACCTGCACGGCTGCACTCGAGCTAGGCATTGAAGATTTACAAGATTATGAATACCAACCCTCGGAGCTCGCCAACATACTTTTTCCCCAGGCAACAAGGTGGATAGTTCATCTCCCTTTCAAATAAATAAATAAATAAATCTTGTCAATAGACAGAGTAGCCACATAGGGACACCAATTGCGATCAGTGGGTAGATAGGGAAGGTGGTGGGGAGAACCTGAACCAATAGAAGAGGGACCTCATACTTGCTATGTCTGTTCATTCTGTTGTACCCATCACCTCATCCTAAGTCTCATTTACGCCTTGTTTAATGTGGCACTTACATTTGTTCAAATGAGAGTCTAGACTAGAGGATACTTAAAGCATTCTGCTGAAGATTGTCTAAAGTTCCTCACAACATCATTACTGGTTTAGCTGACTTGTTCACAACGATCTACCTGGATCTTACTGATTAGTGTATGATTCTTTCGGTTTCCACGAGGACACTGCATGCATTATCCTCCCCTTCCATCCTTGTAGCAGCCATCTGCTATCTTCATCGATGACAAAGTCTTCATGATAATGCTTGTCTTTTTCATCTATTGATCTCTTCAGGATTGCTTTATCAACAGGAAGTTGCTTGAACCCAGCCTTGAGACATCTCACTTGCCACTGTTTGTAAGTCTCTGGCCTCTCAATCCTTTCTGCACCTTCACACGCTACAACGTTAAGTGCACTTGCCCCGAACAGATCCCTTTCTATCTGTACCCTATCTTCGTCACTCCGGAGAGCAGTTGCATCGAGCATGTCAAACAGCGCAGAATAATGGAACAGAACCTCTCTGAATCGTGGCAGGAAGAATGGGTTGTTGTACATCCCATTCGCAATGCCAAGAATGAAAACCTCTGGGTTGATCCTGTTCATGGTACGCAGTACCCTATCCCTTGCACTATCTATGTCTTCTGTCTCATCACCAAGATATTTTGTTCTGTACATGCAGTTGACTATAAGCACCTCATCATTGTCAATATTGAGATTCTCGATGCAGATATCTTCCCATTGTGAGGCGATCCCTTGGTATTCAAAAGGCACATTGAACATTTCTGCATACTCAGCCAAGCGTTTTCCTGTCGCCTCAATTATTGCACAGGGGCGAAAACCTGGCTGAGGTACATCTATTCCTGTGATACGAAGCTTTGGGGGGCCACCTTCTTGCTTGGCAAAACGCTGGATTAATGATGGCCACTGAAAGCCGAGTGTGATGCCAAAATCAATGATATGCACCTTTGGTCGCCCGTTCAATAGGTCAGCAATTGTTTGGTTGGAGAAGTAGTATGCTACCCTAGCGAAAGGGCACACTGCATTGAAAAGGCGGTAGGCCTTTAACATGTCGGTGGCTCTTGTTCGTTTCTCCATCAGTTTTTGATACATCTGACTCCCTGTCCCGGCCAAGCGTGCCTCAAGACCATTTGCAAAGTAAAGTGCCAGCCTCTGAGAGCCATCTCCATATGGTGAAGCGTGACGCCTTATCTTCTTCAGTAGCTCACTGGCAAATGGAAGGTTGTTTACTACTATTGCTTGTGCACACTGCATGAGATGATCCCTGAGGTCAATCCCCTCCTCTTTCTTCTTACCTTGTGACTTCATCTGCCCTTGGCCATAACCTTTTCTCCAAACATTCTGTGAACTGTTGTTTGCTTCTTTTGCCTTAATTTCTCTAAGATGAGCAGCATCACAATGGAACTGCCAATCACAGAGCAGAACACTGTCAAACATTTCATCCCGGGTTGTTTCGCTAACCGAGATGGCCAAATGCTTACTGCTCCTTGCTTCCAAAAACTCCAAGTCCACATGTGGATGACTCTGTATTTTGCTTACATGCTTGCCCTTTTGTCTAATTGTTGCCTTTGTCATTTGATTGGAATCAGGAAGGCCATTACTGTCCAGATCAACCAATTGCACAATAATGGGGACAAACTTATTTGCTTCCTCAGCACCTCTCTCAAATTGCAAAGACAAATGGTCACATTCAGAAGCCCAGTCATTGGCTACCAGGTGCATACCTTGTGGCCCAAGATTCTCAGTGAAAAAACTACCACTGCATGTCTGTTCACTATAATTGTCTTGGGGACAATCTACTTGGTTATCTCTACTGATCATTGCCTCCGTAGGTGAAGATGGATATGCTTGTCCAAGAATATCATAAAATGGCTTCTCCATGGCCTGAAGTGCATCATGTCGTTGGTATATGCTTGCCTTCTCATCAGTGCCCTCCTCCATTAACAGTCGGTTTATGTAGTCAAGAGTCGTATTTGAGTTTATCTCGCAATACTCAAGACTTCCCATTGTGCTAGAGCTCCACTAGATCTAGCTGTTCTTGAACAGTTTATGATCTACAAAAGATAGACCCCACCTTTCACTTTTGTTTCTTGGCCATGCGTTGAGAGATTTGCCTTCCAAAACATGGTTGCTGAAAATGTATTATCACAACTAAGATGTCCTGTTTATTAGCTGCAGAGAAAAAAAAGGATAAAAACGGTCAGCATGCTGCTAGTTCTTCTGTCAACAGAACAGTGAAAGTCTTGCTCACTCATTAGCTAGCTTGAAACTTTGTGACTCACAGCTTTTGTCCTCTTCTACTCAAATTTGTGTCCCTACTTCTAATATACAATGCCATTTTTTATTGTGCCCCTTAAGAAGTTGATTAATTTTTTTTCTCAAACACGCAAGAGAGTTGCTCATCATTTCGTTAAGAGAGAAAAATAGTACAAAGGAGGGAGAAGAATCCCCCTCCTCAAGGGGGAAAAAAACTAGACCAGAGCAACTTGCCTTCGACAGCTGACAAGACCTGTGACTATAGGACACAAGGCCAAAGAAACTAGTGCAGTACAGGCAAAGTGACAAAGAGCACCAAAAAAAACTTAGCAAAAATCAAACCACAATAAGCGACCCAGCTAAAAACCATAAATTTGGTTATCATGAAATTCCTCTTGCACAACAATCCCAGAAGTAATCCCAAAGTTCACTGGCAGGTGGCAGCTACATGTTGTTTGCAAGACCAATCAATCAGCAAAAAGAAAACTTCATCTTTTGCATGAAACGTACAATAATTCTTCTAAAAGTTGTAGTGACCTTGTTTTATCCGCATAATGTAGTGCTTCACTGCTTGTGACTGTAAAGTCATAGCTTTGGCAATCATATAAGCTTGGAACTCTGGAAAAGCATCTCCTGTTGAGAAAAAAATGTTGGTGCGTCAAAATTTAGGGGATGAAATTTGAAGTTGCATAGGAATATAAAGTTCAAACAGACTACTCGAAAAAGACGCAATTATAAATAGCACTTCTGCTTAGTCGAATAGCAGAAAATTACCTAATGAAGAACCTGATTAGCTTTCTTCAATCTCTCTTAGCCCTAGTGGATGGTGAAGGAAGGTTAAAACCCATGAAATGAACTTGCTTTACAGACATGGAGAGTATTGGTTGTTGTCTGGTGCTTAAGAAAGAGGCTGGGATGTCTTGTTGTGATGCTGATGATCTTTTCTTAGTGATGCAATTAAGAAAATTATTTGGTGCTGCTTTTGGACTTTACTTCCTGTCATCTTTTTCTCAGCATGTTTCTGTGGATGGGTTACATTTCTTGTAAGCATCTTCTTGGCTTTTCTGATTTATTAAAAATATGATTGTGGCATGAAGCTAACAGAGTTTTCCATATGTCTTGTGGGTGCATTTCAATGCATGACCCGAGCGTTTCACACTTGTGCACCTCAAGCAAGACGACTAACCAGAGAAGAAAACAGATGCGTCATCAGTTACACTCTGAAGAATGTACACTTGTTCCCCACAATGGAGAGATCCATGCCGCAACATCTTCCTCTTTTCCCAAACGTTGAAGGACCCAGCCTAAGGAAACAAAGAAACTTCCAATACAAGAGGATAGTTAGCGATTGTCAGGATACATTAACCTCACCCGTCACCAATAATCAACCGCCACACAAACAAGCAGCATTTTCTACATGCTGGAATTGTTGTTATCACACAAACAGGCCCCCACCATTTTCCTTGTGCCTCGTCATTTCTCTGAGCAGCTCAAATACCTTGGCCCAGCCTGACGAGTAAGTTGCAGAGTACCGCGCTCCCGCGCGGCATTCCGTCGGTCGAACACCAGCACCAGCCGCGCGAGGCCTGGTTCCCGCCACGACGAACGGGGACGGTCCCGCCCTCGCCTCCCAGCGCAGGAAGCCGCCCGCAAGTGTCGGCGTCGGCGAGGAGGGTAAGGGAAGGGAGCGGATGAGGCCGCGGCGGCCTCGAAGATGGCCAACTAAGACCCGGAGCGTTGGGACGTCGCCGCGTCGGCGAGGAGCCCTTGGGCGGCGGAGGTGGTGGAGAATGCGGTTGTGGATGCGGCGGGTGGCATGGTAGCTTGGTGCTGGGGACTGGGGTTGAGTTCCGGTGGGGAATAGCGTCGAGCAGGGCGCGGGCGGCAGCTGCGGGAAGAAGCCGAAAGGTTGAAAAACTGGACCCCTGTCCCTGAGGCCGGAGGCCCATCAATTATAGGCTTAGGCCCAATGAACTTTAACGTTCTTGAGCGCAAGTCCCGACTCACCGCACGTACAGTACCTCCTACATTTCATATAAAATAAAATAGAAAAGAAAAAAAAAATCTAATTTACCTTCCTCCTTGACCATCATCTTTCGTGATCTACAAGCCAGTTTGTAGCTTCTCTTAACTTTTAAAACCTTCATTTTTACACCATGAGCAGTTTTGATAGTCCCAATCCCAGCAAAGAAAAGTGAATCGAACTAATAAAAGTCAAAAGTTAAAGAAGCTAAATACGGACTAAAAATATCTATAAAAATATCCAAAAGTTTATTCAAAAAATTAAAATTTTATCAAATACATTTTTACATAAAAGTAATACAATAAAAAACCTAAAATATTATTTAATCCTAGAAACAAACATTTTAGTTTAAAAAATATGAAACTAGTTTCAGATTTTTTTTTTAAAAAAAATCATCTCTATCTTATGGTGCATTGCTTGTAATTTTTGAACCTAGATGAACTTATTCTGAATTTTTTATACTTATTTACTAGTAGAAAACTCTCATTATCTATTATAGTTAGTTGACATTGTTCCTGTGGCCAGAGCCGATGATACAGCACAACAACTGTACAACTCAAAAGTTTTCTTTTGTATGCTTAGGCTATCTCCAACAGGGAGACCCATTTAGGAACCCAAACCTAAAATGGGTCTCCAACACAATACCTATAGCCTCCAACAGAGTACCCATACAGAAGACCTATTTTGGATATCAGGAGAGGCATAACCCAAATTTGGGTATCCTCTCTTCTCGAGACCCATTTGCAGAGAGTGTTGTCTTTTAGGTCTTGTTGTTGGAGAAGACTAAAAATAGATATGAAACCTTTTACCTGTAGCGCTAGACAAATAGGTCTTGTATTTTGGGTGACGATTGTTGGAGATAGTTTACTAATGACATGCACAGCTGCGCACTCGAGCTAGTGCTACTTGAGGTAGAACGGCGGCCGGAACATCTGGAAGGACGACTTGTGCGATGCCAACACCAGCAGGAGCGCCACCACCGCCGCGACAGCCCACGGCGACGTGCCGCCGCCGCTGCCGCGGTCCGTGTCCAACGACGACGCGCCACCTTCTTCAGACTGGCCGGCCCGCCACCACCACCAGGACGCGGCAGGCGCCACGACGACGAGCCTACCGTCGGCGTCGAACAGCGCGTGGTGCGCGAGCACGGCCAGCGCGAGGAGGCCGAGCAGCAGGAGCACGCAGAGCCCGGCCTGCGTGCGCCTGCGCAGCTGCTCCTCGTACTCGTCCATCCGCCATGTCAGGTAGAGGAAGAAGGCGACGATGCTCGAGAGGGCGAGCACCGGCGCCGGCGGCATGCTGATGCCGGCGCCGCTGCCGTCCAGCCACCCAGCATGCTGCCGCCATCCGAGGTCTCCTGTCGTCGTCTCGTCCGCCATGGAGAAATGGAGAGACGTGTGACCGTGTGGACAGCCCGTGGATGATCGATGTGTGTCAGCCTAGAAAATAGAAATCGTTGTCATCCGTGCTATGAGCTTGGCGCCTGGTTTTATAAGCTTTAGTGGTGGTGCATGTAGCTAGATTGGAAGGGTCTAGATGACTGCCGAAATGCAGACTTGCAGAGTGCCCCCGCGCGCGTGTCCTTTTATGTGTGGGAGTGGGCACGTGATGGCAGCGCCGCTCTCTGGAACACCCGGGCGGCCGGGCGACAATCTTCTAGATGCAATTCTCGGGCCACATAATCATCATCCACTGCTACAGAAGACTAGAATTCTTCGTCACAAACTCACAAAACAATTTGTCAATTTCCAACAGAACATATAATAGAGAAAAGATGTTACCCCGTCAATAGAAGTGTCTTTCAAGAAAGAAATTTCATGGCACAACTCCAAAACAATTTGACAAAAGTGGAGATCTTTGACTCAATGTAAAAAGGAGAAATTCTAAAACCCATTTTTATGTTAGATTTTTATTTTCACTCGCTCAAAAGATAGTTGAGTTCAGTCTGCCACCTACATACTACTATGAGCTTGCTCGGTTCCCAACCGCAGCGCGCCACACCCATCCCGATCAGAGCACTAGCGAAAGAGCAATCAGCAATCGGACCACATCTTCAACACCCATGCCTATGCCCGGCGGAGGACGAAGCAGATCATACGCCTATTGTGGATGGAATGGAGAGACTCTCTGCAGTCCACGAAAGTGGACACCACACCGTCCTCATGGACGGCGCCCCGTGTGTGCCCACGATGCTGCCAACGCACACGGCCGGGGAAGGAGCCAAAGCCCAAAGAGCCCCCGCCGCCGCATTCCTTGCGTTGCGTCCGCGCGGGGCTTCCAGTGGTGGGTTTTCAGGCGGCGGCGAGGATGCGACCTGAAGCCGAGGACGACGACGGTCGCGCAGCGGCGGCGCTAGAGCCCTGCCGACCTCATGCGATCATGATTCAGGTTTGTTACTCACTTGTCTGAATCGAAAAGATATATGCCTCAGCAACTCACCCGTTCATTGCATGCATTTTTTTTTTTGAGACGGAGGGAATACTAACCAAACAAAATGAAGCAAGCCACACTCATGTTTTTTATGCGAGCTAATTTTGGGATGGTGAATCAGACTAGTCTGATAGCACCATTAGCGGCAACTGAGAGAGATTTTGTTTAACCTTAAAGTTGGTCGACGTTGTGTGATTTTGCAGAGATATGGTCAAATGGCTCTGATTTTGCAGAGACGCTGAAAGGCAGTTGAGGTATGCATCATGCAGACAGCGATCTGAGTGAAGATCGACCGATGTATGTTATTCAGAGATCACATGTTCACGTTCACATCACCCTGCTAATTTGAGCAGAGCTTCAGTTCAATGTCTTTCGTTAGGTAGTAGCAGGTGTACCCTGTTCCAGCCACTGAGGATGATGTTCTGCAGAGGCGGCAAAGTCATCAGCGAAGTAAGCAAACTAGACTGAAGAATCATGAAGGAACTCCTCAAGAAAGTTCCAGGTCAATCTCATTTGTTCCGCTAAGAACACCTGTCAAAACTCTTTCAGATTGGGCATGCCATATATATATACATATAAACCATAATGCCGCTGGATGGCTATTAGGCAATGTAGTCTGTACAGAATAACCTGAAAGTAAAATTTCCATCAATAATAAGGGGAGGGCCACTGTTGTATGTTTGGTTTAGAGAACATTATTATTTGATGGTATTAGAAAAAAAAAAACAAAGCTCTTTGTGAGTGTGTATAAGTAGATCCCCTTGACATGCAAGTATATGTTCCATTTTTTTGTTAAAAATCTTGAATCGAAACATCGTTACAACGTTATTATATTGCTATAATAATTGATAAAAGGTGGGACACAAAATTGCACATATGGAACAAATAGTTTATATACTCCATACTAATACTGTCATATTGACATAATTCATCAATCTGAAGGGCTCAAAACACTGTGGTAAGAAAAATTCTGAAGATTTACAGTACCCCAACCCTACACTACATATGTCTGTTCTACGAACACTCCAAACTATGAACAGTATACATTTCAAACTATGAACAGTATATATGTTGTGATTATATATATGGTTCATCAAAATGCTGCCCTCGCTGCACCACGTGCTGCTTCCCGCCTCATCTCTGCTTCTTTCCCGCTTCCTCGGAAGTACAGGTAAACACGCTGCAGGATGCAAAGCTTATATAGTTCAGAACCAATTGAAGGTATCAAGACATGAATAGAAAAGCAGTAGGCAGTAACTTCACCTGAATGACCCACATGCTTAACAAAGACTCCAAGCAGAATAATCCAAAGCCAATGAAGTAGAAGATCTACAGGTCAAAACAGTTTAACATGCAACAGAGTTATTGTTGTGTCAAGAAAACATGTCATGCGAGACAAGAATTTGTTTTTGATGTATGTATGATTTGTGTTTGCAGGAAATATAGGTACTATCCTGTGGAATTCTTGTTTACTGGATTCAGACTGAGCAATAGAGGTAAACTCACTCACCCCAACAATGACACTGTCGCCTATCAAGCTGATTGCTGGAAGAATCCCGCTGCACGACAAGTACACAGGTGGAAGCAAATTACATTACAATTCAGATTCAGGATTTCTCAAGGAAGAAAGATGTCCAAACAATGGCGAAAAGTGTAAAAAAGATGTATAACTTACGTTAATGATTTCCCCACAAAGAGAATTGAAGGAGAAACAGCTGCATACACGCAGAAGGCGATATGAACCTGTATGGGGTCAGCATGAGCATGTGAGATGCATAGGCTTATCGGCAACACATTCTAATACAGCAATGTTACTGGATGCTCACCAAGTAGAAGAGGAAAAACCATCCAAATTTAAGAGCACTCTCATTCCTGTACACATGTGTTGTAGACAAACTATATGAGGCTATGTGATGCTTAAATGTCTTCAAAGTTTAAACCGATAGAATGAAATATTATTTATAGGGAGGAAATTGACTTATGGGTAACATTGCATTTACCTCATTGCACGGTATAGTGGCCGGTACCAAAGGTAGTAGGCACCGGGGCATCCAAGAATGAAGTATATAATTGCAAGAAACCATATCTTAGGACCTGCATCATGAAACAAAATGGCACACTTTTTTTAGATAATGAAATAAATTGCCCTTGCCTCTGCATCAATATATGCACATGGTCGTGAACCATACACGTCGGTTATGAGCGCATGAGTAGAAAGAGCAATGTTTTATGAGCATACCTGACCCTTTTGCCCAGGCAGCGGTAACACAGATTATGTTCCAAAACAGGCACAAGACCAACCCTACCAGACATATATCAGGGCACACATTAATAACTTTTGCATTATAATGAAAGAGCCATTATAGCAGGAGACAACATGAAGTACAGGTAAGTACAAAGAATGACATTTCAGATAAGGGACAAAAGAAAACGTACCTAAGAGTGATGCAAATGCGACATACAGTGTTCTTTGCAGATGAACAGGTATCTCGTTGCCAATATCATTATGAATGATGGGGAAAAATGGTGGCCAATTTTTCTCTTCCAATACAATGCCAGCTGCAAGAGAACATGGACAACGATGCTATTATTGTTAATGAAAGGAAGTCTTTGCAAATGATGTCAAAAAATAGCACAGCGACGTCAGATGATGAACTCTGAAACTCCACCTCGTGCTGCAGCATCTTCTCGCCTTTTTATTTCCTACATGGAGCAGAGCTAGGTTTAACAGAGAAATCAACAAACTGGATATAAAAGGTATGCAATGATTTCTACTAAAATTTTGCGCCATAGTATGTCAGACCAAAGATCATTTCCACAAAACCATCAAGAACAGCATGCTGATGCCAACTATTCCAGTCTCTGTATTGGATCCAGTTACCTTCTCACGCCTGTTCAACTCGGCCTCCTTGGCCAGAAGCTCCTTCTCCCTTGTCTTCATGTCCTATGTGCATGGACAACCAAGCAAGAATGATTTATCATGTTACTAGAATTACATCAATAACATCCATCTAGTAGCATGAATAGTTGCAACTACCTTGTTTGTGTCCATGGGGATATCCACTGGGGTAGCAAAGTCATTGTAGAAGTCAGCAGGTTCAGGAGGAAGAGGCGAAAGGCGTGTGCTAGGAGGAGCAGAAGGGCGTTGTGACTGCTGCGTGAACACAATGTTGTATTCGCATGATCATCCAGCTAAAGCATTTTATTTTACTTTTTGTTACTGAAACATTCAGTGTATTTTGCACTCACCGTCGTGTAGAACGCGCCACCAGAATAGCTGGACTGAGCACTTGATCCTCCTCTTTTAGCTTGGTCCTGGAGAAAAGAGTACCATGAGTGCAGAATTGCAATTAACCTAATTCCTGTTGTTCCTGAACACACCTACTGAAAAGAAAAATGAACTGCTTTATTTCCCCATAATCGAGAATGTGTTAGCATGTATCATATGCAACCTTTCTTCATTTCTTAAATTTTGTTGTCATCAGCAGCGCACAAGTATTCCTCTAACTTGGATTTTTTTAAAAAAAAAAAATTGGAACGCTACTTTAGTACTTGGGAATACATAGTATGAACTTCAAGCAATTTTGATGGCCATGGGCTCATTACACAAGGAATAGTGCCTTTTTTTTTGCAGGGAACGTTAATAAGGACTTGAGCGTACATATTATGAACTCTAAGCACAAGGAACAGGGGTTTTTTCCTATAAAAAAAAGAAAAAAAGAAAAAGGGAACAGGGCTTGCAAGCAACTAGGAAGGCGCAGGGGGGCCAGCAGTAAGCCGGTAACAGGATTTTCCTCGGATCCTTCACACGGAAGTTTGAGACTAAATTTGAATTTTTAATAAGGTAACCGATCACAACTCACTGGTATCTGTGTGTTAAAGCCCACTTTTCCCCATCGTGCATACAGTTGGAGAAAAAAAATTCGACACAGTAAAACTAATCGTCTCCTAGGCCGGTGGTGATTTAGCTCAGATTCCCTGCATGATCATGTTTGTGTAGAAAGTCCAACACGATTCAATCCAATTGCATAGATACAGAGTCTGCGATCGTCTATTCTCTGCAAGCAGCAACCTTATCTCTTGCCTTTCTCTATTGTTCTCTGGCTTTTCCTCTTCTGAAGAATACTGTTCTTTTTTTCATTGAAACTGAACTTGGCACAAAAGTTTGATCACGGAAGCAGTCAAGCTCAGCAGCAGGAGCAGCAACTAGGAAACAAAGCAACTCCGGAAGAAAGAAAGAAAGAAAGAAAGAAACGAAGGAGCAGATACGCAGAAGCAATCAATTTGAAGCAGGGGGAGGAGGAAGAGCCGGACGGAGCTCAGCGCCGGCGCGAGCTGGGCCTGGGCAGGCTTACGGCTTACCGCGAAAGGGTTGACCTCGTCGGCGCCGCCCTCCTCGAAGGGGTTGTCGTACTTCGATCTCCCCGCCATGGATCCTTCCCTCCTGGCGGCTCCTCGCTATGCTCCGCTCCGCTCCGAGGTCAGCAGGGAGAGAGAGGAGGACCAGGACAGGGGCACTCGGGGGCAAGGTGGGCAGCACAAGAAGAAGAAGAAGCAGCAGCCCGGTTGGACCTCTGCTCCTTGCGTACGTGTACGGACTCCCCCCAACGCGTAGAAATCGCAGACGGACTAGAAGCAGCCGTGCCTGACTACCGCCGCAGCGTCCATGGCGTCTAGAACGGGGGTAGGGGGCTGACGAAAAATTTAGCGGACTCCGCGTGGATTTGTCACCCATCCCCGGTAGTCAGCTTTTACCTAGTTTTAGCCGTCAAACACATCATCAGCCGTCGCTGCAACGAATGGAAGAGGCACCGGTGGAGGCTTTGGCTTTGCCGCCCCCGCCACGCCATCCAGACAGCGACGGCGTCGCCATATCCTACTATTCCTACCTGCTCCCCCGCCTCCCGGTGAC
>Ga0182004_10001739_pt1 | contig 16358 bp, 14 predicted proteins | sample Sormic07211540_1_FD_120479 | JGI IMG/M metagenome (GOLD analysis project Ga0182004, IMG submission 120479) | Endophyte microbial communities from Sorghum bicolor roots, Mead, Nebraska, USA - 072115-40_1 MetaG | ecosystem: Host-associated > Plants > Roots > Unclassified | place: USA: Nebraska...
CTCCGGTAGTGCGCACTTTATACTTGCCGGTCTTCCGGCCTGAGTCATACTACTAGGCTTCGCGGTCGGAACGAGTTATCCGGCTAACTAAGTGTCAGGCATGCGTTCAACATGACAAGAGGATGTACAACGGTCGGTCCTTAGCTGCCATAGACGGAGTTACTACCACCTTGCAAAACTCCGCCCGGCTTAAGTCAATTTAAACTAGGTTCTTTCTCACGATAGCACATATAGTCAATCATGATCCAACAACAGCCCTATTTCGCGCAGGTGACAAGATATCACCCGACTTCTACCGATTAAAGCATGGCTAAGCTGCTACTCGATCCTAACTCTACTACTAGGTACTGATAAGATATCTGGACAAGGAAGGGTATAATGCAGCAAGGGTTTCATCACAACTCCTATACGTAATGCATCAATAGATATAACATATTCAAGTATGCTTTGAAATTAAAGTGGAAAACTTAAGATGCTCCGAGGCTTGCCTTTCATGAACGAAGCAGGCTCGTGACTAGGGCACTCGACCTCCTCTTCGGGCTCCTCTTGTCCGGCTGGCTGGGCCTCCGCCTCTTGAGTGATCTCTGGGCCTTCGTTGATCACCCTCTCGAGCTCGAACGTGGCTGCCGCTTCCGATGCACCTATTGCATGCACGATAAGTGAGGAATGTGTGCACACTAGATGATGATGAATGCTTGGTAACATGACTAGAAACTTCACTGGATAACAACTCCTAACTAAAGCTATACAGATCCAACAAACATGAATGAGGACATTCTGGAAAGCTTATGAAATTGTCTACATTTCATCTTTAGACCTCTTCCAGAAAGACAGAGAGCACCTAGTTCTAGAACTCAACTTGGAAGAGCCATAACATTTAAACTACTGGACCAAATGATTCCGAATTTAAACTGCAGCTAGCTTATAAAGTTTACAACATCTTTGATTTAGACAAGTCCTTCAGAAAACAAGATTATCTTTAGACAAACATCAGATTACACCCTTGCTGTCCAGAATAGCTATAAAACCTTTAATTAATTATTTGATGACATAGTAAAAACATATTTAGTACCAACCAAGTGGCTTATAAGCACAAGCATAACCTAAAATTACCATAAAACCACATATTGACTACTAAACACTTAACAATAAGGCATTTACTAATTTAATTCCATAAAAGGGCATAATTACAAGATACTAGCAAGAGTGCTCAGAAAATCTACAAAAATTACAGAAGCGCAAGCATGGCACCTGGACATTATCATAAAAATTTTCAGAGCAATTACACATGCCAAACTTAAGATAATTAATTAACATGTAACAAGTTGCTTATTTCATAAATTAAGAAGCATGGCTTAGATAGTGTCAAACAACAGATTTCAGATTATTTACATGTTACTACTACTATGAACAAGCTTGACACCAAAGGAGAATACCAACATAAGCATATAACATTTACTATGATTTAAACATGAAATTAGGCCATAGTATTAAAACAGCACTCCAAAAATCATGAAATATTTATCAGAGCATTCTAATACTGTCTAGAGTATAGCATAAAAATTACACGGCAATTGGAGCAGTATATCAAAAGATATGAATTTACACATAATTAACAAGATTAATTCATAACAATTATTTTTCACAGAAAACATGATGCATATTATATTTTTATTAAAAACTAGCCATCCCATGGATCATCACAAAATTTGTTTCACAACTTTTGGAGCTCAAAAAAAGAAGATATGATTTTTGCAAGATTGCAAGAAATCTGAAATTTAAATAAAAGAGAGAAGGGAGCCGTTGTGCCACTGACAGTGGGACCCGCGTGTCAGCGACATAGGAAACAGAGAACACACTCGCCGGCGGATGCTCACCGACGGTGAGCTTCTCCAGTGGATCCAAGAGCACCAGCGTGCTCCTGGAGTCATTCTGCGTCGATTGAGGTAGGTGGCCCTTGGGTTGGAGCGATGGGAAGGGTCGCCGTCGGCCATGGCGGCATGGCGGAGCTACCTCGGCTTACGCCGGCCATCTCCGACCGGAAGAGCGTCGAGGAAGGGAGGCTTAAGCATCAGTGAGACAGCGTGGAGCTTTCCAGGTAGAAAGGCCTAACCCTAACGGCTCCGGTGAGTCTGCTCACGTGCGGGATGGTCGTCGGCGGTGAGCGCGGCGGTGCGGTGGCCGTGTTCCTGCGAGACAGTGTCACCAAGGCCGGAATGGCGTGACACAGACCACGATTGTGACCTAGACAAGCGCTAGCGTGACTCAAAGAGAAGAAAGGAGGCATGGATGGAGCAGCGGCGAGGTTCGCCGGAATCAGGGTCACGAAGGCCGTGAACCCGACGACGACAATCTCGCGAAATGCGGCTCACCTCGAGGAGGTCTCGGCCAGCCAAGAGGTGGAGAAGATGGAGGAGCTCGAGGCGGACTTGGAGACGCTCGGAGGAGAGGTGAGACGCGAAGACGACGGCGTGAGGAGCTCGCGAAGCTCTCGGCAGCAATGGCGATGGCGTTTTCGCCGTCGGAGACGCGAAAGAGCAGGAGGGAGAGAGTGGACGGGCGCTGGGCGAGTGCGGGGTGTCGTGGCGTCCATGACGGCGTCGATGACCTGACGAGTGGAGCCAACGCCGGCGTACGGTCGCCAAATGGCAGCCAGGTGCTGCGCTGGTCGGCCACGACGGCGAGGACGACGTCCATTCAGAGCTTGCAACGCTTGTCTGAGAGAGATACTTTGGCGCCGATTAACTTCCAAACCAAAGCGAATCAGGAGATGATGTAGTTGACATAGTTGAAGTACTAATTGAGTTCTACAAGTTTATCAACTGGAGCAAAGACCAATTTGGCCTGGATGAGGAGATATGAAGCTCCCAAAATCGATCAGGCAAACTGGTGGCGCCAGGACTTAGCAAAATTTTGCTAAGTGTCAAAACAGTCCCTAAATCTGCCTTGCAAGCACCTTTTGAGTATGTTGTGATCATTTTCATGAGATGGCCATGAAACAACTTTTGTTCCTCATAGAATTTGCTACAACTTTGCTTTAGAAAGTTTTGACATGCAAACATTTTATGAAACACTTTTTAAAAGCGTAAGCAAAAGAGGTTTTTAGGGCCTATGAGTGAAAGTATGACTTAGGTACTTAATTTGGAGATGTGACCACATGAACATTGTTCCAAATGTTGAGTTAAGCATAGATGAACTATTTACCAAGGCATAGAACACAAACAAGAGCATGGTACCAACAATCATAAGCATAGAAGGCATAATTAAACAAGTTAAATCATACTTATGCATAAAATGACATGACCCAAGGTAAATGATGATAATGATATGCTTATGAAGATGATGATGCTCATGTCATGAAATGTGAAAGGATGCAACCATAACACTGGGATGTTACAAAAACCAACTTAAAGGTTAACTACCTTGACTTTGTTTTTGACCAAGAGGTTACACCAAACAACCATCAAGGTTATCACTATTTGAGTTTTATTTTAATACTAAAGACTTTTATTAATTATATTAATTTTCATTAACATTTCATGATCTGGCTTCGAATCGAAGGACCCAAACCCTACAATCTTAGCACCACAACTCCTCTGGTTATCAACCGTGTCTCCAACTAGTAGACCTCACCATGAAGGCTAATCCTTGCCTGTAAAATGAAGTAAACACAAGCAAGAACTCAAAAGAACGTAGATCAATAATTGGGACAACTCTAGATGAATGATTATGGTCTCAAAGTGGGGTCTCACAAACCGATGAATCGCGACTGTCAATAGACAAAACCCAAAACCTAATAACGGTGGCAGCGTAAGATTATAAAGGTCTTAGGGTCATCGCCTACCCTGGACGCGCCCACCTAACAGGTTCAAAGACGATACACGGCCCAATGGACCAAAAATAGTGACGCAGCACCGAGATAGATTATGGATACTAATTTGTTTCGACAATTGATGTTGATTCGAAGGCCTTATGATGTGAGACTAGTTGCATTGTCTTCCTTATCAAATTAGCTTTCCAACCATATATAGATCGTCAAAAACAACGTCTAGATGTGTCAGTGTGACCAGTTTTATGGTAGACTGGTCCTAGAGGCCAAGGCAGAATCGAATTTCAGTTGGACCAGGCCTCTAGCTTCGGTTGGACATCCTTGCTAGTCATCTTTGCCTCCATTGCTTCCTTCGACTTCCCCATGAGCCTCTCCAATGTTAAGAAATGTAACATCATTAGGTAGTAATCTATTCTCAATAATATGAAAAGGATTGCTTAAAAACAAGCTCACCTCTAAATTAAATTGGCGCATTCGAGCTCACATCATTGGACATGCATATTGGTTGAAGGATCAATGGGTGCATCCAAAGGAGCGATGTCCTCGTCAGCAAGACTCTAGAAGGCACTAGAAGGCGAACCGCCGAAGATGGGCCCAAAAAGGCCACAGTAGAGGGCCAGCCGATACCCCATGGAGCCCATTCTCCTCTGGCTTCTGGAAGCTTCATCCTCCACCTCCTAGGATGCATCTCCACCGTACCTCAAAGTCGACTTGATCCAAGGGCTTATATTCATCCCACCAGGCTATATAAGGAGACCCATGCCCTCCTCCCTAGATCCTTCCTAAAACCCTAATTCATATTCTTCCATTAGGATTAATAGAGGGGTCCCATGAATGGATCTACCTCCTAGAGCTAGCTATCAGGAGAAGATTAGTCCTCCATACGATCTAGTCTTATGAATAGAAATAGTAAGATAAAGAGTGAGGGAAGAGTTTGGAGGTGTCAACCTGTCAATGCTCCCTCTATGGATTCTACTTCATTGGATCCAAGTTCTTCTTGAGCTTGTCTTCGAAATTTCTCTAGTAATCAACTTTTGATCTAAGTTTACTTTATTTATATTGTTTACCTCGTTTGCAACTTTTTTGAGTGTTTTATTCCTATATTCTAGGAGTAGAGTATTAATCATAGTGTAAGCGTGGTGCTTGGGGTAGGGTTAATCGTGAACGCACCATGCATTTCGGATTTATGGTAGATCGCAAGTGTAACAGACCTGTTGAGTCCTTTGTAGTCCACCTCCCGTTTGTAGGACTAGTAGGGCTTGGTTACTAGGGAAGGGAATATATTTATATATATGTGAGGTTTCTATACTCAACCTTCTCTGAGTAATGCCCCTAGTTGAATAGTAGAAGACATAGTTTACCCAAGTAAAGGACCCTTAGTTATCCTCTCTACACTCCTATTTATCCTAACCTTGTTGCTACTCTTAGTTATCATAAACCTCTACTCAGTTATCATCCCTTCTGTTGAGTTAGATCATAGTTAATCTCAACCTCATATAACATCGCAACTTTCTTGTCGACTTAATGAAAAACAGGTTATGGCCTATTTGCAAAACAAAAAAGAAGGCAGAAAGTTGAAAGCCAAAAGCAGAATTAAAAGTGTCGTGAAATTATACTACCAAAAGTAGTTGTGAAAGCAGGTTTTACAAAAATTGTACTAGCGAAAGTAGTTGCAAAAGCAACTTTTGGTTCTACTCGTGTGATTGACTTTTTGTTTTTTTGGCAGCAGCAGTACTTTCCAAAAGCACCTTTATCAAGTTGGATAACTTACAAACTGCAAGGCATCGCTCGCTCACCAACAGGAAAAATCTACAAAAGGGTCGATCAGTCTATTCTACCACACCATCCTAGCCACTGCAAAAAAAAGAACGGTGTAATAAGTAACAGATCTGTCACGTATTCTAGATTCAAAAAAGACAACAATTTACGGTATTCTAGAATTCTAGATTCAAAAAAGACAACAATTTACGGACTAGTTCACAAATCAAACATATGCGAGATGCAAAGGAAGAACTTACCAGAATAAACATGACTTCACTTGTGTTTTGCTAATGTGTCGTCCAGAAACTTCCAAGAGGACTTTGCCACCTTTGATGGTGGAGATCCCACAAATTGCATGAGACTTTCAAGATTTCTGATTTTGTTTGCTACTTTCTCCAGTTTCATTATAGCATCATCAAGAGTATCAGGAGGCACCTCTGTAGCAGGTTCAGATGAAGTTTTCTGTCTATTGAGAGAGATTGGACCTGATTGATCATCCAAAAAGGCCTCAGGAGAATCACCTCCCTTAGCAATATGATTGTCCATTCCACTTTTCATGCAGCAATTGCCATTTTGGTTGGGTGGAAGTTCTCCTTTTGAATTGGTAGCCTCCTGAGGCAGTTCAGATGCTCCATTTAGACATTTTGGCGATTCCATTTTACCATCTCCTTGACTGTTCATGAAAGTTTTTTCATTGATGTTTGCCGAAAGTTTTGTATCAGTGTATACGGCTTCTGCAGGCACATCAGAGAATCCATTTAAGCATTTTTGTACTTCCTCTTGACCACGCTCAAAGTCCTCATCTGAGGTGCTACTCCCTGAACCTGCATTCAGATTGTGAACAAATATTATGATACGTTGCTACAGGCTATTCTTTCAGAATTTTTTTCTCAAATACACAGGAAAACTGCATCTTTGCAATCAGAACACAAGAAAAATGCTTACAATTAGGGGGTACAGACAGTTGTTTCTCTACAAAAGTTAGATTATTTCTCCACGTGAGTCAAAGACTGCGTGTCAACAGAGACTACTAATGTACACAAGAACCCTTACAACGCACATCAACACGTGCTCACGAAAATAAATTAAATACAAACACAGCTTGCCTATGAATGAACTTGACCTAGACAAGAGAAACCCCAATTAACCCCCTCCTGGTGCAAGCTCCAGAAGGGTTGGCTGGAATATTGAAGTCCTACATAAAAAGCACCATCACTTTCATTCCATGGATTGATTTTAAAGTGTCTATGTCAAAACGTTTCGTGGTAAATTACAATCCAGTTGGCTAAATGATGTTCTAAGATCAGCAGTTTGCAGTTAAAATCAGCACATTTCCAATTGCTGTTACTTATTCATGTCATAGTTATAATAATTCACGATAATTGATACTCCTCTATTCCAAATTATAAGTCACTTTAAATTTTTTTTTGGTACATCCATTTTGCTATGTATCTAGTTCCAATGAAATAAATGTACCAAAAAAGTCAAAGCGACTCATAATTTGGAACGGAGGCAGTATCTCAAATTAGACAAGACAAGGATCTGTTTGCTATTTTCTATTCCCTCTGTCTCAAAATAAGTGATGTTTTAGGTTTGTCCTAAGTCAAACTATCTCAAGTTTGACCAAATTTATACAAAAAACTACTAATGTTTTTTATTCCAAATAAGTTTTATTAAATTCATCATGAAATATATTTTCATATTCTACCTATTTGGTGCCATAAATATTGATGTTCTTTCCTAAGAAACTGGTCAAACTTGAAATGGTTTGAATTAGGACAAACCTAAAACATCACTTATTTTGGGATGGAGGTAGTATTTGTATTGGATAGCTCAATGAAAAGAAGATTTGATACAACCCCTTTCATTCAAGAGAGGAATTGCTGTGTTGATGCTTAGCACACATCCACTACATAGTAACCCCTATATAAAGATCCATCCAATACTACAGGAATGGTACTGCAGCAATATGTTGGGTAAAGATGTCAAAACTGATTAGGCTTCTTAAAGAACTGCATCAGAGCCATATTAATGTAATAATAAAATAAATAAGCAGATTCTTCGTACCTGATCTCTGTATAATCAACTGAGCGGTGTACCAGCACTTCCCATTGTCCTAAAACAGAATTATTAGCTAGGTAAAGAAAGAAATAGATAGCAATTACACAATTAGTTGTCAATATTCAATATGTGAAGCCATTGAATTATGTATTTGCTTGTTCATATCCAAGGGAGTTATGCAGTTAACGGATTGGGAAACTGTCTACAACACAAACCATTTTCAAGGTTGTCAGGTTGATGATTGCAGCAGCACTTTTGAAGGTAATAGTAATGATTTTTTTTTGAGAGAGAAAATACACCAGGGGAGGCCCCCACTGTTTGCTTTATTAATAAAAATAAATAAATAAAAGGACAACACTGTACAAAAGAAGTTGCACAAAGAAGGAAGCCCAAGGTGGGTTAAAGAGCTAATCTAGGGAAGCTATATAGGAAAGAAAGACAGCACGCTTATCATCGCTGAGTCTATGAGCTTGTAGTGTAGCTTCTTCATAGAATGAGCTTTTCCAAGATCCAAAGGATGGGCGACCTCTATCGAAAATATAATTATTTCTTTGCTTCCAGATCTGCTAAGAAGCGATGATGAAAGTCTCCATGAAAAAGGGGTTCTGATGTTGAATCTTAGCTTGCTGCATCGTTTGGAAAAATTCCGTTGTTAGGTTTCAACTTATTCCAGGATGTTGCCAACAGGTTTATCTAAATGGGCAGCTGAAGAACAAATGGAATGCAGATTCCTCAATGTTGCTGATGCAGATGACACAGTTGTAATTATTTCCCTGAAGTTTTTGCTTTTTCCTTCTCAGGATGTTTCTTGTGTTCAGTCTATCCATCAGGAGAAGCCATGAGAAGACCCGTAGTTCTTGCTTCCCCAAATGTATTCCCAAGAATCCTTTGAATTTTGATCAACCTGCAAAGCTTGAATAAGGTCTTGGAGACTTTGAAATTCTTGAAAGGCCTGCTCTGATAAGGGCAGATGAAATTGTGTCTCAAGTGTGTTATTTGACAGAAATTTGGCAACAGAGATGTTCTGGTTTATGGCAAAGGAGTAGAGCCTTGCAAATTCGGATTCCAGAATTTTATCATTCCAAAGATCAGACCAGTCCTGACTGCAGCTCCAATTTACATCTTTACAGCTATGGATTTGCCAAAGTGGTTTTCTAAGGCGATTGATAAAAAAAGAAGAGGGTTCCTTTGGAAGGGGCAGGAGCAGGCAAATGCGGGTCACTATTTGGTAGCATGGGAGAAAGTACAACGGCCAATTGAATATGGAGGGTTGGGCATTCATAATTTAGAGCTGTTGGGCTGTGCTCTAAGAATTCGTTGGCTTTGGGCACAGAAGACTCAATTGGACAGGCCATGGGCACGGCTTCCGATCTCAGTACCTCGTAAGGCTCAGGCCCTTTTTGATGTCGCGGTCGATACCATTGTTGGAAATGGGGAACATATCCTGTTTTGGACCGACAGGTGGCTGGATGGTCACACCATGGCTGAAATATCCCCTAATTTGATCAAAACATTGGCCAAAAGAACAGCCAAGCGGAGGACGGTGGCTCAAGCAATCCAAAACAGAAGTTGGGTTGGTGACATAAAAGGAGCTCACACAATTGAGGTTCATATTTGGGATTTTGTGGATGGCTTACTCTTGCAGCCAGATGTGCAGGACCGTTACACCTGGAAGTTTTCTCAAGATGGGACGTACAGCAGCAAATCTGCGTATGGAGCCTACTTTGTGGGAACCATCAAGTTTGGACCCTGGCGAAGGATTTGGAAAACTTGGGCACCCTCACATTGTAAATTTTTCATTTGGCTGGTTTTTCACAATAGGGTCTGGACATCAGATAGGTTGGCTAAACGAGGTCTCCCCCATCCGGAAGCTTGCCCCTTATGTGATCAGGCTGAGGGAACCATTCATCACTTACTGGTTGAATGTGTTTTCACTCGCCAAGTGTGGACCTTGTGACTCCAGAAGCTTGGCTTGCTGTTTCTGGCACCGGATCCTAGTGTGAGTCGCTTCTCGGGATGGTGGAGAAAAGCTATTGCAGCTGCTCCTAAGGAAATCAGGAAGGGTTTGAACTCTTTGATTATCTTGGTAGCTTGGGAGGTCTGGAAGCATCGTAATGGCTGTGTCTTCCAGAACTTAAGGCCAAATGTTCAGGAGGTTATATGTGATGTGTGAATGGAGGGTGGTCTTTGGTGTATGGCCGGGGCCTCCCAGCTCACAGAGCTTTTATCCAGGTCGCTCCCCTCTGGATTTTAGATCCTGGCGTTGTTGGTCGTCTTCTGGACAGTCTATGGTGTGTTGAGGCATCAGTCTCCTTAGTGTGTGTGCGTGTGTGTGTGTGTGTGTGTTGAGGTGCTCGGGTTGGGTCTCCTAGACCCGTGTACTTGTTTTTTCTACCTTAATGAAATGACGCGCAGTTCTCCTGCGTGGTTCGAGAATAATGCACTTAATGAAATGAAAGCACTGTGGAACCATCCCCAATAATGCACTTAACAATTCCTCTAAACATATCGCATAGTTTTAGGAGATCTTTCCACCAAAAGGAGCCCCTATCAGTTGACGCATGGGGTACTTGACCATGTGGGTAATGAGCATTCCAGATTAGTTTCACCCATAGGATGTCCTTCTTATTGTAGAACTTGTCCAGATGTTTCAAAAGAAGGGTCTAGTTTTGGCTCCTGAGATTGATAATTCCCAGCCCACCTATCCTTTTTGGCTTTGAACATTTTCTCCAAGCCACCAGTGGTTTCATCTTTGCATTAGAATCAGATCCTCTCCAGAGGCAGTGACGTCTTGCTCTGTCAACATATTGAATGACTGCAACAGGTAAATCCAAAGTACACATAGTGTAAGTGGGAAAGGAGGACAGAACCGAGTTGACTAGCTGGAGCCTTCCAACATGAGTTAGAAACATGGATGTCACCATGAGTTTCCTCTCAACTTTACTCATAATGGGACGTGCTCAACCCGAGTTTTAGTTGTACCCAGAGGCAACCCAAGGTAAGTGAAAGGCAAAGAATCTAATTTGCAACCGAAGACACCAGCAAGGAGTTGGGATTTTTCTGGTGGGAGGTTTAAAGGAATAAGGCAAGACTTCTTGTAGTTAACTCTTAGCCCTGTAGATTGTGAAAAGGATTCCAACAAGCTTTTTAAGGTATTAGTATTGATGGCAATCGTATTTAACTGATATCAATCTATCTAAGCAAGAAAAAGATTGTTTTTTTTCCTCAAGTCTAAAACTAACTACCGTGGAATTCATACTCACAAAAACAAAATCAAAATCAAGACTGTGGGGTAGGTAGGACCATACTTGATTGAGATCTGAATAAATTAACACGGTAGCTACACGATTGTGTGATAATAGACTCTTAGAATTTTCAACATTAGTGACATGATTGTATCAGCTTTTATAGATCTTATCCTACAAGGAGGACAACATAATTGATAGATCCACGCAACAAGGGCTCAAAATCATGACAACCTCTGACAATTATTAAGGCATTGAGTTAGATAACCATGTACTTGTGCAATCGAGTTTTCAAACTTTGACTGCTGTCCAGATACGAATAAATATTTTACGACAACTCTTCGTTTATAGTATCAACAAAACCTGAACATCACCTATTTTATTCCAGCATATCGACTCGCAAGCCCAAGTGGAGGGTTGTTGTTATACTCCATATGCGTGTATATAGCTGGATTGGGCCATGGCTGTGTGGCTACTATAGCCGGCCAGCCCCCTCTGTGATTATGGACAGGTATAGGAGAATATGGATAGGAATAGGAGAGGAGAGCCTGTTTGGTTATGTTTCTATAAACCCAAGATGAGATTATGAATTAGTGACTTTTGAGGGCTGTAGGTAGACTGCATATGTACCCCTGTACCTTGATGAATCAATCTACTATTTCCACAATCTTCATTGCTTTCATGGTATCACAAGTCTGGGAATTCCCGGCTCTCTTCTACTGCATAGCGCACCCCACGGAGCTGCTTCTCCCCTCAGATTGTGGCTGCACCTCCCGCACGCCCCTCCCAGTCGCGCACAGACTCCGCCGTTCCAAGCCTGTTGGCCAGGTAACACAAAGTGGAACTCAGTTTTGAACTGCCAGAGGGCAGCATGGCCTTAACCGCTTATTCTCATTTATAGGAAAAGCAAACTTGGGATACAAGAAGGTCCTCAGTCACTACAGCATATTCTAACTGCATAAAGCGGATGCTACTTATCCTTAGAGAAATGAAAACAGCTTGACAGGAAACAGTAAATAGCTAAGTAGTTTTAACTAGATACATAGCGCAGGACTTAGGATTAACTCTCAACGCCCACCTCCCAACCATGCCTGGAACTCCTCCCCTGTTCCCTTTTGCGGCCGCTACTGCGACCAAGGAACAAGCCGACGCCAAGGCGGACACCGCTGCCAATAAGGCAAAGGATGACGCCATCCTCACTATTGACACAGCCAAGAAGGCCGTGGCTGATGCCAAGGCAGCTCGGACCGCCCACATTTGTCAGGTCCGAGAGGCCACCTTGTCTGTGCCCTAGAGCACGAGTGTGAGGCCGCCCTCGCTGCATAGGAGTGGGACACCGCCACCACCCAGGCCCGTGACACCCTCACGGCATCACACTGAGCATGCTGCAGCTCCCCCTTTTGTGGACAACGAAGGAAGAGGTAGAGGACTCTGCCTCCCATGTGTTTGCCTCTCCTCGAACATCCAAGACACCAGGCTACTTCACGAAGCAACCTATGCCGTCCTCAATCTCCATGCCCAAGTGGTCACCATTCAGAACATTCGCTCTCCGATCCCACTTGTTATTGATCCCAAGATCGGCAACTACAACCGCTAGCGTGACTGTCTAAGGCCCTCCTTCTCACCGTCAGCATGATCATGGTCACCCCGACTAGGCTCACATGGATTGTGTCGTCGACTCCTCGCTACTCATGGAGGAACTTACTCTCTCCAACAAGTCTTCTATGTTAGCATCTGTGTTCGCCACCTTGTCTTCTCCTACCTCCACCTTCACTGCCTTCTCCATCACCCCCACCGTCCCCCTTTACCAACGGGGGTGGCTACCACGGCAAGGGCAAGAAGAAAAATGGTGGGCCTCCTCAAGGTCATGCTCCTGGTAGCCAACCAACCTACGGGCGACTGGCTCCTTTGGCACAACTAGCAGATCGTGGCCCAACTTCTACAATCCATGCAGCGGTTCCATTCAGATGTAGCCTAGGCCACGCCGTCTACTAGTGCAACAACTCCACAGCAGCCACACGCAGCCCGCGCCACCAGATTTTTATAACCCCTGCTACTCCTTCCTAGGACCAACCGCCTCAGCATGATTAGTACTTTGACTCCAACGTTACAAGTCACAAGACCCCTGATGCTGATATCCTCACTCTTTCACTACACCTCACTCTTTCCAACCTCCATCGTCATCGCCAACGGAGACTTGCTTCTTGTTTGTTTCTCCAAGTCTTATTAAGAATCTTATTTTTGTCCAACATTTCACTACTGATGGTCCTCTGGCCAATGTCGCCTCTGGTGGCCCCAACACATGGACACATGCGGTTCCGGTTGACCCTCCCGCACCATCGGCTCTCCCACATAGCCACGTGCAGCCCCTTCCATCCAGCCCAATGTTAATGGTCTAGCCGGCCCGTTGCACACCTAGGACATGCGCTTCGTCTACTCCCGACATCCACGACAGAAGGACTGTCTTGACCCAGATGGCTCCCTCATCATTGTCACTGCACCCTTACCATGACGGCTGGTTCTTGCTCCGTTGGTCAGCAACCAGCATGCCATGACAACTAGTGGCAAGCTTCGCTTTCGGCAGCCCACTCTATCATGCGATGCCACTATCACGGATTCCTCGTACCTACTGCACTACCCTCGCCAATCCTCATTGGCAGGTGGCCATGCAGGAGTTCTCTGCCCTCTAGGACAACCGAACTTTGGGTCTTGTTCCTCGTCCACCCTCAACGAATCTTGTGACTACGAAATGGGGTGTTCAAACAAAAGTTCAAAGCCAATGGTTCTCTTGAGTACTACACGGCATGCTAGGTTCTTTGCGGTTTTAAACGACGTCCAGGCATTGATTTTGATGAGACCTACATATGTGTGTATATAGATGGATTGGACCTAGGCCGTGTGGCTCTTATAGCCAGCCGACCCTCTCCTCTATGTGTTGCCCAAACATCACAAGCAAGGATAGAGATAAATCCCAGAGGTCAGCTTGACCAATGGGTCGCTTGGATTGAATCTGAAAGAGCATAGCCTCTACCAACTATTCAGCATATTCTTGCATAAAGCAAGATGCTCTAGGCTACTTGGTTGCCAAGGCTTCTCATGATCAACTTGAGAGCCAAGGAACCTCTAATGCATAAAGGTAAAGTTGCACAAAAGTAAGATAAATGTGCTAGCTTAATACTGTGATTATGGGTAGGTACACAAGATTATGGATAAGAATAGGGGAGGATATCATGTTTGGTTATGTTTACCATAATTACTATTACTAATATTTTTCTTTTTTTACCCTCTTTATTGGTAAATCATGTTAGATTTTATTTTAGACTCTGTTTGGCATGGCTCTAGGAAGCCGAGTTGGCCACCTATAACTCTAGGAAATCCTGGATCTAGAGCTGCAGACATGTAAAGTGCATTTACATGACTCATTCCGTTTATGTTTTAGATTAAATAAAAATATTTAAACCACTTTAATTTAATCTACAAACTACATATCTATCATAGATCTCGGAGCCAGCAAATGGGCCTTTAGACTACAACAATTTTCTTGGAATTAAAAGGCTTTGTTGTCCTTGCTAATTTTCTTACATAAAATGCATTAATAGATCCATTTTGATAAATATTTCAGTGAGTGCACTCGCATAAGTTTATAATAATGTTCAAAGATGTGTATTAGAGGCTTTGTGAATGCCAAAAATAATTATTAACAAAAAACAAGGGAGTAACAACACGGAAATATTAAACCACTGGATATAAATATATAAATGCATGACGATGCACGTGTGTAAGAAAAAACTACATCAACAATGTTATCATTTTGGTGAATAGAACAGGCATTGAGGTGGCGTTAACTAGTTCATGGATCACTGCTATGTTTGGCATTATTGCACCTTTTTAAGTACAGTGCAGAATCCAGTTAGTAACAGAAGATCATTAGTGGACCTCATATCTTTGCCAGTCTTCTTATTATTCAATCTGTTTATGTGATAAAAAATACAAAATAATGGTGTGAAGTAGATTCTTCTACCACCACATCATTTAATCATTACCTGTGAAACAGGCACACTCCAACCTTTTTCAAGGGACCAATCAAGGGCCGGCCTCAGATCCTTACAATCAGCATCATAGTAACCACCTTCACCAATTGGCTCTTCATGCAAAGCTATCTGCAGACAAAGGCCATGTAAAAATAGCTCATTGCATCTTTCTCAAACTACATGGTTGTGACTAAAAATTAATCACCAAATGATGATGCATTTTAATCACCAGAATATATCACTGACTATGATAGTGATAAGTGGCACCTAATCTCAAATATTAGTGGAACACTCAGTTATTTTTTAAGAAGTTAGCTTCAATTTTTATGAATGGGTTTTCTATTAAGAAATGACTAAAACATAGGATTATGTTAGCTGACTGAAAGGATAAAAGTTTTCCACTTGTTAAAACCTACATACTATCTTTTTATCGAACACGCAGGAGAGCTGCGTATCATTATATTAATAGAAAAGGGAAAAAGTCTTACAGGGGCTAAACCCAGAGGCAAAACCCCACAAACACACACACACACACACACACACACACACAGCCTCAAAACAAAAACAGCTAAGTCACCGGGGAAGAAATACAAGGGCGACCAAGAGAGAACCCCAACTAAGCTGAAGCCCGGCAGATATTAGGGAAATCCCCTTAGCCCCTGCCGCACTCCACCGACCAGCCTCCTCCTTGGCCAGATGCAGGACTGAGTTAACATTTGGGGTTACATTGTCGAAAACACAATCATTTCTGTGCCGCCAAATACTCCAGGCACCTAGGATTACCAGAGAATTCCCGCCCCGTCTTAGGTCACTTTGAACAGCACCATCCATCTTTCTCCACCACTCCTCGAAATTCTGATCAGCGGGTGTTGGAGCAAGGGTTGCAACACCAAAATGAGAAAGGAAGGTGAACCAAAAAATTCTTGCAAATACACAGCCCACAAGGAGATGATGGAGATCTTCCTCGTGCTGGTCGCATAGGATGCACACATCAGGATGAGGGAGGCCCCTCTTTGCTAACCTGTCTGCAGTCCAGCACCTGTTATGGGCCACTAACCACATGAAAAATCTGCATTTTGGGGGCGCCCAAGTTTTCCAAATTCTCTCAAAGGGTTCAAAAGCGATGGCTCCATTAAACAGGGCAGTGTAGGCGCTCTTTGCTGTGTACTGGCCTGAAGAAGTTAGGCTCCATACATGCTTGTCAGGACTGCTCTCATTCAGCTCCACCCCAGATAAAATATCCTAGAGATGAACTGTCATGTACGGTATCCCGTACTCCAGGAGACGCCGCGCCTGTGACGTACGCAGGTGTTGAATAATTTGCTGCTGGACTTGCAAAGAAGTCTGCAACTGCAGACCAATCTTCAGTCAAGGCTGCAGCTTGGTGACTAGAAATGTGAAACTAAAGACCAGCTTTGAAAGGTTGAACAG
>Ga0182004_10001740_pt1 | contig 16355 bp, 11 predicted proteins | sample Sormic07211540_1_FD_120479 | JGI IMG/M metagenome (GOLD analysis project Ga0182004, IMG submission 120479) | Endophyte microbial communities from Sorghum bicolor roots, Mead, Nebraska, USA - 072115-40_1 MetaG | ecosystem: Host-associated > Plants > Roots > Unclassified | place: USA: Nebraska...
AGTCCGGCGAGGCGGCCGAGGCGCGACGGGTGCAAGATGCCGGCGGTGAGGTTGCAGCGGAGCGCGCGCCAGAGCGGGCCGTGCGGCACGGTGCTGATGCTGTAGCTGAGGTTCACGCGCTCGGCTCTGACGAACTTGACGTGGAATGGCGAGACGGGGCGGTCGGAGAAAGTGTCGGCGTGGTCCACCAGCATGCTGCGTGCAATGGCGCGGTCACGGACCTCGATGTTTGGAACCGCCGGCAGAGCACGAGCGCTGCGGCTGCTGGTTCGCCGGAAAATGGCAATGAACACTACAAGAGCAAGGCCGGCCATGAGGAAGAAGACCTCCATTATATTCCCTACGTTTTGGTACTTGATCGCACTTAGCTGAACGCCTGGAGCAGACAATGTTTCCCTACGTGTGTATAAATATATAGACACATGCATCAGCCATCCACAGGCTAGCCACCGCGCTTTTCATGAGCAATTTTAAAGCCTTGTTTAGTTGTCGAAACAAAAAGTTTTCGGTAACCGTAGCACTTTAGTTTGTTTGTGACAAATATTGTCTAATTATAAACTAACTAGGTTCAAAAGATCCATCTCGTGATTTACAGGCAAACTGTGTACTTAGTTTTTGTTCTTTACTATATTTAATGCTCCATACATGTGCCGTAAGAATCGATATGAAGGAAAATCTTAAAAAGTATTTGGTTTTTATGGTGAACTAAATACAAGGCCTAAATTCAGGGGTCACCACTCACCACTACTAACCAAACCGTTATTTAAGATGCATGGGAGCAGCTACAACAACTAACACTAGTGGAATATTGATTGAAAAAAAAAAACCACTGGTGGAATACCCACTACGTACTAACCAAAGCGTCACTCGAGATTTATAAGAGTATAGCTGCAACTAACACTAGTGAAATATACAAGTGGCGAAGGTGGGGGAAACAAAGTCAGCCGCATCAACTGCTGTTGTATGGCATGCCGGCCGGCTCGACCAGTGGAGGGCCGCATCCCGGCACGCTAGCACCTCGGACGACCCTGCAGATGGGTCTCCGCCCCCAACGCTGATGTGTAGCCAGAGATCTTCCATATCAGCAGGAGACACGACCTGCCGCCACATTGGCTGAGCAACGAGGGCAAGCATTGAGAGGCCAGCCGGTGTGTCGTCGACCACCGAGGCACATCCCGGCAGATCTTCATGGCAAGTGCCTCAGTTGCCTCTCTCCTCTGCGCATCGGATGACAACTTGCAAGCTACATACCCCAACACATCGCTTGTGAAGGACCGGAAACGGCGACCGGAGGGGGTGAATGGGAGCCTCAAATTTTCTTTTGAAACTTTTGGACCTTGGCTCACAAATAACCCAAAACAAGACTGTGCGCTACAGTACCGTGTAGTGTGCTACAGTAGAGTTTATCTTTATAAGAGATATTCTATTTTTTTCTAAATCGTCCATTGATCTGAGGCGTGAGGTCAGTTGGTTGGGTGGAGCTAATTGTTGGTGGATGAAACGGATATTTTATTTGCAATACTAATTAAATAGATTAAGTTTGTTGATGATGTGGATCGCTATGGGATTAGATAGATTTTCTAGTGAGGTTATATCTTTACAAAAGATATAGTATAGATATGAAGCGAGTATATCAAACCGTTTATTAGATATATAGTGGTACCGGATATGTGGTCTTTTTTTATCAGATAGAGGTACATGATTCAAACCATCAATTAATAATTAGTAATCAAGAGTGTAGTACCAGAAAGGAAGAAGCATATATAGCCATGAGCGAACAGAGGAAGAAGCATATACCAGAAAGGAAGAGCAACAGAAACAACAATTGTGTTCCTCTAGTCACTCATGGCACTCGTTAAGACCAACACGACAAAGGCTGTGTGCGCTGCTCTTTGCATTGTGCTTGTGATCATGTCATCTACTGTCTCAGCCGTCGTTGAAGAAAGTATGTCTCTATCAGCTTGTGAACTAACATGTGCATATGGTTTACTAACTAATCCGTGAATTGCATCGATCAACATGCAGTTGAGACCCTATGCGACCCAGTACGAAATGGAAAATGTGACGAGGATGGAGCGTGTGCCCATGAATGCCGAGAAAAGGAAAAGCAGCACAACCAACGGTTGACACAGATTAAATGCGAGACGCATGTTAACCCTGAAGAGTACGTGTTGCTGCACGTTTTGGCACGTTGGAGCGGAAGATACTGATGGACTTCTTGGTTGAGCAGTATTTATGTTGGCAGTAACTAATGGATGGATTCATATCATGAATGCATAGAATCCTAAAACGCTCTTGCATCTAAAGCATCCATGATATTTTGCATCCAATTATAATAAATATGTCTTTTTTGTGCTTATGCTCGCCTAGTGTTTCAACTAAAATGATATTAGTGAACAACCGTCCTAATTAACCGAAACAACCGTATAAATCTTGAGTCTGCTTCTCTAAATTGTCAGGTATCCTCTAGACAAACGCCTATCGCTGTTAATCATCAATAAATTAATTAACAGAGATGCGCAGCTATAAGGTGGCTATCTCTTTTAATCATTTATAAATCGATTAACTAAGGCGCATATTACCACATGCCTATCTCTTAAAATCACTATTAATAGAGGTGGGCATTCTAAGGTTAGTGGGCGCCTTAATGATGTTATATATTTGACGTGCTTGGTCGACCTCTCTAGTGTGTACCAATTTTTTTATTTTCAAAAGCCATTATCACAACCCATCAGTAATAGGATCTGATGGTGATAATGGATTACGACACTGGTGGTAACCCTAATTATCACCACCGATTTTCACCAACAGATGGCAAAACTGTTGGTGATGAGCTGTTTGTTGTACTAGTAGATTCAGTGAAGCTAGAGTGACTCCTAGTGGCGATATAATGTGATCAAAGGAGGAACTGCTGCCATTACCGGTGTAGAGGAATTGTCGTTGTTGCTGTTCCTGTGAGAGGTAAGGGGCGGCAAAGGGAGGTACACCAGCTACCTTTGCTCCTTGATATAGAGGGGAATGCAGCATATACCTACCGCCTGCTTCCTGCTGCAAATTGAGATGGATGGAGCATGCGAGGAACCGCTAGTTGCTTCTCTCCCGTGGATTTACCCTCGCTCAGAAGATAGAAACAGAGAGAGTGAGGATGGAAAGGATGCGACTCCAGTGTGCCGTGCATGAGCACTGATGACAAAGGTGGATTGGATGACTACTATGTTGTATTGGGCCTAGGCTGATTTTAATTATTGGAACTTTTTCTTATCTATTTTCTTGGTCTCTTTATTAGTTATAACCGAGGTCAGGAACTGAAATAACACTGCCAAATTTGGTTAGCTGAACCTCAAAACCGGATTTGGTTTTGTCTCAATCATCTCTGTTTGCTTAACGTTTTTGGTTACTTATGCCCGTCCTTACTAACATGATTTTCTTTTATTTAGCAAGGCTTCATTAAATTTTCCAAGAATAGTACATGATACATAGCCTTGGGAAAGATCTCCTGACCTCTGCCTAATAGCACACAACCTGATGAGTTTACAAAATAAATATCACATACTGACATACACTAGTGACTTCTAATTGACCACCTAAGTTAATTGATCACATACACCCAAAAACTAGTTTTAGTTTTCACAACTGCCTCTATTCAAGCGCATCTAGAAATGAGGCATTTATAGGTGTCGGTATGCAACCATCCCAGCATCTCTAGTAGTTGATTTCAATGGTATTTAGTAGCCTGCCCCTATAAATTGGTTTTACAAAATGGCAAAAAGTTTTTTTTGGGACCGGGTTTGTGCCCGTTTTTCATTAAGATGAAGAGAAACAAAGGTACACAAGCCTGTCACGAGTAGGGAGAAGGCGAGCAGCCTAGCACCGAAAGGAAGGACCTACTGCTACTGGGTTACAAAGCGAGTCAATTACATAATACTCTGATTTTGCGACCAAAACGCCTGTAGAGCCAGCAGCGGCGCGTAGCCCGCGGCCGCCCACTCCTCACCCTCAATGGTGATCGCGGCGACGATGTCGTGCGCAGATGACGGTGCGCGCCCAACGACCCTCGCATTGTGTTCCTTCCACAACATCAAGGAAATTAGTAGTAGCAAGCTGTCAAACAGCGGCCGTGAAGTCTCGTCGATCCGCTTCCGCTGGTCGATCCACCAAGCACCTAGATCGTGTTCGCCGGACGGCATTAGATCAACCAATTGAAGGCGAGCTAGCATGGCGAGCCAAACCTAACGAGCAAAGACACATGCCAAAAACAAATGGCTCGGCGTCTCCACATGTTGATCACAAAGCGCGCAGAAGTCGTTGATTTGCAGCCCATGGCGTTTGCGGCGCTCCGCAGTCTAGAGCCTCCGATGCAGGGCGAGCCAGAAGAACATTTTGATCTTCGATGGCGCCTTGGTCCGCCAAAGCTCCCTGGCACCAAGCAGTTTGGTGGCTCCGGCGAAGAAGGCACGATATGTCGAGGATGCTGAGTATGTGTCGTCCGCAGACCACTTCTAGACGAAGCGATCCGATCCATGAGTTTGGAGCTCGACAAAACGTAGGAGTTCCCATACCTTTAGGTAGTCATGCACCACCTAGAGCACCAGTGACGTCGCGTGCCCATTGGTTGTCGATCATGGCTTCACTGAGCATTCTCTTCCTCCCTGCACGCGACGTGGCTGCGCATAGGGATGGCACAAATGTGTTCAGTGGTCCGACGGGTGCCCAATTGTTGGTCCACATGCGCACCGACGCGCCGTCGCCAACCACCACCGTGATGCTGACCGCGCACATTGCGGCGACGTTCGTTTCCGTACGCGATGGCAACGACGCCCAGCAGCGCTGCGGTTTCGAACGAGATAGCCACTACCATCTAAGCCTTAGAGCGTAACCAAACACCCGCAAATCAATTGGCCCCAGACCACCAAGCTCTGTTGGCTTGCATACCATAGGCCAAGCTAAATGGCATTTCCCGCCGATGCAATAATCATTGCCAGTCCAAATGAAGGCGCGTCTCCTCTTGTCAATCTGGGAGATGGCCCATGATGATAAGCAACAGGCAATACTCAGGTGGATGGGGATGGCTGCTAAGGTGCTTCCGGTTAGGGTGACCCTCCCAGCATTCGTTAGTAGCCACGCCTTCCAAGTTGGAATTCTTGCGGCCACGACGTCGATCAAAGGTTGTTCATCAGCACAGCTCAGGCGTTTGAGCGATAGTGGAACACTAAGGTACTTGCATGGGAAGTTCGAGACCGTGCACAGTAATACCGACTGGATGGTTGTGATCGTCTCGTTGTCACAACAGATAGGCGTCGCGATGCATTTCTTGGGGTTGCTTACAAGCCCAAACGCACCCGCAAATAGCTGAAGGATCTGTGTAAGGCAGTTGAGGTCGTCAGCGTTCGGTGCCAGCAATATCACCAGATCATCAGCATAGAGCGAGGCGCGGTGAACGACAACTTGGCCTGGCAACGGTGACATGGCAGCACGGCAATCAGCCTCCCTGATAAGTGAATTCAGCACCTCCATAACGAGTACGAATAGCATCAGAGAGATAGGGTCACCCTGGCGCAGACCCCGCACGTGGGAGATGCGACGCCCCAGCCTTCCGTTAACAAGTACACACATGCTGGCAGTAGATAGCAGGATGGAAATCCAATTCACCCAGCGACGGGAGAAGCCGATGTGTTGCAAGACCTCGAGGAGGAAGGGCCAGCCTACTGAATCAAATGCTTTCGCAATATCCAACTTGAGTAACAGTGAAGGAAATTTCTTGGAGTTTAGCCATCGACAGGCTAGATGGACTGTAGCTCTTCTCTTGATGAAAGCACTTTGGTTGTGCGCAACCATCTCATTCAGCCTTGGTCTGAGGCGCCTAGCAAGGCATTGGGCGAACAGCTTACCAAAGCTATGAATGAGGGCAATTGGACGGAAGTCCTTGAGCGTGGTAGGAGCATTGTTCTTTCGTAGTAGCACCATGAACGCGTCGTTGAGCAGACTGAAACTTCTTGCATGAAGCGACCATATGGGCATTCAGTGTGTTCATGACATCATGCTTAATGATGGCCATGCGACTTTGTAGAACAGCCCGGTAAATCCATCAGGCCCCGGAGCACGGTCACTCGGCATCTCATTTATCATTTCCCAGACCTCTTGTTTAGAGAAACAGACGTCCATGCCGGACAACTCGAGTTGGGGCAGCAGATTGTCCAGCAGAATGGAATGCGACCAGCTGAACGGTGCTCCCAGGTTGGAGTTGAAGTAGTCAAATATGGCATCTGATTTGGCCTGGTCGGCAGAGACCCAAGCGCCATCATGCAAGATTGCCGGTACGATGTTTTTGCGGCTCCGAGGTGAAAGAATCTTGTATTGGCATATGCACCCCCCTCACGTAGGAACTGAAGCCGTGCACGTGCATGCCAGGGAGGCAAGGCCTAGGCTCATCAGCTTGAATTGCTTGTGCAGAGCGCTCTTGTCCTGGGTGAGCGCCCGAGCTTCCTGCTCTTTGTCAAAGTGGGCGATGAGCTCGCGTGCCATGAATAGTTGGGAGCGCACACTGCCAATGCATTTCATACTCCAGCTCGATCTGCAGTGATTTTGCCGTCATCCTTAGCTTGAAATCCAGCACTCTGCAGGGATCAGCCACCGGCAGATCGCTGTCCCAGGCGGCCGCGACTGCTTCGTGGAAGCCATCAAGTCGTGTCCAGAATGACTCAAAGCGAAAGCGCGTTTTGGCCCATGGCTGGGTGCAGAGCTGCAGCAGCAGTGGCGAATGGTCGGAGCAGTCCGAGGAGAGGCAACGTAGGTACGGCTGGACCATGTGTAGAGTCGACCATTCAAACAGCTCTTGTAACTGTGAGTTGTCTAGCATACGACGAAACCGGCGCATGGAGCGGCGGTTGAGGTGACTGTTGTTCTTGTCCTCGGCACTATAGATTCGAACTTAACATAGGCAACGCTAATCGCGAGTTCGCGACAGGCCCAAGGCCGAGAAAGTACACTAGGCGGTACTAACGGCACAAAGTGCCAGCCGCTTCCTGCCATGGAACAAAGCCTGCATTGCTTCCTTAGAAAACAACTCCAAAGAAACACAAAGTTTCAAGTGCTAACAACACGTACGTTCCCTATTTCTAAAGATAGGACTCATTACAAACTGACGATAGAAATGGCTATTTAAATCCCAGTTTGTAATTTGTGTGGCCCGTGTCTAGAAATGGAGCCCACCTTTGTAATAATCACCTATCAAAATCGATTTTCAACTGTGGTTCGTAACGGTTTGGCCCCTCAATCTTTTTCTTTTTTATAGAGGGCTTTCACAAGACAACCATAGGGAAAAAGGAGGACGTGCATCTAGCTATTAATCATTTTGTAGATGTGAGCTTATTAATCTTTCTTAACATTGCAGTGAACAATATGAAGAGCTGGGAGCGCACACTTCCGATGTTCTTCATGCTCCAGCTGGGCAGCAACTTCGTCAATCTCTTCAGTTTATGGTCGAGGGCCTCAGGCATCAGCACCAGGCAGGTGGCCGTCGAGGCGCACCCAGAAGGATTCAAAGTGGAAACAGGGTTTGGCTTGGGTACATATATAGCTGTAGCAGCAGCGGTGTGCATGATCCGAGCAAGTGATGTCTGGGGAAGGCCTCAAGCCACTCGATTGACGCGAACGCGTGGTCAATACGCTGAAGCGTAGGTCTCCAATACACTGCTCAAAGGTATACAGCCTCCCGAGTAAATAAAGCTCCTGCAGTTGACAATCATCAATCAGGTGCCGAAACCTTCTCATGGAGTGGAGGTTAAGGCGAGAGTTGTTCTTATCAGCGGCGTGGTAGATTAATTGGTTGAAGTCACCACAATCAATACCGGCCCTGGAGATCAGTATCATGCTGAACTCTTGCAGCCTGGTGCCCAATTAAACGACCTGGGAAATGAGAAATACATCATACTAATATGACAATTGACTGGAGCCAAAGCCAGGAGAAATTAATTGCCGCCGAGTCAGTACTCACGTTACTAACTGCAATATGGGACCGATAATATAATACCATGCATAAAATTAAACAACAGAATATTATAACAAAATAGGATCTCACAACAGTTAGTTACCTTTTACAGTAGTTTTCCACTACGGCTACGATCCTCCACTTGATGTATGAGTTAGTGGTTGTGCAGTACGGATAAGAATAAACAGAGCTGAACACGGGAAGAACAGAGCATAGTCACTACAGTTTGGACAATTCCCAATGCTTTTCATAATGAATAGTTTTGCACACTCGACCCACAACAATTATGTCAAACATATATGTTATAAGGAAATACAAAACCGAAGTAGCAAACTTTAGCATATACAGTAGTATTGTACAATATATGTGTTGATCCAAAGAGAGGACTGTAACAATGGTTCCACACAATATATATATCACAACGACTGCTTTAGAATTGAAGTCCAAATTAACTGAGTGTCGTGGACCTCTCTCTTTCTGTTACTTTCCATGACATTTTCTTGAATCGCTACATGAACTTGGATGCACTAAGCCACTGACCACAAGCCCTGGATACTATCAAAAAACAACTCGATTCACCCGTATGTCTATAAGGATTGGTTATTAAATGAACAGAAACGAGCAAGGTTATAGCTTTTACCTCACTATTTGCTGCCCTCAGAACCCAGTACAATGGCCTCCTCGTCAACACTGCCATCGTTCATTACACCCCCGATGTAGCCACTACTATAAGTAATATTGCCCCTGACATTATTCGGGTGCTTAGCAATTTGTTGACGGATCATATGACATGCAGCCTCAATGTTTGATTGTCTGGCACCGTCTGTATATATTGTAACATTGACATTTTTTAGATCGTGAAGGTGCTCAATACCAGAATGTGTGCTTCCATATGATTTTGCCCCACAAGCACTGAACATCAACTCGAGGGTTTCGAGCCTTGGCATTGACTTCTCTTGGAAAACTAAGCATGGCAGCCCTGACCAGAGGCGGAAAGCATTAAGACTACGGAAACCATTTCTCTTAATGATAATCTTCTCCTTACGAAGAGGAACCACCCAAAGTTGGAAATGAACCAAAGCCGGTAGATGTCCGAGCAAATCCAAATCTTCGTCCTCCATCTCGCAGACATCAAGTTTCATCTCAGTGAGCCTATTGAGTGGTCCAATCCACTTGGGACAGCGCTGAAAGTAAGAGTTCCACATCCAGAATCTTTTAAGGAGGTACGGTGGGGGTGATAATGATGCTAGAAAATCAACTGGAATAGCTTGTCCGCTAACAATATTCAGTGACTGGAGGTTGTAACTGCTCAATTTGTTGAGAGAAGAGGCCAAGTACTCCTTGCACCTTCCTTCTGCTGGCTCATTCCATGATATCGAGAGATCTCTCAAGTTTTTCAAATTGCCAAGCTCCTGCACTGCACTTACTGGGCTGTCACGGACATTGAAATGTGGTAGTGTCTGAAGTGCTTGCATGCTCCCAATGGCTTCTGGTAACAACATCATCCAGTTCACAATAAGATGCCTTAGATGCTGTAACCGAGTAACACCATGGGGCAGCAAGTTTACCCCTCGGTAAGAACACAATTCTAGTGTCTCAAGATACCGCAGCTCTCCAATTTCTGCAGGAAGTTCATGTACATTCAGTCTCAAATACTTCAGCTGATGTAGTTTGCAAATAATCTTCAAATCATCCGCCCCACTCAACTGACAATCGAGACTCAAGACACGTAAAACTCTAAAATAAGCAAATGGTAGTGTCTGGTTGTAAGAGCCACCAAAGGTGCTGAATGATCTAACATGGGTTAACGATGGCATTTCTTGGGGTTCCAACTTCTGCTCTCGATCATTGTATTGAATTGATAGCCGTCGGATAACACCTTCTGGGTTTGTTGAAAGCGGGCCTGGACCCATGATTGTAACAAAATTCTCCTCTGTTGCCCTTGATTTCAGTAGTTCTAGCATCATATCGTGCAGACGACAAACTCGCACCTTTCCAGAACGGTCAATGTCAACAGGTATAATCATACTCCTATTGATGAGCTCATTGAAGTAGCTTTCAGCAACATCCTCTGCAATTAACCCCCCTTCCTCCTTTATGAATCCTTCAGCTATCCATCTTCTCAGTAAACTACCTCTTTCAATGTCATAATCCTCAGGAAATACACTCAAATAGAGTAAGCAAGTTTTGAGATGCTGCGGAAGATCACTATAGCTGAGTGACAATATAGATTCCATACCCCCAGGATCTTGTTTTATTTGCAATGCATATCCTGTAGATGCCCTCACTTTTTCCCATTGCTCGATCATATTGGGCTTGCTAGCCAATAAGCTAGCTATGCAAACTATAGCCAGGGGGAGGCCACTGCATTTTCTTAGTATATCAGCTGAAATATGCTTAATTCTGTCAGGGCATCCATCCTCAGAGCCAAATACTTTTTTAAAAAGTAGGCTTCTTGAGTGGGACTCACTCAGTGCTTCAATTTTGTAGCAACGGTCACCGGGAAGACTGCAACATGCCTTTGCTATAGACTCGATACGTGTTGTAGTAATTATTCTACTACCCATATTGTTCTCTGGCAGAGCACACTTCAGCAAATTCCAATCTCGTTCAGACCATATGTCGTCAATTATGATAAAGTACCTATTCAATAGTATATGAAAAAGGGTCAAGATATTGAGACAAAATGGAGAGTAAGAAGAATTAGAAGTACTTAATTTATTGTGAACGCATCAGCTGATCAGCATCGTAAGCATGTGGTCATTTCTTCTATGACGACCAATTAATTTCCAAGGAATATTTTAGCAAATTGAAGTTTGCCTGCGGTATAGTATAACACTAACAGCGGCAGTGACCCGAAAGGGCCCGAGAAGGGGCGCTACTCAAGTATGCATGCACTAGTTGCGTAAAAGAGAAGTATGCATGTACTACTGTGTCGTCCCAACAGGACAAATCATTTTTGATTCATTTGTGATTTATATGTTTTTCTACTAAAACAAGCCATTGCACTACGCCGAATAATTCACCGTGTCCATCTGACGCACTAGACAAAATATTGACACAATCCTCAATTATTCTATATTATACCAATGAAAAGTACCTATTTATTTTCCATTTTTCCTTAGGTTATTGCAAAGTATGGATTAGGAATTTTTTTTTGTTTTTATCTCCTTTAATTTCCTGGTACACCTAGTTTTATTTCTTTTTCTTGCATTGAACATCACAAAATGATTTAAATTTGCAATTTTGATGTCTAAAATGCATGTAGAATGATGTAAGCAGATACATTATAGGATTCTAAGACTTTGCCGAGTGCTCGGGCACTCGGCAAAGGCCCCTCTCGCACTCGGCAAAGGCTTTGCCGAGCGTCCACTCGGCAAAGACCGCTCGGCAAAGAATTAATCGGCAAAGGGATTCTTTGTCGAGTGCCACATCAGCACTTGGCAAAGACAAAAATGAAAAAAAACCCCAAAAAATATTTTTTTAGGGGGAGGGCTGCCATCAGCTAGCACCTCCCTCCCCACTTTTTTCAACGTTTTTCCAACAAAATTGTCAACTTTGCCACAGCCAAGATTCAAACCTAGGACATCTCTCACGAGCATATATTCCGTTTTGGTTCCTCATATATTATACCAAATTACATATAAATTGATTATTTGAGCTTTTAAACGATTTCAAATTAATTTCCGGGGGGTGTTTCACACATACAGTATGCTGATGATATTGTCATCATGATTGAAGCTACTGAACAATCAATTAGAAACCTAAAACTCATTCTTTATTGTTTTGAGTGGCTTACGGGTCTAAAAATCAATTATCATAAGAGTGAAGTCTTTGTTTTTGGTGTTACTCGGCTGGAGAAGGAGAAGTTGGCTAATATGCTGAACTGTGTGCTAGGAGAGTTCCCTATGAAATATCTAGGTATCCCTCTTAGCTATAAACATTTGAACATGAGCGCTTTTAGTCCTATGACTCAAAAAATGGTTAAAAGGCTGGATCCTTGGAAAGGAAAATTGATGTCTTCAGGGGGGAGACAAATTCTGACAAATTCTTGCTTGAGCTCCATTCCTCTTTACTGCATGGGTTTCTATCTTCTCAAAGATGGGGTACACAAGAAGATGGATTCTATTAGGGCCAAATTTCTCTGGCAAGGTGCTGATGAGAAATTTAAATACCATATGGCCAAGTTTGAAATGGTTTGTAGACCTAAAGACCAAGGGGGTCTAGGCATTCTTAATACCAAAATAATGAATGAATGTCTTTTGGTTAAATGGATCTGGAAAATCTACCAACAACCAGATGAACTTTGGTTTAAAATTTTGAAAGCAAAGTACCTGAGAAATAATAACTTCTTTGACTCCAAATCTGCAGGAGGTTCCCAATTTTGGAAAGGTTTACATAATATCAAACATCTCTTTAAGTGGGGGGCTGTCTTTAAAGTGGGAGATGGGAAGCTGTGTAGATTCTGGGAAGATTGTTGGCTACAAGGAGCTCCACTGAAATTGGTCTATAATGATTTGTATAACCTGATCAGGAACCCCTTCTGTCATGTTGCGGACTGCTGGGATGAGGGTTCCTGGGGTCTTGAATTTAAAAGATGCCTTTCAATACAACAATATGATAGATGGTTGGGGTTATTGAACTTGCTGAATGATTGTGCGTTGACTGACAATAGAGCTGATCAAGTTTTATGGGTGTTAGAAAAGAAGAATCATTTTACCACTAAGTCCTTGTATCGTTTTTTGACTGACAGGGTGTCAAGAGTAGGGTTGCAGGTTTTATCTGGAAAAGTAGAGTGCCCCTTAAAATTAAGTTCTTTATTTGGCAACTTCTTAATGACAAATTACATGTGGCTGCTAACCTGGCTAAAAAAGGGTGGAAAGGAAGCTAATTTGTTGTCTTTGTGATTGCACTGAGACTGCAGATCATATTTTCTTTAAGTGTCATTTGGCCAAATTGATCTGGGAAATGCTTAAGGAAGTTTTTCACCTAGATTCTTATCCTAAATCATGGGAAGATTTTTGCGATACTTGGTTAAGGGGCAAGGGGCCCTTTCCGATTAGATTGATCATTTTCATATTTTCAGGTTTTGCATGGGCCTTATGGACTGCCAGAAACAAGATGGCTATTAACAAGACGTTTCCTCGTGCCCCCTCTGATATCATATACATTGCATTGTCATTACTGCAGAAGTGGAGCGCAAAGCTTAAGGAGAAAGATCAGGAGCAGGTCATCAAGTTGAAGGCTGCTGTCACAAGTTGGGTCAGAGAATTCAAGCCTAGCTCGATCAATCCTTCTGAAGTAGTAGAAATCTAATGGTGTAGTCTTTCTGGTTTTAGCTGCTATGCTCTGTCTTGAACTGGTATCCCCAGTCGTCATGTTGCACTGTTACATTGCTTTCTAAAAAGCAGAGGTGTTTTGCCTCTTTTTAAAAAAAACGATTTCAAATTAAAACGTTGTCAACTGCAAAGTTTCATAACTTTTTGAGATCTATAATTTTCATTTAGAGAGTTTATCCATCCAAGGTCGTTTATAAAATTTGAATTTCAAATTTGAGAAATTTAAAGTTTTTGCATGACAAGATCATTTCAAATCAAAAAGTTATCAACTATAAAGTTCCATAACTTTTCAAAATATACAAAGTTTATTTAGGCAATTTTTTCATCTGAGGTAATTTTAGAAAATCAAAATTAAAAATTTTTAAATAAAGACGCAGTTTGGAATGACAAGATAAACTCAAATCAAAAAGTTGTCAACTATAAAATTTCATAACTTGACAAGATCTTCAAAGTTTATTATTGTTGTTTGGTCATTTGCTCATCTGACACGGTAATTCTAACATTTTTCACAAATCTTATATATCGATGTAAAATTTGTGAACAAAATTATTTTCATTTTGTCAAATGAAGAAATGGCCAAAATAAATATTATATATCTTGAGAAGTTATACAACTTTGTAGTTCAAAACCTTTTTTTTTGAATTTGTTTAGGACTTCAAAATTTGATTTGAAATTTTCTTTGTCGAGTGTTTTTTTGGCACTCGGCAAAAAAGGTCTTTGCCGAGTGTAAAAAAACACTCGACAAAGAGGGTTCTTTGCCGAGTGCCAAAAAAAACACTCGGGGAAGTCTTTACCGAGTGCCTATCCCCTGGCACTCGGCAAAAGGTCAGGCGCTCGGCAAAGCGCGAGTTTCCTGTAGTGATAGGCTCTCTAATTAACGGAGGCAAATGCACAAAGCAACTGCCTTGGCAAAGCAAAACTTTATAGATGAACTCCGATTGCTACTTCTACGGGCAAATAGCAATTATTACTCTCCAAGTTTAGATCTAGGGATAGCAAATCTCTGTTAGCTCTTTTTTGTGCATTCCTGTTACTGCTCTTCTTTATTTCCTTCCGAGTCTATTAATTGATCCCTTTTTGTTCTGTCTTAGCTCTCTTTAGCTTTGTTAGCTTCTTTTGTTTGTAAGACTACATTGTTTCTTTAATTCTAGTTATTCATGTAGGGGTGTAAACCCCTCCAATTTTCTTAAAAAATGGTTAATGAGCCTCCACGAAAATGCCTGCCACTGAATATCATTTACAGTGGCAGGCATCCTAAGGTGACATCGTCTAAAAACCATTGATTAACAAAGGTACATCAGGATGCCTGTCTTCATAAATCACTTTTCAAATAAGGACATCTTAAGATTCTCGTAGTTGAAAATCACTATTAACAGACGCGGACATTCCAAGTGTCCATCTCTAAAAGTCACTTTCTAGAGGTGAATGTCTTAAGATATCGGTCTCTAAAAACAAATTTTTACAAAATTGAAATCTTCTATGAAATTAAAGCTTTTAAAAGTATTAAGATTATTAAGCAATATAAAAGCTTTAATTTTATTGGAGGTTTACGGGTCACAGATGAACTTCTCCATTAAAAGTATTTCGATATGACTAACGACAAATACACATAATCTTTCCCAATGCAAGAGCAAGATGTCGCCATGGAGTACATGGGAAGGCGACCACCATTTGGTTATTTTTAAGTGGTATAATCAACAGGTATACTTATAAAATTAAAGCTTTTATATTGCTTAATAATCTTATAAGGTTGACAAAAGATACTTAGAAATTTGGAATACTAAATGAAAACATTATTATGAAGCAAAGCAAAACACTTGGGCCTGTTTGGCATAACTTTTTGCAGGTCCAGCTCATCCTGCACCAACAACCGTACGAACAATATTCACATATAAGCTATATATATATTTCTCTCCTCACAAAATGAACAAGGACACCGAAAGAAGACATGTTTTATGGCTCCTCTACTAGTACAAAGAAGCACAATGCTGGCGGTGGAATATAATTTTTACAGGCAGTTTTAATTAAACAACGCCTATGGAAAGGTATCGGTTTGCCCGACTAAAAAACCGCCTGTGAAAATCAATTTTTACGGGCGGTTTTGCTAACAAAACCGTCTGTAGAAATCATATATTTCTACAGGCTGTTCTCCTAAGCAGCCAGTGAAAATCATATTTCTACAGTTGGTTTCTTAAGAAAACCACCCGTAAAAATAATTTAAAATTATTTTTTTTGAGATTTTTAAATGACCTCGTTTGAAAAAACCATCAAAATGAAAGTTGTAGATCTCGAAAAGTTATGAAACTTTGTAGTTGATAAGTTTTTCATTTGAAATCTTCTTGTCGTCGAAAACTACGTTTGAATTTCTCAAATTTGAAATTCAAATTTTATAAATGACTTCGGATGAAGAAACTACTAATACAAAAGTTGTAGATCTTAGAAAGTTGTGAAACTTTGTAGTTGACAACTTTTCCATTAGAATCCGTTTAGGGCCTCAATTAATCAATATATGCTCGGTTTAGGATAATATGTGGAGAACTAAACTCTAATATAGATATAATTGAGTGATAGGTGTAGTGGTAGAGAGGAGGCTACACCTAAGAGTAAGATCTCAGGTTCGAATCTTTTTACAGGAGGTAGCCGGTTCCAGATTACCCACATGTGGAAAAAATTATTTCCACACACCCAGCTTAGGCGGTTCGCCAATCCACCTATAGAAAGGAGTGACGAACCGCCTGTTGTAACACCCGATTTTAAGAACAAAATCAGATATGCACCATATGTGAGTTTTAGAAGACAAGCCTCACATATAGCTACAAATAAAGGGGTAATATCAAAGGACAATGCATAAATTATATAGCGTAGATAATAAATTAGAAACAACCTTGGGCAGCAAACACGGAAATGAACTCCAAACTTCGGGTGTTAATCTCACTCTACAGGATCCAACTGACTGGTTGATCACAAGCCCAATACTTCTCCTGAGGTGTGGGGGAGATAGCAAGAGTGAGTCCAAGACGAACTCCGCA
>Ga0182004_10001741_pt1 | contig 16353 bp, 9 predicted proteins | sample Sormic07211540_1_FD_120479 | JGI IMG/M metagenome (GOLD analysis project Ga0182004, IMG submission 120479) | Endophyte microbial communities from Sorghum bicolor roots, Mead, Nebraska, USA - 072115-40_1 MetaG | ecosystem: Host-associated > Plants > Roots > Unclassified | place: USA: Nebraska...
CGAGTCAGGCGGACGGCGGCGCTCAGGAGCGACACAGCTCAGCGTGGGTTCTCAGTTTTGGGCCACGAATTTGTGGTGGGCTGCCATTTCAGATTGTGGAAATTGCTTGCCATATCATTATCATAGCCCATCAAAGGGAGAAGCCCTATTAAATCAAGGAATTCCTGGCCCATCTCAGGGCATCCAAACAGGAGAAATAGTAAAAAAATTTAGTACACCATATTAGATCATATTAGAATAGCATACCCGTAAAATAAGCCTCTTGGGGTTTGGATTAGTAGCAATAGGATAAACAAGTCGGCATGCAAATTGATTTCAACGAGCTGCAAAAAAAGGACAAGCAAGTTCGAAAGATGTCCGTAGGTGGTGAAGCCCTGTCGCATAGGCCCAATTGGCCGGGGGTGAGTCCGACCATTCAATTGCCGATAAGATGCTAGATTTACTATTTGGTAAAAGTAACACCTAAATGTACAATTATTTATTTAAATAATAATATTTCAAAAAAATCCCTATCTGTTTATTGCTTCTAATTTACTAGACCTAAAGCTGTAGCCAATATGTCCGTCTGAAATGCTGTATGGCTTGGTCAGTAAAAAGTACAAGCAAAGCGAACGACCGAACGTTTTCATCCAACTGCATCTATTGTGTGTCATGTGGTAGCTTGTTGGATTTTCATTTCATTGTCCTCCCATGCAGCAAATGGCATGGGACGGCAGAGCATACCAGTTAGCAGCAATACGACTACTCAAGGTTTTTAATTTCGTTATCGCAAAAATTTCGGCCACCACCGAAATTACCGAATTTCGCCGAAATTTTTTTAGAGACTATCACATGAAGTATGCTTTTATTTTTTAAAAAATTAGATCTAAACAAATATCAATATGATTTATGATTACACATCTATTGAATAGAAGAATATGCAATATAAACAATAACACATGTATTAGTATATAATAAAATTTCGGAATTTTCTTTCGGCCACCACCGAAATTACCGAAATTCGCGAAATTTCGGCGAAATTTCGCCGAAATTTTGAACCCTCTACTACTTCGTTCTTTGCCGACATTGGGCACGCATCCTGGATTCCTGGGTCCGCGGCGTCTTCAACATTTCTGCCACGTCTTCAGCAATTCAAGGTGTACAATACAAATCCATGCATGTATACACTAATACACCAGACAAGGAAACGGAGAGTCTCGCAATCTGGTAGAGTGGTAGGCAGTCCATTGCCTTTTGTTTATGATGAATACTGAACCTGAGCTACCATGCATGTCGATTCACATGTAACAATCAAGAATTTTGCCATTCACCCTGAGAATAAATCTGTTAAATTTTACACAGGATCAAACATCGTTGCAGACTGCACAACAGGGCTGCACCTTTTCTTGCTATGCCCCTTTGCTAAAGCCGTCTAGAGCAAGGTGTTATCGTGGAAAAACATTGATGTCCAGCTGCCCCAGTAAGATCCTCAATGCCTAGCCGACTGGTGGGAGTGTTTGGCGTGCATGATATACCCAAGCAAGAACACAGAACCTAATTAAGGAACAAAGAAACTAGAGGATTTTCAAAAATGAACATAAAATGGCAGAACAGGACGCCTATCTAGCAAAGGGGGATATTATTCAGAGACGTAAGCCATGTGTATCACAGGGTAAAACAAGTGTGTGACATGGCTTGCAGCCGACATTGGGCATGCATCCTGGATTCCTGGGTCCGCGGTGTCTTCAACATTTCTGCCACGTCTTCAGCAATTCAAGGTGTACAATACAAATCCATGCATGTATACACTAATATACCAGCAGACAAGGAAACAGAGAGTCTCTCAATCTGGTAGGCAGTCAATTGCCTTTTGTTTATGATGAATCCTGAACTTAAGCTACCATGTCGATTCACATGTAACAATCAAGAATTTTGCCATTCACCCTGAGAATAAATCTGTTAAATTTTACACAGGATCAAACATCAACAGGGCTGCACCTTTTTCTTGCTATGCCCTTTTGCTAAAGCCATCTGGAGCAAGGTGTTATCCTGGGAAAACATTGATGTCCAGCTGCTCCAATAAGATTCTCAATGCCTAGCCGACTGGTGGGAGTGTTTGGCGTGCACGATACCCAAGCAAGAACGCAGAACCTAATTAAGGAACAAAAGAAACTAGAGGATTTTTGAAAATAAACATAAAACAGCAGAATAGGACGTCTATCTAGCAAAGGGCGATATTATTCAGAGATGTAAGGCCATGTGTATCACAGATTAAAACAAGTGTGTGATGTGGCTTTTTTGTGTTTTGGCCCTATGACCCATGCTATTGGGCAATATATAGGTGCCGTTATACATAAAACTCTATTTCCTTCTTAATTGATGAATATATGACAAAGCTCTTGCCTTTTTTTTAAAAAAAAAAGCTCTGCATGCATGTCCAACAGGAAATAAATGAATTACTAAATTACCATTAACATATATAAGCATGTCTAGTCTAGCATTCTAGGTCTCTAGCTACTCTAAGTAACTAGTGCACATGGACACAAGCAAAGCTGAACAATAAGCTTGCGCTTGCACACACGCTGCTAGCGTTCTTCTTTCGTGCATGGATGCCGTGCAGTCCACACCATCTCGACATCTTTTCACATATATATATAGGCATGCCATTGACTCACGAGGTTGATCTCTGTGCATGCAGCATATTGTAACCGTCTCTAGATAGGAAATGGATATGAACAGCTACTTCTGGTTCTGGAGATGATGCACACACGGACAAATTCAGTTTACGTACTAATCTTTCTTGGCGCAAAACTTCTGCAGGAATTATGGGTTCAGATCAGTTGAACACACACAAACAAAACGAGTGGCAGAATCACACACGTCTCATCAGCTCCTCTCGCTCTCAGACTCAGCCTATATATACGCACACGATCGAGCGGCAACATGCATAGCAAGAACACAGGCTAGCTACCTCTCTAGCAGTCTACTCTAGCTCATCACTTCTTCAGTTCCTTCAGCTGAAGGTACGAGGTACCCACATTTCATCGCCAGTGTGTAAAACTCTTCCCATCAGTTGCCTCCTTTTTTTTTCATATCTCTGAAGTCTGAACTATATGTAATAATTCATCTCTGGTTACTTATAATAATATGATGCATGCAGCGCTTCGCCTTTGGGAGAAGATCGAGAAGAATGGAGGGGAAGAAGAGCAGGGTTGCGTGCTGCGTGCTCATGTTGCTGGTGCTGTCAGCCCAGCAGCAGCAGGTGACGGGCCTGTCCAAGTTCTGCCGCTGTTACCGGAACTGCTACACCGAATGCAGGAAGACCACCGGGCGCTACCCCTGCAACGCCAACTGCTTTCAGGACTGCGTCAACCGGATGCTGCCGCCGGCTCCGGCGAATACGGTCCCCGCCGACTGCCGCCACATCTGCCTCATGGGCTTCTGCGGCTCCATGCAGATCGCTGACGGTGAGCCCAACTAGCTAGCTACTAGAAAGCTTCCTTTCCTGCTTCTTGACAATCTGACAGACATGCATGCATAAAGTTCGATAATCTTCTTCCTCTGAATGAATGAAATCGATCTGACTGCTTGCTGTGAATTTCATGTTGGGTTTCAGCCATGGCTGGGGATGCCGAGGCGTGTGTGGCTGACTGCACCAAGAACCTCGGTGCCTTTGCACCAACTGCAGCCAAGATCAACAACAACTGATGCATGCATGCATGCATCTGACTGGCTTAACTGAGAGCTGAGAGTAACAGATAGAGAGAGTTCCATGCATGAGCGTAATGCAATAATTGGATGTTTAATTAATTAAGCGTGATATTTACAGTAATATATAGTAACAAATTTCAAAAAATAACACTCTGTTATATTTTTAGTAAATGGTTGTATTAATAATTGTTGCATTGGCTCGCTACTAAACATTGTGTTGAGCTTTACCGATGCAATAATTGTTGGTTCTATAAAGGATCTTCTGATTTTATCAATTGCTTTGATCACCCATTTAGGCACATTCTCATAGCTATCAGTAGATAAACCGGGATGTCTGATAAGACAGAAACAAACCATGGTAGCCGATCTGCTATTTTTTCAACCCATGTCAGCAGGTAAGTAACTAGGGAATTCAGAAGTAGGGCACTGGAGAGTGTCTCCCACCAGGCCCAAGTCTGGAGAAAAACAAATTAGTGTGTATGAATCAAGCTGCTTGATTGGATGGATGAATAAAAATGATCATTTATTTGTTTGGTTCTTTGAAACTAAATCGACATGCTAGCTATATCAGGAAGTTTGGTTCTCCTTTCATGTCAAATCAGTCAGTCTGGCAAATTTGAACAGGATTTGAGGTTGATTGGCATTTCACGAACCACCACTACTTGTCAAGTGTAATTTTGTTCTTGTATGGGTTCCAGTTCTCGGTGCAATCATCAACACAAGCTGCAGCAGCAATGGGATCAGTTGTCCCTACCAATTCATCAAAATGTAACCTTTTTTTTAGGGTCGACGGGGGGAGGCGATCCCCACCTGTAAAATTTTTTTAGCCCCAAACGGCTAACAAGTTGTAGCGGTTACAGAAGTTACAGAAGGTATATGAGTGACAGAAGTTACACTGCAGCACCAACAACATGTTGTTGTTGTTTGTTGACACACACACACACACACCAACATAGAAACACAGAAGCACAGAACTTCTGAGGAAGTAGGGGATAGGGAGGGGAGTTGAATGGAAGGAAAAGAGATTATGAAAGCCTTGTCCTCTATCCTCTATCTTGTACAGACATGCATGAGTTCCATGAGCGTAATGTAACCATTTTAGAAGCACAATGCATACATGCATGTCTGTACAACAAGTCAACGAGTACAAAACTGGTTGTATGAACCATGAATGCAAAGGTTGCTGCAATAAGCGCCTAGCTTATTACAGTCAGTGATCTCGGAGCAATCGGCACGGCAGCACCACCGACCATAGCAGCATGCGCCTCGCCTCGTCAGCCATGACGGCTATACTACAGGTCTCCACGCACTTGTCTGTGCAGAACCACCGAGGGTGGGCGTGGCCCTCCCCTGCAGCCATGGTAGCAGTCGCCGAAACACTCACAGAACCCTGGGAATAACCCGGTCACCTGCTGCTGCAGCCATGATGAGCATGCAGTAGAGAGTAGCAGCTACAGCTCTCTTCCCTTCCATCCTTCTCATCCTCCCTCTCCCTGCAGTAGCTAGAATAATAGAGCCACAGGAAGAGAGGACCGTTCGTTTTGCAACAGCATGAAAGTGTTGCAGAGACGAGTGCAGATGAAAGTGTCGAAGTAGTGATACGGTTAACAGCGAGTGTTTCTTCAGAAGCTGCGACTTGGGAGGGCTCTCTCTGCTGCTCACTTGGTGTGGTGGCATTCAGATCATGTCGTCCATGTCCATCTATAAATATAATAAATTTTGCTAGAGCCAAGGCTTGGAGTGTTGCCTGCAGAAGTTTTCAAGAGATTGGTATGGAGTCTGACAGAGAAATGCCATGTTCACTACGCTAGACGAAGAATCTCTTATTTCTGTTTCATTATTACAAATAGAGACATGGAGGAGTACCGCATAAGCATGCTAGATTCAGGCCAGTTTCAGCTTGCAGAGCAAAATAAACAACATTTATAGTTGTTGGCACCATGCAGAAAAGAAAATATCATGACAGTCTGATCGTAGTCATTCCAAATGTTCAGTTGTGGATTAAGTCAGTCTGAAAAATGGAGCAAAATGGAGAACATCTATGTATGCAGATGATACCCGGTCAAAGAGGACATGGAAGTTATCAGAACGATCCTAGCAGCCTTTGATACCTTCTCGTTCTAAGTGCGATCAAGCCCATTGTAGGTTTTGGTGTTGATGACCACCGAATTAGAGGACTAATGAGCTTTGGTGAGATGACAAGCAGGAAATTATTAAAGAAGGATGTTGAACAAGTCGGAGGTTCCCAATCTGAAAGGAAGGCTTTCCTAAAGCTTCTTGAAGGTTTAAATTTGTTCTTGTTTAATTTTGACTATAGCAAAAGTCGTACTACTAAGAGGGACTCTAGGTCTGTTGATCAAATGTTGAACAAGATGCTCAAGTCTACTTCTACATCCTCAACCCTCAGCCAATCCAGCATGTTTTTAACTCTGTTCCTTGGCTGGACTGGCTAGGGCGGCAGTGCCGCTCTTATTCTAGCCGATGGAAGACTAGGGTATAAATACCCTTCCCACTTGACCGTAACAGTTATCTGAGCCACTCACGTCGTCTTCCTTCATCCCAACCGTTACGGAACACCAGTGCTCACCTCTCTCTCCCCTCCATTGTTGCTCCTCAAAGCTCTCAAGCAAATCCTTGATTTCCACCATCATTCCTTGAGAGAAAAGGCAGCAAACTTTGATTGGAGAGTAGATCCACTGATTCTCCGGTGGTCCTAGGGTTTGTTACTCTTGGAACTTACTCCTAGCCGGCTAGGCATCGTCCTAGAGCTTGCCAACTTGTGTGGCAGCCAAGGGAAGTTTCTAAGTTCATCTTGCAGCTAAGAAATCAACCCTCCCTGAAGAGATAACACTCTTGTTGGAGAACAAGGGAAGGACAAGCCTTTGTGGCAAGTCGGTCCTAGTGCGGGCACCTCAACAATGTGCATAAATGCAGCCTTGTGTGGCGACCGCTGAACCACACGGGATAAATCCTTGTGTGCTGATTTACTCTTTGCTTACTTGTGCTGTTGAGCTGTATTAGGGTTTGAGCCCGACCTATCTCGTGGTGATACTTCCACAGGTTGTAGTGGTGGTTCTATTGATTACTAATTTGCAGGGAGCTGGAAAATTTACCTGATCTAAATTTCCCAAAGTACTTCTTGATTATATTTCAGTCAGTCTCTGTGAGAGGCCGACAGTGTCACCCTGCCTGGTGAGACTGATAAAAGTTGAAGTTTTGAGTTGATAGGCATATTCACCCCCCCCCCCCTAGGCCATCCTAGACTACCAGAGATCCTACACCTGGGCCTCCATATAAATCCGCAAAAAGAGCTCTGTACACCCCATTAGATGTGAAAATGTGGACCTAGATCAGTACTATCGCCCTTCACTAGTGCCAGAGGTGTTTTCCCATGCAAATATCTATGTCTGCAACTTCACACCAGATTGCTCTAGAAGGTTCACATTCAGCCTCTCATCGAGCGCATAGGACAGAGGCTATGAAAATGGAAAGGGTGGTGGCTAAACAAAGCTAGACGCCTCACTTTGGTCAGTGCGGTCCTCTTCCCCATGCCAACCTACCACCTCTGTTTCCCTTGGCTGCATGGGCAAGGAGAAAAATTGACAGAATTAGGAGATCATTCTTGTGAAAAGGGAAGGAGAATGCCAATGGTGGATACTGTCTAGTTAATTGGCCCACAATTACCAACCAAAGGATCTTGGGGGCTTAGGGGTGCCTGATTTGGACAGATTTCGGAGAGCTCTACGCTTGTGTTGGCTATGGCAAGAATGGATGGAGGAATCAAAACCGTGGCTCGGATTAGAACTCCCTTGCAGCGATGCCGACCGCCTCCTCTTTAACTCATCAATTAAAATTTCATTGGGTGATGGCGCAAAGGCCTGCTTCTGGCACCACAATTAGCTCGAGGGAGAGCCTCCCATATATCTGGCCCCAAACTTATTTCAGCTTGTTTTGAGAAAGAAGATAACAGTGCAAATAATAACTGCATTTGCTCGCTAACGGGAAGAATCACCTCTGCTGTCCACATTGATGAATTCATCTCCCTATGGGTGAGGATTCAGGACGTGCACCTCCAGCAAGGCGTCAGAGACTCCATCACTTGGAGATGGACCTCGGAGGGGCTTATTTCACTCGTTTAGCATATCAGATCTAATTTAAAGGCTCTTTCGCTCTATTCTGAAGCGAACTAATTTGGAGAGTGTAAGTGGAGAACAAATGCAAAATTTTTGCATGGATTCTAGTACAAGAGAAGATTCTCACAACACACAATCTTCAGAAAAGAGGTTGGCCACATCATGAACAACGCGTGCTTTCAATGACCCCTTAGAAACCGGGTTGCGCCTATGCTTGTGTTCCCCTTTGATAAAGAGGTATAGAACCTAGTCATCTCTTGGGAGAACCTCCGTGAGCTAAGGTCACACGATGTAGCCGACCCAGTGAATATCAAAGCTTGGTGGGAAGACACAACAAGGAAGATGCCAGCATAAGAACGAAGGTGTCTCAATGGATGGTGATATACACCTTCTAGAACATTTGGAAGGAGCGTAACAGAAGAATTTTCAACAACACTGCTGCGACGGTGATTCAGGTGGCTGCAAGAATTAAAGACGATATTAAGCAAAGAAACAGAGCTTTCGCTTATGGCTGCTTTTGGAGGGTGTTGCTTTGTGTGTTTTCTTCAGTGGCCTGATTCCCTCTAACCTTACTTTGGTTGTACATAAACTCATTTTCCCAACTTAACTGAAAGGCAGAGCTCCTGCCATTGCTTTAAAAAAAAAAACTGACACACAAGTGTGCAACCAAAGGAATATCAAATAGTACACTGTAGCAGCCGTGAACCCCTGGAACACATAATTATTTCACAATGTTCAGAAACAAAAAAGCCTGCTTTGAATGTGATACATGTTACAGCTCAGGTCAATATGCTGATTATTTGTGAAAGTATGTTGGAGGCTTTGAGCGCCCCAACGATCAAGGATAGGATACTAAGTTGGTGGCACTCAGACCATTGACTCTTATCCGATAAAAATTTATGACACCGTAACCACCACCAGAATAGCCTCTCCACAGCGGCTGTGGTACGTCCTTCAACTTTGGGCAGCTTCCAATGTGCACCTTTGGTATGTGTTCAATCCCTTCTGATGCACCAATTGATACAAGGTTTTCACAGTTCATAATGCATAGTCGCTGGAGTAATTTAAGACTACTCCATAGATCGCGTGGAATGTACTGTATGTGTTTGCATGCATCCATCTGCAATGATTGAAGGGATGTGAGGTTCTGTAGGTACCTCAGAGAAAAATTACCACAATCCCATAAGTGGAGTTCTTGGAGCGACGATGGTAACAGTATTCCATTTTCCCAATTGAGATGTGGACAGACTGAAATGGACAAGCTCGTCAGAAAAGGCCAACCTCCATTAAGAGTCTCTAGTTCTCTGCAGTCCTGGATGGCTAGTTTAGTGAGCGGTGTGAACTTTTCTCTATTGATGGTCACAGATGCTAGATGGTATTTTGATAAATCAAAGCTAGTTAGGGAACTGCAGTCGATATTGTTGGCAAGATTCCCAGAATCATACAAAATAAGCTTCTTTAGGGACGGGGCCTGCAGGTGTTGTGAGTTGATCTTTGGGCACTTGTACACCTCCAATTCTTCAAGGGAAGGCAAACCCCTTAACCTTTTTACTGGTATAGATTCCAAACTTGTGCAGTCTATAATATGCATTTTCTTGATGGCAGGCATATAAGCTGGTTGTAGAAACTGTTCAAGGCTTGATAACCTCAGGCAGTTTTTAATCTTTATCTCTGTTAATGATGAGAAAATGGTAGGTTCATCAAAACCATGAAACCATCTTGGAAGGTATTCACCTGGATAACCTTCGAGGCACACAGATTTAATATTGGTGGGAGGGTGTAATGCTGCAAACACTTGTATCTCATTGTGCTCTGGAGATCCTGGCAAATGTGATGCCCCTTCACACCATTTCAGAGTCAGACTAGAAGCGTACTCCTTCATCAGTTCAATTTCTGCCGCCTGATCCTTGCTTATTTCACAAATATTAGTTATAAGCAAATCTTTTGTGACTAGATTAAAATTCTTTAGCAACTTAATTCCCTCTCCATTCTCCATTGCAGCATCAACCACAATACCTTTCGATTCAAACTTTTGTAGATTGATCAGATTGCTAAAGCCTTTGGGTACATTGTCAAACGTGCATTTCCTAGCACATAATAGCTGCAGATTATACAGGCAACAGAATGCTGCAGGAATGCACTTAAAACTGCAAGAATCCAAGATTTTAAGGCACCGGAGATTCTTCATGTTGCTAACACTATCTGGCAAACCTGACTCAGAGATAGAGGCACAAACCATGACACGCATGCTCAAAAATTCAGTACACCATTTCTTCATCACAGTATTGCCAGCTTTATTGTTTAAAGACATGTCACAAAGTAGGGTGCGCAACTTTATTTGCTTGCATAAACTCTCTAAGTCAGAACACTTAAAATCTCTGCTTTTGACCACAAATAGATGACGAACATTCTGAGGAATCCTTTCAAGATCCTTTTTCTCTTTTATTATGAAGCACTCGTCCTTCGAAACCAATTGTGCCATGTCATGTATCAGATCATGTATTACATATTTCCCACGAAGTTTCTGAAAGAATGACAGATGTGCAAGTTCTTCAAAGTATTTGCAAGCAGTTTGTTGAGATTCCACAAAGCCTTCTGCCATCCAAATTTCAGCTAAATCTTCCTTTACAAAATTGTAATCTTTCGGGTACACAGCACAGAATGAGAAGCATCTCTTTAAATGGAATGGTAAATACATGTAGCTCAACCGAAGAGCTGGCAAAATGTCAGTGCTCTCTTGTTCAAGCTCCCATAGCTGACTATTAAGAATCATATTCCAATGTGCTGGGTCAAGGCTCATTCCTAGCAGCCGTCCGAGGGTTTTTGCAGCTAAAGGAGACCCTTTCAACTTTGGGAGAATTTGTTTACCAATCTGTTCCAACTCAGGATTAATGGTAGAGCTATCAGATCCAAATACACATAGTTTGAAGAAATTCTGAAAGACATTGTCCCTCAAACCCTCCAATAGAAAGGGATCCATCGTCCGCACTATATCAGAAACCTTTGCAGACCTAGTTGTCACAAGCATCATGCTTCCCTCAAGTACATTTTTAAAAGGGGCATAGAACGTCTTCCAGAGCTCCCTATTTTCATCCCACATGTCATCAAGGACAATTAAAAATCTTTTATTGTTGAGTCTATCTGCAAGATCAGCTTGGAGAGAGTTCAAATTATCCTTGGTCGGCACTTTCCCAGAAAATTGTTCTATGGCCTCTTTAGTTAACCTCTTGACATCAAAGTCATCTGAGACACAAATCCAGACTATCACGTCAAAGTGTCTTTGAACTTGTGGATTGCTGTAGATAGTTTGGGCCAAAGTAGTTTTTCCAACACCTCCAATTCCAACTATGGGCAAAACTGGCACACTCGTTATTACTGTTGCTTCATTATTATCAAGGCTAGCACAAACTTGGTAGCTTGCTGATGAGTGGATTGCACTTCTTTTCCTCTTGGGTCTGGAAGGATCCCTTCTATTATTTGCCGATACACCAAGCAATCTAATCAGCTCCTTTAATTCATTATCACGACCAAATATCTTTGCCTCAGTGGGAAAAGAAGTGGTCTCGGGTCTGACTGATCTGTCAAACCGTGGAGTTGCTTGACGTAAGCCCATTCTCTCGAGTTGCATACACTGATTATCTAGCCTCTCCTTGATGTGATTCAATTTTTCCAAGTTACCTTGAATTGCATCATGAAAGAATTTAGTGCCTGGTTCCGATGAGGTCACACTGCCCTCAATTTCTACCTTCAATTCATAGTATCGGAAATACTCTAGAAGGTCTTCTGCATCATACATGGCACCCTTAAGTTCTGGAAGGAACTCAGCCACACACATCTCATGGCTCCTCCACTCTGCTAGATCAATAAAGTTGCGCATTGTAGGTAGAGTATCCCGAAGGCATTGAAGAGAGCTCTTCAACTTCAGTACATCATCTTCTTTAAGTTCTTGATTTTCTGCTCCATTTGAACGGGTTTGCGGAGATCTAAGCCATTGGAAAAAAGTGACACACTCATTGAAGCCAGAGATGGCCTCAATTGCCTGTTTTATGTAGCTTATTATGCTCATATTGACTTCACTGAAGATTTTTGCAGTCCTCTGTGCTGGAGACATAGTAGATTTACTGAATATTAGAAAGGTATATCATGTGGTAACATTTTAGTGCTATAATTAAATGTATAGTTATGACAAGTCAGTTGATGCAGCAAATATTTTCTTGATATATTCTCTCCTAGAAACAGAGCAGCCATAGTCGAGTTCATAGAGAATAAATTAGAACCTGACACTGCAATGCTCCACAAGATATTCATATAGTTTAATGATGGGAAAAAATGGAACAGCTGTATAGGAACAAAAAAAAAATAGTGGATGCAAAATGCAGCTTATGTTTTACTCTGATTTTTTATGTTTAGATAAATCATAGTAGTGTTAAAAACGAAACATGGAGTGGATCGTGCATAATACGCAGGATACTTGGCAATGTCTTAGTGGATTACCGTATTATAGCTGGATCTAATCAGTTTCCGTCATCCTTCCTGTCTTTTGGCAACATTCCAAAACAGAGATGACAGTTCATATGAGGACCCGATCTGGTGAGTACAGGGATCTGTCTTTTGCCATCATTCACCTGTCATTTCGTTTGTTAAAGAAAAAAGTCAGATAGCTTGCAAATGGGAAAGGGAGGTTGAAAGGGCGAACTAACTGCGAATCATCAGCTGACAAGATGGACAATGGAACAGATGTAAAGGAAAAAAATTGTGGATGCAAAATTCAGATTATGTTTTACTCTGTTATATATATATATATATATATATATATATATATATATATAGATAGATAGATAGATAGATCAGAGAGTAGTGTTAAAAGCAAAACGTGCAGAGTGGATCATGCATAATACACAGGATACTTCGCGATGTCTTAGTGGATTACCGTGTTATAGCTGCATATAATCAGTTTCCACCATCCTTCCTGTCTTTTGCCAACATTCCAAATCAGAGATGGTTCATATGGGGACCTGATCTGGTGACTACGGTCATCTGTCTTTTCCCATCATTCACCTGTCATTTCGTTTGTTAAAGAAAAAGTCAGATGGCTTGCAAATGCGAAAAGGAGGTTAAAAGGACGAATTAACTGCGAGCCATCAGCTGACAGGATGGACCGCAAGGTGGATCTGTGGAGAAGATTGGTTGCCCTCTAATCTAAGAGTGTTATACTAGAAGTAATCTTAAGGCTGAGAAACAGCAGCTATCTGACCGATGGATGTTCGGTTTCAGGGTTGAACAGAACTAGTGTGCTGCGCCGGGGACGGGGAGAGACTAGAGAGGACCTGCGCTGTGCTACGCCTGGTAGAAGGAAACGCGCAGGGCCAGGGTGCTTACCAGTTACCAGAGCCAGATCGGCTGCCGGTATTGGAGAAGATGGCGGCGTTTTTTGGTAAGCTTGCGGCAGTCTTCGGCCACGGGATGACGATGGCTACCGGCGGCGCAGGTTGTGGAAGATCAGAAGCTGGCCGACGACGACGAGGCGAGAGTGAGAAGAGGGACAAGCAAAGGTAGTAACGCGATTTTGGTCAAAGTCGTCGTGCACAATTGTCAGTTGGCACTGCACATGCACCCCACTTAGGGCAAGGCAAGGGATGGGAAGGGTTTTTGGATCCACTACCACTAGTGTAATACTCACTCCATTTCAAATTATAAGGCATTTCAAAAATCTTAAAGAGTCAAAGCATTTTAAATTTGACTAAAATTATAGAATAAATTAAAAAGATTTATGACATCAAATAGCTATGCTATAAAAATATAGTTAATAAAGAATCTAATAATATTTATTTGATATCATTTTGTACTATTTGCTTGTCTTAGCCGTATTTTTTCTGCCAGCTAACAATATTTTTCTCTCGTAATAAATCAACTAACAGTATTTTCAGCCATGACTTTTCAGACCAGCGAATATATTATCTTATCACATATGTTTGATCAAACTTAAGATTGTTTAACTCTCTAAGATTCTTAAAATGACTTATAATTTGGGATGAAGGAGTACTAGTTACTTTTCTTTTCTTTTTTTTTAATAAAGCCCTTGGAACCTCGCCAACTGCTTCCCACCATTCATGAATCATATAGATGCACATGCTCAACACGTATGCACACTCACCCTTTGTGAACACACGTACGTAAATCCTAACCCTATGAGGATCTCTGAAAGACTTTGCCGACACATCTTAAGATTGACAAAATCACCACAGGTGTCTCGCTGCAAACGGGAACGCCGCCTAGCACTTTGTTTAAAGCACCCCAGACCAATTTCTAGGTTCTTCTCCAATTGCTGGAGTTCTTCAACACTCAATCCCTCAAGTTTTTCACCAACCCCTCTAATCCACTTAAACTAGGAATTAACTTAACAAACTCTTATAAATTACTAATAGATGGTTGGCATTTATTAGCAGCTTCAAACTTACAAGTGCAACTAATAATTAGTAGCCTTCTAATTAATAATTAGTCTATTAGAGCATCTCCATCGGACGAAGAAAACTAACTCCTCCCCTAAATCTAGGTGAAGGAGATTAAGAGCATCTCCAAAAGGCTCTATATCCTTCCTAGATGCTAGGAATAAAGATTTTTTGAAAAACTACCCCCAACGGCTTCTCTAAATGATTATTCAAATATAGTCATCTTCTATTCTGAATTTTTCGCTAGCCAAAAAATAGAAGACGAGAATGACTCTTTAAAGTGCACACGAGATACAGAAAAACTGTTGGAGAGTGAAATGATTTTACTGTGGAAAACAATGGAACAACCCTGAACAGAAAAAATAGTGGATGCAAAAATGCAGGTTATGTTTTACTGTGTTTCTTTTATGTTTAGAAAGATCAGAATAATGTTAGAAGTGAAACATGCTAGTGGATCATGCATAATACACACGATACTTGGTCAAGTCTTAGTAGATTACCATCTTATAACTGGATATAATCAGTCCCCAACGTCCTTCCTGTCTTTTGCCATTACCAACCGTGTGCACATTCCAAAACAGAGATGATATTTTATATGGGTCGCCATGTTTAGTTTGGGGAGTTAAACTTTTAACTCCTATCACATCGAATTTTTGGACATATGCATTGAGTACTAAATATAGATTATTTATGAAACTAAAAACACAATTAGAGAGTAATTTGCGAGACAAATCTTTTAAGTCTAATTAGCTCATAATTAGACAATAATTATCAAATAAAATAAAAATGCTACAGTATATGTTAAACTTTAACATCCCCAACCAAACACCCCTAATCAATCACCGATCGTTTCATTGTTAAAAAAGAAATCAGATAGTAGCAAATGCGAAAGGAAACGCCGAAGTGAGAGTCATCGGCTTACAGGGTGCCGATCTGACGATGTAAGCAAGCAACCAAGCAACGATGCATCTGCTCTTCACAAATACAAAGAGGAAGTACAGTAGATCAGAAGACGGAAGGAGGCTACTGGCTAGACCGACTGGCAGGAGACTACTGATGATGACATGGATCTCTCTTCTCGGAGCAGTGTTGCTAGGCTTCTCTCCTTCATGGAATCATGGTCAACTCTTGTCAAGGCTGCATATACAGAGTAGCTCCAAATGCGCAAAGGGAGAGGAACTGACTTGGCGAGTTCCAACTTTGCCATATTTTAGTGGGGATATGTATATAAACTGCAACTTGCCAATCCAATTGGCCCATATACAAAACCACTGACAGCACCGGGACACACCCCGGTAGACATTAGCATTCTTTTCTCCTTTTTTTAGTTTTTTTAACAGTTTTTTTTTTTTTTTTGGTGAGAGACTCAGAGAACATTCAAAGACAGGCTTGTGCCATGCTAGCTAATGGGCCTCGGCCCAGGAAATCGGAGAAGTTACGGTGTTTGGGCTCGGAGATGTCTGGTCTGGCGCACTGAACCATCGTCCCGCCAAATATTTCCTTCCTCCAGACCGGGCCGTCCCCACAAATCACGAGCGCGGGAGACAACTGCAGCGGCGGCGGGCACGCGGGGGAAGAGAGAGAGATCAGCCCATCCATTCCTAAACCTTTCTTGTTTAGTTCCTCAAAAATTTTATAAAATTTTTTAGATTCTTCGTCACATCAAATCTTTAAACGCATGTATGGAGTATTAAATATAAATGAAAATAAAAACTAGAGTAAATACACTGGCGGCCCTTTAACTTGTCGCCTTGTGCCACTTTGGTCCATGAACTTACAAACACGAAAAAGTGCTCCTGAACTTGTCGATCCGTGCCACTTTGATCCATGAACATGCAAATACGAGAATAACACCGGCTGCATGGCATTGTTCTGCCACGTGGCCGCCTCTGGTAGGCCATGCATGACACCGTTTATGGTGATGATGTCAGCACTTCTTTTTAAATTTACAAAATTGGTATATTTTTATTCGTAGCGCCAAATATATCAAATAATATATCAATTTTAATCGCCTCGTCGAGCTCTTTCTAATGGTGTACTCCGTTTTGTTGTTTGAGATAGTTTTATTTAAACATTTTGTA
>Ga0182004_10001742_pt1 | contig 16352 bp, 16 predicted proteins | sample Sormic07211540_1_FD_120479 | JGI IMG/M metagenome (GOLD analysis project Ga0182004, IMG submission 120479) | Endophyte microbial communities from Sorghum bicolor roots, Mead, Nebraska, USA - 072115-40_1 MetaG | ecosystem: Host-associated > Plants > Roots > Unclassified | place: USA: Nebraska...
CTGCCACGTCATCGTCCCGCGGCATCTCCACCCTGTCGCCGGCGGCTCCCGCGGCGGGGAGGCAGCAGCAGCAGCGCCGCCGGCCTCCTCCCCACCAGCACGCGCAGGGCCGGCCGGTGTCGGTGTCGGCGCTACAGCCGAGCGACACGTTCCCGCGGCGGCACAACTCGGCGACGCCCGCGGAGCAGGCGGCGATGGCAACAACCTGCGGGTTCGACGGCGGCCTCGACGCGCTGATCGACGCGACGGTGCCAGCCGCCATCCGCGCCCCGCCGATGCGCTTCTCCGGGAGGTTCGACGCCGGGCTCACCGAGTCGCAGATGCTGGACCACATGCAGCGCCTGGCGTCCATGAACAAAGCCTACAAGTCCTTCATCGGGATGGGGTACTACGGCACGCACGTCCCGGGCGTCGTGCTGCGCAACCTCATGGAGAACCCGGCGTGGTACACGCAGTACACCCCGTACCAGGCGGAGATCGCGCAGGGCCGCCTCGAGTCGCTGCTCAACTACCAGACCATGGTCGCCGATCTCACCGGTCTCCCCATGTCCAACGCGTCCCTCCTCGACGAGGCCACCGCCGCCGCTGAGGCCATGGCCATGTGCAACGGCATCGTTAGGGGGAAGAAGAAGACGTTCCTCATCGCGTCCAACTGCCACCCGCAGACCATCGATGTCTGCCGGACGCGCGCCGACGGATTCGACATCAGTGTCGTCGTCGCTGACGCCAAGGACTTTGACTACAGCGGCGGCGACGTCTGCGGCGTGCTCGTGCAGTACCCGGGGACGGAGGGCGAGGTGCTCGACTACGCGCAGTTCGTCAGGGACGCGCACGCGCACGGCGTCAAGGTCGTCATGGCCACCGACCTGCTCGCGCTCACCACGCTGCGCCCGCCGGGCGAGATCGGCGCCGACATCGCCGTCGGATCCGCGCAGCGGTTCGGCGTGCCCATGGGCTACGGTGGCCCGCACGCCGCGTTCCTCGCCACGTCGCAGGAGTACAAGCGTCTCATGCCCGGCCGGATCATCGGGGTTAGCGTCGATTCCACCGGCAAGCCCGCGCTCCGCATGGCGATGCAGACCCGGGAGCAGCACATCCGCAGGGACAAGGCCACCAGCAACATCTGCACTGCCCAGGTACCTCTCGATCTCGGCGCACTCCACCCACCCCGCCACCCGCTCACCAAATTGCCTGACAGTGACCCGATCGGTCGTTCACTAGTGTGTTAGTGATAGAGTAGCAGTTAGTGACAAGGACATTTGTGGTGGTTGACACTTGACAGGCCTTGCTCGCCAACATGGCTGCCATGTACGCTGTCTACCACGGTCCGGCGGGGCTGAAGGCGATCGCTGACCGGGTTCATGGCCTGGCTGGCACCTTCGCCCACGGCCTCAAGAAGCTCGGGACAGTGACGGTTCAGGATCTGCCCTTCTTCGACACGGTCAAGGTCACGTGCTCTGATGCACGTGCAATCGCCAAGGAAGCTGTCAAAAACGAGATGAACCTTAGGGTTGTCGACGCCAACACGGTGGGCTTTTATTGTCCTCACTATACATGTCACTATTTCATTCCAGCTCGTAGTGATGATTTTGAGAGCTGAGCAACTCCTTGTTCTGATGCACTCCTGCAGATAACCGTAGCATTTGATGAGACCTCCACCCTGGAGGATGTTGACAAGCTGTTCAAGGTGTTCAACAATGGCAAATCAGTAAGTACTCATTCAGTTACTGCAAAGTATAATGTGCGTGTGTTATTAACTGGTGATGATGTCAAATTAGATCCAAATATTAAATTAAATGGTTTGCCATTGGAAACACTTTCAGGCAAGCTTCACAGCTGAATCCCTCGCCCCAGAGGTCTCAAGCTCAATTCCTAGCAGCCTTGCTCGCGAGAGCCCCTACCTAACGCATCCAATCTTCAACATGTACGTGGCTCTGAAATCTGCAGCTTGCTCGTCTGCTCCACTAATTTGTCGGTTATGTTTCTGATTTGCCATGCTGCTGTGGACTTGCAGGTACCACACAGAGCATGAGCTTCTTCGTTACCTGCATAAGTTGCAGTCCAAGGATCTCTCACTGTGCCACAGTATGATCCCTCTTGGTTCTTGCACAATGAAGCTAAACGCTACTGTTGAGATGATGCCTGTTACGTATCCCAACTTCGCGAACCTCCACCCATTTGCCCCAACTGATCAGGCTGCAGGGTACCATGTAAGGACGACCATGATTCAGTTTCTATCCTAACGGCAAAGTTTTCGCAGCATGAATTTCCAAACATCTGAAATAACTTGTTTTCTGTCATAGGAAATGTTTGACGACTTGGGCAACCTGTTATGCACGATCACAGGTTTTGATTCTTTCTCTTTGCAACCAAATGCTGGTGCTGCAGGAGAGTATGCTGGATTGATGGTTATCCGTGCTTACCTCAACGTATGTCATGATATATGTGGCCTAACCTTTTCCTCTCTTGCTTTTCTAGTAATCTTTGTTAAAGAATTATGCTGATAAAATGCAGTCAAGAGGAGAACACCACCGCGATGTCTGCATCATTCCTGTCTCAGCACACGGCACAAATCCTGCAAGTGCTGCTATGGTTGGAATGAAGATTGTTGCCGTTGGAACCGATTCCAAGGGTAACATAAACATCGAGGAATTGAGGAAAGCTGCAGAAGCAAACAAAGACAACTTGGCTGCTCTGATGGTACTCTTGCTCTTGTTATACCCTTTTGATATGAGGATTTACATCTGAAATTTACTCTTTCATCTCTATTTTATATATGCATGACGATTCTCTCGCCTGTGGCTTTTCAAAAAATAGCTGACCTTTATGTAGTTCATTCTTATATTATATTGAAAGATTGTCACTGTTTGTTTCAAAAAAAAAATGTCACTGTGTAGCCTTTCTTGCTTTATTTGGTGTTATGGTGTGAGATAGATGACTTCTGCAATCACATCTGCCTCATAATACTTCATCTAATGGTACTTGTCATACATAACATATACAATAGGAGGAAATAGGAATAGAAAGAGGTGCCAACCATTGATGTACATATAATTGGTGGATTAGAGCGAATATTGTTGAACCATGGAAATGTGAAAATTCAATTAGTTTTTTTAAGGAAAATGAAAATTTTAATTAGGATGGAATTTGTAGTTTTCAAAAGAATCTTTTCAAATTCTTTTTGCTGTATGCCGAAAATAACAGTGTTACAATATTAACATATTTTCAGGTTACCTACCCTTCAACTCACGGAGTCTATGAAGAAGGCATTGATGAGATCTGCAGGATCATTCATGAAAATGGCGGACAGGTCTACATGGACGGGGCTAACATGAATGCTCAGGTTATTTTTTCATAGTCTGCTATTCCATCTTCTGTACTTTGTTCATTATGCGAGCACTCTCTTCAAGAAATCATTGTTCTAAAAAATTATGGGACACATTTATATTGCTATGTGTAGATAGCACTCCAACATGCCATGAAGTTGATTCTTCTTAATTTTGAAAATAAAATACTTGCGTAGTGAACTTGTGAGACAAATCTATTAGAGTTCAGTACTTAGCATTAGCAAGATAAGTAATTCTGTGGTTCTCTTGAAAATATTTAGTGATAAAATTTTGTGTATAATCTATCAAACTGTATGTTCCTAACTACTTTTTGTTCTATAAGAAAAATATTTTCTCCTAGTTCACCTGAAGGACTTAAATGGCCCCTTATTGGATAGCTATTGCCAAAATAATCGGTTCACTAGAAATTTCCTTGAGCTTACAAAAGTTTCCTTATTACAGGTTGGGTTAACAAGCCCTGGTTTTATTGGAGCTGATGTTTGTCACCTTAACCTTCACAAGACATTTTGCATTCCACATGGTGGAGGTGGTCCTGGCATGGGTCCTATTGGGGTTAAGAAGCATTTGGCACCGTTTTTACCCTCTCACCCAGTGGTAAGTTCCCTTAATTCTTTATCTTCTCGTTTGTCAATCTGTAAAAATTCATATTCCGATCTGAGGCAAATATTCAGATTTTGAGGCATATTAGCACTGCCCAATATTAAACACTTAACTTGATTTGTGACACAAGTTTAGTATTATAGAAAGTGTCACGACCTTGCACTCTTATTTTACGAGCTTATAAAGTTCCATGTTCATACAACACAAAACAGATTATTATAACCATGTTTAACTTCCAAGAACAGTTTCCTAAGATGTTCAGATTGAAGATTAAGATAGATTTCCCATGTGTTTCTCTATGCTACGACCAATCTTAGGCCTTGTTTAGTTTGCGAAAGAAAAGTTTTTGGTACTGTAACACATTTGTAACTATAGCAATTAGTGCAATCATGGATTAATTAGGCTTAAAAGATTCGTCTCGCAAAATACATGCAAACTGTGTAATTAGTTATTTTTTTTAATTTATATTTAATGCTCCATGCATGTGTCTAAACATTGGATGTGATGGGGCGAAAAGTTTTTTGGTAGGAACTAAACATGGCCTGACATTATTCTTTTGAGACTATAACCCTTGTTGTCTATCGTATTCTGCAACCTAAGGACTTATTTTCATGTCCTGTCCTAAACTAGTGAAGCAAGAAAGTGTTTGCAGCATTTTCTTTCATGTTGAAAGCATTGCAGGTGATACTACTGTACTATTTAGTGGTGATGTGTTAACAAATCAGACCCTTCTATAAATGCAGAGCACTAAACCAGAAAAATTATTCATAATTTATCCATGCTTCCATCATTTCATCCAAAAGAAAATACAACCACACCATCTGATTAACCCAGTTATTATCAGATTCCCACTGGTGGCTTTCCTCTCCCTGAGAAAACCGACCCTCTCGGTACCATTTCTGCTGCTCCATGGGGATCTGCCTTGATTCTGCCAATTTCCTATGCATATATAGCCATGATGGGTTCACAAGGACTCACTGATGCTTCAAAGATCGCGATCTTGAATGCAAACTACATGGCAAAACGTCTAGAGGTACTTTTTCATTCAGTGACAGCATACCTTAGTGACTTTTGTTATATTCATCAAATTAGTTTAAAATTTACTTGGTAATGATCATTTTTGCAGAAACACTACCCAGTTTTGTTCCGTGGAGTCAATGGAACTGTTGCCCATGAATTCATCATTGATTTAAGAGGATTTAAGGTACTTGTATCTGAATCATACTAGCAATCCAACCATGCATCGATGCATTGCAGTCTCTAACCGGCTCCTGGAACTTTGTCAGACGACTGCTGGTATAGAACCAGAGGACGTGGCAAAGCGCCTGATGGACTACGGATTTCACTCACCAACCATGTCATGGCCTGTTCCTGGCACACTTATGATTGAACCAACTGAAAGTGAGAGCAAGGTAAGCATATGTAGCTTTTGGTAATCTTTTGCTTCCCATTAATATCAGTTAGTTGATTTCACATTAGCTTATGATATCATAACATTTTGTCGTCGCGGCAGGCCGAGCTGGACAGGTTCTGTGATGCTCTTATCTCCATCAGGGAAGAGATCGCAGAGATAGAAAATGGCAAAGCAGATGTGCTCAACAATGTCCTGAAGGTAATATCTCAGTGTCAAAAAATGGTATCAGTCAGGTAGCATTTGTTCACCATATCAAGCCATATCTCTCTTCACATAGGTCCTTCTGAATCATATTCCTTGCCTGTTGGGTCTGAATAACTTTAAAGAAAGAAGCGATCACTAACTGTAAAGAGTATGTGTCTTTTAGCATGCTAAGTCTTCCACACTGGAGATGGTTTCGCAGTCACACAGCCAGGGCACCTCTTGCATTTGCATGTGTTACAGAGTTTCACAGGTGTTTTTGCTTTGTTTGTGCAGGGCGCTCCTCACCCACCGCAACTCTTGATGGGTGACACATGGAGCAAGCCGTATTCCAGGGAGTACGCTGCGTTCCCCGCGGCATGGCTCCGGGGCGCCAAGTTCTGGCCAACAACTGGTACGAATCGCTCAACCGTCGTCTCCAAAGGCGAAAGCCTTCTCGTCGCTTAACAGTTAACACTTCCAGCGAGGCTAATCTAATCTCTGCTTCCCCTGTTGTGTTCTTGCCAGGTCGTGTGGACAACGTCTACGGCGACCGCAACCTCATCTGCACACTGCAGCAGGCGTCCCAGGTGACCGAGGAAGCCGCCGCAGCTGCAACTGCGTAATCTCGTCGTGAAACCACGATCGGCAGTGTGCGAAACAGCCTCAAGAAGAAACTGTAATGCATGCTTCCTCTCGGAGGGAAGCAGCATTTGCTCCTCGTCCTTTCTGCAATGTATATACTTGCTCATGGAAGCTCCTGATTCCCCCCATAAAGCTGCCACCTTGTAATTCTGCACTTCATTGCTTCTCCATTCCCATGTAAATTAAAGATAGCTTTTTATTGACTAGAATTGAATAGCTTCTCTTTTCCGAACAGTCAAGTAGTTGACACGGAAGTATGTCTTGATATGTTCATATCAAAACTGGGAGAAATGGAGGTGGTTGGAAATATGCCTCAGTCCCAATAAATTGGATTCAGTTTGGACTCAAATTAGACTTCAGATTGGGCCTCAAACTGATTGAGACCCAATTTATTGTGTACATAAAATGGTGGGAAAAGTCTATTTTGCCTCTCTAGGCTACCTACACCGTCCAATTTTCCCTCAAAGTACAAAATCAGATATTATTTTATACAGCCTTGACTGTCTAATTATGGACAAATTGGTTTAAACCGTGGGTTCACAATGATTTTAGTCTATGTGGCATCACACTAGTCGTGAGTCGCGAGGGACAAATTGGTTTTAACCTTGGCTCTTAGTGACTCGAGCCCGAGAAGAGAGGGTCAGGTGTGAGTTCCAAATCTCACCAGCAGGAGTATCATGTTGATAAGAGCCTTGACAGACAGAAGTCAACAAAAAAAAAACGATAATGCCTGACAAGAAACAACTGAACAAACAAAGCACAGTAATAACCTCTCGTTTAGCAGATGTCACATTGTTTTCTGTCTCTTTCCTCACTGTTGCATTTCATGAGGTCGGTACAACAGAAGGTGCAGTTGCAGCCAGGATAGCTAGAACTTCCTGGTGTCTCCTCTGAGTTTCTGTGCTTCTTAGCTTCCCTCAGATCACGAAGAAACTGATTCACAATGATATGATCTCATTTTCCTTTTTTATTGAAAGAATCCAACTCATAAGAAATATTCTGGACAACCTTGAGTATCAAATCTTCTGCAAGATATAACATGGACTGAAATTTCGATTCAGAAAGCTAAAGAAATATAAACACATCTAAGCAGTTCATTTTAGCACTGTGAAGACTAATTATTAAGATAGTACTGCAGCAGCATGGGAGTTAATAGAGCAACAACCAAAACCATCTTGTATAGCTGCATAAGGAATAATAATGTACATGACAAATAAAAACTTACCATATCTCAGCTTCATAGAAATAACACCATTGATAGCCTGGATTGTAAATAAACTATTTCCCCTTCTATTTCATCATGAGGTGAATGCTTGAGAGTATCTGATGATTTTGCCTTACAGACTTGATCCAGGGCAGCTTTGTCTGCTAATTGTGCAAGTTTTGCTGATGGTCCTCATCGTGAAGAGAGCAAGATAACTCTTCTACTCAAATTGGGAGAAAATAAAGTTGATTTTTAGATGTGAAAAAAGAAACTGGCAGTGAATTCTGTTTAATTGACAGGAAGGAGGCAGCAGGAATTTACTATGATGACCATTTTTCTGTATTAGTTTGCTCCAAGTTATTACTCCACAAACCTTGCAACCTTTTCGCAGTGACAGGATGAATATAGCAGCAGTAAGCATCCATGCTACATGGAAAAAAGAAGGATTAAGTTATTTATCCATTCAAATGAAACACCGCCTATAATAATGTGTGAGAAGGGCCCACTGTATCGAAGTAACTAAAGCCTGTGTACACACATGCCTGTAATGGAGACAGGAAGAGGGGAAAGGAAGGGGGGAGGGGAGAGAGAGGAGAGAGAGACACATCGGGATTGTGGATAGGCATACTTGAACAAATGCTGGCCAGATATCTGATTTACATCAGGATCAGGACATCTATCAAAGCCATTTCGAACTAAATCACCCTTATAAGCATTGTCATTTCCTGGAAAATGATGATCAGTCGATGAAATGGCTTCTTACTTTCACTCCTAAGCAATGTACCTGTTCATAAATACCAGCAGAACCAACAAGTCTATATTAATGAAATTGAGGCTTCATTGCTCTGGAGTAGTTTAATTTTCAAAAAGGGATAATCAGATGCTCGATCCCAAGTTTTGTTAAAAAGAAAAAAAGAAACAGAAAAGGTAGGCTGCATGCCCAACACTACCAAGAAACTTCTAAAGCAAGTATATCAAAACGGTACATCACAATTAGCACTGGCACACTAATAAACAATAGCATCATATCTAAGGGTATGTTGTTTGTGCTGATGCTTTTCAAAAACTGGCTTTTAAATGATGTCACTGCTTCTAGAGACATGTTTGTTAGAATGTATAATATATGTAATACCCCTCAGATTATCATCCCTTAGAACTTAGAAGTCAACATAAGTTCCTACAGACCAGCTTCTAGCTTCTAAATTTCTAATAAAAATAAAGTGTTGCTTCCCAAAAGCCGATTTCAAAAGCTGGCTGTTTGCTTCAGCTTTCTGCTTCTGGGCAAAAGGCAGAAGCTGGCTGAAACAAACAGAGCCTAAGTATCACACATTAGATATCATTTTATACAGGCTGTACACAGTAATGAAAATTGGCAAATGTTAGCTTATTCAGCCATGACCTGTTGAAAAAAAAAGAGAATAGAACTGCTATAAATATTGAGAATTGTAGGTACAGGAGAGATAAATATCACCCAGAATAAATGGTATCCTAATTTTATATCAGGTAGCATACTATGGGTCTGTTTGGTTCAGCTGTGTGCCATAAATATTAATGAGGAGTATTTAAAGTATTCTACAGTATCTAAAATCATTTCATGACATGGTATACTACTCTTTGTTTTAGATCCATCTGCAAGACATGTGCACAATTACTAGCAAACAACAGCTTAGGCACAATCTATCAAGACACAGTTACAGAGGCAAACACTTCTTGTTAGATCGTATAAAAGAACCGTGCAAAACTACAAACATAAGCACTAAACAGGAAGTTTGTTTTTTTTAAAAGTACTGAAGTAGACATTACAAGGGATTGTCAGGGAAAGAAGAACACGATTGCCTAAAATTACCAAATTAAACATACTCACTCAGCATCCAGTAAACACTCGCCACAGCCAAAGTCAGCTACCACTTTGCCAGTTATGTCATCAAAACTATTCTCTGCCTGGTTGTTTATCAAATCAACATGAATACGAATATATGGTAAAGCTAAGTAAAGTACTCCATCCATCCCAAATTATAAGACATTCCAAGAATCTTGGAGAGTCAAAGCATTTCAAGTTTGACCAAAATTATACAATAAGATAATAACATTTATTATACTAAGTACCATTAGATTCTTCATTAATTATATCTTCATAGTATATCTATTTGATGTCATAACTCTTTCTAATTCTGTCTATAATTTTGGTCAAACTTGAGTTTCTTTGACTCTCCAAGATTCTTGGAATGCCTTATAATTTGGAATGGATGGAGTAGTAAACATCAAATCGTAAGCGGTAGAATTTCAGTATTTGATTACCGCTTGCACCAGAACAATACACAACCATAGAGAAGGAATAATCTACTCAAACTAGTTGTCCACCAAAGGCTTTTGCATACACTTTTACAATACTAACAGCCAGGCTAAACATTACCAAATGTTGGATTATAGGTTGATACAGACCAATAAGAATTAGAATATTCCTAAGTTTGGGCTTCAATGGAATCATGAACAAAATGGAAGAAAGACTCCACATGATCTGTGGGACCACTAACCATTATATCGGATGACCCAGATGAAATGGATGCTTACAAAATGTTAAGCACTGGCACACAGAAAACAATTGCGCACCGTGGGAAAGAATACAAAATGAATTTTACCATGGGTCAGGTCAGGCAGCTTCTCCTCTGAGTTCACTGACTACACTGCCAGAAGCCTCATGAATATTATCAGTCACCATTGAATATGTCTCAGAGTCAATCTGACAATGTCTATTCTCCATAGCAGACAGCAACTGTGAACAAAAATCCACATGGCCAGCTTTGAGCAAACCATCATTCAAAATTTTCCATGCAACTTCATTATGATTATAGTCCTCCATTCCTAGTAAGTCACAGAACAGTGATTTAGCCTTGTCATAGTCCCCCTCATCACAGAGGCCTACAATAAGATAGTGGTAGGACTCGAGATGAGGCTGAAACCCAAATTCTATCATGTCGGTAACAAATGACACGGCCTTTCCAAAGAGCTTGATATCACAACAACACTTGATAAGCATTGTGTATATCTCTTCATTGGGAGATATATCTTTTCCACGCATATGATCAAAAAGTACACATGCTTCTTCTAGACGTGTTGCTTTGCAGAATCCTGCAATGATAGAACTGTATGTCACTGCTGTAGGATTTAAGCCATGTTTCACCATCCTTTCAAGAAGCTGCCAAACTGTGTCCAGCTCAATCCAGTTCCACATACCAGATGTGTCTACATAATGAGCATCAACCAAACTCATTTTTAGAAAATGCTTGAGCAAAATCCAATAAGTCCAGTAATTTGGCTCACATGATGCATCTATCATGCGCTTCAGAGTAGAAAATGCACGATCCATATATCCCATATGCCCACAACCATTAATGAATACATTATAGGTTACCACATCAGGTGCGACACCGTCTCTTTCCATTTCCCCAATTAGATGCTCAGCCTCCTCTATTTGACCTATCTTGCAGTACGAGCTAATGAATACAGTATATGTGGTTGCACTAGGCTTATGTCCTGATGAAATCATTTCATTGAACATGCTCTTAGCATGGTCATGCTTCCCTTCTTTGATCATTTCACTGATAATTATTGTATAAGCAACAATGTTACACTTGACTCCACTTAGGGTCATCTGATCCAGTATAGACAAAGCTTCATTCAGCTTTTTTTGTTTACATAAAGCCTGCAACAGTACACTATATGTGTACGAATCTGCCTTACAACCCTCATTGACCATCTTCTCTATAAGGACAGCAGCAAAGTCGGTATTGCCTGCCTTGCTAAAACCATCAACTAAAGATGTATATGTTACCTTTGTGAGGACCACTCCCTTCCTGACGAGAAACGAATAAGCTTCTTCAGCTCTTCCAGACTTGCATAGTGCATGAGTTAGGACATTATATGCTTGCTCATCAGGCGTCAAGCCATTCTGCTCCATCATTTCAAATAACCTGAAAGCATTATCAAATTCATGTTTTTTGCACTGGCCTTGAATCAGAGTAGTATACGTGATAACACCAGGAGTTATCCCATCCTCTTGCATTTTAGTTATTAAAGCCATTGCCTTATGAAGCTTTTGATCCTGAATTAACCCATATATCAAAGAACTGTAAGTCCATGCATTTGGACGGCAACCTTCATGTTCCATCAATCTGAAGACCTCTAGTGCAGCACCAACCTTCCCAACCTTGCAATACCCATCAATTATAGAGGTGTAGATGACAACATTAGGAGCTAAACCATTTGCAAACATCTCGCTCACTGTCTCTTTAGCCTCTTTGAATCTACACTTCTTGATCAGGACATTGATCAACACTCCATATGCCTGTAAATCAAGTTTGCAATTGCTTGATAACATGCTAGTCTTTACCCTGAGTGCATCATCAATCCTTTCAGCCTTGCAATATCCATTAATGATGTTAGTGAATGTGATAACTGTAGGTGTGAAGCCCCTCACAATAGCGTCATTCAGCAATTCTTCGGCTTCGTCTGGCTTCTCACCACATAGGCCATAAATCAGAATGTTGTATGTCCAATCATCTGGATTACACCCATTTCGTTCCATCAGTGCCTTAATCCCCAATGCATCCTTCATCCTTCCTGACTTACAGTAACCATCAATCATTGCATTATACGTCCAAACACTTGGAACCACCCCTCTCAGAGGCATTTCTTCAAGCACCCTCCTGGCACCATGAATCCTACCCTCCTTACAAAGACCTTTGATCAAGAGTGTATATGTGTGCAGATTCAGGGAGCACCCATCTTGTACCATCATGACCAGAAGCACAAGTGCCTCCCTTACACACCGTGTTTCACAGAGCCCCTGAATCAGAATGGTGTAGGAGTACTCGTTCCTCCTGCAACCCATCAGCGGCATCATCATAAGTAGCCAGCAAGCCTTTCTCAAGTCACCTGTTCGGCAGTACCCCAGCAACAATGCATTACATGTGTATGTATCCATCTCCATCCCAGACTCCCTCAAGAGACGGAAATACCGGTGTGCTACGGCAAGACTGCCCTTCTTGCAGTATGCCATGATCATAGTGTTGTAAGTCACTGTGTCTGGCAACAATCCCTCCTGCACGAGGTGCGAGTACAACTTCTCCATATACTCCGTCATGTCGAATCGCAGCAGCGACCTGAGCGCCAAGTTGTAGCACTTTGGGGACAGCACGAGTCGCTTACCACCCACTCGACGGATTGCCTGAATTGCGTCGACGGCCTCGCGCATGTCCTCCGCGGTGTCGGAACAGCTGACCATGGAGACGACAAGCTTGTCGTAGTTGGCCGGCGCGCGGCGGCGGGCGAGGAGCTGGAGCAGCGCGGCGTGGGAGGCGGCGGTGTGGCGGAACCCGGGGCGGCGCGCGACCCACTCGAAGAAGGCCAGAGCGGTGGCCGGGTCGAGAGGCGCCACCGGGGCGCGGAAGAGGTCGGCTACGTGCGCGGCCGTCACGGAGGGGGCCAGCCGCTTGTAGGCGCGGCCCTTGTTCCAGCGGCGCGTGGAGATGACGCGGCCGAGCTCCGCGACGATGTCCGGTGTGGATGTGGATGCGACGGCGGCGGCGGCGGCGGGGCGGGGGAGGGGCGGGAGGCGGCCCATGGTGGCGGCGGCCTTTAGGGTTCAGGGTTCTGCGGGGCGGCGGCGACGGTGGCGGCGGCCGCGGCGAAGCGGAACGAATGGCCCGACTCTATTCCTGTCGCTCTCTCTGATATACACGATATTGCCATTAAAAAAAAGGGTACGCTCAATCCCGTCGACTCGTAGGATTCGTGTCTGGCGGCCGGCGGCCCCTCCCTCCCGCTGCGCCGTCGCCTCCATCCCCGCACTCCTCCCCTGCCGCTGCGGCGCCATCGTCGCCTCCTCCCGCAACGCCGGACAATCGGTCGGTTGCGGCCGCTTCCTCGACGTCGAGGGGAGGACGGCTGCGCCATCTTCTCCACCACGCCGCGCCCGTCTTCATCTTCGCGTTCACGCAAGGAGGATGCCCAGCGGCGGGCCGGTGTGGATCTGAGGCCACCACTGCCTGAGCATTGCCCGACCCTGTTTCCCCTCTGTCAACGGCCACCACCGTCACAGACCCGCTCGGTGAGCACTCTTATTCGCCCAGACGAGCCTCATCCTTTCTTGCGTCGTATCACTGTGTGTGGTGCCAAACTTTTAAGTGGAATTGTGCCAGCTAATTATTAATGTATAGTTGTATACAAATGGCTTCAAAGATTACTACTCGGACATCGTTTTATGTATTGTCAAATATGCAACTAGCTGCAGCTTACATATTCATGCATACAGCATACACATACCTTCATAGATGATTACTCGAACGTAATTTTATCTATAATGGATCCGTACAAGCCAGGGCCTATATGACCAAATGCACTCCTACAGAGCATGATTATTTTAAGAATAGAGTTGAAATTACCAGCTTATGAACCTGTACATAAACTTCTGTTCTTCTCTTAATTGAAAGGCATAGCTCCTGCCATTGCGTTAAAAACAACAGCTTATGAACTGATGGGACTAGTACATTCGATGATTATATATTACTTGTGATGCTCGTTAGTTCCTATTTTTCTAACTACTCATTGGCAATTATTATCAGGTTTGATCCTGGCCTTATTCAAAAAGTCAGAGCCAGTTGCCCTGCCACTGCAAAATCACAGTACGTTATGTTCTACGATTTGTTCTGCTTGCCTCACTCGCATTGGTCTTGTATGTTCTATAGTTTGCCTATGATAGAGAATAAACATATCAGAAAAAATGTAGCTTTCATGACAAACAGGATTTTCATTCTCATGACCTTATGCCTTTTAATAATCACGTATATGGTATAGAAGTCTACTTTTATGTCTATTACTAACTGCGAAAATGTACTACTATCGACTAGTATTTAATCGTGCAAGTCTACTTTTATGTCTATTACTAACTGTGAAAATGTACTACTATCGACTAGTATTTAATCGTGCACTGCATCATAGACTCGTGAAAAACTTGAACATTTTGATTCTGTAGAATATACATACGGAAACTTCTATCACAGGCTTGTACTTAAGGTGAACTCTAATTAGCTTTATTATCTGTCCTTATTGTACACAACTCAGTGCCTTGTTCCTTGCCTACAGTTTAGTTTTGTTTCTTGTAGTAACTTTTAAGCTCAAATGGCCTAGAACTAAGGTGATACAAATTTGAAATAAACCAAGGTATGAGAGAGGATTAAAATGTGTGTTGAACTATGAATGCAGTACCTTATTCTAAAACTGCCTAGCATAATTTCAGGTCCATTGTTCAATTTATAAACCCTTTTTCTATTTAACAAACCTGAATCCAATTACCTTATGTTTAAATAACTTGAGCTTTCCTGCTCGCTGAGAGGTCATCGACCCTTGAGTACATAAATTTGCCATAACTGAAAAGACCTGATACATGGACCCTTCATCTCGAGTTACAGTATCAACAGCTAATAGTTCTGCTGCCATTGTGAATCATCTGTTTTTGGTCTGCTAAGACGTTACTGCAGCAATATTGAATTGCCTCCATTTGACCGCTTGTTCCTGCCATGTTTAAATTGATGAAGGTGAAAAAAGTTACTGTGTTGTGGCTGCTGCGGCTGGTTGCAGCTCCTGCTGGCTTGGCTGCTTCAGCCAGCTTGCCGAACACCCCTGCAGTCTCGGACAGAGGGAGTACTCAAAACCCCAACTGCTGATGGATCTCCTCTCCGCTGCATATGGCGCTACCTCTGACGACGAGGATGCTGCTGACCCACCCTCCTCCGTACCGGTTGCCACTGGGTCTGCCTCCTTCGCTCCACCTCCCCTGAAGCGGCCGCGGTGGGAATCTCACCAATACCTCCCTCCAACCCACTGCTTCCCGCAACAGCCCCTGCTCAACACAGTGACGCCGCTAGCATCTCCATCCAGCGGCAGGTATGTTTCCAAGAGGGAGCGTGCTCTCCTAGCTTCATCGCAGGTGCATGTAGAATCTGGATCACCCCTGTCTCCGGTGACGAGAGCGGAGGTTTATTGTGCAGGTGAGCTTTCTGGGCCCCTATTGCAGCAGATTGAAAGATGCTGATTATCCTAGCATAAAATTCATCCCGGGTTGCTGACTAGCTGCTCTCATGGGAAGACACCAGCTTCACCAGACTGCTGGCTGGGTTCAGGATAGTTTTATGTGATTAGTTCTGACATAAATTGACTTGTCAATTGTGTAGTGGATCCCAGGACGAATTTAATCTTCCATGATTAGATATCTGAAATGGTTTAAACTGTTTGAAGAAAATGTTCAGGGGTCTTGGATAAAGGCTGATAAAAAGCTTGTTTCGTAATTTGTAATTGTTGTGTCACTTGTGTGAGAAAACTGAGGGGCTTTGTTTCAAGAGTCCTGTTTTTTGTTATCATGATGATTTCACGAGGAACTAGTTTAGGGAGTGACACATCTGTACTTTAGTATTTTTATATGTTGCTTGAGCAGACCATTTTCTACCTTCTGTATTTCTTGTAACAGTGAACATGTTGTTACAGTTGGCTCTATCAACAATACAAATCTACGAGCTGACATTTTGCATTCCTTGCAATGCCAACCAAAGCCTGGACCAAGCACAAGTTTCCCTTTGAAGCTCTCAGTTTGTTTGAAGGGTCACACTAAGGCAATCAACTGTGTAGATTGGTCACCGAGTCATGGTTAGTAATTATTCTTACATAGTTCTGCTTCCATGATCTTTAATATTCTGTTTGACTTATGTTATTAATGAGTAAATGTTCTTAGAACTTTATGAGTTAGCCATTCTGTAGGGTCATGTATTAGGATATTAAGAGAATGCAGAATTATCCCTCTTCTAATCAAAGACATAATGCATTGGTTTTACAGCAGTCATGGGGATTTGGGGTATGCAATTTGAGATATAATAAGGTGGTTCTTCAACATGATACATTTCTCTACTTC
>Ga0182004_10001743_pt1 | contig 16349 bp, 14 predicted proteins | sample Sormic07211540_1_FD_120479 | JGI IMG/M metagenome (GOLD analysis project Ga0182004, IMG submission 120479) | Endophyte microbial communities from Sorghum bicolor roots, Mead, Nebraska, USA - 072115-40_1 MetaG | ecosystem: Host-associated > Plants > Roots > Unclassified | place: USA: Nebraska...
CGCTCCTCCTGCTCTGCAACCGTTCCCGCCTCTTCTCTAATTCAAATTTTGCGGCTTCTATCCCCAAACCAACTTGCTGACAGCGTGTCCCACAACTGAGAACACGTCAAGCTTACACCAACATCACCGTCGACGCCAGCTTCGGGCAAGGAGCTGAGAGCACGATGATGCATTGGACGGTCGAGAACATCCCCCGACAGCAGCGCCGCCAGAAATTCCGCTTCCATCTCTGGTGAGCTCGCCGTCCCTTCTCCTTCCACTGCTCCCGGTGATTTGGGCGGGAGCATGATTCCTTGCAACCTGTCGGTTTCATGATGGGGTTACTTGGAACGCCGATCCTTGATGTTTGTTTTTGCTGCCTGGATTCCACCAGGTAGGAACTGCTGATCCTGATTGTTTCATTCTCCTTGGCGACTTGGCGTGATGCTTAGATTTGCTCCGCTCGAATTTCCGAGTTCTGAATTTGTAGTGAACTCTGCATTCGGGTTGCGCGCTCTAGTGAGCAGACTTTTTAGCGATCGTGCATTAAGCACGTTTTTCATTAAGAAGAAGGCCGGGACTACTGTTACAAACTTGGCGTCGAAGGTAACCCAGGTTACCGCCGCGCTCTAGTGAGCAGACTACTTATCCAAGATATACTCTATGCTGGAGACTGATATGAAATTGTATCTGCTATTCGTTAATCTGCAACTGATATGAAACTTAATGCATGGACATCTTAGAGGTTGAGCTGTTGTGTTTTTGTATTATTCTTGGATGACTTGAGCTCTCAAGGTCTGAACATTCCGTTCTCGTCACGATGTTTATTCAGATACCTATGTTTTCTGTTGCGGTATGATCTGGAAGTTCGCACTGGCCTGTTCCGGCAGCGCACCAGGTCCGAGATGAAGTTGAGCAGCGAACGATCTGTTTCTTTCAGGATGACGATCAGGGGAACCACCTCGGCGAGCAAACATTCACTTTCTTCGGCCGGTCCGTGTTCTGAGGACAACAGGTGGCGATCCGTGTCAACGGAGGGGACATCTTCGCAATCACGCTGCGCGTGCAGGCCGGCCACCTTGCACGGATGAACCCTCTGGTCACCGACATGCCTCGCAACGAAGAGCGTGTGGACCTCCTCGTCCTCCCCACCGGGTCACCGACATGCCTCGCAACTCAGTAGCGTGTGGCAAATGTTCGTAGAAGGTAAGGTAATACCATATTGATGACGATAGCTCATATGTTCAATGCTGTTCTTGGGAACTTGCTTTAGACAAGTACACCGTCTTGTATTCCTGTGCATGAAGGAATGGTTGCTTTGTTCACTTGAGAGTAACCTGAAATTTCTTGTAGAAAAGCACAGGCGGTTCAGAAAATTCAGTTGTTTTCAGTACTCAGCGAATAGTGTAGACCTTTGCTACTGACTATCCTCTTTTGTTACTATTCAACTGATGCAGTGGTACATGTAGAGTGTACTGCTGTCTAGAAGAAATGCTGATTTTGTGGATGGAAATGGCTGCCAACGGTGGCTCCGTTCGCCTGTTAAGCCACGAAAATGGTTTCGGGGAACATTTTCAATTCCATCCTGTTTACCGGAACTCGCCGCAACTAGACCTTGGCCTTGTTTAGTTCACCTGGAAACCAAAAAGTTTTCGAGATTCCCCGTCACATCGAATCTTGTGGCACATGTATGAAACATTAAATATAGACGAAAACAAAAACTAATTACACAGTTTAGCTATAAATCACGAGACGAATCTTTTGATCCTAGTTAGTCCATAATTGGATAATATTGTCACAAACAAACGAAAGTGCTACAGTACCGAAAACTTTTCACTTTTCGGAACTAAACAAGGCCCTTGTATCTGATAGGCCAAACATGGTTGCAAGGTGTCTGTTTCTACCTTACAAGAAGGTATTCTAGATTTAAGGCAGTTCAGAATTTCTCCCGTTTACAAAGATATGTGTCAGTCAAATTTTTTCAACTTTTTTCGGTAACTTGATTTATAAAAAGTACATATAGCATTTATATCTCTAAACAAATTTAAAATAAAAGTATGATCAATGATTTACCTAATAATATTAATTATGTAAAAGATTGACTTATCGAGAAGTAAGCTATAATAACCATCTATAAGAACTTTAGACCCTGTTTGTTTTGCATCTATATATAGACTATTTATGAACTAAGATCTTGTTTAGATGTGAAATATTTTTAGATTTGGCTACGGTAGCACTTTCGTTTGTTTGTGGCAAATATTGTCCAATCATAGACTAACTAGGGCCAAAAGATTCGTCTCGCGATTTATAGGCAAACTGTGTAATTAGTTCTTGTTTTCGTTTATATTTAGTGCTTCATGCATGTACCGTAAGATTCGATGTGACGAGAAATCTTGAAAACTTTTTGGATTTTTGGTGGGAACTAAACAAGGCCTAAAAACAGAGAGTATTTTGTGAGACTAAATCTTTTGAGTCTAATTAGTCAATAATTATACACTAATTACTAAATAAAACGAAAGAGTTACAGTGTCGGTTTAATTTAACACCGGTCTTATTTGATAATTAGTATGTAATCATGGAATAATTAGATTTTAAAAATTTATCTCGTAAATTAATTTCTAACTGTGTTTTAATTTTCTAGGGCCTTGTTTAGTTCCTTGCCGAAATTTTTTCGGGACACTATAGCACTTTCGTTTGTTTGTGGTAATTATTGTCCAATTATGGACTAGCTAGGCTCAAAAGATTCGTCTCGTAAATTTCGACCAAACTATATAATTAGTTTTTAATTTTGTTTATATTTAATACTCTATGTAAACGTCTAAAGATTCGATGTGACGGAGAATCTTGAAAAGTTTTTGAATTCTGGGTGGAAGTAAACAAGGCGTAAGTTTTGTAAGTAATTTATATTTAATACTCGGTACATACATGTGTGCGAGCAAAGAGGGTCTTTCATCTGTTTCTGATGACCAAAAGCTGGCTCTCACGTTCAGGTTCAGTGCTTGGAATCTTTTTTTTTTCGAAGAGGAACGGAAGTTGCAACCTGCTACGGGGACCCGTCCGCTACGGGGACTTCAAGTAGTACACTGCCATATCACATGTACGAGTAGTGCTATCAGATGATATCAAATGAATCAAAACTTAAAAGTCTCCTCCGCTTCTGAATTTAATTTTTAACTTTCAATACCTGTTCTCCATATCACCATATGCCCGTTTATTCCCATCCCGATTCATCATATGCTTTTGTTTGTACCTGAATTAATCAACAAGATTTGTCCAATCCAATACGAGATGTTGCATTCTCTCTGTGCCTATTTATGCTCCACTAGTATACACCGCCTACATTTCAAAACTTAAAAAATAAAAATGCCTTTTAACTTTCCTTTTATAGTATATGATACAGAGTCAAGATAATTTGTATGAATTTTTTGCGAGACAAATCTTTTAAGTCTACATAATTTATGATTAGATACTAATTGCTATAATTACATATGTGTTACCTAAAAAATTTTCAAGGTGCGAGCCTGTTTAAATCCTTTTTTTATTTTGGACACCGTATCACATTCGTTTGTATTTGATAAATATTGTCTAATCATGGCCTAACTAGCTCAAAAGATTTATCTTGCGAATTACAAACAAATTATGCAATTAGTTATTTTTATATATATTTAATGTTCCATACATTTGCCATAAGATTCGATTTAACGTGAAATTTTATAAACTTTTGGACTTTTGAAGACATCTAAACAGCGGCCAGATTCCACCTCTCAAATTCTGGCGCGTCATGGCTGATAAGCCATGATAGAAAGTACTATTGGCTGATTTATTGTGAGAAAAAAAATACTGCTAAATGGTTGGACGATTCGGCTGATAAGCTCAAACGAACACAACTGCCAAAAGATATTGATTATTTATACCACAACCAAGTTTGTTGTGCAAATTTTACATTTTGAATCCGTGGTTTTTCCACGAGGCAGATAACTCATTTTTACATCCAACCTTTAACAAATCTTGTGTTCAAAAGACAAATATAGCATTTTACGTGCAGTCTTATATCATTTTTGGGTGCATATAATATTCCTCTTTCCATATAACGAGGCTTTGTGATCAGGGTCTTGTTTAGTTCCGAAAAGATTTTGGATTTCGGCACTGTAGTATTTTTGTTTTTATTTGATAAATATTATCTAATCATATACTAACTAAACATAAAAGATTCATCTCATGATTTACTGCTAAATTGTATAATTAGTTTTTGTTTTTGTCTATATCTAATGCTTCATGCATATGCTCCAAGATTTGATGTGACAGGAAATCTTTAAAAGTTTTTGGTTTTTTTGTATTAACTAAACAAGGCCCAGGTCTTTTTGCCACGGTTTCACCCAAAATAAGGCCTTGTTTAGTTTTTGGTTGATTTTTTTAAGTATTATAATATTTTCGTTTGTATTCAACTATAGATTAATTAGACTTAAAAGATTCATCTCACAAATTATAATCTTCAAATATATAATTAGTTATTTTTAAATATATATTTAATGCTTTATACATGTGCCACATATTCGATGTGATGGGGATCTTGAAAAGTTTTTGTGATGGAGAATCTTGAAAAGTTTTTATATTTTGTGTGTAACGAAACAAGGTCAAACAGTATAATAACACTACTAAGAGTACTGTTTATTTATTTTCTTTTTTTAAATGAACCAAAACCCAATGAAATCAATAAAATCTGTTTTTGTTTCTCTTTTCACCTCGTGACTGTAGTGGTACTGTGTACGACGGAGCATCCAGAAAGGCTCTCTCTCCTTTTGGGCGTGTGCCTTTTGGAGAGAGAAACCATGGAGAGGCAGCAGGGGAGGCTAGCCTGACCAGCGAGCTGCTGGCGCCGCCGCCCCCGCCGCCTCCGCCCGGGAGCAGCAAGCGCAGGCGCAGCGGCAAGAGGGCGAGGGACGGGCCGCTTCTGTTCGGTACCCAACTGATCAGGCACGAAGTGAAAGAAGAAGAGGCGGGCGAGGCACCACCGCATGGCGCCGAAGCGATCGCCGTTCCGGCCCATGGGAGCCCCCGGCGGAAAAGCAGCCGCCGCCCACCGCGGTTCAGGTGGACAAGGGCAAGCTCTACTGCTCGCTGTGCTCCTGCACGCTGACGCCTCCCATCTACCAGGTTGCTCGCTCGCTTTGCCCCGTCTCGTTTCATCTCCCCACGGCAAATCTCAATTTCTGATGGGGTTGCCGTCCTGCGGTTCGTCGTGTTGGTGGCGTCCAGTGCGCGGTGGGGCATCTGGCGTGCTGCGCCTGCCGCGTGAAGCTCCCGGGCCGCCGCTGCCGGACCTGCAGTGACCGCGGCGCCCCCTCCTCCTCCGCCTACGCGCACTGCCCGGCGCTCGACCTCTTCTTCACCGACCTCCGCGTGCCGTGCGACTTCCAGGAGTACGGCTGCGAGCGCTTCGTCTCCTACTTCCTCAGCGCGAGCCACAGGGACACGTGCGAGCACGCGCCGTGCCACTGCCCGGAGCCCGGCTGCCCTCTCCTCCGCTCGACCCGGACGCTCGCCGCCCACCTCGCCAGCGATCAGTCCTGGCCCGTCGAGGACGTGGCGTACGGCGCGCCCATCCCGCTCGCCGTCCCGGGTCCCCGGCGGCGCGGAGCTCGAACCGCCTGCTGCTGCACGGCGAGGACGACGCGTCGCTGTTCCCGATGGCCGCGGGCCCGCTGGGTGACGGCGCGGCGGTTTCGGTGGTGCTCGTCCGCGCCACGGCTAAGCCTCCCCCTCTCCCGCGGTTCACGTGCACGTTCTACGCCAACCCGCCCCCCGGCGCGGCGGAGCTCGCGGGGAGCTACTTCTTCGCGACCGTGCCGGTGAGGAGCAGCGCCCTGGCCGACGGCGCCGGCGTCGCGCCCGAGAAGGAGCTGTACTTCGCCGTGCCCAGGGAGACGCTGCACGGGAGCAACAGGGAGCTCTTTCTCTCCGTCCGCATTGATCGCTCGCCCGCGCCTGAACCTGCTGCTTTGGAAGACAAGAAGATGATGATCACAGATCACTCAAACTCTCTCAAAGCTGATCAGTAAGTAATACTAGTACCAAATCGTGGGCTTTTGGGATGATACTGTTAAGTAGGAGTAAGATTAGTTAGCAGCGAGATAATTTCAGGTGTTATCATGACCCCATTGGCCATTGCCATCTATAATCATGGCTTTGGGATTTTGGCTCTGTGGTATATGAACTGTCCTTTGGACCTGCACAACTGCAACTAGCATACCAAAGGGACACATGTCACACATCATAATTTTTTGTTGAGCTTCGGTAATACTAGTAATTTGCTCACCAGTGCAAACTGCTAATACCATCATTATGCTCTCGATGATACGCCTCATCGCACGCTATCTCATTGTGATGTGCCCTAGCTTTGCTTTTTCTTCCCATACCGATTATGGGCATGTTTGGTTATTCTTACTAAAATTTAGCCAGATAAACTTTGTCATTTTAGTAGCCAAACCTTTAAACACACGACTAAAAAAGAGCTTAAATAATTTAGTTCCACTAGTTATCCAAGAGTAGCTAAAATAGTTTTAGATAACTAAAATTTAGCAACCAAACAGGCCCTAAAAGTTTGGAAAAATTAGATGTATGCCACCAGTATGTCAATTATGATTTTGACATTTGGCATTGCTATTGAAAAATATGGATTTGAGCCAGTATTGTGTAAAACGTATTCCAGTATTGTGTAAAACGTAGAACTGTTTATGCTCACCACTTCGAGCGGCGTTTAATGATCAAACAACTTTTGCTTCAAAATTGGTGCCCAAGTTGGGGGTTAAACATTACAGAAGCAATAGCAGAAATCTAGTCAAATGCGATAGCAGGAAGGTAATTAGCTTTTATTATCGTGTTTTTTCTTGCCAGCATAGCATAACTCCAGAAGGAAAAGGCATGGCCGCATGAGATAACAAGATTGTTCATCCATCGCCAACTTTGAGAAGGAACACATAGAGGAGAGGCCAGCCTTATGGTGCCATTGCCAACTTTGAGAAGGAACACGCAATTTAGAACCTCAATTTGCCAAATTTGAATTCGCTTTGGACGACTCGTACAGAAATCAGCTAAAAATTACTCTCACCGTTCAAAAAAGAGTACCCATTAGAGATGTTTTACTAATGATTTATTTATTTTTATAATTTATAAAAAATTAAATAAAATAAATATTCAAACATGATGTCTAAAAGTCTCAAAAACGTCATTCTTTTTAGGATGGAGGGAGTACCCATTTTCATGACACTGAGTTTTTTTTCCGAAATAGGCTTTGTTTAGTTTCTAAAAACTTTCAAGATTTACCGTTACATCAAATCTTTGTACAGATACACAAATCATTAAATATAGATAAACATAATTAACTATACAGTTTGTCTATAATTTGCGAGACGAATTTTCTGAGCTTAGTTAGTTTATGTTTCGACAATAATTAATAAATACAAACAAAAGTAGTCGAATCAAAAAAATTCCGTGAACTAAGTAAGGCCATAATGCAGCTCCTACAAAGAGATTTGTGGCAGAACAAACAAGCTTTCATCAAATGAAAATCCCTCCTATTATTAGGCCTTGTTTAGTTCGTCGGAACTTATCTGAGAATATTCCTGTGTCTCCGTACTCTATGCTCACGCTGAGTGTTTTTTGAAAAAGAAAATTCATGTCGTTTTGAAAAAAAAATCATGCGGACTCAACTGACACACAACAGGCTGGTAGAGATTACAGGATTTGTGAGAAGCATTAAATATAAATAAAAATAATTAATTGTATATTTTTTATAATTTATAAGATGAAATGTTTAAGTCTATTTAATTTATGGTTTTAAAATAATTATTAAATAAAACAAAAGTGCTAATCTAAATTAAAAAAATATCTAAACAGGCCCCAACAAACAAGGAAATCCTTACTTGAGTTTATTAGCAAAATGTATTAGACATTCAGTAGTGTTTTTTTATAATAAGGCCTTGTTTAGTTCGGAAAAAAAAATTGGATTTCGGCACTGTAGTATTTTCGTTTTTATTTGACAAATATTATCCAATCATAGACTAACTAGGCTCAAAAGATTCATTTCGTAATTTACAGACAAACTGTGTAATTAGTTTTTATTTTCGTCTATATCTAATGCTTTATGCATGTGCTTCAAGATTTGATGTGGTGGAGAATCTTGAAAAGTTTTTGGTTTTCGGAGTTTCGGGAAGGAAAAAATTTCACGATACTGTAGCACTTTCGTTTGGTTGTGGTAATTGTTGTCTAATCATAGACTAAGTAGGCTCAAAAGATTCATCTCGTCAATTTTGACCAAACTTTGAAATTAGTTTTTATTTTCGTCTATATTTAATACTCCATGTATGCGTTTAAAGATTTGATGTGACTGGGTATCTTGAAAAATTTTGAATTTTTAGGTGGAAATAAACAAGCCCTAATAATACTTTCTCCAAACAAACGCTGGTCTGTCCGTTGGTCCATGGACAGTACTTTCGCGGATGCTGCCTGTGTTATGGCTCCAGGGCCCGAGGGCCCGGGCAGGCGAGCAGCCAAGCAAAAGATTTTCACAGTGACGAGTGGAGTGGGAGCACAGGAGGATCAGGATCATTTGCCGCTGCGTCTGCACGGGCCGTGCCAGCCGGCTACAGTAATCATGTGCTGCGCTTCTGCTGCCCAATCACGCGACGTCACAGCACACTTTCACAGTGGTCCGACAAAACGACCAGCAATCACAGGCGGCAGGTGTTCCAAAAAAAAAATTCTTTTTGGCATCAAATCTTTAGACACATACATGAAGTAAAGATTTGATACCATAAAAAGAAATTATTTTGGAACATTAAATATAAAATATTAATAATTAATTATATAGTTTATATATAATTTATGAAATAACTTTTTTGGACCAAATTAATCTAAATTTGAATAGTAATTGCTAAATAAAACAAAAATACAACAATAGTCCAATCTAAAAAATTCTCGAAACTCACCTTGTTTATTTCCAAAAAAAAATTGTAAAAAATTTCAGATTACCTGTCACATCGAATTTTACGACACATGTATGCAGTATTAAATATAGATAAAAATAATAACTAATTGCAAAGTCATATATATATATATAAAGATTCGATCTGATGAAAAATCTGGTGAATTTAATTTTTAGAATTTTGAAGCGAAGAAAACCGAGAAAGTTACCCGCGAGACAGGGTGCCTTTTCACGAGTTCACCTCAGCGCTACTGGTAACTTCGGGTCCGGTGCGGTGCGACGTCGGGGTGCTTGGCATGCTACAGCCTGCAGTCCGCGGCTGCCACGACGGGCTCCCGTAGTCCTTCCCGTGCAGCGGCTGGCGCACCGGACGTGTCATCGTCGCGGTTAGGTGTCTTCTACGCACACGCACGTTGCCCGTGGCTCCACCTCTCCCCTTCCTCCGCGGTGAGCCGGTGACCGGTGCGCCAGGCAAGCGCAGGCAATCTGTTCTTCGCCTCTCTGCCGGCTCAGTGGGAGGGGCAACCGGTGCGACTACCGGAGGCCCATGAGATATAGGTCTCGTTGAGATACGAAATTTTTTTGGATTTCGTTACTATAGCACTTTGGTTTGTTTGTGGCAAATATTGTCCAATCATGAACTAACTAAGATTAAAAGATTCGTCTCGTGATTTACAGTTAAACTGTATAATTAGTTTTTATTTTCATCTATATTTAATACTTCATGCATGTGCCGAAAGATTCGATGTGGCAGAGAATATTGAAATCTTTTTGGTTTTTGGGGTGAACTAAACAAGGCCATAAGAGCCCAACAACATACTCCTATAAGCTGTAAAAAAAACATACTCCTATACTATATATGAAATGAAATTAGTACTATGTAGATTTGATTTGGTCTAATATAATTACCCCAATATTATGAGCGGTTTCTATTCTTGTACGTTTCTGCAAGTTTCTTGTTGCGGTATCATTATCTTTTATATAAACTAAGTATATGCTACAAGTTACATTACTGTACTACATAATTTAGTTATGGTCTAAAAAAATTAGCCATAATAAATTTTACAGAGACGGTCTTGCCTCTGCTTGGGCCCTAGGCCAGATTCTTAGGAGCGCCCATTGTACAAATGGTGCACTGGCATGGATGCAGGTTGAAGAGTTTGGCCCAACAGAGGTCACATCGAAGGGACGAGTGGACGAGCATGGAGCCTCTTTTCAAAATTATAATCATTTGGCATTGCTAAAACAAAATTACCTCCCCATTCTAAATTTAAATTGATAGAAAGAAAAAAAAAATCCTAAGTATTGCTTGCATATGCTTCTCAATCACTTGCTTTCGGGTTGTTAATACAAGAAAGAGCGGACACAAAAAAAGGTTAGAGATAAGGAGTGAACCTAACATACCAAGATTAATTCATTGGCAAGATGGGAAAATGCCAGGGCGCGCCAAACCCAAACCCTAGCGCTACCATCGCTCACCAATTCTCCATAGTTGCCATATACCTCTAGCCAACAGCCCCACATCTACTTCACTGGTAAATGAATCTCCCAGATCTTAGTGTAGTATTAGCCCTCGTGGTGGTCCTCCTCACCTTCTCCATCTCTACTCTTGCTTCGGATGCCTTTAGTGGATGGTGCCCGGTCGCCGTCACCTCTTCTCATAGCTTCTATCGCCTCTGCCTCATGTGACCATGTGTTGGTAACAACCTTGCAAAAAAGAGTGATCATATCAGCATTCAAGTGGATGCCATTGGAACCTTTGGCCATCCTAGCAAACTTATTAAAGAGCAATTATGGAATTTCATTTGAAGTGCGAAAAATTGAAAGGGAGACAAGCACAACAACTCATTATCTTGCTTGGAATGCTTGGAAATGGGACGATAGAGTTACTCCGTCTCCACTCCAGTATGAAAGAAATGAGCTTTTTTGCCCCTTCACTCACTTCTGAATGACTCCTTTAGCACTTCCTTTTTATATAAAAAAGATCCAGTTTACCTTTATCATACCTTCCAACCAAGGAAGAGTGTTTTATGCAAACTTTTTATAGCCGCTCTTCCTAGGGTGGGGGTGTAGGGCAACAAGTCTCCTATCCATATTGAAAGCAGAAGTTTGAAAGTTTTGGTAACAAGTTCTATGAAAACCTAGCAATCTTGTGAGTTTTCCAAAAGTGAGGCTAACAATAGCTATTAACTCTACTCTTATGGAGATGATTGAGTGGAATTTAGATAAGGATTGGAGTCGAATAGTTGTAAACACATGTAAAATCACATGTGTTTGAATAGAACTCAGTTGTTTATAAAAAACAAAAAACAAGAAAGAATAATAGAAAAGTTATAAATATTGGTAAATATATATCTGTATATCTGTATTATAATATATATTGCTCGCAAAAGTGGAAAGAAGGGAAATCATAGCGAATTAAAAATACGCCTCCGTTTATAAGCCGCTGCATAGCCCGACGCACACACTCCCCACGCACCCGACCTGACTCCTCCCGATCTCTCCTCCTCCGGCGGCGGCGGCTCGTCCTTGCCGTGCACGCAGCTCCTCCCTCTCCCCACTCCAACAGCGGCGGCGCCAGCGAGGAAGGTAAGTTTCTTTTCCTCCTCCTCCTGAATCTCCAGGTTAGGGTTTCGGTGAGCTTCGCCTCTCTCTCATATCCCTGGACTTTGAGAGGTTTACAAGGAAAGGTTTGGGGGAGGAAGGCAAGCTTGGTAGTGGGGATGGCTGGAGGGCGGTTAGGGGCTCTAACGGTGGTGGTCTGGTGGAGGCAGTTGGACCAGATCTGGGCGGGGGAGTTCCATGACTATCCCCACTACCTAGCTAACCTTCCTAGCACGCCACGGCGGGGTGGTGGCAGTGGTGGAGGTGAGAGCCGCTAGAGAGAAGGAGGGTCACCGGAGAGGAGGAGGACGGGAGAGGGAGCCGCTGGTGCCAAAGAAGAAGGCGGCCATGCGAATCACCTAAAAAACGATCATCCCCCTTCCCCTCGGTGATGTGTGGCTTCCGCGACGAGCTCCGACATGGCCCGGCTGTCTCCGCCGTCACTAGAGCCCCAAACCACCCACCACCGTCTTCACCGCCTAGCCAGCCTACCTCCGTGGAGCCCTCGATCTAGAGCCCCCAGACTTGGAGAAGATAAACGGGAGAGGCCGGATCTGTAGGCGTGGGCAGTGGATCTGACGGCTAGGAAGGAATTGAGTGTGCGCAGGGCGAGAAACACTCGCCGTATAGCTTTTTTTGTGCAGGGGCACCGTTAACTTCAGATCAGGAATACTACGGTTTTTTTTTTTCTGTTCCCCGAGTTCACAGCGTCCCAAGCAAAGAGAAGAAGACTGCAGTGTAATACTCCTGCTTTGCGTGTCTACCGCAGATGGCCGACGGCGAGGAGCACCAGAATAAGCGCCTGCTGACGGCGAGCGGCGTGGGCAGCATCAACAAGAAGGCCAAGGCGCTCTCCAGCGTCACACTGAAGGAGGAATCGGAGGGAGTGGTTGCCCAAGGCGGAAGAGCGTCACACCGCGCAAGAGGTGTGGTCGCGGTCGCGGAGCAGGCCAATCCACCCATGGAGCTGCCGCGGATCATCAACATCGGCTTGCAACCGCAGCTCCTTCACTGCGCCGTCACCGATTGCTCCCGTCCCCTCAAGCCCCCGGTTTTCAAGGTAATGATGCGACGAAATCTATCTTATTTCTTATAAAATTGCGTAGTGATCTGATGTTCATTGTGGTCGCGCAGTGCGCCGCCGGGCACCGCCTCTGCAACAACTGCCGCGGCCAGGGCCGTGCGGGCCACTGCCGCAAGTGCGGCCGCGACACCACCTTCGTGTACTGCGGCCCGGACCTGGACGTCTACATCGGCGGCGCCATGGTGCCGTGCCCCTTCGTGGTCTTTGGCTGCGGCAGCTCCGTCGCCTACCACGAGATGGACGCGCACCGGGACGCGTGCGCGTACGCGCCCTGCCGCTGCCCGCAGTGCCCCTTCATGGCGTCCCCGGCCGTGCTCCGCGACCACCTCGCCACCCACCACGCCTGGCCCGTGCACGGGGTCCCGTCCTACGGGGCGCACTTCCACGTCGGCGCCGCCGTGTCCGAGCCGCCGCACCGCCTCCTGGTGGTGGAGGGCGACGAGCAGCGCCTCTTCGTGCTGTCCGTGCGCGCGCGGGGGGCGGCGGACATCTGGGCCGTCTCGCTGGCGTGCGTCAGGGCCAGCGCCAAGGCAGGGCCGCGGTACGTGTACACCATCTGGGCATGCCCGCCAACAAGGGAGCGCAGCTGGGTGGGGATGGAGGCGGACGTGCCGAGCTGCGCCGTGCCCGGGGCCGCCGTGGATGAAGGGATGGCGCTGTGCGTCCTGCCGGAGTTGCTGGTCGGGCCGTCCAAGGAGATTCATCTTAAAGTCCGCATGCGCGTGGTCCAGCCATAGATCCAGGCAGTGGCCTCCAGCTTCGCGGCGCTGTGCTAATTAATCGCATCATCATCATCTACCAAACTTTTTATTAGCTTTGATCGTTCTTGCAACTTGCGGAATTTCAGGCGTTGGTACATGTAATTTGATTGTTTCTTCTGGATTAGACAGTGGCTGCAAATGTAGCAGCTCATAATCGTTGAACAAATTCCTTTCTTGGTGGTGCATTATTCTTGATTCCGCCGGCCACCAGCCTTACGTCGCCTACTGCGAGGCGGACGACCAGTTGAGTCGACCACCCGCCGGGCGCCGGCGCGCCGTGCTTTGCCCATGCAGAGCCCGCCAGCGAGGCGCGAGCACGCTTCGGCCTGTGCGGTCCGCGTCTCCTACTGCACGCCGTCGTCGGGCAGGACGACGACACCCTGTTCCGCGTGTTGCTGCGCGCGCTCGGCGCGGTCACCGCGGTCTCGTCAGTGTGCATGCGGGCGGAGCCGCGGCACCCCAGGACGCCAGGACTCCGAACGGCGGCGAAACTCTCGCTCTCAGGCCTCATCATACGCATTGACCAGTTCTGACCTGCTCCCGATGCCGGCATAGAGTAGACGAGCTTGGAGCTCCAGGAGACTGCAGGCCTGCAGCCATGGCCGATGGCCGGTGACCTGCATTCACGTTTGTTAGCAGAATTCGTGCTAATTCAGTATTGTAAGCCAGTCAGTCACCATCGAGTACTCCATTCGTCCTAAATTATAAAGTATTTTAAAAATCTTAAAAAGTTAAAAAATCTCAAATTTGATTAAATTTATATGATAAAATAATAATATTTATAATACCAACTAAATATTATTAAATTCTTTATTAATCATATAATTATATGTTTTTAGTCATATATTTGAATTATATCTTTTCAAGTTTCAATTTTTTGATGTTATAATTTTTTTAAATTTTTACTATAATTTTAATTAAACTTGAAAAAATTTGACTTTCTAAATTTCTTAAAATAACTAGAACAGAGGAAATAGTGACCATGCCCATGTAGGTAGTGCGCCTGCACTTGATGCTAGGCCTTGTTTATTACCAAAAAGTTTTATAAAATTTTTCAGATTTCCGTCACATCGAATCTTGCAGCATATGCATGAAGCACTAAATATAGATAAAAAATAACTAATTATACAATTTGCTTATAATTTGCGAGACGAATGTTTTGAGCCTATTTAGTCCATGATTGGATAGAATTTGTTAAATACAAACAAATGTGCTACAGTGTCCATTTTGCACAAAAAAAAGAACTAAACAAGGCCCTAATGCCATATGGATGCAAACTAAGGCTCTATTTAATAGGGCTCCACTTCACTCTGCATTACACTATAAATATGCAGAAACTAATTTTCATCTAATATGTACCCACGTTACGAATAGCTCTAAATCTGAAAACCAAACCCCACGACTAACAATTGACCACTAGGAAATCAACTGATAATGGTCCACCTACACGTATGGACGTATGGTGCGACGGTAGATAAGCAACACACATGAACATTGAGAATGCATGGCAAGTACGGAGTAGCATGTACTTAACGACACCACAAACAATCGACCACTAGGGAATGAACTGATTATTGTCCACCTACACGTATATGGATATGGTTCGATGGTAGATAATTAAGGAACCCAAATGTACACGACCATGGCAAGTACGGAGTGTACTTACTAACAACGACACCACGATTCCACGAACAATTGATCACAAGAAGACGGGGCGCGACATCACACACGAACTCTGACGGAGACGGTGCCGGAGGAGCCCCAATACGCATCAGGCACGAAGAGAAACCCCTTGGCCTGGAACCCCTCGAGCCGCCGGGCGCACGGCACGGTGCCCGACGCCGACAGCGCGAGCTCCCCCGGCGCGGCGGCGCCGCCCACCTCCATCTCGTACTCCAGCTCCACGCCGCTCTCTGGGCGCGGGCCGAGGCAGAGCAGGGACAGAGAGCGCCCCTGCAGCAGGTCGCGGCCGTTGAGCAGCAGGAACACGCGGTCGTCCCTGTCGCGCGGCAGCAGCACGCGGAACGGCGCGTCCCTGTGCACGGTCACCGCCGTGCCCCGGAGGCCGCCGACGATGGCGGCGAAGCCGTCGGGGCCGCCGTGGTCCTGCGCGACGTGGTGGCGGAGACCCAGGCCGCTGTAGGTGCAGCCGCCGATGGGGCAGTCGTACGGCGCGCGCGGGCAGGGTCTCCTCGTGCCTCAGCTTCTCCGTGTAGCGGACGGCCTTGTTGCAGCCGTTCTTCCTGAACTTGCAGGCAGTGGTCGCCGCCGCCAGGAGCTTCTCGAGCGGACGGCAGCGGATGCCCATCGGCTCGGGGCAGCTCCAGCACTTGCCGCTCGTGCGGAGGCAACAGTTGGCACACCCAGAATGCCCGTTCTTGCACTGGCGTACGCACGCGAGTATAAACGGCCGGTGTGTATGCATGTGATGATAGCGAATAAGGACATATGTATGTATATACTAGAAAATAGTACATGCATGGTCATATGAACTTGCCATGAAAACTTGAGACTCGAAGGGTAAGCAGCAGATGTCGCACTCCAGGGTGTCCTTCTCCTCCACGGATAGAGTCAGAGCTGCGTCTTCCTCATCCTCCAACACCACCACCGGCACGTCCTTGGCCTTGGTCGCTTTCTTCGTCTTCCTCGGCTTCTTTGAAGTGCCAGCAGCAGAGGAGGCCATGGTCTTTTTCCCAGTCATCTTTTACTCCACCTAGAACACGAGGTAGATACAGGCAGTGAGGACTATTCTCGATCAGTATCAGATCAGGCAGTAAGAAACAAGCATTATCAAAGATGATTAAATATAAACATACTTACTCTGCTACTCGTATATGTTTGGAAAGGTGAAAGAACCTCGCAAAGTACAAGAGGCCAGAAGGCAAAATCGCAGAACTGATCCGGCTGTTCGGCTCTGCTGGCATGCATGCAATTGCAC
>Ga0182004_10001744_pt1 | contig 16345 bp, 13 predicted proteins | sample Sormic07211540_1_FD_120479 | JGI IMG/M metagenome (GOLD analysis project Ga0182004, IMG submission 120479) | Endophyte microbial communities from Sorghum bicolor roots, Mead, Nebraska, USA - 072115-40_1 MetaG | ecosystem: Host-associated > Plants > Roots > Unclassified | place: USA: Nebraska...
ACTTGTATAGAAACTTTAGGTAGCTTTCTAGTGTAAGTAGTGACATAGCTCTTGTGTGCCTAGTGATTATATCAACTAGAATTGTTGGATAGGTGGCTTGCAAACACCCTATTAGAGCTAGAGTAAAAAGCTTCGCTTTGTTATTTACTAACCTCTTGCTCTAGTGAGTTTGTAGAATTTTTAAATAGGCTATTCACCCCCCTCTAGCCATATTAGGACCTTTAACTGTGTAATTAGTTTATTTTTTTATCTACATTTAATGTTCCATATATGTGTCTAAAGATTCGATGGGATGGATAAGAATTTTTTGAGTGACGAACTAAACAGGGCCTTTGCACGGCAGGCAGGTTTCATCCTACAATCTTCCGTCCATTTTATTTGCGGAAACGCTAAACACCACTAATAATTAAACTAATACTTTGAACTATTATAATATATAAACTTTATATGTTTAGATTTATAATTAATTATACTATCTAATGGTTATAAATTTATAGACATAAATAATATAATATAAAATAAATAAATAGTTAAAGTGTAATTTAGAAGACCATACTACTCTAACTTGTCCCAGATAAAATGACTAGAGCGAGTGACAAATTTCACGAGCAAGCCAATGGAGGTTTCACCAGGATGTCATGCACATTTATTAGAGCATCATATCATCAAAACTGCACTTTTTGCATGAAACAAAGAGAAAGAGAGAAGAAAGTAGTTTCACCATGGTGAAACTCCACGGACGTTGTTTCCCATGCAGTGAAACGGGATGAAATCCCCACTGAGGGCTAGATCGTTTTACCATTTTGTATGTGATCCAATCATTTTGTAGCAATTAAATGCTTTGCTTAGCCTTAGAAACAATAAAGTAAAATGCTTCATTGCTGGAGTTATTTTATAGATGGTTTCATTTCAATCTTTAGAACGTGTTGGTATGTGAAACACCACAATCTAGATTTTAGCGATAAGATTAATGATCTTATTAGTAGCAGTAACAACAAAAGAAACACAACTAAAATTTTCAACATCTCTTAAGGGCAGTCTCAATACATAGTTTCATGACACAGTTACTAAGACTATAAATTAGGTAACCGAGCCACAAGAGTTTCATGGAGATGAAACTCCTCTCTCATCTCATGAAACTTCTTCATTTAATGACTCTGCCAAGTCAGCAATTTTGCTTATGTGGCACCCTATTTAATGTGCATGACACTCCCATGAAACATGCATTGAGACTGGCCTAACACTATGGCCTTGTTTAGATACACCAAAAAACCCAAAACTTTACAAGATTCTCCATCACATCGAATCTTGCGGCAAATGTATGAAATATTAAATGTAGATAAAAAAGATAACTAATTGCACAGTTTATTTGTAAATCACGAGACAAATCTTTTAAGCCTAGTTGCTCCATGATTGGATAATGTTTGTCAAATAAAAATGAAAATGCTACAGTGTCAAAATCCAAAAATTTTTTGATCTAAACAAGGCCTATGTATTGAGACTTGCCACACCACACCTTACGTTCATTCATTAACCAAAGCATGGTAACGACTAAAGATGGCAATTTCTACCCAAAACCCGAAATCCGATGGGTAATTACCTCATTAGGATAAGAGTATGGCTATTTTTTTACCCATGGGTAAGATAATGGGAAAAAAGCTTTACCCAACAGGTAAAGCGGGTAAGAGTATGAGACTACATTGCCCATACCCGTTAACCTATGGGTAAATTGAACCCGATAAATTATACTAGAATCATGGAACTTGTGAATTTTATGACTTGTTATCTAGTAATGATGGATTTACCCATTAGATCATTTGATTGTGTGTTCATGTAGCTTGTATATTTGAAGAGTTTATTAATGATTTATGATATTTTGGTTAAATTTGGGAGCCTGATATATTGAAACACGTATTTTTTCATAGCAAATATTATTAAAATCATGGGTAAAGATAACCAATGGGTTACCCGTTAGCCGCATGGGTAAGGGTATGGGAAAAAACTCTTACCTGTGCACGAGTATGGGTAAATTAACGGATAAAATATTTTCTCGTGGGTAAAGATATGGGTAACACATGTCCAACGGGTAATTACCTATTGCCATCCGTAGTAACGACCCCTCCACTAATTAATTTATTATTATGGTCGCCGCGCAGTCATTATGACGCCAGGCAATCCGGGCGTCGGCGTCACGGCAGACCCGAGGCGAGAGAGACGCGCCGGCACATCTGATGCCAACGTGATCCCGTCCCGACCATCCCCCGCGGCGGAACAGCTGCTGCACGGAGGAGAGGGACTCCACTGTCCAGTCCAGTCGTCCCTTGCAAGCAAGCAAGAGGCAGGGGAGGGACCCTTGCGTTGCGCTGCCCTTCCCAGCTTCCCTTCCCCGAATGGTATCGTGCGACCTCTAGTCGTCGCCAGCCACCTCTCCTCCCCCCCCCCTCTCCTCTCCATCTCCACCACCAGGCTAGCTGTCTGCTCGCCCTCCCCACCCAGGACCATGCCGGGCCTCGCCGCCTCCGACAACTCGCCCCCATCGGCGGCGCCACCGCCACGGCGGCTCTCATCGCCACTCCCCCGCCGGGCGCCGCCGTCCCCGTCTCCCTCGGCCTCCTCGCGCGCCAAGCCACGGAAGCCCTCTCCCTCGCCCGCTCCAGCACCCGACGCCGACGACTCGCTCGACAACCCGGATCTGGGCCCGTTCCTCCTCAAGCAGGCACGGGACGCCATGGTGTCGGGTGAGGGCGGCGGCGCCGCGCGCGCGCTCGAGTTCGCCGAGCGTGCCGCCAGGGCGCTCGAGCGACGCGGCGAGGGCGCCGAGCTCGAGCTCGCCATGAGCCTCCATGTCGCCGCCGCTATACACTGTGGACTCGGTCGACACGCCGACGCCATTCCTGTTCTCGAGCGCGCCGTCGCCGTCGTCACGCCGCCGCCGCCAGAGGCGCCTGCTGCTGACGGCGAGGGGGAGGGGGTGGGCGAGGCGGCTGGCGGCGGCGGCGACGACCAGCAGCGTGCTGAGCCTGACCAGAGGGGCGAGGAGTGGTCCCTTGCTGCCTTCTCTGGATGGATGCAGCTCGGCGACACGCACGCCATGCTCGGACGCATGGATGAGTCCATTGCCTGCTATGGCAAGGGGCTCGAGATCCAGATGGCCGCGCTCGGCGAGCGCGATCCCCGCGTCGCCGAGACCTGCAGGTGATCCCCCTTTGCTGCTTCTCGATCTAGATCTCGTCTCTTTCTTTTTTTTATACTTACCTCCGACCTCGCCAAACCAAAGAAGGGACATTTCCCCACTCCTCGCTGGTCGTTAGTCGTTGTGGATCTCGACAGAATTTGGCGTCAAAACTGATTTCTTTCATGCAAACACCCAAAAAATCTTACAAGGGACCAAGCATGACAATTTTGTTACTTCTCAACATTGATGAGCAGGTACCTTGCGGAAGCACATGTGCAAGCTCTGCAGTTCGACGAGGCAGAGAAGCTGTGCCGCAAAGCCCTCGAGATCCACCGGGAGCACAGTGCTCCAGCATCCCTCGAGGAGGCCTCGGACCGCCGCCTGATGGCCCTCATCCTGGACGCCAAGGGCGACTACGACGGTGCCCTTGAGCACCTCGTGCTTGCCTCGATGACCATGGTTGCCAACGGCCGTGACATCGAGGTTGCCACCATTGACGTCGCCATAGGCAACACCTACCTCGCCCTCGCCCGCTTCGACGAGGCCGTCTTCTCCTACCAGAAGGCGCTGACTGTTCTCAAATCGGCCCGTGGCGACGACCATCCGACGGTAGCGTCAGTCTACGTCCGCCTTGCTGACCTTTACCACCGGACAGGCAGGCTCCGCGAGTCCAAATCCTACTGCGAGAACGCCCTGCGTGTCTATGCCAAGCCCGCGCCTGGTGCTGCTCCTGATGAGATTGCTGGAGGCTTGATGGAGATTGCTGCCATCTATGAGGCACTTGGTGATCTCGATGAGGCCCTAAAGCTTCTTCAGAGGGCGCTCAAGTTGCTTGAGGACTCACCGGGGCAGTGGAGCACCGTTGCTGGTATTGAGGCACAAATGGGTGTTCTGTACTACATGGTGGGGAGGTATGCAGATTCAAGGAACTCATTTGAGAGCGCGGTTGCAAAGTTGAGGGCCAGTGGTGAGAGGAAGTCAGCATTTTTCGGCGTTCTATTGAACCAGATGGGGCTAGCTTGCGTGCAGCTGTTCAAGATAGATGAGGCTGCACAGTTGTTTGAGGAGGCAAGGGCAGTTCTGGAGCAGGAGTGTGGCGCTTCTCATCCTGATACTCTTGGTGTGTACAGCAACCTTGCTGCAATCTATGATGCCATGGGAAGGTACGCCCCAATAACCTGTTTTTCTGCAACCTTCAGTCATTTTATTCAGAATTTTATGCTGTGATGTAATTAGCCAATTACATACTCTGTTTATGTAGTACAGATAGATGGTATAAACAACCACACATTTAGGATCTCTAGGTGTTATTGGTATGCCCATAATGGATATGTACCTCATCATTTACAACAGTAAGAACTAAGAAGTGGCACTGAGATTTTTCCTGCTATCTGAAGGGGTAAATTTGTCAAATCTAATTCTTTGCTGAATGTTTGTGTTTGTTTGTGGGTGCTGGATGGTGTTGTGGGTTAAGCTCCTTCTTTAGATTATCCTGGGTAAGCTTGCTTTGATTTTGATTGGGAAAAACTAGCATCTAGATTGGTTGAAAGTTACGTGCCAGATGACCATTTCTGGCTTGCAATGTTAAAGTAGTCCATGCTGTAGTTGCCCACATGTTCTGTACCCAACTTTTGTGTAGTTGCAGAAGTAGCAAAACCGGATGTATTTTCACGATAGGTTTTGTGTCCATTTATTCATGCTTTCCAAACTAGAGAGGTCTGTGCCCATTTATTCATGTTTTCCGAAGTAGACAGGCTTGTACCTGTTATCGGTCCTCTCGAACTTCATGCTTTCCGAAGTAGACAGTCCTGTACCCGTCTATTGATGCTTTCGAAACTATAGTAACAGAGAAATTTGCTGCAGGTCAGTGTAGTTGAGGCTCTGCCATGCTTGTATGTAGTTGTAGGTCTTATATATGCCTCTGAAAATAGCATAGATCACAGATTAGTTATTCTTATATGATGACGCATTTGTGTCACAACATAGCTACTAAGCTACTAATGCACGTCTGCGTATTTTTCCTGACTGTGTATATGTGTTCAGAGTGGAGGATGCAATTGAGATCCTGGAGCACGTGCTGAAGGTGAGGGAAGAGAAGCTTGGCACAGCGAACCCAGATGTGGAGGATGAGAAGAAGCGGCTGGCGGAGCTCCTGAAAGAGGCAGGGCGGTCCCGAAACCGGAAGCAGAAGTCGCTGGAGAACCTGTTCGTGACCAACTCGCAGCGGGCGAAGAAGGAGGCCGGGAGGAGGTGGTCCAACTTCGGGTTCAGGAGCTGAGGAGCTACATCGATGGTAGACGTCACCTGGCGGCGGTGGCCTTTGTAACATAAAGGAGGAAAGTGAAAGGGAAAGGAAAAGGAAAGAAAGCACGTGTAAAAATGTTGTTGTAGGTTATTATTGTTAGGAAGGTGATGATGATTGTGTTTGCTGTTGGTGTATGTGTGGCACTGCATTACTGTTATTGTCTTGGGGTTATTTTCGAGTTAAATTTGTTTTTTTATATGTCGCGGTTATTATTAACTGGGTGCTGTTGTACCTTGAGAAGAGAATATTGTCTTTGTGGTGGACTGGTGGTGATTGGTGATGTAGCTGGTGAGAATACCTGTGATTGTTTGGTGGTGCAATTGCTTCCATTGATTGGGGTGTTGATTGTTGAATCCCTGGAAGGTGAAACCCTGTCCTGGTGTCCTTGTGAGGTGGCACATGGCTATGCAAATTGCTGTCCTTGTTACTTTGTGTCGTGCTGATCTCTTATTATGAGAAAATGCAGCACATTTTTGCTGTCAACAGGTGAGCTTAGCAAGTGGACATGTGTTTGGAGCTGCATCGGCATCATTTGGTGACTCTTTTGTTTTCTGATGATGAAACACGTCGGTTGGTGACGTGGGACCTAGTATGGCAGAGGGATCAGAAACACATATGCTTGTTTACTTCTAAAATTTTTTGCAAAATAGGAATAGTAGCATTTTCGTTTGTATTTGACAAATATTGTTCAATTATGGACTAACTAGGCTCAAAAGATTCGTCTCGTCAATTTCGACTAAACTGTGCAATTAGTTTTAATTTTCATCTATATTTAATACTCCATGCATACGTCTAAAGATTCGATGTGACGGAGAATCTGAAAAATTTTGCAAAATTTTTCAGGAACTAAACAAGGCCTACTCACATAGGAGTAGGCTGCTACACGCCTATACCTACACTTTTTTTTTTTTGAGTGGGCCTATACCTACACTTGAGCACGATATCAGTCAGGCAGGCAGGCTTTGGGTTGCCAAAAGGCTGGGGACTCGGGCATGGATTGAGCGTGGTGGGCCGGTCGATTTAGGGCTCGGCCTGTCAACGCGAAGCTCCAAGCCGGGCCTTATCGGGCCCCCACTAAACAAATATGAGCCCCGCTAGAGTTGCGACGATCCCACAGTAACAACAAACAGTGTAACTTTTCCTTTTTCTTACCGGCTCCAGTTTCAGGTTTTCACCACGGCACCCGCGCGGCGATTCAAAAAGTGCGGAACGCAACCGGGTACCCACGGGAAAGAAAAAGAAAAAAAACCAAACCGTGGGCTCGAACAAACCGCGCCGCTGCAAGAAGCCTCCTCCCCTTTCCTCGGCACACGTGCGCGCGTCACTGCCTGCTGGGCCCGTCCGAAGCCGAGGCGGCGGCCCACCGCCTCGAGACCTGGCCCGCGACACCCGCGCGTGTCCATGACGCGTGGGGGCTACCGCGCCGACCCACCGAGTTAATAACACATCCCCCCACCCCGTCTCCGTCCCGTTTCGATTCCGCCGACCGCCCCACGCTTTCCTCCCCGCGAACCCCTCGACTCCGACTCCGCCTCCGCCGCCGCCGGTTCCGATGCCGCCGCCCACGCGAGGCCGTGGCCGCGGGCGCGGACGCGGGAGGCCAAGGAAGGACCCCATCGCCGAGGACTACGCGCACGCCACCGAGGTATTCGACGCGACACAGCACTTGCTAAGCTAGGTCTCCGCTTCCCCTCCTCCTCCTCAGGCACCCGTTTCCCCTCTTCGCTTCAATCGCGCTGTCGCTCAGCGTGGACGGGGAGATGAGCTAGCTCGTCCGGATTTGGCTTCTACTAATTTCCCTTACCAGCAACTATATCTGGCTATCTGCTGATTGGGGGCTGCGGCTGCTTGCTTCGCTCTTCTTGACATTGCCACAGCTTCGCTCTAGTTCGCTGAGCATGCCTGCGGAGGCACTGGGAGCTGTAAGTTCCCATTATTGCAGCTCAGCCATTGAGCCCCTTCGATTCGGAGGATTCCAGCAACCCCTCTGATTTTGGCCGCGTGAGCTTGACATGGGTTTCGAAATTTGATTTCTGCTACTAGACTAGTATACTAGTATATATGGTTCTGTAGTTCCACCGGCTTCGTTTGTTTTCCTTATATACAAAACTAACTTGCTCCTGTGCCCTATGCATTCCTCGTTTTCTTTTAGAGTTATTACTTTATTATAGACTTATTAATTTATTATGGGTAATCCAGGTTGCCAACTAGTAGTACACTAGCTTGATGTGCTGTTGGAATGCTCAACAGCTTGCTTAACGAGTAGATTGACATTATGAAGCATTCCTAATAATGCTTACCCAACCCTTTTGCGTGTGTTTCTTGCTGTAATTTTAGTTCTTTTAAAAACATTATTTTCTTGGTGATCTGCTTATTTTTTTTGTTGCCATTGGCTGCAGGAAATTGGCAATGGAAATCTCATGGAGAAGGCGCATGAAAGTGGCGACAAAAACCTCACGGAGAAGGTGCAGGAAAGTGACGAGGAAAACCTCATGGAGAAGGTGCTGCAGCCTTCTGTGGAGGTCACTACCTTCTTGCCTAATTTTCTCTTCAATCAGATAACCTTCTACATTTCCAACTCCTGTGTTGAATTTTCTTTTCCCCATGTATTAGGAGAATGAAGGGCCAGCGGAGGTCTCAAAAACCACCAAAAGACGCAGGGGGGATCCTGTTGCGGACCCCTCTTCTCTTGAGTCTAGTGGTAACATACAACTTCGGGAGAGGCAGAATGCTTCAGCGGATCAGGAGCAGGGGCCTAAGGTGCAGATTGTCATCTTCATTGACCTTGTGCCTTGAGTTATCAGCAATACCTGAGTGTTTTTGCAATCTTATTAAACTGTAGTAATGAGTGCTTGCGACGGATTTCCTAATGCGTCTTTTGCTTTGCCCTTTAAAATGGTTCATTCGTTTGCCCATTCTAGCATTTTCCACACTTACTTGCTCCAGTTCTTTACCCATGGTATAGCTGTATGCACTCAGTGGAATGGCAAGTAATAGTTACATCTACATGAATTACATATACGGAATATATCAGATTGGCTTACATTCTGGCGCAGCTGCTTCACTGGTACACTTTCTGCTGTTCGTACATGTGCATGCCTCATATGCTTTGGTTGCCGAGTTTTGCAGAAGAGAAGTAAGGCTGAGGATTCAAACATGTGCCATCAGTGCCAGAGGAATGATAACGGAAGAGTTGTACGGTGCCAAGGCTGTGTCAAAGAAAAGAGAAAATACAGATACTGTGTGAAGTGCATTAATCGCTGGTTTGTGCCCTTCTGACATCACTTGTGTTTTTCACCTGAGATTGCATTTGACTCCCTGCTTTTGGACAGCAATGATTTTTGGTTTCTCTCATCTCTAATTTTGGTAGCATGTTAATTTTAGTTACTATATTGGTGCCTATTTCAACTTGTTTTTATGGTTTCCACTTAGTATTTTCACTGTTTGTGTTTTGGCATGATTGAATCAGGTATCCACATTTATCAGAGGACGATTTTGCGAACAATTGCCCAGTTTGTCAAAAAAATTGCAATTGTAAGGCCTGTCTGCGGGGAGACATAACCCGAACCAACGCCAAAGTTGTCAAAAAGAAAGGCCGAACCAAAAAGAAAAACCGAACCAACTCCAAGGACAAAAAGAAGTCTCAGATAATAAATGTGTGCCTTCTTCTTGCTTCATTTCCGCTGTCTACTGGGCCAATGTGTTTTACTGTTTACCTATTTGCTCATATTTCTTTTCCAGACTGAAGGATATAGTGTATCTGAACAAGATAAAATTCAATTCTCTATGCGTATCGTGCGCTTTTTGCTCCCTTGGCTGAAAGAATTCCACCAAGAGCAGATGCAAGAGAAAAGTGCTGAGGCTGCAACTAAAGGTAGTATGATTGCAACTGCAGCATTTGGATTTCTAGTTTACGTGCATGGCTGCTACTCATTAGTCATTAATATTTTTTGTTGTTCCTAATTTTGCTATATTAGTAGGGATTGATGCAGGCAAACTAGAGGTCCCTCTAACCATTTGTGGAAAAAATGAACGGATATACTGGTAAGTGTGGCTTTACTTACAGAGTGTATGCAAATTATTGGTTTTATAAGCGTCTAATTCCTCGTTATATTTGTAACAGTGACAACTGCAGGACATCTATTGTTGACTTCCACAGAACCTGCAATAAATGTAACTATGATCTCTGCCTCCGGTGCTGCCGGGAGCTTCGTCGAGGCCTTGTTCCTGGTAATGGTGTCAAGGTTGATGGTGGAGGCAAGGAAGATTTGCAATTGGGAGTTAGTCATGATAAAATTGTAAGTAAAGGGCCATCTGATGGACAGAATGGCATGTTAATAGATAGTGTAGTTCCTGCTGACAAGAGCACTTCTAGCTTGAGAGAGTGGAGTGTGAATAACGATGGAACCATACCTTGCCCACCAAATGCATTTGGTGGTTGTGGGAGCTCTCTTCTTGAACTTAAGTGCTTGTTCGAAGAGACGTTTATTGCTGAATTACTGGAGAAGGCCAATTCAGCGGTCAATAATGGAATGGAGGTGAAGATGGAAGGATCAAAATGTTCCTGCTTCACTGAATCCGGTGACATAGATGATGGTATATCGCGGAAAACAGCTTGCAGAGAGAATTCCTGTGATAACTACATATATTGCCCAACCGCTACTGATGTCCAAAATGGAAGTTTAGATCATTTCCAGGAGCATTGGTTGAAGGGTGAACCTGTAATTGTCCGTGATACGCTTGCATTGACTTCTGGATTAAGCTGGGAACCGATGGTTATGTGGCGCGCCTTACGAGAAAAGAGAGACAAAGTTGAGAGGCTCTCAGTTCTTGCTCTTGAATGCTTGGGTTGGTGTGAGGTTTGTAATATTCTTGTGACTACTGTTATTAGCCGGAAATTATAAGATTTTACAAAATGAAATTTCTAAAAACTAATGTTACTCCCATGTACTCTGAATGTAGGTTGATGTAAATATTCATATGTTTTTTGCGGGGTATTCACGTGGGCTTGTTGGTCCAGACGATTTGCCTCTGTTACTTAAGCTTAAAGATTGGCCACCACATAGTTCTTTTGAGGAGCGGCTGCCAAGACATGGTGCAGAGTTTATGTCTGCGTTGCCATTTCGCGAATACACAGATCCTAAATGTGGTCCTCTTAATCTGGCAGTAAAGCTTCCCAAGGGTGTTAATAAGCCAGACCTTGGTCCAAAGACTTATATTGCATATGGTGTTTCCAAAGAGTTGGGAATTGGTGATTCTGTCACCAAGCTTCACTGCGATATGTCTGATGCGGTAAATATACAGTTTTCGCATATGCTTCTTGGCTTTGATATGCAACTCTCAGCAATAAAGACTTGTCTTGTTAAGGACTTAACAACACTTGATTTTACAGCTATAACACTAGTTTAGGTAATAATTGCTTGAAGTCCTGAAATTCGGTGTTTTTGTAACTGTACCAATTATTGTAATGACTTAATGCTTGTTATAATGGGTGGCAGTTTTGGATGACCATAGTTCTGGAAAATCTAGAAACAATGTCTTGGTTTTCAAGATATATGAGGCTGTTTGGTACGCGGCCAAACTTTGCCTCGCCATGCAGCAGAGGCCACCAACAGTTGGCTGCTGTTTGGTTGATCAAGATATAAGGCTGTTTGGTACGTGGCCAATCATTGCCCCGCCATGCAGCGGCTGCTACCAACAGTTGGCTGCTGTTTGGTTGATGTGTTTGTTGTGGCAGCCACACTTTTACTCAGTTCATTTATGTGCTCATTTGCGCCAAAGTTGTGGCGGCCAAACTCTCCGCCACAACTCCTCAGCGGCGCCGTAGCTAGGTGGCTGGCATCGGCTGGAAACCAAACAACCTATATATCTGCCAGCTTAATGTTCCTGGTTTCATTTCTGTTCATTGGTGATTCTTTTTTCTATTATATATATTATTTTGTTTTTCGGTTAAGTTCCATCTGTGGCATCCCACTTTCTAATTCCTATTGCTTGAACTGGTCTTTATTTTTCTATTTCATATTTCTTGAACAGGTGAATATCCTCACACATACTGATGAAATAAAACTCAAAGCAAAAAGGATTGCAGCAGTGGAAAAGAAGAAGCAGTGTTTAGAAATGAAGAGTCTATCTACCAAGGAAGCAAGTGGTGACCTTCAATGGCATGCAGATTTTGCTAGTATTCCAGCAGTTCTCAGTGAATCTAACAAGGAGCCAAGGCCTGAAGAGTTTGGAAATGAGTTGGGCATTAAACAGCCAGTACAACATGTTGCTTCTGAGGAGCAGGAAGGAGTTCAAGATGATGCCAAGGCTGATGCAAATGATATGAATGTTTCTTTTGATAAGGGGAAATCAGAAGATTCTTTTGGCACAATTAATGGTAGAAAAAATGCTGGTGATGGTGTCAACAGTGGAGATAAAATTGAATCTCCTAGTGGTTTAGCAGAAAGAACATTGGCTAAACCTACCACTAAGGGATGCAGTAAGCAGCGTGGCCGTGATTCTTCTAATGCAAGAGGGAACAGGAATAAAAGAACAGAAGAGGAAAATGTGCCTGGATTGATTACCGTGGCTCCTGAGTCAGAAGATGAGACCCCATTTGTAGATGGAAACCAAGCAGAGGGTGGTGCATTGTGGGATATTTTCCGACGGGAAGATGTGAGCAAACTACATGATTATCTAATGAAACATGCAGACGAGTTTAGGCATTGCAACTTTGAGACAGTGAAGCAGGTAACTGGTACTTGTTATTTGTCCATAAAAGTATTAAGTATGCTGTACCATCTGGCATCCAATTTCATGTTGAAGAGCTATCACTTATTCACTTTTTGGCAGGTTACTCATCCTATACATGATCAGTGTTTTTATCTAACAAATGAGCACAAGAGAAAGCTTAAGGAAGAATATGGTTAGTTAATAACTTTATGTCTTTTTGAACTTGAACTTTGCCCTAGTGATATTTCCTGGTTTTGATGCTTCTTTTGTAGGAATTGAGCCTTGGACATTTGAACAGAAGCTAGGTGAGGCAGTATTTATTCCAGCAGGATGTCCCCACCAGGTTAGAAATTTGAAGGTATGACAGGACAGGACATATAAACAGCTGTCCGTCCCCACTGTCATCAGTGACGTGCTCCTTAATCGAATTAGCTGCTAATCAGTGGCACCTTTTTATTGGGCAGTCTTGCATAAAGGTTGCACTTGACTTTGTTTCTCCGGAGAATGTGAGAGAGTGCATCAGGTTAACAGAACAATTCCGTCTGCTTCCGAAGTGGCATAGGGTGAATGAAGATAAATTGGAGGTCTGTCACTTCGTCCATGCTCCTGTAACATTTGCTAATTCTTTTTATGTGATCGTAAATGAAGTATTATTCTGTTTATTATGTTGATTTTTGTTGGCCCCAGCTTCTGTATCCTCTCTATTTGGGCATTCTTATCTTTCTAGACTCATTAATCTAGACATTTAAATTTTAAATTATGTGTCTTGTCGATCTGAAATGGCAGGTTAAGAAGATAGCTCTTCATGCACTCAATCAAGCGATTAAAGATATCTCTGATGAATCATCTAATAGCAACGAAAGGTTTGTTGTGATAACTCTTTATGCAAGCTGTTTATTCCTTGTGATCATAAATAGTGCATGCATAATCATCTATGTTTGATTATGGTGAGACCCCATGTATCAACATTTTTCTAGCATCCCTGTTTTAGCACAAACTTTTGGATGGTTGCTCGACTCAAAATGTGTAGGACTAATTGGTTGCCTGCCTTTTTTTTTAAAAAAAAAAGGTTGCCTGCATACTTTTAAAGTTGCATTACCTGGACATAGAGTGGTTTCTTTTTTTCCCATAATGTTGTCTCTGGATTCATCCATTTGTCTAGGTGCTCTTGTTAAATCACAATTGTAGAATGTGTGGTGTTCTGCATAAATGTATCTGGTCCATCAGGGAAGATATCTGAATGGAGAAGTAATGTTACAGGAGTGTTTCTTGGTTCTACTGATTGCCTTCTGAACATGAATGTATCATGCTGTCAAATTGTGGTTCACATTTAAGCTGCTGCTGCTGCTTGCTACTGTCTTTGCTGGTTGGCTGCTGCAGCTGCAGCACAGCTTGCCGAACATGCTTGCAACAACCCTTGTGCTGCATGAGGCCATTTCCATGGAAATTTTACAGTCTTCAAACATGCTTTGCATTGCCCATTTATCTGATTTTGAAATATCTTGGCACAGATGAACTAATTGATTGGGTTACACAATCCTTAATTTATGTCCTGTATGATACTGCACCTTTTCTGTAAGCAGTTGTAATTAATAAATATGATATTACTAAGTGGTTTCTTGCTCTTGCGCAGCAGCCCAAATAATGACGTCAAAGATGAGCCTAGCTCAAGTGAGTCAGCGGAAATAGAGCAAGGAGAGTGACCAGCGCAAGGCATGCTGACCTTATTGATACTTATGTGGCTTCATATTTATGTACGTGGATCATGCTTTTGTATGGTCGGTGGTTTGGCCATTACTCTGACAACAAACTGATAGATATTACAAACAGATAGTTATTCTAATCTGGTCTGGGTGCCTGGCCAGCTCTATAGCTATCGTGTGAACAGTAGTTCCCTATTTGACACCTATATATATGACCCATATTTGGGTTCTTCCTTCCATGGTCCTTGCAAGCTTGAATTTCTCTTATCTGATATACACCTTCAATGTCCATCCTAAATTTGCACTGCTGTTCAATTTCATCCTATTTCTGTTAGTTGGCTGTGGACCGAGTTAGTTCTTTTGTCATATGGACAAAATTTATCCCTAACCATTTGGCCTTCTCCCAATATTGCTCGAACCATCTAGTGCAGACATGTGAACCAGCCTCTCTAAACCCTAGATCAGGTGGCCATGGAGATGGAGGCCAACACCATGACTAGTGAAGACAGTGGTGCTCTGATGGCGGGCATCACAATAGGGTGAAGGCATGGTCACATAGGGTGGCCTCACCTGGCGGTGCACGGGGCCGATCGTTGGGCGACCTGAGGCGAGGCTAGTTGCGGCATCCTGAAGGCAGCCATCTCAGTAGGGTGGAGGCACGCTTGCCCAGGGTGGCCTCACTATGGTGCTTGGGGCCTGATCATGTGGCGACATGGGTCGCCCTCTTCCCATGGCATGGGAGCATGCATGTGTCGCTACAAGGGCAGTTGCGGGTGATAGCTCGAAGTCTTGCTCACTCGGCGACACGGGCCTGAGCCAGGCTTGGGTGATGGCTTGAGGTATGCTGGCCCGATGATGGAGGTGGGGCTTGTGGCCTGATGGTGGCCTTAACCTGAGGCACAGGTCGATCCGCACATGGTGGCGCACTGGCGTGCTCGCCTGGAGGCCCTGGGTTGGCCTCTCCTAGCAATGGCGCATGCGCAACAACAAAAGCATCATGAATGGCTTAAGGGTGAGTTGAGCATCTGTATTTTTTGGTTTTGTCTACCTAGCAATGATCATGCATTAGGTTGTTTTTTACTTTCAGGATGGATCTAGATACGATTTATTTGCTTAAAATTGAACTTCATGGCAATCATTAGAAAGCCACACAGGGTGTGAGATGTTTTTCCATTGAGAAGGTTGTCGATTCTGATTTGAAAGATTATTATAAGAATCTTATTGAATCAATTGTAGATCAGTGCCCACCAGGTTATTTGGAAGTTGCACACATCCAATACTAAGATTTTCTTGAAACTTTTCCAAAAGTAAAATCAGACCAAGTGTTGATGTTTGGTAAACAAAGACAAAGGTCGTCAACATGTTGACATAATATTACGATCCTACCTCTATCACTGAATGGCATTTTTATGTGCAAGGGCAGCATAAAAACACAATAGAACAAGATAAGGATACCAATCTTAGAAATTCATTACTAGAGAATGAACATGTAAGGTGTTGACAAAAAGATTATGTACTTCCTCTGTTTTAAATTGTAAGTCGTTGTAGCTTAGCTTTTCTAGCTATGTAGTTTTTGTTATGCATCTAGATATACGTTATATCTAGATACATAATAAAAATGTCTGTATCTAGAAAAGTCAGAATGACTTACAGTTTGGAATGGAAGGAGTACTTAGAGAATGACCGCCAAAGAAGAGAATAGGACTACCAAATCAAATATAGGTCATTCTAGTTTTTCTAGGTATATAGCTTTTGCTATGCACCTAGATATACGATTGTCTACATAAATAATAAAAGTAGAAACAATCAAGAAATTAGAATGGAGTACTAGTTCTGAATTTTGTATTTTGTTGAATGAAAACTTAGATTGCACTATAAGTACCTTGCCTGTATAATAGTTCTGGTAATTCTGTTTTCTTTTCACATGGTGGTTGTTTTTATTAAATCAAACTAGCAAGTTACAGACCACTATTTTAATACCTAGCCCTGTTCGAGTTTTATTTTTAATCTTTTCAGAAAAATGTGTGATCTTGTTAAAGAAACAAGAAAACAACCTTGTTCGCTTGAGCTTGAATCTGTCTACCATTCAGTAGTGTTTTTCTCTCACAATAAATCAGCCAACAGTACTTTCTGCCATAGCTTATCAGCCAAACGTTTACTGATTTGTTGTGAGAGAAAAACACTGCTGAATGATTGGCAGATTCGGTAGATAAGCTCAAGCTTTATAAATGTCTAAGGGTTAGTGTCAGTGTCAAAGTCTGGACAGAAATGCTTCTTCGTGTTGTTTGACCTTGTTAGGGCACTCACAATGCAAGACTCTATTATAGAGTCTAAGACAATTAATTACATATTATTTATGGTATTTTGCTGATGTGGCAGCATATTTATTGAAGAAAGAGGTAGAAAAAATAAGACTCCAAGTCTTATTTAGACTCCAAGTCCACATTG
>Ga0182004_10001745_pt1 | contig 16339 bp, 14 predicted proteins | sample Sormic07211540_1_FD_120479 | JGI IMG/M metagenome (GOLD analysis project Ga0182004, IMG submission 120479) | Endophyte microbial communities from Sorghum bicolor roots, Mead, Nebraska, USA - 072115-40_1 MetaG | ecosystem: Host-associated > Plants > Roots > Unclassified | place: USA: Nebraska...
CTTTCCAAGAAATAAGTTTAACTAAATATATAATAAAAAATATTAATATTTATAGTACACAATTAGTATCATTGGAAAGATCTTTAATTCTAGTTTTTTAACAAATTTATTTAGAGATAAAAATATTGCACGTATTTTTCACAAATCGAGTCAAACTTGTGACACGAAAACCTAAAACGACACTCTTTTTGGGACGGAGAGAGTATATATGAAGCATTAAATATAGATTAAAAAATAATTAATTACATAGTTTGTTTATAATTTGCGAGATAAATTTTTTGAGTCTAGTTAAGGTTCCGTTCGCTTGTCTTATAAGCCGTACTTTTTCTGTCACTCAACAATATTTTTTCTCTCACAATAAATCAGCGAACATTACTCTCAGCCATGGCTTTTCAGATAAGCTGTACATGACTGAATAATATTTGTCAAATACAAACGAAAGTGTTACAGTATCCAATCATGCACTAACCTGTCAGTTGGTCTCAAAAGCCATGGCTGAAAGTACTGTTTGCTGATTTATTGTGAAAGAAAAACACTGCTGTCTGACGAAAAAATACAACTTATAAGACAAGCGAATGGAGCCAACTAGGCTCAAAAAATTCGTCTCGTAAATTACAGATAAACTGTGCAATTAGTTATTTTTAAGTTATATTTAATGCTTTATATATGTGTTGCAAAATTCGATGTTATGAAAAATCTCAAAAAATATCGTAAAATTTCTTAGGAACTAAACAAGGCCTAAAGAGCATACGTGTCTCGCGCCAAAAACGCCAGCAACAACGTTGTGTTGGTTAGCCAAGGCTCAGCGGCGCTTGGAAGACTCAGCCACTCGGGTCTTGTTTAGTTCGCAAAATTTTTTAGATTTGACTATTATAGTATTTTCATCTGTATTTGATAATTATTGTCTAATTATGAACTAATTAGGCTCAAAAGATTTGTCTCGTAAATTACAGACATACTGTGCAACTAATTTTTGTTTTCGACTATATTAATATTTCATGCATATATTCAAAGATTTAATATAATAAAAAATCTTAAAAAAATTTGAGATTTTGAAGCAAACTAAACAAAGGCCTTGTTTAGTTAAAAAAACTGAAAAGTTTTTTAAACTGTAGCACTTTCGTTTGTTTGTGGTAAATTTTGTTCAATCATAGACTAACTAAGATCAAAAGATTCGTCTCTCAATTTACAGTCAAACTGTGTGATTAGTTTTTATTTTCGTCTATATTTAATGCTTCATGCATGTGTTGCAAGATTCGATGTGACAGGAAATTTTGAAAACTTTTTGAATTTCGGGATGAACTAAACAAGGCCAAAGCCGCAAACAAAGCGTTGGGAGTCAATTGCCGTTCGATACTCCTGACTGCAGGGAGCAGTCGCTGCCCCTAACTGCAGAGGATCTCGTTCCCACATTGGAGGTTAGAGAGTCTCCCAATCTCTTCTTTAATAGGGTACACGCTCGCATACTTTCAGTGATACGGTGCTTTTCCCACGTACTAGAAGCCTTCTTTGTGTGCATACGGACACGCACGTGTGTATGTGCGTGTAGAATTTATAGATTGCGTGCCTTTAAGTTGTACCAAATCAAAAAAGAATCTCGGCTACACCATGAAGTCCACAATACCGAGTTTCACTGCTAACGAAGTCAACATCGCAATTGCTTGCCTCACAGGCTAGGCCACGATCAGCACCGGCACAACATCTTCTCCACTTGCGGCATATTTCAACAATGTCCCACATGGAAGAAGTATCCCTAGCTAGTCTTGTTGGGCCAGCTGCTAGATAGTGGCGAACGCAGGATTTGACCAAGACTAGGGCCAAATTCTGGTGGCTAAATCCTAGTGGCCAAAATCCAAAAGCTACAACCTATAATATAAACATAGTTTATAGGACCATATATATACACATGTATATCACAGAAAATAAAAATTCTAAAATAAAGTTTGCAAATCCAGATAAATTCTTGAACTATATAATTAATAGTACAATACAATAACTAAGAAATATCAATGAACATTGAAAAATAAATACCTAATGTCTAGTGAAGATTTGTTGCATTCGCCTTTTCCACCTCCATGTCCTCAATAACAACTCCTAGTTTGGACAAGACGTAACAGTTAATAAGAACAGGGACAACCAAAAACTTAATCTGTACCTTGAGACTGCAGTGTAGGAGCTCGGACGTTTTGCTGTTTTGATGCTGCGTATGGAGTAGCTTGTTGTTCGGCATCTCCTTGGTGCTTAGGAACAACTCGAGAGAAATATGAAACTAAAGTCCTTGTCCTCTTCATCTTGTACACTCTAATGAGAAACTAGAATCAAAAGGGTCAAAACTAGAAACTTGAAAATTTGAAAAATTTGGAATCAAAATTAGTTTCAGATCCAACCTAACAATGAAGCTTACTCAGCCTCAGATTCTCTTCTCCAGTGGCCTGCTCTTCTCGGCAACAGGCGGGCGCCCGGCGCCTGACTGAGGCAGAACTGCACCGGCACGCCGCCGTGGACTGCCTAGATTGGAGGGGGCACCTCAGCAGGGCCGCAGGGGACAACGCCGTGGAGCCGAAGCACGGGAACAAGCAGGATTGGAGAGGAGGGCCGGAGGGGGCGAGACGGCGAGTGGTGGATGCCGACAGCCGGCGCCTGGCTCTTGGAAGCGTGGGCGACAGGCGAGGGCCGAGGGCAGTCCTGGGTGAGGGGCAGGCGAGGCCGCGAGGGAAGGTCGGGGTGCGGCGGCAGTCACAACTCGCGAGTCGCTAGCGATGGAAGAGCGTTGTGTTGTCTACTTTTGTATTCCCTGGATACTCTTTCCATGGGCAGTTGTGCTTCATGTGTTGGGCCACTTCTTGGGCTAAAACTGATGACCTGCTCTCTGGAAACTTGGGCCGCAACTAGGGCCATGGCCTAGGCTGCCATAGTGTTGGGTCCGCCCTGCTGCTAGGTGTGATGCCGCTTCATCTTCTTATCTTGTCCCACATCGCATCATTTGCTGCCAATTAGGAGCAACCATTGCATTCTACTGCTAGCAGCTTAGACAACACTCGAATGACACGCTAGTGGCTACCACGCACGTCAATCGTGAACTAGCCTTCCAAAAGAAACACCACCAAATGCATCCGTCTTATGCAATCGTTAAGCATCGCCTCGCGTGCTGTAGCTCCCGCGCGCCGCACAACTACTGGTTGCCTGACAATCCTTTGTGCCAGAACTTATCACTAGAAGCACTTACCTTGTGCCAGAGCATGCAATGACCATCATACGTCCACATTTCATTAAGCTTGACCTTAACTAGTGGGCCTCCCTCTGCGCAAGTCACCATTAGGCTGTGAAAGTTTAGATTAACAAGTGTCGTGCCCTTGGCACACTCGGTTACGTGTTAATATAGGCTGGGGAATAGCCCCCACGGCGGTGGCATGTACAAGATAGGTTTACAACTGCTTACATGCAACCACTGATTACCTGCATAGAATACATCTATATCTATATATAATTTAGGCTATAATCTAGGAACTGATAGATACAACGAACCTAGACTAGAGGTGAGAGCTTTATCGCTTAACACCCCCTTCTCACCCCTTCTCAATCTTAGCCACTAACAAGGTTGAGATTGTTTCTAAAGGCTATCAACTTCACTCGTGGCAATGCTTGGTAAACCCATCTGCAATCTGATCGTCCGTGCTTATGAACCGAATGTCAAGCAACCTTTGTGCAACTCTTTCTCAGACAAAATGGAAGTCAATTTCAATATGATTCATCCTGGCATGGAAAACCAGATTAGCAGATAAGTAGGTAGCACCAATTTTATCACACCACAAGCGAGCAGTAGGAGAATGTGCCATGTCAAGTTCCGTCAACAACTATTGAACCCAAATCATTTCTGTTATTGCATTAGCCAGCGATTTATACTCGGCTTATGTACTAGATCTTGAGACTGTTGGTTGTTTCTTAGTGCTCTAGGAAACTAGATTGTCACCAAGATAAATAGCAAAGCCTTCGGTGGATCTTCTATCATTCACACAACCAGCCTAATCGGCATCAGAGAACCCATTCATTGTCATGGACTTTGATCTCCCAATTTTCAGTCCTAGACTCAGTTCCCTGCACATAGCGAAGTATGTGTTTGACTGCACTCCAGGGAACCATTGTAGGTGCATGAAGGAATTGCCACACCTTGTTCACGGCAAAGGCTATATCTGATCTTGTGAGGGTTAAGTACTGTAATGCACCGACCATGCTTCTGTACTTTGTGCTATCTTCAACTCCAAGAGCAGCACCCTCTACGGTACTTAACTTTTATGTTCTAGAAGGAGGTGTATCTATAGCTTTACACTTACTCATTCTAGATCTGAATAGAATATCAGTAGCATATCTCTGTTGACTAAGCACTAGCCCATCCTGAGTTCTTCTGACTTCAATTCCTAGGAAATAGTGCAAGTCACCTAGATCCTTTAGAGAAAAATCCTTTTGCAGATCACTGAGCAGTGCTCTAGTTGCCTCTAGCGATGAGCTTGCAACTATTATATCATCCACATATACCAATATGAACATATTGTACTGACCCTTGTTATAATAAAATAAGGAAGTATCACCTTTCAGTGGAACAAAACCCAAGGACTCTAGCTTTGCACTGAGCCGAGCATACCAAGCTCGTGGAGCTTGTTTTAATCCATATAACGCCTTGTCAAGTTTACAGTCATGCTGTGGATGCTCCTTGTCCTCATATCCTGGTGGCTGATACATATACACCTCCTCACCTAGAACTCCATGCAGAAAGGCATTTTGAACATCTAGCAGTCGAAGACTCCAGCCCTTCATCACTGCAACTGATAGTATCAATCAAATGGTGGCTACTTTTACCACTGGATTGAAGGTATCTTCATAATCTATTCCATACCTTTGTTTGTATCCTTTCGCCACCAGTCGAGCCTTATGCCAATCAATAGAACCATCAGCACAACGCTTCACTTTGTACACCCATTTGCACCCTATGATATTTTACCTTTGGGAACTGGTATGAGATGCCAAGTCTTGTTCCTCATCAGTGCCTGATGCTCTGCATCCATTGCTGACACCCAATTGGAGTTTGCAAGAGCTTCACTTATACTGCTTGGTTCTTCTGAACTTGTTGTAGCAGCCATACACCATCGAATGTCCCATCAGTATACTGTCTGGGCTTGAAAATTCCTTGTTGTGATCTCGTAGTGGGACTTGGAGGTTGCGGTTTAGATGAGAGCATAGGGATGGTCATAGTAGGCTCGGGCACATCGGATCCAGGCAGTGGTACCCCGATCCCCTCGCTGTATCAGCCTCGGATTCTCAACTGGAAGAGGACGAACCGAGTTGCTTCCCCTCGATCGAATAAGGGTGCACAGCCACAGACACAGCATGAGGCGATTGCGCCATCTGTGTCGTAGAAGATCTGGGTGATGAGGAATTAGCAGCGCTGATTGGTGCGACCGGCACCTGCTGACGCTAGGATCCTGAGTCGGCTCTTGCAGGTGGATCGCCATTGGAGTGCGCATGCCACCTCGCAAGGGAACACATGCGGTAAGAGTGGTCTGCAGCACCGTGTTCACTGCTGCAATCGCTAGCTGCTATGAAATTGTTTTCTGTGAACTGTAAAACAAAACTATAGAGGCAACATTAGTAGGCGTAGAAGAAGTCATATGTTGATCATGTATGTGCGCATCTCCGAATGACATTGATGGATTGAGAAGGATGTTAGGGGAGCACTTGGAGTTTAGCACGCAACCGTGCCCCTGCGTTGGCATGTGGTTGTGAAAAAGGATACACTATTTCATCAAAAACAACATTGCGAGAAATATAGACTCGGCCAACACTTAGATCTAGGCATTTAAAACCCTTATGAGAGTTACTATACCCTATAAACACACAACACTTGGAGCGAAATTGGAGCTTGCGTGTGTTGTAGGCTCTTAGGTTTGGCCACATGGCGCAGTCAAAGGTACGAAGAAATGAATAGTCTGGTTCTTACCCATATAGGCGATGGAGGGGTGTATCATTATCAATAACTTTAGATGGTAAGCGATTGATAAGAAAAATAGTAGTCTAGAATGCTTCATCCAAGAATTTGAGTGGCATTGATGCATGAGGTAACAAGGTGATTCCCATTTCTACTTTATGCATGTGTTTGCATTCCACAACTCCATTTTGCTGATGAGCATGTGGACAGGAAATGATATGATGTATGCCAACACGCTTGAAAAAAGAATTCAAGGATTGGTACTCCCCTCCCTAATCGGTTTGTATGGCTTGACATTTTTTATCAAATTAGCGCTCAACTAAGTTCTGAAAGTCTCAAAAGCACTGAAACACTGCTGATTTGTGGGGAATCAAATAGATCCAAATGAATTTCAAGTAGTCATCAACAAAACTCAAATAATAACGGAATCTTCCCATAGAAGATTGTGCAGGTCCTCAAACATTAGAAAAGATAAGATCCAAAGCACCAGTAGACACACTAGTTGACTTTGGATAGAGAAATTGATGACTTTTGCCCTATTGACAAGCATCACACACATGTTTATTGTTCTCATCCAAAATAAAAGGAAGTTTATGATGACTAAGGACTCATTGTGGAGGAAGACGGTTTGATGACACCAAGTGCTTGTTTATTCAGTGATGACCTACTCGGGATAGGATAGAGGCCTCCTTCAACCTGGCCTCTGAGGAGGATGTTCTTGTTCACCGCCTATTTTATAAGAAAATGGTCAGGATGAAACTCAACAAAGACATTATTGTCTCATGTGAGGCGATTAACTGATACTAAACTTTTGCTACCATTAGGAACATGAAGTATTTCAAATGAATCTTATGTGATAGAATTGCATAATACTATGACCAACATGTGAAATCTTCATACCTGAGCCATTAGCGGTGTGGACATGATCGCCACTGTGATACCTGTCGTGGATGGAAAGCTTGTCCAGTTCACTAGTGATATGATCAGTAGCTCTGGAGTCTATATACCAATTGGTATATACTTTGATGTCAATGTGGCGGCAGAGGCACACTTCTGTGGTGGTCCGGTGAAGGACCAACTGAACCTCTTGAAGCAGCGGTACGTAGGGTGACCCCCCTTCTTGCAGACCTGACAGAACAGGCCCTGCTAGAAGGGAGTCCGATCTTTGTTGGTGTTGTTGTTCCATCCACCCTTCTAGTTCAGATTGCCGCCAGCAGATCTAGATCCATTGCAAAGACCATTCTGACCTCCACCACCACAGCCACCAAGAGATGCAAGATTCACCGAGGATTGGGATCCTCCACTGCGCAATTCAAGTTGTTGCTCAAGACTAATCATCTAAGTGTAGAGCTCACCAGGAGTTATGGGTTCGACTCTAGCGGCCACCACAGTCACCACAACATCAAAGTCTTCATCGAGACCATTCGGGATGTAGGGCGTGAGATCATCATCCTCCAGGCGATGGCCCGCTGATGCCATCTCGTTAGCAAGTGTTTTCATCTTGGAGTAATCGCCGCGATGGTGGATGTGCCCTTGGACGCATTGGCCAAGGCCATCCTGGTACTGATGATCTTCTCATGCGACTACGAGGCAAAGAAGGATTCTATGCCTGCCCATTCATCGGACGCTGTAGCCGTGGTGGACACTTGTAGAAGAATATCCTTTGAAAGGGAGATGAGTAGATAACTCAGGACCTGTTGGTCCTTGGCTACCCACGCGGTGTACTCCTTGTTCAGGATCGCTGACACCTTATCATCTTCTCCCTCCTTCGACAAAAACTTGGACGAAGCCGCCGCATTGTCAGTAATGAACTCATAGACCTCCGCTCCTCAGATTGAGGAGAGCACTTGCGCACGCCACAACAGCCAGTTGCTATGAGTTAATTTCTCACAAACAGGGAGAAAACCTAGCAAGGTGAGGAAATTGTGTTGGGCTGAGGAAGAGGAAGACATGGTGCAATTCTATAGGGAAGAAATGCTCTGGTACTATGTGAAAGTTTAGATTAACAAGTGTCGTGCCCTTGGCACACTCAGTTACATGTTAATATAGGCCGGGGAATAGCCCCCACGGCGGTGGCATGTACAAGGTAGGTTTACAACTGATTACATGCAACCATTGATTACATGCATAGAATACATCTATATCTATAATTTAGGCTATAATGTAGGAACTGATGGATAAAAACAACCTAGACTAGAGGTGAGAGCTTTATCGCTTAACATAGGCAACTCTCCCTACAACCACCACCATAATCCATAGCATACCACAACTGTCACGCATTGTGTTCGTCCAACCCTTATGTAACTGTAAGGAACCATGACACCTAAGGGGTGCTACCCTAGAACCTATCGTCGATGCCGGTTCAAGATCCCATGTGGCAGCGACGAGGGGGATCATCACTACCAGTTGAGCCGGTTCAAAACCCCACCACTTCAAGCTTCGTACATTCATTCCCTAACCACTCTTTCCATAACACACTTGTTTTCATTTTGGATATTCATCCTTCCCTTTTTATGTTCATTTAGCTTTGGAATAAGTATTTGACAATCTAAACAAATTTAAATGAAAAGTTATCAATTACTAAGTTTTATAATTTTTTAAGATCTACAACTTTGATTTTGGTCATTTCTTCATATAAGGTCATTCGAAGAGTTAATTTTTAAATATGAGAAATTTAAATGTATTTTTTTATGGATAGATGTTTTGATTGAAAACATTGTCAATTACAAAGATTTGTAGTTTGTTGAGACCTACATCTTTTGTTTTGTTCGTTCCTCCATTTGAGGTCATTTGAAAAATTTAAATTTCAAATGTGATCAAAATGAAAATGTGATTTTCCTTGGTCTCCATCTGAGTATGTTTAAAAAAATTTGAATTTTAAATGTTAGAAATTAAAACATATTTTTGTCAGATAGATGATCTCAAATAAAAAATTTGTCAACTACAAAGCTACAAAACTTTTTGAGATATAAAACTTTTCAAACGTGAGAAACTAAAACATAATTCTCCATCTGAAACATAATTCCCCTTCCCTAGACTACACACTCATTTGTGACTATACAACATTGATTCCTTTGGTATGAACTCTATAAAATCTTGTGACGTATATTTTGGCAGAAAAATAATTTTAAATAAAAAATTGTGAACTATAAAGTTGTAGATCTCCTCGAGTTCTACAACTTTTGTACAAAGTTCGTCCTCATCGAACATTGTATATGAGAAAGTTATAAAGTTTTTCGTGAAGTGTGTCAGTGCTGAGTAATATATCTTGAACCGACAATTTTGACCCTAGTACCACTGCTGATTCAAGCCACGAACTAGGCAGTGAAGAGTTATTATGGTTGGTTTCAAAGCAATCAACAGTAATGGACCGACAATGAGTGTCAATTCTGTAGTAGTGGGGGATGAACTGGGATTTCTAAAAACCAAACTAAACTTGACCTCTAATTCCTACTTATCAAACCTATGCAATAAATCTATCTATATATGTGCAACTAGGTTATGCTAATTGTTGCAATCTCTACTGCAAAAGAGTTATGAAAACTAGATTCTAGTCTTATATACTAGCCTTGCATGCTAAACTAGAAATATAAGCATACAACCTAGATACATATTAAAAACGTAGAAGCTTAAATGGTAGAGAATGGAAGCTCCTGATGATGACTCTTGTTTTTTACCAAGATATCAAGAAGCTCAATCTTCCCCAAGTCCATGTTAGAGCCTCTCACAAGGGCCAACTTTTTGGTCGGATAACTCCATGGAGCCTGCGGGCTTCCCCATGCGGATATGGGCCTTCGCTATGCCTTCTCCTAGACCACTCCCCATTAGTATCGTGTTTCTAGCCAAAACATCATGGGTCACACATCACCTTTCATACACGCCTGATGGCCTCTCCACATGATGGAGGGTCACGCAAGACTTTAAGCCCCTAGTGTACAAGCGATGGTGTGCGCAAGCATCGAGTGGCAAAGAGGTATGCAACCCTTACTAAACACTAAGCCTAAGCCTAGAGCAAAGCGCCAATGCAATGGTCTAACTAGCCTAAGGACTTCACATAGCACTACACTAATCGCCTAACCTTTCCTTACGCAATTAGGGTGGCTAGAGAACTTGGAATGGTGTTTGAACAACATACTTTGTCACGCCTAAAGGAGTTGTCCAAAGGGGTATTTATAGCCCTAAGGGGCAAAACTAACTGTTGGGCTTGGTCTGTGGATTCTATAGGAGTACCGGATAATTCCAGTGCCTTGCTACATCAGTTAGCCATTGAAAACTAGACATTGGATCAACTGAGCATTTGGAGTCTTTTCTATGGTTCACACAAGAAGATTCTATTGACTCCAAATATTCTCTGTAGGGCCTTAAGCGAGTGACCTTTTCTTCATTGGTCCTCACCTACTAGTCATGGGACAACTCCAATGATACATTCTTTCTATAGAACTATCTATGTAGCATATATTTCTTCAGTACGTGCTCCCTTGCTTCCACCACCAGAGTTTTCTAGTGGGTGCTCATACCCTGCATGGTACCACACTAGATGGGCCCTTGTGGGGCAACACTGGATACTTGTGATGTCCTCGGAACAATAGGTTTGACTTGTTTTCTCCCTGTCTTCATGTTTGGCCTTCTTCCACTAGGAAATTTGGACTTCTTGCATATCTTGTAGGTTCTCAACAACAACAACAACAACAACAACAATAATAATAATAATGTCTTGCTTGAGGTGTTGATCATTTTTCATCTTCATGTTTCCTAAGTCTAATAAGCTAACCTTTCATTCATTAGAACTTAAACCCTGTATACTAGCAAAAAATTATTGACCTAAATGATCATGTTGTCAATCAACCACCAAAGTGAACTATGGCCCATGCTAGGTACCAATTTTCTTACACCTTCTACACACGAGCCCATAGTGCAAACTTAGTTGTCTCGCCAAGACTGATAGGTCTCCATTCATTGGCTTGTGCTGCTAGCCTCCATCATGCGAACACCACAGAATCGACCTTTGAAGCACATCTCCATGCCATGGGCCAAAACTTGTACTAGATTTGGATGATGGTCACATATTTGAGTGGTTGTGCCCTCGTGTCGACCTTGCTAGGTGAGAGTAGAGATCTCGACCACCGTCATCCATGACTTTTTGTTATGTTTTCTCGTGAAGACATAATAGTTCCAAAGCCAAACAAAAAGTTAGGATAGGGCTCCACAATGTCAAGATTGGTCACCAACCAAGAGTGACATAGGTGTAAAGAAAGCATTGTCCCTTACCTTCACTAACATGTGGGACCCATGTGTAAGTGGGTTGAAAATTTTTTTGTTCGTCCTCTCCCTCTCGCCTCTTGGTACCTCGCTACCCCCCACCCACCTTCCCACATCACCCTGCATGCTCTCTCTCTTTCTTTCTCTCTCCCTCTCCATATTCAACAATTGTAGCCTTGGCACAACATTGGCTTGGTGGTCTACATACAACCTCTATGACATAGGTGAGTACACCTGGAAGCAGACGTTGGGTGCTGCCCTTTCTATAGTTGATGGGAGTTGTTTTCTCAATTGGGGAAATTTTTTAAGGAAAGGGAGTCTTTCTCAATCTACTAGATCGTGTTTTTGTCCCATACATCCTTAAATCATAGAATTTAGGGAAAATGATATTTCATTTCTCAATATGATAGGCATGCTCTGACTAGATTCCACTTAATAATAATGTCATCCTCTCACCAGAATTTGACTATATTCAGTTGATCTTTTCCTTATGGATATATATGTTGTTTCTTTTGTGACAGACAATAGTATTAGCAAAGAAGAGGATATGGAATATTTTGAGTCCGAGCGACTTAATCTAGTTGCGATAAGAGCTGCAACAAACAATTTCTCAGATGAAAACAAACTTGGAGAGGGAGGTTTTGGAGAAGTATTCAAGGTACATTTTCCTCTATATATAAACATAATGCAATGTTACAACATACTAGGTACTTTCAGTCATGATGCACTATTATCGTCAAATTGGCAATGCAAACTGTGCAGTACTAGAGTGTCAGGCTGTCACTTTAACTAAAATGCACAATCATAATATATGACTGATCTATCGAAAAATGGTGAAACCGGGTTCTTTGCTTTTTTAGAGTTCAAGGGCATTGCCCGTGCATTAGCATTACCAAAAACCAACAGATATAGCGTTCATTACATCGTGAAAACCTTAAAGCAAAGTACCTTAAAGCATAACTGAAAAAAAAAACTAATACTGAGAAAGCACGCTGAGCTAAAGACCAGAGATTACATCCCCCAAACATCAAACTTAGACAAATTGACCCATTTCCTCTCTAACATCACCTGCTCCAGATTAGCGCCATCCATCAGCAAAGCTTCAGCTTCCTCAGGTACATTTGTGCTCTTCTGGTCATTCGCAGTTTGGAATAGGAACCTCTCCAATTTGTTACTCACTTGATATCAACCAGGTAACCTGTGAGGTCTTGTGGATAGACTCTTCATCTTCTCCAGCCGTATCAAGAACTCCTCCTGTTTCTCTTTTGGACAGAGCACACACCAGCTTTGTATCATGGCTATTACCTTCAATAACAGCACTCGGCCATCCTTCCACAACAGCCCCTAAAAGCATAGAATATTCCTCAGTTTCGCCATTCCACAGCCCCCACAGGGCAGCAACACTACTAAAAATTTCTTATTGCTCAGCCCCATGGTACCTAAAGATACAAAATCTGTGCCGACCTCCCTATCCAAAATCTGAGACATATAGCTCCACAATTGTCTAGCTACTACACACTCAAAGAAAAGGTGTACCTGGTTCAGTCTCTCAGAATAGAACAGACAAAGACTGGTCATGTACCTTTCTCTAATACTCAAATTATCTCTATTTTTAGTAACTTATTCTTAGAAAACAGCCAAAGAAACAAGTGAACCCTAGGAGGAATCTTAAGACTCCAGACTGCAGGCACTGCACATACAATGGAACGGCACCCCTAAAATTAATAATTTTGTACAAAGACTGGGAAGAGTAAACACCTTTACAGTTAAACTGCCAAATCAAAGAATCCTCCTCTTTAGCAAAACTAATAGTAGAGACTAATTGAACTAACTCTATCCAAAGATTCATAAGTCTGTCATTTACACACCTCCTAAAAGTATATTTGAGATTACACCCATCCCAAAGAGTACCCACTGGGTTCTTTGCTTTGTGCAGGGTACGTTACAGGACGGGGAAGAGATAGCTGTGAAGAGGCTTTCACAGAATTCCTCACAGGGTTTCCACGAGCTTAAGAATGAACTCGTGCTGGCTGCCAAACTCAAACACAGGAATCTGGTGCAGCTCCTGGGGGTGTGCCTGCAAGAAGAGAAGCTACTCATTTATGAGTACATGCCCAACAGAAGCTTAGATACCTTCCTTCTCGGTATACATCAAACATTCAAAGTACGTACTGTTCAAATTCAAGTAAGAGAACTCACATGGATTATTGATTTAGTCTCTTGTTGTGAACATGCAGATCCAGTGAGACGGCAGCAGCTGGATTGGAGCAAGAGGTTTGCCATCATCTGCGGTATTGCACGGGGACTTCTCTACCTCCACGTGGAGTCCCGCCTGAAGGTCATCCACAGAGATCTGAAGCCGAGCAATGTGTTGCTCGATGCAGACATGAACCCTAAAATTTCAGACTTCGGCATCGCCAGAGCTTTCCATGGAGACCAATCTAGGGATATAACAAGACAACCTGTCGGAACCCTGTATGTCCCCAAGTTCTAACAGAGTGTGCCAATCGATATAATTAGTCAATAAGCTCGATTAATTCTTAGTTTCTGATCTTGATAGCACATGTTGATGCATGCAGCGGGTACATGTCTCCGGAGTATGCCTACTGGGGGCACGTCTCCTCCAAGTCAGACATGTTCAGCTTCGGTGTTATAGTCCTGGAGATGGTGACCGGCCGAAGGAACAACAGTGCATATGACTCTGAAATAGACTCCGTGTCTGTGCTGAGCCATGTAAGTGTGCGATGTTGCTAAGAATGATTTTTCCCGTGTCCCATGTATTTCTTCACATACATACTCGTCTATGAAATCAATGGTCTGTGCAGGTCTGGGAGAAGTGGAGAGCAGGTTCGACAGCAGATGTGGTTGACCCATTGCTGGCCGAGTCAGGGTACCCGGAAACTGAGGTCCTCAACTGCATTGAGGTCGGGCTCCTATGTGTCCAGGAGAACCCGGCCGATCGGCCGGACGCTTCTGCTGTGGTGCTTATGCTCAGCAGTCCGACCTCTACTTCCGATGACAGGCGAACCCCGTCCAGGCCAGCCTTCGCCTTCAGCTCCGGCTTCCCTGCTGCTGCCTCAGGTGGCCCAGCAGCCGGTTCTTGGAGTTCTGACAGTGTGCTGATTGGCGATCAGCAGCGCTCAACGGCCGCGGTTTCGGAGAACGAGATGTCCATCTCAGAGCTTCAGCCGAGGTAGATTTGTGTGCAGCACAGGGTGCAGAGCACAAGCCACAAGCTGAGCTCAGTTCAGCCTAAAATTAATCTCATGGATGTTAATTGAAGTGAGTAGTACGTACCAAGTTTACTTCAAAGGCATGGCCAAAGGTAAACCATAGTATGGTAAAGAGAAAAAAAACAGAGAAATTTTGGTGCCCATGAAACCGTTATGTGCCAAATTATAAAGATCGTCCAACTCATTTGATCCAGCGGCTTTACGTTGTCAACCATCACTCCATGATCAGTCCCAACGCCTCTTTTTTTTTTTTTTGACTGAACTGGAGGGGCCGGAGCCCCTGCAGATTTATTGATAGAGTTTTGGAAAGCAAGTACAAAATACAAAAAACAAAAAGCAAGTATTAAACAGGTACTATTCCTTCTCCTCTCTTAAGGAATAAAGAAAGAATTAAAGAAGATCTTTCCCACTAAAATATCAACTACAGACTTTGAATCCATTGATCAAATAGGTGTGCTAGACTTGATTTAACTCTTAGAGAAATCAGCTTTATTTCTATGGAGAAGTGTTCCTTGCAATCTTGTGTGGTCCACTGATTGTTGCTGAAGACCATTTCATTTCTGGCTTTCCAAATCGTCCAGGTCAAGTCCCAACGCCTCTTCTGTATATTTGCATCAAATCATCAAGAATAAAAGGAATGCAACTATTTTAAAATAAGGTAGGGCGTCGATTGATGGACATGTCCAACGGTAGTCCACCGAACGCTCCTCCGACGCGCACAGCCTAAAACTTGCTCACGATAGTTGCTGACGTCACCACTGCGTCCGACACCGACGCTCTGCTCAGAAGAGTGGCACTAATGTCTAATGAGTGTTTCTCAGTGAGGAAAACTCCTGTAAAACTCTCGCAAATTCTCCAGAACTTTCTTCTAGCGTAATAGAGAATATGCATTTCATTTTCTCAAAAGCGTCGAATCCCATCTCGCAAGCTCGGTGGAAAAGAGAGGATCTCAATCCCCTCTCTACCCTTCAAACACCACCTCCTTCTCAAAGTGTGCCAACACTGCCAAGTGTGTACAATCGCGTGCAAGTGTGTTAGTATTTTCACAATATTTTTTTTGAAGGAGTTAAGTTAGCTCATTAGGATTTAAAAATATGCACATGAATAATGTCACCTAGTGGCACTCGATAGATCGCTTAGCCAAAGAATTTCCCTCTTTATAGTACGGTTATCTATCCTAAACGTGATCACACCCTCTATGGTGTCTTCAACAAAACTAAAACTCTAAGCAATACCTTTGCCTTGATCTTCATAGAGTTCTGTTTTTCTCTTTCTTCTATTCCAAGTTGAGCATTTGATCATCTTGTGGTCATCACCATCATCACCATGATCATATATCAACCTCATCTAAACTACACACTTAGCATAGAGGTTAGTACTTTGAATTTTATCAATTATACAAAACCAAACTAGGGCTTCCACTCGTCCCACAAGAGACACAAAGAGCAACTCTAGTAGAGGTAAGGTATGACAACGCCGGTTGGTCTAGCCGGATTGAAGTTCTAGAGCTCTCATGTGAGCACTAGAATCACTAGATCCCTTATTTTCAAATTTCCACTAAAGATCATTGGTGTTGACCATGGCCCACGCATTGTAGGACCTGCTGCATTAATTTACCCATATCTAGTGCCATCCACTTTACCAGCTCAATTTAAGCAAAACAACATCGATGATTTCCTTGGACACTACTAGAGAACAGATCTTTCGTCCATGTGCCAAATGAGCTTTAGTCCCGGTATTTTTAGCGCCCGGGACAAAAGAAATCTTTAGTCCCGGTTGGTAAAGCCAACCGGGACTAACGGTCCCTCCCCAACGGCTCTGGTGTCAGGCGCTGTCGGAGAGGGACCTTTAGTCCCGGTTGGTGTTA
>Ga0182004_10001746_pt1 | contig 16336 bp, 14 predicted proteins | sample Sormic07211540_1_FD_120479 | JGI IMG/M metagenome (GOLD analysis project Ga0182004, IMG submission 120479) | Endophyte microbial communities from Sorghum bicolor roots, Mead, Nebraska, USA - 072115-40_1 MetaG | ecosystem: Host-associated > Plants > Roots > Unclassified | place: USA: Nebraska...
ATATCAATTCCTATTCCAACCGGCTAGAATCCTGCTTGATCTCCACGTCTTGTTTCCTTGCGCGAAACTCCGAGCTGTCAGATCAAGCCTTGAACTCGTCTCGTAGTGGGCCAAGCTTCCTGGTTGAAGTCTGGCCGTAAGTGTATAGGGGTTTATACCCCCACAGATCTCCTAGGCGACATCAAGATCCTTTCACCCATTCATATAAAAAGTATTACAATAGATTTAGATTGGCCTTGGGGAGTGGGAATTTCAATTCTCGTACAAATGATATTAATATTAATAGATCCTATCATTGACAAAATAACTATACGCTATAAAGCATGCTCGCTTCTAGTTAATGCTATAGTAAACAATTGCAGTCGTAGTGTTGTAAAAAGGAATACCGTTTTTCTGTCCATAAGGGCATATGTCCTCGCAATGTGGACCATAAGATTCGCACTCACATTCGTGCTCAATAGGAGAGAGAATAGAAAATTGTCTCTCTCCTGCTAGGCACGAATCTCAAAGTAAATCTTGTGATCCACATTGTGAGGGCATATGCCCTTAAAAGCAAATTTTACTTTGCCCTGTAAAAAGTGCAACCGAGTAGCCTTACACATTTCCAAATCTTATTTAAATTTAATTGAAAAGTTAATGACACATAGTACAAGTATCTCCAAGAGTTTCTAAAACCCAGTCTCAATCTAAACTTTTTAGCAAGCAACAACTCTCTATCTCAACTCTCAATCTTTCTGCGCTTGAGAAAATGATTCAATCACGTGGAAATACACTATTGACATGCTAATCTCTAGGTGAAAAAATCTTAGAAGAATAAAGAGTAAATCAATATATAGGAGAGTAATTCAGAGCCCCTTGGCTGCGCCACCGCTTAGAGCATCTCCAAGGGACTTTGCAAATAAATTTTGCATTTGGTGTTGTTTGCAAAGTCCCAAACTCATTTGCAAAGTCTAAAAATAGTCCAACTCCAATGGACTTTGCATTTAGACTTGGCAAACCCAAAGTGTGAACCTCACCTCTGAATTTTTTTTCACCGATCACGTCCGCGCGTTTTTTCCCTTCGCGCCATTTTGACGTACGTCGTGCGTGCCAGTCGCCGCCCGCCAGGTCGCCGCCAGTTGCTGCCCAGCTCAGGTCTTCGCGCTAGTCACCGCCCAGCCCAGGCCATGTTCGTCGTTCGTCGCCGTCGTCGTTTGCGTCAGTTCGGCTCCGTCCACCTCCGTCCTCCTCCGAGGGAAGGTCCACCTCCGTTCTTGCGCCGTGGCCGCGCTGGAGTGACGGCGGGCACGCGCGACAGCTAGAGGGCTGGCGTGCGCGGCAGGGAGGACGGACGAGCGTAGAGAAATCACGCGGGGTGGGGGGCCGGGGGGACGGAGTCCGACGTGGAAGGCCGAAATTGTAGATGCAAAGTGGTGAGAAGGTTTGCATATATGCAAAGCGTCAACCTCTATTTGCAAAGTTAACTAAATTGCAAACCTTATTTGCAAAACCATTGGAGGGATATTTTCTACTTTTTTTTTGCAAATAGGGCAATGCAAAGTCTGTTTGCAAAGCCTTTGGAGATGCTCTTAGGGCTTTGTTTGGATGTTGTCGGATTCACCTCAATCCACATGTATTAAGATGGATTAGGGTGGAATTTAGTTTAAGTTCCACTCCAATCTACCCCAAAACATATGGATTGATGCGAATCCGACTGCATCCAAACAAGGCCTAGATGCTCTAACTATCAAAGATTCAAATCGTGCTTTTTAAACCCGTGGTTATGTTGGAAGCCACGGTAAAAAAAAAAACGAAGCTCAGGCCGGACGTAAAGCTGCAGCCTAGAGGAGAGCATCAAAAACAAAAAGTGGGTCGTCGAAATGTGGCTAGTCCTGTCGTGAACTCGTGATTACTGATAAGCTCGGACCTAATCCCTGTCTAATCCCTACTCTTAAGATAAATCCAAAAAGCTACACCCGTCCCGTCCCCTTCCCCCCTTCCCCACCCGAGTGTGTTTATTTTTTTTTAAACCCGCCACTTAACAGCTGCACAAGACAACCGCAACCGCAGTCCGCAGCTGCTACTGCTAGACCAACACGCACTCTCTCGCACACAGCCGCGGGGGGCGGGGCACAGTGACGCGGGCGGAGGAGCGGGCGCCGAGCTAGGGTTTCCCTGATCCGGCGGGGCCGGGTTGCGGGCGGAAACCCTTTGCTGGATTCCGGCGCCGGAGGCGCAGTGCCGGTGCCACCCCGAGGCCGGCGGGTTGGGGAGCTGGGGGCGCGCGGCGACGCGGGCTCAGATCTGGTATGACCGACGGCGGCGAAGACGGGAATGCGGCGGCGCCCAGGGGCCCCGCGCGCCGGAGGGGGCCCGTGCGGGCCAGCCTCGACGCCGACGAGTTCATCGCGCTGATGCACGGCTCGGATCCCGTCAGGGTCGAGCTCACCCGCCTCGAGAACGAGCTCAGGGGTCGGTTTCATGGCCCGTGTCTCTTCATTTCGTGCTTTGATTTTTCCTCATTGCAGCGGTTTCTAGGGTTTTTTGTCGTGGAGGGAGTGTTTATTTGCCTGCGGTTTTTTTTTGGCTGGTGTCAGACAAGGAGAGGGAGCTCGGGGAGGCGCAGACGGAGATACGCGCGCTGCGCCTGTCGGAGAGGGCGCGGGAGAAGGCCGTCGAGGAGGTAATCCCCAATTGCTTTCTAGTACAATCTGTCTATCGTGCTACTATGTGGATAATATATATAGTCTTCAATCCCTTGAGAGAGAGGGAGAGAAATGCCCCGAAAAGGAGATTGATGAGAGAGAAAGGAAGAATCGTCTGTTGCTATTTTAGTGTGTCTATTCCCTTCGGGGTTGCATCTCGAAGTGATGTTGATTGTGGAAAATAGCCAGCTTGTGGTGAGCGAGTGAGCTAGGTTTGACCAGATTCCTCAGAAGAAGAAAAAGATAAAAACAAAACTAGGTGTGCCCGACTGTAGTTTGAGTCCAACGAATTGGATGTGTTTCGGCATTTAGCAACAGTCAGTTGTCTTACTCAGTTTGGTAGCTTTGACTTTTGACCTAACTTATGTAACTGCAGGATAGAAATTTCTTGCCAGTCTTGAGGCAAATATGATTATTCCTTTCCTCCATCTTTTTTCTGTTCTTCTGTTATTTGCTTCAGAAAACTTGTTTTTGTCAAGACCTCGTGTTTTTAGGGCTGTCCAAAGTAATTTTTCTACAAAAAAATTCATAAATTAAATTTGTTCCCAGACAATGCTGTGATCATGTTAACTGTTTTCTTCATTTTCCCACATTCTTGGAGCTAATTTGTTACCTGCAGCATTGTCTTTCTGTCATGTGGCCTTGGTACCCTTTTGGGATCTTTATAGTATATTTGGTTTGAAGCAAAATATGGCCCACCAAACCTTATGGAATTTAGCATTGCCAGAAGTTTGTCACCAATAAACCCATAGGTTGTCCAAACATTGGCAAGACAATATACTATGGTTTCACTTGGCATGGGAACCTTGTCGAATTTATGTAGAAAAACAGATACTTGCCAAATCTGGTCAACCCAGCCAAATTCTGTTAAGGAAACATTGGCTCAGAATCTTGTAGAGCCTGTGTGTCATGGCCCCATGGTACAGTGATCTAGTGCTTGTATCTTTTCCTAAGAGGGCTTGTATCCTTTTAACAGTTGTTACAACTCATAACCATTTGCTTCTGAGATATTTTTAAGATTATACTATGGTTTCTTCAGCCTCAAACTACCATGGTCCTCTTATGAGTTCGTGCATTTTTTTAACTAACCTGATACCAAGAGAACACTTGGGCATGTATACATTCTGCTGCATCATCATATTTCCACGATATTCCTAGATCCCCAAATATATTTCTTGGAGCTCGGTTTCCCTTCATTAGTTCATTTATGATTCTGATGTGTCTAATCAACTCAGTCATAGCATATGTACAGACAGGTACCCTTCACGGTATTACCAATCCAAGGTTTAAAATCCACATACTTGTTGGCTGTTTTTGAAATTTACATATTCTGTTGCCACTTGTTATTAATTAATTAACCAACATAATGCCTCTTTTAAATTGGTCTGTGTGCTTTAATTGAAATGACAAAATTATATTTAACACCAGAATTTTGTTACCTCTCTTGGTTCGATGCTGATAATTTCAATTAGAAGTATTTTTTCCTGGACGTACATGCAGTACGCTGCTTTCATGCCAAAGAAAGTGTGTTGTAATTTTCTAAGGTGTGCTATTCATAATTATTGATAGTTTGTTTAATGATCTTGATGTGCAAGGTTGCTTTTCTGGGAGAGACTGAGTCTATGATTGAATTTTGTTTAATGCAGTGATGTTTTCAAGTATTATTTGGTAGCTAAGAACAAAGTGATTGTCAGGAGTCAGGACAGTAGTCAAAATTTACTTCATGATGAAATATACTTATTTTGTGCCTTTGCACTTGGGTCACTGGAAGAATGGCACATTCAAGAAATGAAATAACTGATGTTCCAGCTCATATGTGTTTTAAATTCCTTCACTTTGAAAGAAATATGCTGCTGAATTACTTGCTATATGTATTTTTTTAGTAAAAAAGGAAAATTGGACGCAAATAACTCCCTTTTATTTTAATGTGATTGTATTTTGGCGGCAGCTTACAGATGAATTGGAGAAGATGGCTGAGAAACTCAAGCTGACAGAATCTCTCCTCGAAAGCAAAGTACCATATCTTGTCCTTACTTTTTGCTTGTTTCCTCTATTGATTGATTGAAGTTAACCAAGCCCAAAAAAATACCTGCAGAATCTTGAAGTTAAAAAGATAAATGATGAGAAAAAAGCTGCATTGGCTGCCCAGTTTGCAGCAGAAGCAACTTTGCGAAGAGTACATGCAGCCCAGAAAGATGATGACATGCCACCAATTGAAGCCATTCTTGCACCACTTGAAGCTGAGCTAAAGCTTTCTCGCCAGGAGGTAATGCTTGGTCTTTATAGTCAGTTGTTCTTTATTTGTGTTTATGCAGATGTCTTTCTTAGGTTTCTGTTACATTTGCAAATATTTCACACCTCCAGTCACCCTGGATCATCTAACTACCCTTTTCTAATTTGTCATTTATTTCCTGCGGACAAAGTGTATGACAAGTTAAACCTTGTTTTCAGATTGCAAAGCTCCAGGATGACAACAGAGCTTTGGATCGTCTAACAAAACAAAAGGAAGCAGCTCTGCTAGAAGCAGAGAGGACCGTGCAAATTGCTATGGCAAAAGCTGCTATGGTTGACGATTTGCAAAACAAGAACCAAGAGTTGATCAAGCAAATTGAGATTTGCCATGTAAGTGGGTGCATGCAGTTTATTCTCCATCATGAAAAGACAATAACTTGGCATTCCAATTGAATTAGTTTAGTGCCTGATTGATTGATTTTTTTGCATTGTAGGAAGAAAATAAAATCTTAGACAAGCTGCATCGCCAAAAGATTGCAGAAGTTGAAAAGCTTAGCCAAACTGTGAGAGAGTTGGAAGAGGCTGTTCTTCAAGGTGGTGCAACAGCTAATGTTGTTCGAGATTACCAGCGCAGATTTCAAGAAATAAATGTAAGAAACTATCCTTAGATTGGTTACTTCTTTTGCCATCAAATCCATGTCAATTTTTTTTACCCTTTTCACATGAACACTTGATTCATGCTTATGTTTATGATTTTATTAGGAAGAAAAGAGAACACTTGACCGTGAACTTGCACGTGCAAAAGTTACAGCAAACAGGGTTGCTTCTGTTGTTGCCAATGAGTGGAAAGATTCTAATGACAAGGTGATGCCAGTTAAACAGTGGCTTGAAGAGCGTAGATTCTTGCAGGTATGATGATTGAACTGGCCTTTTCTTTACCAATGTACTTTGTTAGCATTCAACTCTGCAAAAATATGCATGTTCTCTGGTGAAACTAAATGTACCACCTATTGGAAAAGGTTCTTTTCTCGAGTATCATATGATAGGTACCATCCTTTTGATAATTTCTTGTTTCTACAGGGGGAGATGCAACAACTTCGTGACAAGCTTGCTGTTGCAGAACGTACAGCACGATCTGAAGCTCAACTGAAGGTACATATAACTTGTTTGTTACAGTTGAGCAGCCAGGTTGTGTTCTGCTGATTGCTTGCCTACTAGCTTTCTAGCTTGACATATAGATGGAACCTGTTACAGCTTTCATATTATAATGCAATCTAGCATTTGTTAAATGAGTTAATATGAGCTAAACTTCTGCACCTTACTCAGGAAAAATATCAGTTACGTCTGAAAGTACTAGAAGATGGACTAAGGGGGCCACCAAGTGGCTCTAGTCGTCCACCTACTGAAGGAAAGAGCTTTAGCAATGGCCCTTCTCGCCGGTTATCACTTGGTGGAGCTGATAACATATCAAAGTTGTCTCCAAATGGCTTATTGTCAAGGAGATCTCCTTCTTTTCATTCAAGATCGTCTCTTTCGTCAAACAGCAGCTTGGTCCTGAAGCATGCTAAAGGCACTTCAAAGTCATTTGATGGCGGAACTAGGTCACTAGATAGGGGAAAGGTCCATGGAAATGGAGCTCATTTACTCAACAGATCTACAGATGCTGTTAGAGATAAAGAGACTAATGATAGTTGGAAGGGCGATATGGATGAGAGAACTAATGATAGTGCAGTCAGCAATGCAGATGAGAAAAGTAACGAAGCCACAAATAATAATTCAGCTGAGACAGTTTCTGGTTTCCTATATGATATGCTGCAAAAAGAGGTAATTTCTTTGAGAAAGACATGCCATGAAAAGGATCAGATTCTAAAAGATAAAGATGATGCTATTGAGGTATGCGTCCTTTTCTTCTCTTATTTGTGCACTTTCGTGGATAGTTAGTTATATACTGATTATTATGAAGTTTGCTTATCTATTGTTGTCTGGCAGATGTTAGCAAAGAAAGTAGACACCTTAACCAAAGCAATGGAAGTGGAGGCTAAAAAGGTCAGACGAGAGGTTGCAGCCATGGAGAAAGAAGTTGCAGCAATGCGTGCCAGTAAAGAACAAGAAATCAGAGCCAAGCGGCTTGGTACAAAAGGCTCTGGTAGTTCACAGCTGCTTCCTGGAAGGTACATTTTCAGGAATGCTACAATTTTTTTATAGAAGTTTGAGCTTCTCATTATTGAAATGCTCAATGCTTGGGATACTGTTTGATCATAAGTAGGTAAAATAGGTAGCCAAATATATATCTTGGAAGAGGTTGAGCAGTAAGTATCCTACATATCATTTTTACACTATCCATAGATGTTAGTTTTATTTCATGACACTTTCACTTTTAGTTTCAGATATTCTCTTAGTTTTTAGCTCTCCATTTTATCATGCCATGCACAACAATTTGCGATACGTGTGATCCTCAATAATAATGTCCTATTGATTGTGATAAATATAAGTACCATCAACAACTCTATCTTTGGTTTGAAGAACCTTTGTTTTCATACAGTGCAATCTTTTGAAAGCATTGATGTTTTTCTTATAGACTGCTGCAAGCTGGCGCAAAATGTCTTAAACCCCAACAAAAAAAAAAAGTCCTCATTGAATTCTGTTCTATGCCTGCAGAAACGCACCACGAAGTGGGTCGATGCGCAACTTCCAGTGATGGCAGCACTAACACCAAGCAGCATTCTTGGATAGATCCTTTTCTGTTCCACCATTTGTTCCATTCCTATCCTATTAATTTTGTGGCTAAAATCATAGCACAGTGAGATGACCCAACAATACCTAGATCAGGGTAAGAGTAGGCTCGGATCTTATGAGACCATTGTGAGAGTGAAACTGAGCCTATGTGTCTAACCTTGTGGCGCGCCCTCGTTTCTTTTTATTAGTCCAGGCAGTGCACCTGATGCTTGTATAGGCTGGGGATCTTCGCATGCCCAATCTGTAATGTAGCTTGAGTGCTCAGTTACACAGGACACCCGTTGCCCAGGTTGTGAATATTGTATCCTCTCACATGCTTGTTTGCGCTGCTCTGTTTGCCCTGTGTTTGGGTTGGAATTTTTTAACATGGCTTCTGGCTTGTCTAAGTTCTGTTGACAAGTGGTGACACAATCTGCATATATGCATCTAGTAGGTCTTGTTTCGATACTAGAGCTATCTTTGCATATATCTGTCTACTGTCATTGTCAAGAGTTACGGTTTCAGATAATTTTGTAGAGCTACAATTTTGCGCGGATTCACATGTCACCCAAGTGTACGTGTGGACTGTGGACCCTGGATTCGTATGACCGTATGAGGACTTGTGTTGCTGATCGTGAACAGTGAAGACTGAAGACATAAGTAGTCATGGTTCTGTGAAACTAGTCTAGGAGGTTGTAGCTTGTTGACAGTTTTCCATATAGAGTGTGTTTAGTTGAGTGGGCAACCCTGGCCCTGGCTTCCTGGAGCCAATTGTTACCTGTTTGGTTGCTTGGAGATGGATTGGGGCTTGGTTAGGATTAGCAATCAGTACAAAGATACCTGGCTAGGATTGAATGATGGAATCAACCGTTCCATTCCAGCTAGGCCTGAGCTAGCCCTCCTCTAGTTCCTGTCACCTCTCGCCGCGCTAAGCCCCTCCTCCCTTTCTCGCCTGCTCGAGGATGAAGCTGCGTTTGCCGCCTCTGTTCCTTGTCTGCCGTAGGAGGATTGCCTCAAGGTCTTCCTCCACATCCGCCCACTCACGGAACGAAGCCACAGAGACTCCCATGGTGTGTTCGGCTGCGGCGGCCGCTGCGGGGTGGTTGGTATCGTCATTCCTTGACAACCTAAGCAGCCAACTCCGCTCCTATGCTGACGACCTCCTTCACTACCTCCCCCTCTTGGAGTCCGCCTCCGCCAACCTCGAGCGCCTCAAGGACTACCTCCTTCGCCTCCACGTGCATGCCTCCACGGTGGAGTGCGCCCAACGCCGCCCGCCCCACGCTCCTCGCTTGGTTCAATCTCCTCCAGGACACCGCGCATGGTGTTGACGACATCCTCGACGAGATCTACTACAAGCGCCTTGCGGATGTCCTCATCGAACCCCGCCTCGACCTCTCCAACATCCTCGACACCCCGGCCAGCTTTGCAGCCGCCTGGTGTCCGTATGCTCCGACCACCCCTTCAAACGGTTGCCCTCCATACTCAACAAGCTCGCCAACATGTGTGCGGACAACGCTAGGATCGCCTCCCTCGTCATGAACGTCATTGAGCTAGAGCATGCCCACTACGTGTTTGAGAAAATGTCTCAAGGGGGGGGGGGTGAACTCACCAACTCAAGGAAGAGGTGACTGTATGCAAACCAAGCCAACCAACCAAACACAAACTTATCATAGCCAGGCTCGGCAGCGCATGCAACCTAACAACACATGTCTTGGCTTGCTAGAGGTAGGTTTAGACTAGCCTGGCTGAGTTTTGCTAGCCAAACTTGTATAGGAAACGAACCAATTATACTCATAGATTTCTTGTTTTGTGAAACAATCCACTAAACATTTTGACATGACATACAAGCTCACAAAATAGTATATATAGTATGATCAAATTTTTAGTATTGTCAATATGACAATATGCCTATTCTGCCATGGTACGTTGCAACAAGCTTGAAGTGGCCACCAGGAGTATTCCATGCCGTGGACCCTAATCCTGTGTTTTCTTTCATGAATTCTGCATGTTTTTTTATGAAAATTCTGTGTTCCAGGGGCCTAAAACAAATTGACCTTTCAGCTCAAACCGATAAGCCCTTTGGCTCCTGTATTTCATTTGTATCCTTGGGAAATGGCCATTACAATTTGGAATTGGACCTTTTTAGATTTGGGTATGATAAAGTTAATTCTTTTTATTATTATTCGCTTGCTATTGAGTGATTTTTCTAAAAAGAATCATATTTTGATTTACCCAGTTCCATTAGGTCACTTTCCTTTAGGCCTTCTAGAACCGTTTCAAAATTATTGTGCAATTAAAATGCACCATTAGATGTCCTAATTGCTCTTTACATTAAAAATTTAAGAAACACTGCATCTGTACTTTTCTGTATATGGTTGTATGGTGCCTGTCTAGGCTCCTTCTCATTAATACAATAGGCAGCTCCCCTGCCGGTTTCGTTTCAAAAAAAAAAGAAACACTGCATCCTATAATTCCATCAAATTTGCAGTGCTCCAGTCTATAGGGAAAAATATCAATGAAATAACCATATTAGTATGTTACATGTACAGAAATAAAGTGTTCCGAGAATTGGGGCGATAATATTTTTTGGGCATGCAATGTTGAAGGAACATAATAAAATGTTCGAAAATGCAGTCATGATATTGTCCCACTTTTTCCATCATGTAAGGGTGAATGTGAACTACTAGATTTTATGGGTGACAATAAATTAATAGATATAAACAAATAGCCCGTTCAAAGTTTTTATGGTTTTACAAAGCTCTTTCCTGTGGGAAAATCTGCCCACCCGTTAGAAATCCTATAATTATCACGGAACTAAAAAATTGAAGAAACATTAATTAGTAGACAATGTCAGTCAATAATGAGATGTATGTGGTGACTATTAAAATTTCAATATCTGTCGACGTATCTATAACTCTTATAAAGCAAAACCCCACTATCTGTTTCTCTTGACATGCAATGCGTCCACCTCAGCAGTCCACTATCATTTGCCACTATCAATTTCTCCTGACATGTAAGGTGTTCACCTCAGCAATCTATTATCATTTGCATTAAAGTTAACTAGCACAAGAATTATGACATCCGCATCAGCGAGACACATTATCCACTATGGATACAATTTTTATGATTATTTTAATAAAAGAGTTATATATTTGTATTCATCCTTCATACCTGCGGCAACACGCGGGGAATCCTCCTAGTTCTTTTAAGTTCAAAGACATAAGGTAAGCTTGCTTGAGTTTACATGGCCTTGTTTAGTTGACCCCCAAAACTAAAAACTCTTCAAGATTTTTCCGTCACATCAAATTTTGCGGCACATGCATGAAGCATTAAATATAGATGAAAACAAAAACTAATTGCACAGTTTGTCTGTAAATCGCGAGACGAATCTTTTAAACCTAGTTACTCCATGATTGGACAATATTTGTCAAATAAAAACGAAAGTGCTATAGTGTCAAAATCTAAAAACTTTTTGATCTAAACAAGGCCTGAGTATACATATATGTACATGTCAGATATATACTATGTGCTTAAAAAAACTAATCATTCCAAAAAAAATGACATTCCAGTTTTGTCATTGTTTAGGTTATATTAAAACCATGTTTCCCACAGCTTCTCGATTAGCTCCTGAAGCCATTTTGTAAAAGCAAATGACTTCACTTAAGGAGCACCTTAAATCGCACTCTCATAAAAGATATGTGGTGGGTGAAGCTAAATAAGGGCTTCACGTCAATATAGTGGGCCGTACATAAAGTCCTATGAGAACATATTTTAAAGACCGCATAAAGCTATTTTGTCAAATAGTTTTATCAAAATGTCTTCAACTCCATCAAAAAGTTGTTCATGAAACTAAAGGGGAAAAAATCCAATGCTAAGCAGAGTCATCCCAAACAGGTCTAAGTTTGACAAAATTTACACATGAGATTATTTACATTTATCATATTAAAGGTATATGATGAAAATATTTTTCATAATGTGTCAACTTCTGCGGCGTGGTTAGGAAAAAAAACACTACAGTTGCTAGATCGCAAGAGTGAAAAATGAAGAGAAAGCGACAAAACAAAAGAAACAAAAGGAAGGAAGAGCAATACTAGTCAATAGAGATCCGTTCTTCTCGTGCAGTAATTCCTCGCAGACTGTTTAGCCTCGGCAGATATATGCCCCAGCATGCCCCTGAGCCTGAGGCCCTGATCCCTCTCTCCTTCCAGAGTTCCAGTCTGCTTGCGGCGCCGTGGCGGAGGCCGTCGAGGTCAGCTCTGGCAGGCCAGCATCCTGCGCCGTGCGACCATCGTGTCTCGCCGTCGTTCGCCGCCGAAGGTACATTATCCATCCTCATCAACTCTTTGATGTCGATCCTTTGGATTGTGGTGAGGAGCCAGTACTCGGAGACAGGAGTAGGAGCATTTTTCGCCAAGTAGCTTTACCTTTGGGGGGATGTTTTAGGGCGGCACGATTCCTTCTGGACACAAACACAACGGGGGATCTTTCACTATTTCCGATCCAGCGAATGCCAAGTGTTAGGATCAAGTGGCGCCTGCACTTCGGCACACCAGTTCAGCCAATGCCACACAGTGGATCCCACACTCGGGGATTGATAATGAATATTTGAGGGCAGGAAGACCCCTATCCCACGCCAAATAAAAAAAAATCTTAACATGCACAGACAGATGTATTATGAGACATCATCGGTTTAAAACATGTATTAAGAGCCTCTCCTAATGATGCATGTAAGGAGCCTACGGGATACATTCTGATGCCAGGTCCCGAGGCGCTTGAATAATGTATGAGTAGGTGTGGTCGTCGGAGGCCTTAGTCTTATTCTTAGGCTCCTGTTCCTCTTGAACTTCTTGTTCCTCCTTTTCCTTCTCGCCCTTGGGAGCGTGCGTGTTTGTTTGTAAACTTTTCTTAATGTGTTAATAAAATCACCTGTAGGGGCTGAGGCCCCTCCAGTTCCATAAAAAAAAAGACGGAGATAAGACTATGTGATGCGGTGTGCAGCTGTGAAATATAAGACGCCACAACAGTGTGCCTGGAGACGGTTGGAGAGCATGAAAGACCGGCGATGTGGTGGCACCGCTGGAATTCAACGGTTGTACCTGATGTGTTCAGCAATAAAGCCCATGACGCTCCTATTAAAGGTCTCACTGAAGATGAAAGAGAGCAGAGAAGGAAGAGAGAGCTTGAGTCATATATATATAGGAGCGGTATGGACTTCGTTGTGTACACGTCAGGGACAATTGTTGAGCTCCAATGGCGCCGGTGCACCTACTCTCCAACCGTCTTCAGGCACATTGTTGCAGCGTCTTTTATCTCACAACTGAGCGCACTGCATCGCCATGTCTTTCGGCATAGCCTCTGATGGCCACACACCTACTCATGCATTACTCAAGTGTCTCGGAATCTAGTGTCAGAGTATATCCCGTAGGTTCCTCGCATGTATCATAGGGAGTGGCTATGCACGCTTTGAGCTGATGACACCTCACAATATATGCACCTATGCATGTTGGGGTATTTTTATTCTGCGTGTGGTAGGGGTCTTCCGGCCCTCATGACTGATAATATATTATCATTCCCAAAGTGTGGGAGCAAATTGGTTGGTACAGTTTAGCATCAAACGGAAAAATCTGTGTAAGCATGCTTTGTTGCAAGGTCTCCGGCCCAAACTGCCAACCCTGCACCAGAAGCCATATGCTGGCGATTCATTTCTTTTTTTTTTTAACTGCAGAGTTTGTCATTGTTAGGATAATTGTGGAGGTAAAGATTTTTTAACTTCATGTTTTTGACATAAATATTTAAACTACCTGTACAAAAATGTTTTTGCATCCCGTAGAAATTGACAACAATGTCTTGGCCCTCATCCGGATATATCAGTGTTATACATACTACAGAATACTCATCTTTGCTAGTCTGTAACCAACCACCTCATGCGTCACGGTAAAGTTTTCTTGCATTTTTTCCCCTCTCTATCCTCATATCTGAAACTTGATCAAATATTTGGCATCTAGACAGCTTCTAATCAAAAGAATCAACTAGAAAATTTTATATCTCATCAGAAGCCACAAGTTAATGTGTACAGATTAAAAAAATAAACAAACTGTAATTCAATTACTAATTTCCAAAGCGTCCCATGTCCATGCTAGTTTAGTTTTGCTACCGGTAGCGATGCCTTGTTGCCTATCAGTGCTGGTTCCAATGGTCCGGTGCAGAGATGAGCCAGCAGGGATGATGAGTGTTTTGTTATACTATCATGAACTCTTCTGTTTTTGTTTGTTGAAATCACTGGCATTACTTGTACTTGGTTTTATCGCTTCCATATATAAAAACAGACGTTAATTTTTGTTTTCAGGTAGCACCACGTGTTGTGTTTGAGTTGACATCATCTGAAAGACTGAAATAGGCAACTCCAGCTGTTGGGATTCTATCTGTACATTGCAAATACTCCTCGCTGAACTGCCCAAGCAATCCTCAATTTTCATTGGATGCCCACCATGCAGTTTCCGAAAGACCTCACGGAGACAGAATACAAAGTTCACCTGGTGAAGGTAGATAGATATTCAGTAAACAAAGAGTACCTCAGATCTGTGGCGTTGTATAAATCAGAGTATATCTCCTATGGGACATATGACGCGGCTGGATATGACTGGGAAGTTCGTTACCATCCATTTCATCCTGATTTGAGCAAAGAGTGGATAGCATTTCGGCTTGGGCTACGTAGCAAAGTGTGTGAGAAAGGGGTGAAGGCAACTAGAGGTCAGTTAGTTGATGCGACCGGAATTCTCCCAAAATTCGGAGATCAGCGTGCCACCTACAGATACACAAAGCTAGAGGAGTTTTTTCTCGAATACGCAGGAGATCTGCGTATCATTTCCATTAAGAAGGAACAAAATTAAGTACAAAGACCGACTGACCAGACCGGCTGGCTGGCTGCTCAAACTGGGCTACATGATTGAAACAAAAAACGACCGTGGCGCAAACCGGAGGGAAAGGTTAACTCCTAGCTAAGACTGCAAGGCCGGTGGCGCCCGCGTTGATCCAACGATCGACTTCCATCGTGATGAGCTGCAGCAGATCGTTGATGGTGGCTGAGGCATCTTGAAAACACCTGGCGTTCCGCTCCTTCCACACATGCCAAGATACTAGCACAAAAAGAGTGTCAAGCCCCTTGCGCTGTTGTCCGCTTGCCAAAGCGCAGATACGCCTCCTCCAGATGAGTGAAGAGGCAGTTCCTGCAGGTAACTGTTGAAGAGCTTGTAGGATGTGGTGCCAGAGCTCCCTAGTGTCGGGGTAGGCGGCGACGATATGATCGATCGTCTCAGAGGCTTGGTCGCACAGGAAGCAAACATCTCTGGCTTCCAGTCCGTGCCGAGCTCGCCTGTCTGCTGTCCAGTGCCGATGCCGTAATGTGAGCCAGAGGAAGAACCTCACTCGGAGCGGTGCCCAAGTCTTCCAGACGAGACGGTGACCTCGGAAAGCCGTTGCACCATGATGGAGCATTTTGTATGCCGAGCTTGCTGAGTAGCTGCCATTTGGCGTCCATCTCCAAACTAACATGTCCGGGGCCTCGGTTAGCTGGACATCCTCCATGATGTGCCAGAGAGCCAAGTACTCCTGTAGGGCTGTTTGGGATAGCCCACCTTCAATCTCCCTTACCCATCTCCTATGCTTCCTTTACTGTTTGGCAGGAGCGCTTAGGTTTATGGACCTTCTGCTGTATGAGGGGCGCAATGTCAAGGATACATTCTTCATCTATCCACTTGTCCTCCCAGAACAGGGCCTGACAGTCATCCCTTAGCAACATCAAAGTTGAGGCTCTGAAGAATGCTTTCACCTCGGGTGCTGTATGTAGTGGCAGCTGACTCCAGGCTCGATCATGGTCAGTCCGCTGCAGCCACAACCATCGCGCTTGCAGCGCAAACCCCTGCAGCTTGAGGTCGTTGATTCCAAGGCCGCCAAGCTTTGTCGGTCTACAGACTGTTGTCCAGGCTACCATGCACTTGCCACGGACGGAAGCGTCATTGCCCACCCAAAGAAATCTCCTACAGGCATTGTCAATCTCCTTCAGCGCCAGGCCGGGAGGCTGTCAGCCATCATCGCATATATCGGCACGGCTCGCAGGACCGATTTGATCCACACTAGGCGCCCACTTCGAGCCATCAAGGAGCCATGACTTGGTGGCAACTTCTTGGTCACCGCTTCCACTATAGAATGCACCTGTGCTTTTGGTATGGTTTTGGTGCTTAGAGGGAGTCCCAGGTACTTGATAGGGAATTGTTGTACTTGGCAACCAAGGATCTGAACGATGTCATCCAGTGCGTCTTCCCCGCCGAAGATGGGCGTTAGGACCACCAATCTTGCTTCTAACACATGAGGAACTACAAAAATTGGGTTATCTTAAAAATGATTCCTTCTCTGTGGAATGCGCAATCAGTGTTTGGAAAAGCCCGCGGGGAGCAGGAGCTAATGTTCACCCCAGTGCTGGATTACCGTCAACCGATTTGCACCGACAGCTTGGTGAACTACTGCAAAGCCAAAAGGGGACTGACATCACACTCTTCGTTTCAGGTGAATCTTTCATGGCACACTGTTGAAGTGTTCCAAATTCAACGTGATGCTTTCTCTATGAATAGCATATGTGCGTGAAGGAATTGCATGCACATTGTATGGCTATGGTTGGCAAAAGAAATGTGGTTGCATGACATTCG
>Ga0182004_10001747_pt1 | contig 16334 bp, 13 predicted proteins | sample Sormic07211540_1_FD_120479 | JGI IMG/M metagenome (GOLD analysis project Ga0182004, IMG submission 120479) | Endophyte microbial communities from Sorghum bicolor roots, Mead, Nebraska, USA - 072115-40_1 MetaG | ecosystem: Host-associated > Plants > Roots > Unclassified | place: USA: Nebraska...
GATAAAAAGCTTGTCCGTGTCTTGCGTCACCATCGAGTTCGTAGTTTGCGCACCGTCTACCGATAAACTACTACCGTGGGTATACCCCAAGGTAGACTGCCGACTAGCTTTCGTCGACATAGCTCCTCTCTAGCTGCAAATATGCACCATAACACGTAATTAGTGAACATGACATAGTTTTTACATTTTTTTGGTCAGCTTATCTATCCACTTAGTCTCATACTTCGCCATTCTGTAAACTTTTAGTTATGAAGCATTTCGCCATACTGAATTTCAACACCTGACCTGCACTATATTTCAGTCTCAATGTAGTGCCATGTGCAGTCCTGTTCTTGTTTTCAGCAAGTCAATGATGCAGTTCCATCATGTAACTTACCCGTGTCGTATTACCAACTGACGGCAACTCATTGGAAATTAATCTCAGGGCAAACATCCTTATTAGAGAGCACTGCATATTCAGAGATCATACATACATACATGGAAGAAGATGTTCTAGGATCAGTTCGATATCTACTAACATTCAGTGCAGATCAATTACAGTCCAGAAGAGAGCATACATACATGCCAGCGTCTGCAAAACCACCATCAGTCTCAAATCTCATAATTACATTTAGAAGTAACATTCAGTTCACAACAATTACAGTCTGGACTTAACATTCAGTCATATTGAGGACACCACGGTGCAGTCTGCACCAAAGCACTACTATCTGCCGAAGGCTCTGCTCTGCTGGTGACTTGTCTCTGCACCAAGGCGCTGATCTGCCGGCGGCTGATGAGCCCAGCGCCGGCCTCGCGGCTCCTGCGGTCGCCATGCCTCGCCTCCTGAATGTTTATATATATCGTATCAGGAACATATTAAGTAATGTTTACAATTCACTGGCAACTTAATCGAAGTGTGTAACTTGTATTTCTCTTCTGCACGAAGTGGCTATCATGATCTTTGATAGCATTCATAATGTGTAAAAACTGAAGATACTTCGCGCGTTGCTGTAGAAATTGTGAAAATTATAAAATGAAACTAAGTGAAGATGATATGGATAGCTTGCAATTAAGAGATTGTAAATTTGTGGGGGGGTGATGTGGATAGTTAGTGGAGAGTGATATATGTGGACAACTTGCTTGTTTAGATAAATTTTGTAGTGCGGATTAGCTTTATAAAAGATATAGACAGATCCTGAGCCATTCTAAACCTACCCAAATAAAGAGTAATCAGAATTCGGCATTAACATTAATGATTAATAAATCAAAAAAAACACACATATATACGAACCCCCATCGGAAATTGGCATGGCACAGGTAGGAGTAGGATCATCTGCCAAGTAATCCTGATATGGAATAGAGTCGCCATGTTTTCTTTTGGACACTGCAGAAAAAGTTTACACACTATTTAAGCAGCACACAATAAATGCATTTGTCATTGTCGTCTGATGACGGATTATCCAGCAGTTACCTTCGGAAAAACGACGAAGGATTGTGACTCATACCGCCATCCACACCATCTAAATGCCCTAGTCACGCCCTAGCCGCCCTTGCTCAACCATGGCAACACGTAACCCTCTCGTTAACCCTAGCCACTCATGGTCAAGCTTGGGCCACGCATAGCCGGCTGCTGGTGGTATATCACCGGTTTCGGCTCCAAAAATAGGGTACTCTTGGAAGGACGTACTTTTTCTAAGACTTCTTTTTTTCTACCACAAAACCAGGCTTTTTTGGGGGTCTTAGTCAAATGTTGAAGTTGCTCTAATGGCGAACATCATCTCCCTGCTTTAAGCTAGCTTAGGTGGACATGGCGTACCCATCAGGGTCGTACGACGTGGAGTGTCTCCATCACTCCATATTCTATCCTATATATGATCTGTTCCTTTGACCAGTATCACATCCTGTGTGGCCTCTTGTGGACGACATGAATCATGCTCATACAGTCGACATTAATTTCACATAAAGATCTTTTCCTTTACACACATGTATACATGAATAAACCCGTGAAGATATAAGTTTAACATGACACTAATAACACAGCTAGCTATATATCTTGTCCTATATATAGTCCTATATATACAGTCCAAATAATTCTAATTAATCCATCGATCGTAAACATATGTTTATTGGAGCCCCTAGTATTCACCGGACTTTTTGGTCCTAAAAGAAGAACAGTGTCATCTGCCCCTTTCTATATAGACACTTCACATCTTTTTGACACTAATAGTCACGCCTTGTTTAGTTCATCCTAAAAACCAAAAAATTTTCAAAATTCTCCATCACATCGAATCTTGCGGCACATACATGAAGCATTAAATATAAACGAAAACAAAAAACTAATTACATAGTTTATCTGTAAATCGCGAGACGAATCTTTTAATCCTAGTTAGTCTATGATTAGACAATATTTACCACAAACGAAAATGCTACGGTAGCAAAATCTAGAAAGTTTTTACGTCTAAAAAAAGCCTCAGTGCCAACAACTACTCCTACTTTCCACAGCGATGTACGGAGATAAGCTTACCATATCATATATATCATCAGTCTATATGTAGCTAGGAAGCCTACCTGGATGGACGAGTCAAGATCGGCTTTGAACTCGATCGATCCGGCGCCGGCTGGCCGCCAAATTTATCCAATAGCACACCGTACCGGTACACCCCACCACCGTCCGGCTGGCCGGGGCCAGCCAGATCATCGTGGCAGATGGACGGCGCGTGCGTACGAGCACTGTGCACTCTGGACCAACCTACAGCAGCACGTGGTCTAGCGAGTACATGATGAGGTTCTGGAATCCCATGCTGACCGGTTTCAGTTCGGTTGTTCCATGGTAGCCGGTGTGAACAGCCATCATGGTAGGCTATCTCTGACCTCCATACAGGGAAAAAAGATCCAATCTGTCGTCACTCTGTCAGCATGTCTTTGTCAACTCTACAGCCTTTAGTTCACCCTGAAAACCAAAAAGTTTTCAAGATTCCCCGTCACATCGAATCTTGTGGCACATGCATGAAACATTAAATATTGACGAAAACAAAAACTAATTACACAGTTTAGCGGTAAATCACGAGACGAATCTTTTGATCCTAGTTAGTCTATAATTAGATAATATTTGTCACAAACAAACGAAAATGCTACAGTACCGAAAAGTTTTCACTTTTCGAAACTAAACAAGGCCTCTTGTTTTTGTTTTCTTTTTTTTTTTGAAGGTGCCAACTATGGTCTTGTTTCGCAATCTTTTTTGATTCAACTAGTGTAATACTTTCATTTGTATTTGACAATTATTGTTCAGCCATGGACTAACTAAGAGCAGTGGCGTAGCCAGAGGGTGGTAGCAGGGGCCATGGCACCCCCAGTGGTCTAAAAATTTCTTAAACAACCCTGCTTCAGCCATCATAGTAATAGGTATTTGAAAGGAAAGAAATTCTTGAACCAAGCCTTACCCTCATCTTGCCCTCCCTAGTTTTTTGTCTGGCTCCGCCTCTGACTAAGAGCATCTCCGAATTGGCTAAAATTACTAGTCAAATTCTATTGTTTAGTCATTTTGTAAAATAGAAAACTTTTTAAAAAATAAGAGATCCACAACAGCCATACTATTTTTTTTCTCGAATACGCAAGAGAATTGCGTATCATTGCATTGAGAAGGAAACAATTTGAGTACAAAAAGACCGGCTTAGCCGGGGATCTTGAGGCTACATTCTAAAGTAACTATCAACTGCAAAAAGATGGAGTTCAGGCTCTTAACGATCAGCTAGCACCCTTAACCCCAGTGCCCCTGCATCGATCCAGCGATCTGCCTCCATTTTGTTGAGTTGCAGCAGCTCAGCAACCGGCGCCGTCGCATCTCTGAAGCATCTTGCGTTCCTTTCCTTCCATATCTGCCACGACACCAAGGCAAACAGAGAGTCCAGCCTCTTCCATTGCGTACCTTCAGCAAGCTTCCGCAGCCTGCGCCACCAACTTAGTGTTGTCCGAGCCTGCAGTGGCATCTGGAGGCCAAGCGCCTGCAGCCATACTATTTTACAAAATGAGATGACTAGTGTCAGTGGTTGACTATATATGGCCACCAAAAATCAAAGGATAGCCAATTTTCTATTTTATAAAACCAGATAGCATATCTGTTGGAGTCTACTTTTTTGTTATGCAAATTCTAAAATAGCCTCTACAACAAGAATAGTCAAGCTGTTGGAGTTGCTCTAAGTTCAAAAGATTCGTCAGACAAAGTATACAATTACTTATTTTTCATTTGCCGAGCTACGAATTGCAAATGTGCACATGCTGAGTGGTTGATCGATCCCAAAACCCAAAAAGAAAACATACACAGAAAATGAAGAGAAAACTGTAGACGCCTCTTTGCCAAGGAAGGAATCCGCCCATGCATGCAGTTCCGGCCATGAATGCGGGCTGAGAGCGACAGCGACGCGCTCAGTTTTGTCAAAAGAGATGGCAATTACCAAGAAACCGAACCAGGCCAGTTGCCGAAACATCTAGTAATATAAAACTAAAAATCAACATCTCCTACCGGTATACTTGACTAAAAATATGTGCGAATGACCTGGACAAACTCGTCGATCCGTCCCAAAGCTAAAAATTTCTTTTGTGTATAGAAAAAAATCAAGGGAAAGAGTGGAAAAACGGGCTTATTAGTCGTCTGAGATTATGCGGCACTTAATTCTTTTTACCCATGCACAGTGATGACGGTTACCCTCTCACATCGCCCCCTCAAGTGGCACATTAAATTTGTTGGCACTCACCCATAAAGATGACAAATACTACCTCTGTCTCATAATTCAAGAGTAAAGGTTTGGTGTTGTCCCAAGTCAACAAAATTTGCACCATCAACCAAGGCCTTATTTAGTTCGCAAAAAATTTTGGATTTCACTATTGTAGCACTTTTGTTTTTATTTGACAATTATTGTCCAATTATGGACTAACTAGGCTCAAAAGATTTGTCCCGCAAATTACAGGTAAACTGTATAATTAGTAATATTTTTATCTATATTTAATGCTTCATGCATGTATCGTAAGATTCGATGTAACGGAGAATTTTGAAAAAATTTAGGAACTAAACAAGGCACATGTTTATAGAGAAAAGTATCAACATTTATGACACAAAAAAGATTTACTATGAAGATATATTTTAAAATAAATCTGATCATATTAATTTGGTATCATAGATATTGGTACGTTTTCATATAAACTTAGACAAATTTTAGATTGTTTGACTTAGAAAAATACTAGACAATGACACTCTTTGCGGGACTAAGGTAGTAGTTAATCGTTCCATTAAATTGTGATGGTTTCTTTGGTCAAAGTCTGGGATCAATTTCGTTTTGTACAAAAGGGTTTGCCCAAACTCTAACCCTATCATTTTTGCTAGCCGCTACCACCATTTTGTATTCTACCTCTGCACAACCACCCTATACCTTCCAATTGGCTCACCATCATCATCCCCAAATCTGGCGAGGCCCCATCATCTCAATGTTGTGTGCATGTATCCCCTCTTGTCCGACCACAATCAAACTTAACTAGCCACTCTAGAGAGTCAGAATGCCACCATTGCCAATCCAATCAACACTCTATCCCCCCTACCAGACCCACAACCATATTGTCCCGCATCCAACGTCAATCTAGCAACTTCCGCCAAACACTGGAGCTACAAGCCATAAGGCCCAAAAGGACTGCAAGAATCCATACATCCTTAATCCAAACAAAAACCCCAACTCTAAACCACATAGAAATTCATGAAGGTGGGTGTCACCCAAGATGGAGCAATAGTAGGACTCCATGACACATATAGTGCCACTAATAATTGTAATGTGAGGAATTCAATAGATTTTTCTTTACTAATCAGTCGATTTTTAAATACTTCTAGCATGCATTGGCAATTTTTTTTGTGATGGACGAAACCATCAGGAAAAGGACTAGAAACCATCAAGGAGGCTGTTGTGACCATCAGGGATGGGCCGTTAGGGTCTGACTATTAGAGAAAGTTTGTCCTGATGGAAAACCATGGACTAAACCCTGACAGTTTCTCTACTACTGTCATGGAAAATTTTTTCTAACATTTTGACATGTACCGTCGGTAATTCGTTTCCTATCGGTTGGTGTACCATTAGGGAAAATTTGAACTTTCCCTATCGGCCTTTAAATCTTCAGGAAATTACCCCATTGCCTTCACCGTCGGTGACATATACCATGAGGGAAACCTTCTTGCCGGTGTTTTTGGATAGTGAGTGTATGCATGATGATGTTTTATAGCAAACTATGATTCATGCCTTGTTTAGTTCGCGAAAATTTTTGTGTTTGGCTAATAATGTAGCACTTTTATTTGTATTTGACAATTATTGTCCAATCTCATGGACTAACTAGGTTCAAAAGATTCATCTCGTAAATTACAGGTAAATTGTGCAATTAATTATTTTTTATCTATATTTAATACTTCATGCATATGCCGGAAGATTCGATGTGACGAGAAATCTTAAAAATTAAACAAGGCCTCAAAATAAAAATAGGGGTCATGTGGCCTACTTTAGAAGCCTTTGTGACAATTACTTAGTACACCCCCCTAACCCCACCCCAGTTGTAAATAGCTGTCACACTCACACTGTAGAAAAAAAAAGAAAAATCTGTAAAAGCTAAACTAAATCACCATATATTCTATCTGATGACACATTGACACATCTTAATTCTGATCCCATGGCCACGCATGATGGCTTAATTAACTAGACCTAGGCAATTGATACGCAGTTAACTAGACCTAGCTCACTAATAGTATATTTATTTATCCTAATTAATCAAAACCGTGTGAAGACTTTCCTTCCTAGGCAAGCCATAGGTGTCTGGCTGGCCTCTTCCAGAGCAAGGATCAGGTCTCGGTCACCACAGCACTATAAAACTTGGCTTCCTCCTCCCTTTCTCCCTTTCTATTGATTCCCTCCACCTTTCTTGTGCCCACAAGCTTCCTCCTCCTCCTCCTCCTCCTCCTCCTCCTCCTCTAGAAAGCTTAGCTTCTCTCTCTGCTGCTTTCTATTGGTTCCTCTTCTGTTCCTAGTCAAGCAGCAGTAGTGCTTCAAGCTTGATCGATCAGCCATGGTGGAGCGTAGTGTGAAATCAGAGCATGGAGTCGACCTGTTCCTGCCTCCTGGCTTCAGGTTCCATCCGACAGACGAGGAGGTCATCACCAGCTACCTCCTGCAGAAGTTCTTGAACCCTAGCTTTGCGCCGCACGCCATCGGGGAGGTGGATCTCAACAAGTGCGAACCATGGGATCTCCCAAGTAAGCTACATATATATACATACATATACTGATTTCATTTGTTTTTTTATATATACATGTATATATAAGTAGATGTAATAAATAGATGGTTTATAGTAGCTAAATACAATGTTTCTATGTTTTTCCCCCATTTAATTAAATCATGTCGTTGGTTGATACTTAGGCAAGGCGAACATGGGAGAGAAGGAGTGGTACTTCTTCTGCCACAAGGACATGAAATACCCGACGGGCACGCGCACGAACCGCGCCACCAAGGAGGGCTACTGGAAGGCCACCGGCAAGGACAGGGAGATCTTCAAGCAGCCTGGGCGTGAGCTGGTGGGGATGAAGAAGACGCTGGTGTTCTACATGGGCAGGGCTCCAAGGGGCACCAAGACCAACTGGGTGATGCACGAATTTCGCCTTGATGGCAAGTCCAGGCACACCAACGACTCCAACTCCAATCTACGATTCAATCCCAAGGTAGTAACGTGTGGTTCAGTTCTACTGATGCTAGCTACTTCAACAACACTAATATTCTCTTCTTGGTCGTGTTGAAAAATCGTGTCTTTTTTTTTTTCATTTTTGCTTTTATGCATGTTCAGGATGAATGGGTCGTGTGCAAGGTGCACCACAAAGGAGGCGAAGAGGCCAGCAGCAAGAAGGCCGGCGGCGGCGGCGGCGAGGAGCACTACTCCTCCGCCGGAACGCCCAACGTCAGCTCCGTCGAGGCCGGCGAAGGCGGCGACGAGTTCCTCGTCGACTCTTTGCTGGATTACTCCAGCTACTTCAACTCCAGCTTGCCTTTGACGCCCAGCACGACGACGACGACCATCAGCGCCGCAGCGCCGCCGTACAACGCGGACTTGCTGTATCCTGTTCACACCACCACCGCCGCCGCCGCCGCCAACGCCGGATTGACGACGACGACGACGACTACGAGTAGTCGCTTCGTCGGCCTGCCGACTGACGGCAGCAACTACTCACAGCACGCGGCGGCCGTGGCCAACTCAGTAGCAGCTGCAACGAAGAACAACGACGACGACAGCTCCGCCTCCTGGAACATGCTTCGTCACGCGGCAGACAACAAAGCAGCAATGGGGACGAACTACAGCTTGCACCACCAGGCAATGGTGGCGAAAGTTCTAGGAAGCGGCTGCGGCGTCTCTCCGAACTTCGGCGCTGGTTTGCCGCCGGCGGGTTCCTCGGTGGCGGCGGCCGGAATAATTGCGCAGAATAATGTTGTGCCGCAGCAGAGGCTTGCTGGGAACTACAGGGGAAATTATGCTGCAGGTTACCATACAAGCAAGTAGTAATGGTGGAGCTGCGCTGCGGAAAATTTAGTGATCGATCGTGTCGTTAGTAGTTGTGTGGCAGTTTTGTTGGTTGCTTGATTCATTAATTAGTCTGATACAGGAGGATGATGCGTAACAGTTTGTTGGTGAGGATTTATTTCCTTGTTAGCTGGTGGTGCTCATATATATATATATATACTTTTATAGGTGACACATATAGTTTGGAACTTATATATAATATAGTTTTGGTATCATCATCGGATACATATTTTACATGTCTTTTGTACTAAACCAAAATATTATGGATTGGAAGAACACTACTTATGTATCTTTTGCATGGCATATATACTGCGGCTCAATTGTTTTTTGTAGTTTCTTGAGAGGTATACATAATTAAGGTACCATTTCGATGCCTGTGTGTATATATCAAAATCCTAGCTAGCTAGCTAGCTAGCTGTAATATTTTGTGCCTCCCAAAGAACCAAGGTAAATAAAAAAGATTTCAATTTGATTCCTAGAGTTCGAAAGAGAACTATTTAAATCAATTAAGCTCCATTTTAGGGGCCGTTCGGGAAAATTGTTATACAAATTACTCAACCGTTCCAGCTGGGAATAACACTCCAGGGGCATGAATTCCAGACAATCGATCGAACATTTAGGGCCCTTAGTGGAGTCTCATCCGGATTTGGCTGCTCAATGCACTATATATAACTATATTTTAGCCACGAGTCGATTTTTTTACTTTATTCTCAAAATGAAATATGAGCTAATAATACTTTTTTTTTGCTGAACTGGCTCTAACTTCTTCATGCACCATATATAGCAAGGAGCTGGAGCTGGATATATATATATATATATATATATATATGAAGGCTCTCTCTCTTTTTTGTTCGAGTAAAGCTAGCTAGGGGGGTCAAGAGAATAATCCTGAAATTTTGTTGTACTAACCAGTACAGCACAGCATGACAGAACTTATTATGTATATTAAAGCCGTTTGAATCTGTCACTAACTAAAGACGAAGCCCGCTTGCGTTGTAACCTTGGCGCACAAGTCAGGATGCGGAGCTAGTGTAGATGTACAGCTTGGTGCAAGCTAATCATGTCAGAAGATCACGTGCAGTGCATGCCGCAGCGGAGCATCCAGGGCTCCAGGCCGGTCCAAAGTCGGTGCACAGCATGCAGGCATGTTGGACGGCGCATCCAGCCCCAGTCCACGTTGTGACGTCACACGCTCCATCCATTCGTTACCTTTTACATGAAAATATAGGCCCCGTTTCTAAATTTTTTTTGAGATTCTCCATCACGTCGAATCTTGCGGTACATACATAAAACATTAAATATAGATTAAAAATGATTAATTATATAATTTATTTATAATTTACGAGATAAATCTTTTGAACCGTCTATAATTAATAATAATTGCTAAATATAAATAAAAATATTACAGTAGCTAAATCAAAAAAATTTCGTGGACTGGACGAGACCATAATGGAGGGATCACCACAGAAAGCGCGTAGCTAGTATATATATATATAGATATATTTGTTATGTGTGCCAGCTGCTAGCCAATGCATGCCAGCGTACATCCATGATCCATATGGCTTGGCTTTTGGCTTGGGATTATTGCACTGATGATGCTGTCATGCATGGATGGATCAACTGTCATCATGCATGTGACTTGAGCATGCAGTCCCTTGAGGACCGTACCTCATCATCATTTGCTAACTATGGTCTCCTAGGTAGCTGCTCAATTAGGCTGGAGTATGTAATGACTTGGCTGGTTTGGTTGCCAACGTACAGTATATAATAATATACATTGTTTGGTACAGATGCCTGCACAAATGTGTGTTTACACCTATCTATTCATCAAAAGTCTCGTATTGACGTACTGAAATCAACTTTTCAAACCCCATATCAGCTTGCATATGTGTATACGGGTGAAAAGGGTTTAAAGTGAATACTACTATATTATTTATTTCACTTATAAAAAGGTGTGTAGGAAAGTTTCAAAATCTTAAAGCAGTTTATAAATTTTAAAATATAAAAAAATCCAGTTTGGTCATGTCACCAAAAACCACTCTAATTTGGAGCCAAAGTTCTTAAGGTGAATGGTTTCATAGCGAATGGTTGAGAACCGGACTTAACCAATACCTAATAGTTGTAAAAATGGACTTTTCTGTAAATTAAAATATGTTAGAACAAGTTCAGGTCTTTAGCAGACACATCCATTGGAGACTAGACTATCTCTTTACTCTGAAGTGATCACTACATACTTGTGTGTACCTTCACAATAATTTCTATAAAAACTCCGATCCGTCCCGTCCATATATATTTGTAGGAATCGATCATATTTCTTCCATGCATGGCCTCCCTTTACAAGCAATGTTTTGCAGGAGACTCGCCCGGCATGGTTCCTCAGAGCCTAACACGCGCTGATCTGGCAGCCTGTGTATGGCCAGCATGCATGTCGCCGTCGTCGTCAGCACCGACCATACGAAAATGTAGAGCAAATGCACATGTATAGTCCTGAACAACTTTGCTTTCGTCTGTGCGTCATTTTCAAACCGGTTTGTGTCAACCAGAGAGAGATTGCAAGCATGGGACGTACGACGGGTCTATTGGCGTACGTGTTCTAGTAGCTACTGAACGAACAAGTGGCAGATGCACAAGGCGTAGCACTGGTACGTAAGGATCCATGTTGGTCAACAAATGAAACAGCAACCAAGAAAAGAGTTGCACGTACATCTGGAAGGAAAAGAAAGAGCAACAAAAAGTTCTAGCAGAAAAAGCAAGGAAGATCTTTTCCAACTCTAAAGTTTCATCTATATATGCCGAATTTCAATTTGCTGCGCCTCATGAGCTTCATTACATTTACATATATATCTCAGTGAAAAAGGGTCAGTTAATTTCCACCCTTTCCATACCAATAATCATCACTGAAAAAGTAGTACAGTATCTTTCCTTTTGACCAAAAAAAAATAATTTCTGGCCTTCCTATTTACTACCAAAAAGAAAAAAAAAGAACATATACTAACATTTATCATATGTAATATGTATCATTAGATTGAGCATGAAATATATATTTTCATAATATATTTATTTGTAGATACAATTATTTGATATATTTCTAGTCAAACTTAAAAAAGTTTGACTTCTCAAAAAACGAGACGTATATTTATTTGTAGACGGAGTATGTAGTGTCCCGGTTGCATTTACCTCCATTAACGAGGAAAAAGATGCACACATTTTCTATAGATATGCAGGGGCCACAAATTTCTTGGTGCTTTAGTTCTAAGCTAAGACAGGCGACGGACTTCGAGTCACAGCATAAAGGACAAATTGACCCCTGGAAAGACTGGACTGGATCCAGTTTCGTGAGGCAGATAACTGATGCTGATGCTTGGCTCCTGAGTCCTGACTAGTTCAAGTGATCACTTGCGCGGTAAGGCTGCTATGACAGTAACCGCGCAGGTGAAAGCTACAAAAGTGGCTTTTAGTTTCTGTCCTAATCAGCCAAGCAGATCGACTGTGAAATTGTCTAGTAGTAGCACACCCTGTTGATTCATTAGCAAGTAAAAGAAACGGCATGCGCAGGTGGGGCCCAGACATATCCTGAACAGTAACGAGATATATAGATAGAAAATATAAGTAAGCAGTTTCATCAGGTACAAGGATCAATGCCAATCAGCCTGCGCGTTACACACGCAGAGGATCACCATACGGATGTTGACAACAGAGACCGCAGCAGTTCACAGCTTTGAGGCACAAGATGTAAATAGATGTGGCACAGGTTCAAGTACAGCAAAATCTGATTCTGATCAAACAAATGGCAAAGATTTCATTTTATTTGATGCATAGTACCCATCTTATTGGTTACCTGAATTTCAGGTTATTCACAGAAAACACTGCAGGCAATGCTATGTCTAGTACAGCACAAGCCTGACAGTCACATATGCTTGTTTGCAATGGCTCAGCTAGATGTCCATAGACATGAAACGTAATATTACACAAAAAATTTGAGCGCATTGTAAATAACAGTTGGCTCAGTAAAATACACAAGGCACTTTCAAAGGGGAAACTAAACAATATCCACAGTGTAGACCGACAAACATCAGTCCCTCCACTCTGTGCCTCGTCAAATCCCCAGATTCTGCTTCAAAGGGAGATCAAGATTCCTGGGGAGCTTCAAACCTCGAGGGAGTATCGATTCCCATCATACACATGAGTCCTGATATCAGGATGATAAGAAGCACTATTCCCTGCACATTGAAGACCAATGTGATGTGAGAATATAACACAAGGGTACAAGGTACATTGACAACGCAAACAATAGTTCTACATGCAAGCCCACACTCAGAATAGAACTAACGAGTAATGAAACCAGAGTACAAGTAAAGAACTTACAACAAAAGTTCCCTCAAGAAGAGTTGATTTGACTAGGCACTCTCCATCACATTTGCCCTCGCCAGTTTTTGTACCCTTAGTCTTCTCTGCAAGATACCTACCTAGTGGCAAGCTGGAAGGGTTCTCCAGTAAACCAGATGGTTGGGAAGCATAAAGAATCGTGTATTTAGCCCCAGACTGCTCCAGCAAGAGAACAAGCTGGGAAAGCAACTCTCCTGTGGTGTCATTGCAGAAATTATTTAGCTTTCAGGAGTACAATTGAAAGTGAAAGGACAATACTGGTAGTCTTTAACCTAACCTTCTGATTTCGGAGTGAAAAAATTCTCGAACCCACCGCTACAGAAAACAATTATATCAGTCTGTTCACTTGGGTTAATTCTCCTTGACCCTACGCCATACCGTACCAAGTCCTGCAAAATATGTTCAGTCAATACAGGGAAGCAAATATAAAACAGAAGCACAACAGGAAAATACATAGTAACTTACATCAATAGCATCCATGTTTGTATATTTCTTCACATCTTGACCACTTACAGTACACGTGTCTGTGTAGGTGATACGGTTTCTTCCAAAACCACTGTTACAATTCTCAGCAAAGCTAGATAGCAATGAGTTCTCCAATTTCTCATCATCTGATGTGGAAACATAGGGGAATGCCATGGAAAACTCTGAATCTGTGAAGGAGAGCTGGTAGAAGCATAGTGTTATAAGCCATGGAAAATTGATGCTTCAGTTAAACAGTATCTGACAGAAGAAAGAATGAGGGACAATGATTACCTTCAATGTGTCTGCTAAAGTCAGATCATCTTGCTTATCTTTAGATATGTCTGACGATTGTAGCTAAGTAAAAGAGAACAAATCAATGGTCAGTTACAACTGAAGCAATGGATTTCTCAGTAATAACTTCACCACATATAGATTAGAATCGTGAAGAATTTGCAAGTTTTATAACCTCATGGAATCAATAAACAAAATATCATAAATATTGACTGCTGAATTTCAAATCTATGTGCAAGCACTGCTTCAGTTTAAAGGAAGTAGTTCATTGAAACAATATTTGCACAAGCAGATTATTTCAAACCAGTAAATATTAGATGAGTATTAAGTACCTTTGAGCCAATAAAAACAACAGCAACATCAATACTCTTCTGAGTATCCTCCCTTGAACACTAAGAATAGAAACTCATGACATCAGTGAACTTATGAAACTTGTTTCAATGCAAGAGTTGATAATTTGAAAAAAAAAGTTGCATGAGAGCTTAAGTTTCACCAATGGGATACTTACCATAAAGTTTGACCAACCACCTTCCTCGAGAACAGATTTAGCTAAGCTCTTTGGTGAGATTGTCTGATAATGGACTACCTCCTTAGCATCATCAGAGCGGAATCTGGAGGACAAAGGTGGATGGAATGTAGGTCATTCTAGGAAAGTATAAGCTGAATTATTCTCACTTACAATAAATATTCGACATGAACTAGAGAATCCGACTATGGTTAACACTAAGCGAACTGAAAAGACACTAATATTGAACAGGGCAACATTGAGTCTAGTAAGCAAGTAACCTTATATCACTGATGAGTACTAAAGTTGTGTCATTGCATTGATGTCAAATTCTCTGATAAATATTTTTTTAACTGAACTCATGGCTTCAAGTTCAATTGCAATTAGAGGCCACAGGTGACCCAGAAAAAGTAAAAGGCAAAAGTAACTCCAGGTTCATGCTGCAGGTAGCAAAAGAAGGGCACACAATATTTTTGAGCACTAGCTATAGTAGGCCACAATGAGCACTATGCAACATCAATGATGCAAATTTTCCATTTTATTTTGTAAAGTTTCACAAGGGCCACTGAGTTTATGAATTCCCCTAGGCCTAAAGTTAGAATCTTGAATTTTCAACAGCATGTTGGATGAACATGCATTTTCAATTGTAAACATAAAAGACAGCAGATATAATGTGGTAATGCATAATTTAAGTAGCAGTGAACTGTTGTTTCCTCCCAATAACATTTCGTATGCTCTTCTACAGGAAGCCCGTGGACAAATTTTAATGTCATGTGGGGCCGCACCTATGTGCGCCAGCGGCGAGCCCGCGACGTCAGGAGGGCCGAAGCCCGTGCGTCCGCGGCAGGTGCGGGCAGCAGCATGCGCAAGGAAGGCGCAGCTGAGGAAAGTGGCTGATTGATAGGCCTTAAGTTTAGGAGAGTTTGTTTCCAATTAGTTACTTGCCAGAATAATTGTTTCCTAGTTGGTCAGGCCGATGGCCTATATATCCTGTGCTCGTGAGACAATAAAGATTAAGAAAGATATTACCCAATCTAATCTCTTCTCTCCCCATCTACTAAGCCTGCGGCTGAGGCTTGCCCTCACTGGAGAAGACGGATCGAGACTACGAGCTCCGTAGTCGAGGTCCAGCTACCCAAGGGTTTAACGCCCTTGACATTTAAACACATTAATTATCCCATTGATTGAGCCATCTTATCTTATATTAATTCAGCGACATAATAGTGAACAAACTAAACAAAGAAACTATTCTGTAAACAAAGATTAATGACAACGCTCTGTACACCAAGTCATAATGGTCTGTACTTTCTAATGGCCTGTTTGCTGCGGCTCCCGCACCAGCTCCTCCATGGGCTCCAGCACCGGAGCCGGCGGAGCCGCACCAAACACGGAGGCAGCGAGGAGCGCTTCTGCTCGTGAATGGGAGGAGCCGGAGCCCTTTTCGCGGGAGGAGCCAGAGCCCGGAAAACTGGCTTCGTCTTGAGGACTCCAGCTCCGGCACCGGAGCCGTGTGGGCGGAGCCCTCCCAAAACCAGCCCTAAGTGAAGCAGACCAACCTGAACCCCCAAGCCCAGGTTATCTAGTGTTTTGCCAATATCTGCAAGGGCCACCGAATTTATGAATTGCCATAAACAAACGAAAGTGCTACAGTAGCAAAATTCAAAATCTTTTCGCATCTAAACAAGGCCTAATTATCAAATTGATTGGGCAATCTTATACGCATACTACTTTTTATTTAACGAAGGCAACAATGGGCAAACTGCAGGTAAAGAAAGTATTCGTTGAACAAAGATTAGGAAATTCCATCTGTATGGCAAAGATCTGTACACAAATTCACAATGGATTCTACTGTATTGTCTAAGTGAACCAGAACAGCCGGAACCCCCCAACATCAATATCACCATCTTATCTAATCTAACAAACACGGGATCTCATGCTAGGAACGGAAAAAGGTAAGCGCAACGAGTTACCCACCCGTAGTTCTTGGGCGCCCAGAGGAACGCTGGCGCCGTGACCGGGGCCGCCGACGCCACCTGTGCCGCGACGAGCAACACCGCCAGCACCGCCCATGCCGCCGCCATCTGCTCGAATCGAACCCGGCTGGTCGGGGGGAGAAAGA
>Ga0182004_10001748_pt1 | contig 16329 bp, 15 predicted proteins | sample Sormic07211540_1_FD_120479 | JGI IMG/M metagenome (GOLD analysis project Ga0182004, IMG submission 120479) | Endophyte microbial communities from Sorghum bicolor roots, Mead, Nebraska, USA - 072115-40_1 MetaG | ecosystem: Host-associated > Plants > Roots > Unclassified | place: USA: Nebraska...
AAAAAAAAAAACAGCTCACAACACTAATATTTCCCGTCGAATAATAAAATTCTAGACTGAACTGGTCGGAGGATGGATCGGAAAGGAACTTACATTCACGCTCGCATTGGTCGCAGTAGATGATGGTCTTGTCCGTGAACCCACCACCACCAGCGGCGGTGGCATCGAAGTCGCTGCCGCCGCACACGCCGCATCTGCACGACGGACAGAACCAGTCGCCCTCCGGAGTGGCCTGCAGCCCAACGCAGGCGTGGTGGAACGCCGACGGGCAGTTGTCGCAGAGGAGCAGATCGCCGCCGTCGTTGCAGATGGAGCACACCGAGTCGCCCTCCGGGTCGCTGCATTTCTCCTTCACCCTCACGTCGCCATTCCGAGCCGCGACGACGGCCACGTCGCGCCTCATGAGCTCCACCAGGCACTGCGACAGCGACCTGCCGTCCTTGAGGAACACACGTGCCCAGGCCTCACGGCGGTCGCTCCCCCGGCGTGCGGTGGCGTGTGCCGCGAACTCTGCCACCGTCAAGGTCTTGTTGCAGCACGTGCATCTGATCCCCTCGCCGGTGATGAAACCGTCCTTGGCCGCCGGCCTGTCCCTCGCCGCCCTGTACGTCACCTTGTCCCTCGGCACCACGATGTCCTTGTCGATGAGCACGGACAGGAGCGTCCGCGAGCGACGCTGGCACGCCGACGCCGTGCTGTTGGTGGGCCGTAGGACTACGCGCGTTTGGTTCTTGGAGGCGGTTGCTTCCTTCCTCCTCCTCTTCTTCCTGGTCAGGGTGGTCGTGGTGATGGATTTCTTGATGAGCTGCGTGCCATCAGCGCCCACCACTTGACAGCACGTCTCCTTCTTCTTGATTTTCTTCATCGTCACGTTCACGGCGTCGCCGTCGCCGATTAGTTTCCTTTTCTTCCTGATCGTCATCACAACCGGCGGCTGGCAATGGATGGTGCCGCCGTCTTCGTCTCCGTCTCCGACCCTGCTGGGGCGCACAGCACGCAGTATGGTGGCAGGAGTCGCATGCACCCGGCGTCTATCAATCTTGCTGCTGCTGCTGCTGCTGTTGGAAGCCGACGAAGCCGAGGCCGAGGCCGTCGTCATCGGCAACGCGGCTTGCCGGCGGCTGGTCTTGAAGGCCTGGCAGGCAGTGTGGAGGGAGATGTAGGAGCGTCCGGTGGGCGCCCTGTAGCGCAGCTCCTCTCTGCCGTTGCTCTTGAGCTTCGTCCAGAACGTCCACCCGGCCGCCAGGAGGTGCCTCTTGGCGCCGTCGCGGAGACGGCCCGCCCTGCGGCCCCTGCTGGCGCCGTCGTTCCTCGCCATGAGCGCGATGTACTCGGCAATGACGGCGTCCTGGTCATCATCTTCCTCTTTTTGCTCCTCCTCCTCCGCCGGCTCAGCAGGCCCATCTTCCTCATCATCGTCTTCCTCGTCCTTGGTTTGTGGCGGGGGAGGCGGAGGCTCGTTATTATTAACAACAGTAATAATCTGATCCTCCTCCTCCTCCTGCTGCTCAAACTCAAACTCAAACTGTGAGGCGGCGGCGCTATCGACGACGAGGTCCGGAAGGGAGCAGTAGGACTTGGCGTCATAGCCTCCTGGCGCCCTGTAGCGGAGCCTCGTCAACATGGCGGCGTTGGGCCTGGACAGGATGGTCCACCCCAGCGCCAGCAGGTGCTTCCTGACCGTCATCCTCAGGGCCTCGTCTCTGCGGCGTAGGCAGGAGGACAGCTCCCTGCGGCCGTGGTCCGTCAGGAGCAGCTGGGCCACCTGCGGCGAGAACTCGGCGTCCAGCGCCGCCGGCTGCCATGGTTTCGAAGGGGCGGCCGCCTTCGTCATGGTGTATTGTATTGTTTATGGTGGTGATCTCTCTCTCTTTTTTTTTTGGGATAGTAAAAAGATCTTGCACAGAACTCGGCGCCCAACAAGAACCACCACCAAACAGGAAATTGAATTGAGAACAGTACTATGCTGCAGGCTCACCTTATATAGAACGAGACGAGACAATGAGTTCGACACGGTTGCGGATGAATCCGTTTTTTCTTTTTAAATTTTCCTGAGCTTATATTATAAATAAATAATTCCTCACAATCCGTTAGCAGCAAGCAAGGAACGCAACTAACTCGTCGTAATTATAATAATTATAATAATAATAGCCGGCCGGCCGGCCGGACGATCGGATTCCGACTCTTTCTGGGCCCCAGAAAGCCCAACAACGGCCCAATCGCTTCAGTCTGCCTTAGCAGGCCCACTCGATCGTCTTGCACGCCAGTACGCCACCATCGCTCCGTCCGCTTTCGATTCGACTTCAACTTGGAAGCAGTCAGCGACCCACCTCGTCGTCGCCGTCGTCGTCGCCGTGCACATAGATGTTCGCCAAACGACTCTTCCACAAGGCACTCGTGCACCATCAGGTCCTTCCCTCCCTGCCTCCCTCGCTCCATTCCATTCCATCTTTCGATTCATCCAACTACCTGCCGCGTCCTTTCTGCTAAAATTACACTGGCAGCAGCTCAGGTTCGCGGAAGCGGAACCGGAATCCGCACGGCGTCGATGATTCTCATGGCTTCACCACACCTTGATGCTTCTGCTTCTGATTCCGTTGCTTTGCTGCTGTTGCTGGATTGCTGCAGGGAGGGGGAGGAGGAGGAGGATCAGCCTCAGCACCGGCATCACCTAGGGATGTCATCCAAATGGACGCGCAGATCTCGACTCACTGCGGGGTGCCCTACACAGCATCACTACTCGCCTTCGATTCCGTCCAGCGCCTCCTCGCTGTCGCAACTCTGTGAGCCCCTTTCCAAACTTCGCCTTCAAATTACAATCAACCCTTTCAACTAAACCACTCGCACACAGTTCATCCCATTGTCAACTTGAGATTTGCTAATTTATGCTCCCCCCTCCGTATCAGTTACTTGCGGTTGCAGTATAACCAAACAAAGAAACTACCTTCCCTTTGCATAAACATGGAAACAGGTTCTTTAGTTTCTCTTGTTGTATATGTCTCAGAGACTTAGCCCTTATTTTAATACATTAACAAAGCTGATGGTAATTGTATGGAGATTTTCATCACTGCTGTGCTTCAATCTACCATACTGTTCATTTTAACCCTGTCTATTGTTATGTAGATTCTGATAGCTTTTCTGCGCTCCAAACTGCAGGGATGGTAGGATAAAAATATTCGGAGGTGATAACATTGAAGGCCTCCTTATATCACCAAAGAGTGTGCCATACAAGTTTTTGCAGGTTCAGCTCTTAACTATTTCTCTTGCTGCTTATTATGTACAACATGCAACACCAAGTCCAAGTTGTTTTTTTCTTTTTTGGTTTCTAACAACTAATGTTTTGCTTCTTTACAGTTTATTACAAACCAGGGGTTTTTGGTTGCAATTTCCAATGAAAATGAAATCCAGGTGAGCCATTGACAGAGCCAAAGTTTTTCTGCATTCAAACTCTTTTTTTCTTCTAATTTGGGGATTCTGGAGCCTGGAGCTCATATGTTAACGTCATCTATGTGGTGCTCATGTGTTGGTTCATACTGCAAGTTTCTTTATTATATGCTCTTTGAAGACAACCTGTGAAAAAAATAAGTGACTTGGTCAACCTAGGAGGAACTACCTAGCCCCTGAAATCTATAAGCATGTTATTTATTAGTGTTAGTGACCATTTTATATATCATGTATATCTGTCTTGTAGGTATGGAATCTTGAGTTCAGGCAACTATTTTATTCGTCCCAGTGGGACATCAACATTACTGCTTTTGCAGTCATAGAGGGGACCTTTATGATGTAAGCTACAGAAAGGACTACTTATTTATTTGAATATCATGCGTACTTAGTTTGGCTTTTGTATTCTAAATTCTTGCTTTGTATTCAGGTACCTTGGAGATGAGAACGGTCTTCTTTCTGTATTGAAATATGATGTAGATGATGGGAAGCTTCAAATAATGCCATACAATGTTCATATCCATTCTTTAATCCGTATTACCTCTACGCCTTTCTTGCCAAATGTTAACTAAAACTAGAATGTTTCTTACAGTTTCTTCTATTGATGCCAAAAACTGGTGGTGTTGCTGCTGGATGAAGTTTAAATGTTGAAGGAAATTCCATTCCTGAGCAAAGATAGTTATAGCCTGTTATCTAAGTTTTCAGCTCAACAGAAATATTTGATGTTAGTTACAACTGCATAAGCAAATTATTTGAGTCAATAGAAATTATAGTGAACTTGAACAGGCCATCAATATTCATAACTTTTGCAATTTTTGTGTAACTTGAGCATGGCCATCAATATTTATAGCCTACTGTAACTTTATGCTATTTATTCATCTACTTGGACTAGAATCATGCTTACTGTTTACACATTGAGGTTCAAAGTTAATATCTTAGCATTCAGCTCTCTCTCTCTCTCTCTCCACAGAAAGAGCTGGTGTTTCGTTACAGGATTCTCAACCTATTGTTGGAATATTGATTCAGCCTGACACTTTTGGGACAAGGTAAGGTCTATGTAACTTATAGAACTTTGGTCGATTTTCATTAGTTATTATTGGGATCTTTAGCAACAGATCTGTCGATAGGTGATAGTATCGAATATTAGGATGGTCAGACTTCGCAAATCAAAATAGATATATGGAAATTATGGTACTATCCTCAGTTCATCACTTTGTTTTCTTATACGTTAAAGCAATTAAGGGATCCATAACATGTCCTAGAATACTGTAAATAAGGTTTTTATGCAAGAAAGTTTGAAAGAAGAATGATGGCTTTGTTTTCACCTGTTATTCTCATTTCGAAGAAATTTATTTTGTGAACGGAAAAGGTCTACTTCACCCCCCAACTATAAGGGGTGGACTACTTAACCCCCTCAACTTTGAAACGGGATATTTTACCCCCTAAACTTTCCAAAACCGTTCAAATAACCCCTTTAGGCGGTTTTTGACTGTGGTTTGCTACAGTAACCATGGTTTTGCTATAGTGACAACGGTTGTCTTTTCTTTTTTATTTATTTCAGCCGAATCTTTAAAAATCATAGTAAATCATCGAAAAATCATAAAATAAAAAAATTCAATTTTGTTGGACTCCACATGAGTAGATGTACACAGTGAATATATAATATGACATACTTCAGTACAAAGTTTTTGCTGTAGATTTTACAGAAAATAATAGATCAAAATCGCCGTATTATTTTCTGTAAAATCTACAACATACTTTGTACTAAAGTATGTCATATTATATATTCATTGTGTAGATCTACTCATGTGGAGTCCAAAATAATTATTTTTTTTATTTTATGATCTTTCTATGATTTACTATGATTTTTTTAAAGATTTAGCTGAAATAAATAAAAAAGAAAAAGAAAAACCGCTGTCACTGTAGCAAAACTATGGTTACTGTAGTAAACCACCGCCGAAAGCCGCCTGAGGGGGTTATTTAAACGGTTTTGGAAAGTTCAAGGGGGTAAAATATCCGGTTTCAAAGTTGAGGGGGTTAAGTAGTCCACTCCCCATAGCTGAGGGGGTGAAGTAGACTTTTTTCCTTTTGTGAACCTGGAGCACTGAAGAATAATAGCCTTTATGCAGGTTGCTAATTGCATATGAGAGAGGGTTGTTGGTTCTTTGGGATGTATCTGAGGACCGTGCAGTTTCTGTTAGAGGCTACGGGGATTTACACATGAAGGGTCAAATCAATGGTGCTCAGAGGGATGCTGGTGAAGATCAACTAGATACTACTATTGATGACAGTGAAGAAGAAAGAGAAATTTGCTCTCTTTGTTGGGCATCGAGAGAGGGCTCAACTGTTGCTGTGGGCTATATAACAGGGGACATACTTCTATGGGATATGACTACAAGATCGTCCAGACAAGGCAAGCAAAGTGACGTTTCATCTAATGTTGTTAAGCTACAGCTGGCCTCAGGGAGTCGTAGGCTTCCTGTTATTGTCTTGCATTGGTCTGCTGGGTCAGCAATACATTCTACAAAAGGAGGGCAACTTTTTGTATATGGCGGTGATGATATGGGATCTGAAGAAGTTCTCACGGTTTGCCTATTTTTTTCTTTCTCATTGTTTGATTTCCTTTTATTTTGCATGCCATCTTAGAGGCATTGCTGTGCACAATTGATGCCTTCTTAGGTTAACATTGTACTTTTTTGCTGCTTTACAAATTTGGTAAAGTGAATTCCTAGCTCAGTGAATTCAAATCATAATCACCTGGCTGTGAGACATGTTTAGTGTAGAGACACAATATTAGCTTGCATGGCAACATAGTCAACATGGGTTCGCAAGAAACATGATCAACCATGAGAGTTTCCTGCAATTATAAAGAACTGTTTCCCAGGCAGAACCCATTTTGTAGATCTAAATAATTCTGAAGATATATATTTTTTGGTTCAGGTCTCAGTAGCCAAATAATAATGTATACATACCTATCAGAATCACTTAGATGAACATGGAAGAACATAATCTTTTTAATTGTTTCCCAAAATCTTGTACTGCAGAAAACTTGCCTCCATCAGTGAAAATTGCTCATTCTCTTGCAGGTTCTTAGCCTGGAATCGACTGCTGGATTAGAATCAGTGAGATGCATGTCACGAACAGACCTCAGGCTTGATGGATCCTTTGCTGATATGATTCTTATTCCTGATACTGGGGTTCCTGATAAAAGCAGAACTTCTGCACTTTTCATTTTGACAAATCCTGGACAGCTGAATTTTTATGATGGTGGTTCTCTATTTTCTATGCAAAATTCAAAAGAGGGAAACCCTCTACCTGAAGCACAGAAATTTCCAGTTGCTATTCCTACCATTGATCCCAACATAACGGTCACTAGTCTTTGTTCACTAACCGAAAGTGAATTTCCAAATATTTCACTGAAGGTGCATTCTGCTTAAATTTGGATATTATACTCTTATTATCTAGACATCATCATTACTTATGCAAGACAATTTCGCTGTGGAATTTCTGTAGAAATTTTGTGCTAGGAAAAATGCTGGGTGTTTCATACCAGCGAATATGAAATGGCCTTTGACTGGTGGAGTTCCAAGTGAGATGTCGCTGAACGAAGATCATGCTGTTGAAAGAATATACATTGCAGGCTACCAAGATGGTTCTGTGAGAATATGGGATGCAACATTTCCTGTTTTAATGCCAATGTTTGTCTTGGATGGAAAGGTCAGTCTCATTTATATTTATGTTATTACTTGCATTATCCCTCATTGGCTTACAACTAACAGATTAACCCCAATAAAGTTGTAACTATTCTACAGGTTGCTGATGTTAATCTGGATGGAGCAAATGCTTCTGTATCATCTCTAGCTTTTTGTTCACTAAACATGACTTTGGCTGTTGGGACAACATGTGGTCTGGTTAGATCTTGTCAAATGTGTGGGCTGGTCGAGAGGTTGGTAACTGGTATCATTTTTAATAACTCTTTTTTATACCATTCTTTATAGGTGCGCATCTATAAACTTCGAGAGCACACTGGGGGTTCAAGCTTTCACTTTGTGAGTGGATCTAAGCAAGAAGGTAAATATTTCAGTATGGGACCCTGATGACATATATGCATAAAGTTTTGTCTACTGATTTAACCTATTTAACACCCCTCTCTTTTTTTGAATGGCATACATGTTTTCTGTGTGAAAGTGTTGCTGCCGTCCTTGTAAAGACAGTGTTACACCAATTTTACTTCCTTTCACCATCGCATACAAGATGCCTGTCATGTCTGGTAGTCTAACAAGCAGCAAAAAATTGTAGGAAGTTCTGTAGTAAGCCTGTAGCTGTAGGGAAACTCATGCTAGGCCTAAAAGTTCTCTCTCTGAATAAGCTTCATTATATTTTCAATAATAACAGACACTCTTTTTGTTTTTTTACAGTTCATGTTGTTCAACATGGGAAGGGATTTCATTGTTATGTTGCCTTTTTGTCATCAAATTCCTCAGTGCGATCTCTATTATTTACGGCTTCAGGAGAGCTCCTTGCCGCAGGCTATCAGAACGGTCAGGTACATTCTTCCTATTTTTGTAATATAAATCATGTCCTTATTCCTTAAGATTTCTGAGATTGCACTATTCGCTTGAAACTTATAGTAATCAACTGTTATTAATTAATCCTTATGTTCTGGTCTGTCTTCTTAAAGGTGGCAATGCTTGATCCAAGTCAGCTATCAATTCTATTCACTGTAGATGGTGCATCAGGAACAAATTCTCCTGTTGTTTCCTTGGGCATTTACAGTGTTGCGGCATCTGCTGCAAAAGCAGACCAGTCAAAGAAAGAGGGTCCTCAAAATGCAAAGTTACCCAGAGATGTTCTTCTTTCCTTGACAAAGGATGCTCGTGTTACTGTACTTGACTGCACAACAGGTGTGATGATAAATTCACATATCATACATCAGAAGCAATCATCAGCTATTTCCATGTATGTCATAGGCAAGTGATTACTATCATTGCATTAAGGAGGCACTTACCTTTTTTTCTCCTTCAGATCGATACCTAACTTTGCAAGCTTTTGCATCTAGATGCAGCTTCAGATGAGAAACAAACCCAATTATCAGAGGACAAAATTCCAAGTCAAGATCAGGCAGGAAAAGAGGGCAACAGAATAGAAACACAAGGAGTTGAAAAGCACCTGAAAAATGCTTCCCAGCTTTCACACAATGGTGGTTCAGATTCACTTGTGGTGTGCTGTGAGGATGTTTTGTTTTTGTTATCCCTGGCATCATTGATTCAGGTGTGTACTTGGCTTTTATTCTTGAATATGCAGGAGAGCTGCTTGCCATCACATTAAGAAGAAGAAACCCAGAAATACAACTCACCCAAAACACCTCTCACACAAATCAAATATAGGTACTGCTTTATGGAGCTTCCATACTTCCACATCTTACTGGTGATGTTCCTTTCCTCATCAGGGAAGCAGCAAGCATCTACAGAAGACGAAACTTACAAAACCTTGTTGCTGGTCAGCAGTTTTCAAGAATATGGATGGCAAAATTTGTGGGTTAATATTAGCTTATCAGACTGGCATTATAGAAGTGAGGTAGTTACAACTTTGCGATGTCTTTTCCTTGTTATACAAGATAATATGGTTCATCAATGCAGATTTTACATGTGGACTTCAGGTTTATATATTAGAAAAGGTGTCCTGTGTTTACATTTGAACATATGCTTCAAGCCTTCAACATAGGGAAAAAATGTCTTACTGCAAGTTTTTTGCTTCACTGCTTGAACCAATAAAGATAAAAGCTGTCAACACTCAACAGTGTCATCATCTATATTTGGTGCTCAGTTCTCTTCTATCATCTGGTTCATATCTATCTCACCATGTAGAATCCCATGCGAGTATTTTTTGATATAGATGAGAAAAGATGATATTAGATTTCAAACCCTTGCAGTTTTCTTGGATTTAAAAATGACATATTTTTTTTAAGAACTTTGCATCTGTTTTACTTACTGGCATATCTACCATCCGTACAAGGGATCGGTGAAGTTTGCTCAGACCATTGACAAGTTTACTTATCATGGGCAGGTCTGTGCCAGATCTGGCTATTGTTGCTGAGAGCTCCTTGATGTCATTATTGAGATGGAGTTACAAGACAGGCATGGATAAATCAGCGAGCTCCTCAAATGGACAAATAACTTTGGTAATTTTATTCCACTTGCCCCTTTAATCTACTTCCTGAGGGTTTGGTTGGTGGGTTTCAGATTGGTGTAGTGAACTTTAGTGCCTAGTATGTGTAGTAACTTTGGTTTATATTCTCCAGTCCATTGTTGTTGCCACGCCCATATCGACCTTATTTTACCCAAACAGAGTATGGATTTTGGTACCTAAAATGGGTGTCACGTTTTGTTTGTGGTGAGCATACTCGAAGGTGGGTTCACCAATAAAATATGCAACTTATCTGTTTATTCCTTTCTAAAAAGGAAACTAGGGTGTGCCTGTACCATTTGGATTTCGTATGTATTCAGAATTTAAAGAAAAAAATCTCATTTCCCTGACATATATTCTCACCAGGTAAATGGATCTGAATTTGCAATTATCTCTCTTATGGCCTCAGAGAATGACTTCAGGTACTTAACTTTTTTGGCATTGTTGTACTGAATGCTGTTGAGAGCAATAGATCTGACTGCTGATCCTGTGGTAATAGGATTCCAGAATCTCTGCCATGCCTTCATGACAAAGTACTTGCAGCTGCTGCTGAAGCAGCTATTAGTTTCTCAACTGATCAGAGAAGAAAGCAGGTATCCATTCATGTCTTCCTGGACATTGAGCAGAAGCTCGTGTACATTTTGGCTTCACAAGAAACTTCATGGTGCAGAATCCTGCAGCAGGGATTATTGGTGGCTTCATTAAAGGAATGAAAGGCAAGGCTGAAGAAAATGCAAAAATGAGAGAAAGTTTGACTATGGAAACTCCAAGCCAACAGTTGGAGTCAATTTTCTTGAAAGAACCATTTGCTGAACTTTCAATACCCGATCTTGATGATCCGATAGAAGAATTGTCAATCGGTTCTCTTTCTCCTTCCTTGTGCATCTTAAAGCAAGCATTTATCTTAAGTGCTCCCTTCCCTCTTGACTTGGGAGTATTGAATGCAGATGACATCGAGATTGACGATGAAGTACCCATAGCCCCGGCACCAGCAGCATCCTCTACATCCCAATGGAATAAGAGAACAGCAGGTTGGAGACAATACTAGTACACCTTCTGTTTGAATTGCTGAGGGCTACATTATTTGTTTAAACTCTGCATGTTTGTGTTGGCAGTAGAGGAGGAGAGAGCGAAGCTGTTTGAAGGGTCAAGCAATGTTGATAAACCGAGAATGAGAACTCCACAGGAAATTCTAACCAAATATAAGTTTGGTGGGGTAAGTCATGGACATTGCAATTGGTCATGGTTTTTGCTATGTATGGGAACTAAATGTAGGTCCATTGCAGGACGCAGCAGCAGCTGCTGCTCATGCGAAAGATAAGCTGATGCAGAGGCAGGAGAAACTGGAGGTGAAATAGTTGCTTTCAGACTACAGCTGATATCGTTGGTCTTCTTCGCAAGCCCATACTCGGAGCAATATCAAAGATGTAATTCTGTTTGTTTGTTTGTTTTTTTTACCAGAGAATAAGCCAACAAACCGCCGAGCTTCAGCATGGAGCGGAAAACTTTGCTTCCCTGGCACAGGAGCTTGCGAAAACAATGGAGAACAAGAAGTGGTGGAAGCTATAATCTGGTTCTGTACGTATGTTGTTGGACACTCATACCCATTGCATGCCATCCGTCGGGGGCTGTGTACAGTAGTATGACTTGCAAGTGCAGTTTGCAGAGGTTTCCTCCTCTGTTACGAATCGGGTAGCTAGTTTAGCTTAGGAACGTTGTGATGTTTTGTGTACCGTGTCACACACCAGCATTATTACCATGTATGTAATAATCCTTTTGTGTCCGTATTAAGCGTGCGTCCCGTATCCACTTGGTCATTCTTTTTGGTTTTTGGTGATGTATATCTATATCTATACCTTAATAATAAAGGCAAAATTTCAGCCTCTTTTTTAGTCTGGATAATTTTTGGTCTGGATTGGATATTTTTTGGTCTGTTCTTTCAAATTATATTCAAAAAATATATCTATTATTTATTTCTTTTGAGACAAATATATCTATTCAAAATTTCTGGCGTTTTTTTTTTTTCGTTCAGCCTATTCGTCATGGCCCAACAGTCGGCCCACTCATTCGTGCCCGCTGGCCTTACTACCTTAGCCCAAGTTGAGTCGCTGTTGTCCGAAAAAATTACGATAGAATTTTTGTCCACTATCTGTGCCGCCGCTCGCTCGTCTTCCAGCGTGCTGCCGCATCGGCAAGCTCGCTCATCTCCCCACGCCGCTGCTTCTTTGTTCCAGCGCCCAGCATCGCCGCTGTGGCTTCGCCGACGCTTCATCGAATAGCGAAAAGGAATTGGAACCCAAGGCTACGAAGACACCAGTTCGGATCGTGGAAAAAACGAAAATGAATCGAGGAAAGGAAAAATCGGTATCCAATTCTAATGGAACAAAGACACCAGCTTAGATCTAGGAAAAAAAATCCATAGTAAGTTGGACATGAACTCCATGTTGAACACATAGTTCTTCAATTTTTTCAATTTATAAAAGGTTCCATTGGGATACGACATACAGAGCCCTTATTCTAGAGCACTAAAAATTTTGGTGGTTGAAACGGAAGGGCGATGATGGCGATGGAGCTGCACGAGGCGTCCCACCGCGATGGGCGTGATTCACATGGGAGGCGTCCCCACACCTCGTCCAGGTAACGAGGTGAAGATCGTAGGTACCAATCCGCTGCACACATTAGCATCCTAGTTACGATGACAACAGGGTAGCCACACAAGGCGTCCCTACATGACGAGGACGAATCGCACTAGAGGCACCTGCAGTCCTTATCTAGGTCGCGGAGGGACAATCCTAGGTACCACCACCACCAATCTGTTGCACCTCATCGTTTTTCAAGTCTGACTATGTTTTATTTTGGATCTGATAGTGTTTTGGTTTGGATTAGAGTGTTGGTGTTTTGGAGGCATCGGAAATGGTTTCCACTTGCAATTTCCTATAAGATACTTAATTTTTGGATCTATTTTGGTAGCCCAAGGACATTTCCTGATGTCAGATGTTAGAGATGCGTCAAGATGAAGAATCTGTGGAGTTAGCAGACCATGATCACAAGCAGAACAAAGATAGTGAACACGGCAATGATCCTCTGAACGCTAAGTTAAAGTTAGCGAGTGATATATAGAATGGCCCTCCACCAGGGCTAAGAGATCATCTAGGGGAACCAAAGGGTTTTGGGTGTTCATTCTTTGAGGTTCTTATCTTTTAGGTTCTCTCTTTCAATTTTCAAATTGTTTCATAGCTACAAATAGTGTGCTTTGACTATCACGCGTTGCTACAGAGATGTCATATTACATAGCTTAAGTGCTGAATAATTGCTGAATTGCAAGTATTCCACATTTGGTAACTGCATCGTTGCTGGATTCATCATCCATGGGACAATATTTGCAGGTGGTTTGGACTGCAAACATCTAGCCAGGATAACTCAGGTCACCCATAAGTGTCTGCTCTGTCCGTTAAATAGAACCAACCATGTTAGGTACTGCAATTGTGTGGAGTAGTGTCTAATGACAAATGGTGCTGTCATAGTAGACTGTTTTTTTTAAAAAAATATAGTAGAGATTTATGTCTAGCCAGTACCAACTTCCTTGGATTTAAAATGTTTGGTTATTGTCTAAGTATTATTAGGCTTTTGAATGATACTTGTTTCATAATAATCATACGTCTAGGCATATCAAACTTATTGTTCTATCCTTACTAATTATCTTTTATTTTGCAAAATTGTAGCTTAATGAATATGTCTCTAAAAGAGTTCCTGAAATCTTGTTGGGTGATCCTAGAAGATCTCGACAGAAAATTACAAATTTAGTGGGGAACTAAGCCTGCACGACCTTTCCTTCAAAGGCCATTTTATCTAGACTAGGGATAGAACCACACAGTTTTATCAAAATATACTGCAGTGTTTAATTGGTACTCTGAAGTTTGTTGCTAGCTTAAGTTTATGATTTATATTTGCTTGCACTGACAGTTCACAGAACAGGGACATATTTTGAACAATTTCATATTGCATATCTCAAATCTTGCAACAAAAGCCAAGTTGAGCCAGTGGCAAATGGGACCAATGCATACAAAGATGAGAAAACTGCTGTAGCAACTAGTGTTAAATATCTTTAGACGCATGCATGGAGTATTAAATATAGATGAAAATAAAAACTAATTGCACTGTTTGGTCGAAATTGACGAGACGAATCTTTTGAGCCTAGTTAGTCCGTGATTGGATAATTTTTATCAAATACAAACGAAAGTGCTACAGTGTCGATTTTACAAAATTTTTGAAACTAAACAAGGCCTAAAGAAGAAAAATAAGAAAGAATTGCCAGTGAACTGCAACAGTACGATACGTATATTGTTCGTGTGGCCTGCAAGCACGCAGTGGCAGTTGCCAGAATGCCAGTTGAGTGACCTGGGCCGATGGATCGGAATCGGATCAGCCACACATTTCCAAGCCGAAGGGAGGAGAGCAGAGAGCGCCAACCAACCAGGCTCGTTCTTCTTCTTCTTCTTCTTCTTCAACGGTAGAGGCAGAGGCAGAGGAGCGGCGGCTGGACCTGGAGAGCCGCCATGGCACGCCTGCTCCTCTCCCTCTCCGTCCCAGTCTCCGCTAGCATTGTGCTGCCGTCGTCGTCGAGTACTAGTACTAGTACCGCACGGGCACGGCGCCGAGGGAGAGGCCGCGTGGCTGTGCCCGCCACCTCCACCGCCACCGCCACCCAAGGACAAGAAGCACCGGCGTTTGACCCCGCGGCGGCGCCACCGTTCGGGCTGGCCGACATCCGCGCCGCCATCCCCAAGCACTGCTGGGTGAAGGACCCCTGGCGCTCCATGGGCTACGTCCTGCGCGACGTCGTCCTGGTGCTGGGGCTCGCCGCCGCCGCCGCGCGCCTCGACAGCTGGCTCGTGTGGCCGCTCTACTGGGCGGCGCAGGGCACCATGTTCTGGGCGCTCTTCGTGCTGGGACACGACTGTGGGCACGGCAGCTTCTCCAACAACTCCAACCTCAACAGTGTGGTCGGCCACATCCTGCACTCCTCCATCCTGGTGCCATACCACGGCTGGTAGTGTGCATTCATTCATTCATTCATTCATTCTACTACTGTAGTGATTCGATTCCATTCTGATGCTGCAAGTTTGATGAGAATGCAACTGCAGGCGGATTAGCCACAGGACACACCACCAGAACCACGGCCACGTCGACAAGGACGAGTCATGGCATCCCGTACGCCTCCTCCTGCAATGCATTGCATGTTTGCATAGTACTTACTGAGTAATAATCTACTAGGATGATGATGATGATGATGATGATGATGATGTCCTCCTTCCTATCTACTATCAGCTCCCCGAGCGGCTTTACAAGAGCCTGGACAGCGTCGTCCTGATGCTGCGCTTCAGGCTTCCCTTCCCCATGCTCGCCTACCCATTCTACCTGGCCAACAGGAGCCCCGGCAAGTCAGGCTCCCACTTCCACCCGGCCAGCGACCTCTTCCAGCCCAGCGAGAGCAACGACGTGCTCACCTCCACGGCGTGCTGGCTCGCCATGGCTGCCCTCCTAGCTGCGCTCACCTTCCTCATGGGCCCTCTGCAGATGCTCAAGCTCTACTTCGTACCCTATTGGGGTTTTGTCATGTGGCTCGACTTTGTTACCTACCTGCACCATCACGGCCACAATGACAAGCTTCCATGGTACCGAGGAAAGGTAACTCTCTCTCTCTCTCTCTCTCTCTTTTCCCCCTAATATATTTTCAGGGTACTGTACAGCTACTTTACACCAGCAGTAAAACTGCTGAATTAGAATTACTGACTAGTCCAACTAGCATAAAGGCCCTGTCACAAATTCAGAGCAACTTGAAGATACAATCACCCACTGTGATTCACAGCTGCTGCTTTCAGTTAATTAATTGTGCTATGCTAATGATCTAGGAATGGACCTATCTTCGGGGTGGCCTGACGACGCTCGACCGGGACTACGGATGGATCAACAACATCCACCATGACATTGGGACTCATGTCATCCACCATCTCTTCCCGCAGATCCCACATTACCATCTCATAGAGGCAGTAAGTAAACAGCATCCATCCATGTCTCGGGCAGATTTTATGCCATTGCATACGTATATCAGTCACTGAATGATGATGGCTGTGCTGTGCATGCAGACAGAGGCAGCCAAGCCGGTGCTGGGAAAGTACTACAGAGAGCCGCAAAAGTCTGGTCCTCTCCCCTTTCATCTACTTGGTGATCTGGTTCGGAGTTTGAGACGTGACCACTATGTCAGCGACACAGGGGATGTGGTCTACTACCAAACTGACCCAAAACTCCATTAGCTGCTCCATTCAACCGAGGGAGGCTGGGAGTTATGCGAATCGCAAGGATCAGAGGCTGCTAGAGACATCAATGAGGCAACACACTGCATTTAATATAATAAGAATAAGTCAACTCATTCTTTGGGCAAAACAAAGCTACAATACAATTTCCAAGCAGGGAAGAGCAATGCCAGTTCCCTCTAAAAAGTAGACAAACTATGATGCACCATTGCTTTACTATCTGATAGATCTCAGGGCTCGTTAGAAGATTGGCACATACTTAGGGTCTGTTCGTTTGAGGTAGTTTGACACCAGGAATTGTTCCGGTTAATGAAAGCTTATGTAAATTTGAGTAACGATTTCATCCGGATTTTTTCCTGGCGACCATTCCGGAGGAAGCGAACGGGCC
>Ga0182004_10001749_pt1 | contig 16322 bp, 11 predicted proteins | sample Sormic07211540_1_FD_120479 | JGI IMG/M metagenome (GOLD analysis project Ga0182004, IMG submission 120479) | Endophyte microbial communities from Sorghum bicolor roots, Mead, Nebraska, USA - 072115-40_1 MetaG | ecosystem: Host-associated > Plants > Roots > Unclassified | place: USA: Nebraska...
AAGAGTGGGGGTGGCTGGGCTGTGTCCAAACATAAAGATGTTTGTTGTGTCTGACCAGAAGTAAGCAGCAGCTATTATCATCGACTCGTTCTTTTGCATATAGGCAATGGATAGCCTAATGCATTGGTCTAGTTTTCGTTCTGCCCAGTACACTTCCATCGACCCGATGACCCTCAGGTACCAGTATTTCCACCCCTTGGTGGTTTTCGGCCAAGATCAAAAGGTGTATTTCCATAGATCTAGAGAGAAGTTTTGGGCCCTGAAGGGAATTCTATTGGTTTCTTCGTTGATCAAATCAGTTGGATCTGGATCACCCATCGGACCTAGACATTGGGTGTGTGGTTGATCAGTTGGGATGACTAACTTATTCCTTAGCTCCTAAGTTTGGAAGATCAAAAAGGCAAAATAAAAGAAAAACAAAATCACCAACTGTATGAACTCGCAAGGGCGAAAGGAATTGCAGTAAAAGAAGACGAGGGTGAAACAAACCGCAGGGACGTCGAAGTTGATCGCCATTGCCTTGAGCGAGATGGAGACGCATACTGGAAACTTGAGGCTGCTTCCAGGGAAAGCTCTTGCTGGTGGGAGTCGCACGGTTGCTCGTCAAGATCACCGCCGGAGAGAGGGAGTGTGAAGATTGGAATCTAGAGGTAGAAGACAGGCATCTGCGGGAAATGTATTTATAGTCCGAATGGAGTAGGGGCATTCTGGACTTATCTCTTTGCCGCGCGCGTGTAGGTTGAGGTTGTTCAGATAGATATGGTAACTGTTTGCACGACAATCAAGGGATTGTGTAGGTGATTTGATGGCAATCAATCATGACTCGGAGGAAATCTTGGTGTACAGGATATTTTAATTCCAAGATCGGCAGTGTGATACAGTGTTAGGTTCATGTCGATGGACTGTTGCCCATGTATCTTAACCATAATCAGAACAGGGGTGGTTGAAGGTTGTGCAATATTTACTGAGGTGCGTGAATCCGGGCTGGATTTAATCAGATTCAGCAACAGATTTTGTCATGAACTAGATTATTAAGGTGAAGGCAATCATTATCTGGAATAAATTTCAGAGCATTAATGATTTTATACTCCAAAATTGGGGGGCATGTGTTGACACCATTTTTGGCACATTTCAAAATAATCAGAGTGGACTAATCGGCAAAAGGAAAGTTACTGACAGAAAGGTGCCGATGAGCCGATGAGAATTGGTGGTGACCGATGGAAAGGTTGTCATTGGACTTAGATTCAGAAGCCATGTTAACAAGATCGGAGATGCTATTGCCGATGTCGATTTGAAGACTATTGCCGATGAAGCTTGTGATGGTGCATTGCTGATGTTGATGAAGGAAGATTTGAAGACTACTGCCAATGAAGCTTATGATGACAGAAAGAATGCTGATAGAGCAGAAGCCGATGAAGATTTCATCGTGATTGAAGCAGAACGAAAGTAGATAGGTGTTGTTTTCCTTTTCTGTATTTCTTAGAATATGACCCCATGTAAGAGTCACATTTTTCTTTGGATACGGACTTGGTGTTCTAGTCGTGTTTGGTTATGTTTCTTCAGATTAGGGTATAAATATGGACCGAGGGACAATGTAAAAAAATAATAATCAATCAATATCAATCTAATTTTACTCCTATTTTGCATGTACTTAACTTTTCGATGACTTCGTCAATTCGCATATTTTCTTTTACGAGTTCTCATTGATTCGGCGAGCTTCATCATTTCAGTGCGACCTTCGACGATCCTTGAGTTCCATGTGAGTACCTGTTGGCCGTGGCTTCTGGGTGTATCGCTTTTGTCAAAACCAAAGTGCTCGAGTTATCATCCTTGTCAATTAATAGGTCAAAATGACTGACACATCTTGGATATCGAATCGGGTATTAGCCCTTTGTGTTTGCAGATATTTTGCATCAACAACAAGTTTCATAATCTTCAGACTTCGTTTGTATTTTATAAAATTAAAAAGCAATTCGTCGGTAAGTTTGTGGTCCTGTTTCATGCCCATGATGTATAAATTTTTAGGGGTGTTCGTAGATATGGCCTCAAACTACACTAAGTAACACAAATATCATTTTTTCTATTTGTTAAATTTTATGATTCGAGGCACGTGCAGTTCTAACTTCTATTTTCTGCAAAATGCAATTAAATGAAATAAATTAAAGAAACATAGCAAAAAGCTTGAGAAACATGCCAAATCTGATCATGCACTCTAAAATACTATATAAGGACAGCAAAAAAAGTTTGGAAGCAAAAAACCTTTAGAAAGTTTATCGAGTGTCTATTTTTAACACTCAGCAAAGCCTTTCTTTACCAAGTGTCAAGGTAGTAACACTTGGCAAAGACTAATGGCAGGTGACAGGTCCAACTGTCACCACCTCATTGCTAAGTGCTAGGCTTTGCTGAGCGTCAGGCAAAAAGATTGAGAAACATGCCAAATTTAAATATGCACTCTAAAATACTGTGTAATGACAACTGAAAAAGTTTGGTGGCAAAAACAAACTTTAGAAAGTTTTGCCGAGTGCGCAATTTTGGCACTCGGCAAAGCCTTCCTTTGCTAAGTGTCAAGGCAGTGACACTCGGTAAAGACTAGCGATAGGTGAGGGGTCCAATTGTCGTCACCTCTTTGTCGAGCACCAAGCACTCAGTAAAGAGGTACTTTATCAAGTGCAGCTCTTTACCGAGCGTCAGACACTCAGCAAAAAGTGGCTTTGCCGAGTGCCCTCTTTGCCAAGTGCCAGGCACTCGGCAAAGAGTCCCTTTGCTAAGAGTTTTTTGCCAAGAGCGGCACTCGACAAAGAGGCCCTTTGTCGAGTGCCCGATATTTGGTGCTCGGCAAAGGCTCTAGCACTTGGCAAAGCCTTGCTCTCCCATAATGGAGATCTCATCTGGCAAGCAGCTACAAATCTCATCCTACCTGACTTTGATTGGTATGAATTTTGATATGCAATTTAATTTAGTGATGTGGTTGATGTAGTGGTTGTAGTGGAGCTAAAATGTTTTTCTGCAATTTTTTACATAGATGGTTAGACGTTAGGTGCATGGTGTGCTCTTTATGCCTGAGTATATTTTTGGTGTCAAGAATTTTATAAACTTCATCAGAGAGAGGTTTACTATGACTGAATAAATTTTTTGCCCATGTGGTTGGTGTATGAACCATGAATCTCTACACCAAAATGACGTGGAGTCACCTACTGCTCAATGACATGTCCATCACATATACAAGGTGGACAAACCATGAAGAGGCTAGTGATGTTTATGTTTTGGAGGAACTAGTACATTAGGATGGAAATGTTAATTCTTTGGTATCTAAGGAAACTAATGAAGGTGGACTTGAAGGGATGTTAGGGACTTGGTGAGCTCTAAACAATATGTAAATGATGTTGGACATGAAGATGGAAACTCATCGAATGATGTTGCATCACATTTCAAACATTTGATTGAAGATGCTAAATGTGAGCTATATCTTGGTGGCACCAATTTTTCAAGGTTCACATTTGTAATCAAGATGCTCCATGTGAAGTCATACTATAGGATCACTAACTCAAAATTTTCTCCAATTTTGAAGATCTTATCTTCAGCTTTCCTATAGTTCAATACTCTTCCAAAATCATATGAAGAACCAAAGAAAATGCTCCGTGAATTAGGATTTGGTTATTTATCAATTCATCTGTGCCCCAATAATCTGTGCCCCAATAATTATGTGCTATTTAGACAGCCATATGCAGCATTGGGTAAATATTCAGTTTGTGATGCATCAAGGTGGTAAGATCCTAAGAGGAAGAAGGTTGTTGCAAAAGTATTGCGACATTTTCAGTTGATTCCTAGGCTACAAAGGTTGTTTGTTTCTAAGAAAACATCTGAGGAAGTATAGTGGCATAAGTTGAAGACAAAATGCAATGAGAAGAAATGACCCATCCTGTAGATGGAAAGACATAAGAATATTTTGACATGTGTTGGCCTGATTTTGCTGAAGATGCACAGAACCTAAGATTTGGACTTGCCACAAATGGTTTCAATCCTTTTAGCAACATGAGTTAATCTTATAGCATGTGGCCTATTTTTTGATTCCATCTAGATGGTTTCAATCCTCTTAGCAATCTTCTTCTTAGCTTGCTTAAGTTGTGCTCAACATCATACTACTATAGCTACAGGTTCTTCAACAGCTGTTCATTTGCATCTCCTTCGCCTTCATCTTATTTAGGCATCCACATAAGAACGGTCTTTGAATTCTTTTTTAGGTAGGCATCCATCTCCTTCCTAACTAATTCTAGAGCAAGAGGACAATTCACTACGTCTACATACCCACCCAGCAAGGTGCTACTTGAATTATTCCACAAGGGGACTACGTTCTTGCAAAATTTGCACCGCACAAAGTTCTTTTTCAAAGTTTCTGGCCACCACCCATACTATCATTCTAGGTCTTGTGATTTTGCCTTCCTCTTAATGTTAACAGCTTAGGCAACTAGATCTAGAGGTAAGTTTGCTATAGCCCTCTTAATTGGAGATGAAATATCTAGAGTACCTAAGGAAGTTGTGGCAGCAGGATCGAACCCAATTGATGAATGTGGACCACCTCCTTCAATGTTAGGCGCAGGCATGTACACTTACACGTTTGCACATTGTCAGTCCACATTTGCACTTCCAGAGAATAGCAAAGGGACAACGCAGCAAGCAGGCAACCTAGCATAGAGGCTATAGACTGAGGGATCGAGGAGGAGGGAAGAAGATGGAGAAGGAAAAGGCACATATCGTCATTAGAGGAGCTCATCACAAAGATCGATAGCCACTTGTATTGTAGAGGGCGCCAACGGCTAGACATGTCACTAGAGAGGAGGATGACAAGTGGGGGACAGGGAATAGCATGCGAGAGGGAGGAATCACGTGTGGGAAGAGTGGAGTGGTGCATGGGAGAAATTGCGGCCATCCTTGTGTGCCTCCCGTGTTGTGCATTTTTAGGTGCTCTGGTTCTCCTATGCTAACCCTAACAGGCCAAATAGCAAGCCCAAAAGTCCACATGTAGGTTCGGTTAAACTAGCCCAAAAATAGAGCAATGAATCTGGTCATCCCTATCCTAGTCCGATGACTAATCGGACGACTAGCTTTTTGATGGAACTAATCGCCTCGGTACCCCAAGTCGGTCACCAGGGACCAATTAGGACGATTAGTCGTGATTAATCAAACAACTTGTAAACTATGGATGCATGTATCAACCGCTTTTTGTTCTAAGACTCCTTGTCAAACACTTGAAAAATATTTTTTAAGATATATCTCATTAAATGTTCTTGCGAGACGATCACCTTGCAACATCTCTAGCATATATAATGCAATCCATTCTTCAATTTGAAGAAACCGGCTAGGCATGTTTTCTTGGATTAGCCCCTTCGAAATTGTGTTTTCTTCATGAAACTCCGAACTAGATAATTCATATATGTTTTTTTGTTTGTCTTGATGAGAGGAAAACAATTTTGGAGTCCATTATGCATTCTGACAAAGTGCCAAAACCGGCTTAGCCAGTTTGGGAAACCAGCTAAGCATGTTTTTGATGGAAATTTTTGGTTCAGCTTCGCTTGACACTTTTGGTGTCAACACCATGTCATCCATCTTTAGCATATTTTCTCATTTTTTCTGATTTACTGTCTTATCTTATATAATTAAAACCACTGGACACGGACCAGTCTTTGGAGATCAAGTAAAGTACTTGTATTAATAAGACATTTATAAAGAGTGATGGGGTTCCATTCCTATAGTTAGCACCAGCTAACAACAATTTGCTACAAAGCACCACACCAGTTTATGTAACACGATCTGCTCTATCTCCTAAATAATAAAGAATGACTGCTTTGTGGTCGCCAATAAAAGTATAAAACCAAATCATAAAATCTATGAAAAAAGACCACGGCATCACATCCGGCCCTTGTGGTCATGCATGCAGAAACGCTTGCATTTCAAATTGAAAAGGACATTTTGTTTCGGGACCATGCATATATAGTCCTCGCATGTAAACAAATCAATGTCCTTACAAGTTTTGAATCCACATCTGTCCTGCTTGCTTGCTACCTGGTCCCTGGAGCACTCTTATCGTTCCACAAATATTTTGTATTATATAACAATGGTCCATACAAATAAGGGAAAACAAGCCAAATGTATCAGCAAAGCAGCAGGTTGAAATCCTCAAATCCTTCCAAAACTTTTCTCTCCCTTGGTTTCATCTGTGCGCCCTAGGGCACATGGCCAATGCATGTATACATAGTAGTGGTGGTTTAGTTTCATTCATTCAGAAGTAGTAGGTCCAAATAAGAATCAAAATCTTTGAACTTGAACTACTATCCATTCAATACAAGCCTATATACTCTCTTAAGCTTGTCCCCATAAGTCTTTCGATCTTCTCGTTGCTTTCTTCCTCACCGTTTTTGTAGTCCTTCATCTTCTCTCATGAGGCTATTGGCTATTGTAGGGCATGAGCATGAGTGCATGACTAAGCACATACAAAAAGTACTGTGTTGGGACCCTGCCCTAGATTAATTTGTTTGTTTCACCAAGCATGCATGCATGTGACATTCAGTTCCCAGGGCCGTACAAACCGAGGGCGTGGTCTCTCAGTCAGCAGCACATGGCACGCCCTGGCCCTGGCCCTTGGAGAGTTGCGGCACTGTTTGAGGCCGGATTGGATGGTGAGCTAGATCACTTATAGGATCCCAAAAGTTCTTTTTGTTTGAAAAATAAGCTCCCAAAAGCTGTTGAGCAGCAGCGCAAGGCAGTGGCTTGCATGTGTTTGTACCACATAGATTAGTGCAGGTGGTTTTGTGGATTAGCCAGCGCTTGTCAGAGAACAAATCATGCATGTTGGTGGGTTAATCATTTTACTCAAGTGAGCAGTAGATTGGTGGTTATATATACTATGCAATATAAGCATGCATGAGATGATGTGCATGCTGCAACTAACGGCTGCAGGCCCATGGTATCCCAATCACCACCCACCGCACCGGTCATGCTCACTGTGCCCCACACTACACTCTCACTATCTACTCACTAGGCAGCTCTCCCTTGCATTGCATTGGCTGGGATCTTCTGCGATGAAAGAATGCAGATACACGGGCCCGTCACATTTTCTTGACGGTTTAGAAGAGCTACTCATATTCCTTATGACAAGTGGTTCTCTCATTTGCGAATGTACACCTCCGTCGTAAATTAAACGCACTTCTAGCATTTGAAGTTTATCATATCTCAGCATAAGTGTACCTCTAGATATAGTCCACCTTGTCCCTGGTAGTTTTTTTTTACTTTCTCTATTTTCAAAGTGCAATCATTACATGGTAGGAGTAAATTTGTAATTTTCAAGTAACATTATATATACATTTTGTAAAGAGAACCTGAGTTTTCCTGCCTGGATTATATAAAGGGGGAAACGACAGAGTCGGTTAAAGCACGAGACGATGTCGTCCGCCAATTTTCAAGTAACATTATCTTCTCTAAAAATTTTATAATTATACTTATTTTTGGAGACGATTACGTGTCGAAAGTGGACGAGGGCAAGTCATATCTTTGACACTGATCCTTTTAATTAGTTCGTTTAGAGAATTGTACGATAGAATCAGCTGAGAATCACTCCTCTAGCAAACATCGAGAGCTCCACTAAAAGGTCGCTGTTGTTGTTGTCGTCGTGATGGCTGCTGTCCAAAATCTGATTGGACAGGTAGGAATGTAATTTCACGAAAGGTCAAGTTCTGTCGTTCCACGGTCTCTATCTGAAAACCAAATACTACATTTTCAAGGCCAAATTCTGTTCCACGGTCTGTGTCTGAATTTCTGAAACCATCCCCATGCACATGCACTCGCGCACGCTTTCGTTTCTTTGGACGCAATTCACCATCACCGACCCAAACCCAACCCTGCAGGCAAGGAAGCGGGGCACCTATGGCAGTAGGAGCCCAGCCAGGCCCCACCAGGTCAGTGGCAGTACAAATGGGATCACAAGCAAAGCAAAGCAATGCAAGCAGCAGGGTGCATCCATCATTTGGACCTGAAATCCTGAATCCACAGCTCTTTTCTCTCAGGTCTGATGTTGCCATGATGATGTGAAAGAATGCTCACATTCAGAGCCAAGACAGGCAGGCAGTCAGCTGGGTACCTGTAGCTGTAGGTAGCAGGACGTACTGCCGCACTGTGAAAGGCGGGGGGGTGGGAGCACCAAAGTTGAAGCTGCAATCCACCTAGGATTTTGGGCCACGCACAAAGGACCCATCACATTCACATGCCCCATGCGGCCGCGGCCATGCCCACATGCACATGCCAAGCACTTGTCCCCCCTCCACCTCCTCCATATATATACTATCACCTCTAGAACCTTCACATCATTCACCCCGTGGTGAACATATTCTCTCCTCTTTTTTACTCTAGCGTCATAAAAATAAAAAATCAGATTCCAATGCAAACTTGCTGAAGCTGTTGTTACCACTAGTATTGTACTGCTATATTTACTAGACAAAGTGGTAGAGAAAATACATAGGACAACTAACTTGCTAGAGGGAATTGCCAAGGTAAATGGAACTTAAGGGTAATATCATACATACAGTTTTTATCATAGAAGTTCTACATAAAGGTACTCCATATAGCATCCATAAACTGACCAAGTCCAGACTTACTTTATACCAGAAAGGTGAAAAGAAAGGGTTAAAATTACAAAATAAAAAAAAAGAAGAGAGAAATTAAAATAAGTCTAAAACCCCCCAAAAAAGCATGGTACTTTTGTTCAAACAAAGTTGCCATTTGCTTTTGCTCAGGGGCATTTCTTGCAAAGACAACCTCCCTCCCTCCCTCTACATTCTGCACGCAGCTCCCTCGCTCTTCCCTCCAAACCACCTTCTTATTCTTTTTTTTTTTCCGCTCAGCTCAGGCAGGACCCTACTATGGTTTTTTACATGACGGAGCAGGCGTTGGGGTTCTCGTCGCTGAAGATCTGCGGCGCCATGGGCTGGTGGTGCGGCGGCGCGGCGGCGTACGCGTACGACGACGGCGGGTAGGCCGGCTGGTAGGCCTGGTATGCGTACCCCGGAGGCGGCGGCGGCGGCGGCGGGTACGCCGGCTGGTAGTACCCTCCCGGGAACGCGAACCGCGGGTAGTGCATGTACAGGTTGGCGGCCGCGACGGCGGCCGCGTCCTTGTCCTTGTCGGCGTCCTCCTTCTTCTCGTCGCCACCGCCGCCGCCGCCACCCTCCTTCTCCTCCTTCTTCTCGTCGCCGCCGCCGCCGTCGCCACCGCCCTCCTTCTTCTCTTCCTCCTTGCCGTCCTTCTTCTCCTCACCACCACCTTCTTCCTTCTTCTCCTCCTTGGCCTTGTCGTCGCCGGCGGCGGGCGCACTCTCCGGTGGGGGGACTGTCTCGGACTTGACGATGGCCGCGTGCTTGCCCGTGCGCTTGTACACGTACTCGGCCAGCTTGGACTCCTCGAACACGCCCTTCACTGTCACCTCCGATGCCTTGAGGTCTGCTTCAACAGACTGCACGCCTGCACAGCCATCAATCAAGAACATTATTTGTGATTCAGAACAATATACAAGGAACCAGTAAATAGTGTTTCGACAAGCTAAACAGTCTTGTTAATCTTTGGTCAAACAGGTGGGTGGAGAAGTTATTCATTTCACTTCGGACAGTTGTGTCTGTTCCATATTCATTTCACTCTGAAGCTAAGAGATGCATGCATGTGTTCCGAATCATTTGGTCAGAAAAAGACTGGAGGAGATTTGCCGTTTTGGGCATGCTGAATCATCACACTAAGCTAAGCTATAGCAAGTAGCAACTCCATTTGCAGCCACCAAGCTTAGTGAACTGCTACTACTCTAGACAAGACATGTATACATGATAATAATGGTATAAGTATATATGCATGAAAAGGACTAGACTAGATCGACTAGTAATCTAATAATTGAAGGCAGCCAAACAAAGTGATGATAATGGAGCACCGACCTTTCATCTTGAGGATCCTCTTCCTGATTCCCTGAGCACAGGCCTCGCAGTGCATGTGCACCTTCAGCACCACGGCGAGCACCGGCGGCTTCAAAACCAAGCAAATAAACACAAATCCTCACATCAGCCTCTGATTGATCGATCCATGGAACTAAAACCATCATTATTTAGCATAGAAACTATGCAATGCGCAGCCAGCAAGCGCGGCCAAATGCAGATCATGAGAAGAAATGTGTAGTAGTATCTCATTGATTGTTATATTCACCTCCTTCTTCTCCTCCGGCTTTGGAGGCTCAGGCTCCTCCTTCTTCTCCTCTTCCTTCTTCTCCTCCGGCGGCGGCGGTATTGGCGACAGGAGCTCCACCTTGCGGCCGGTCTTCTTCTGGACGCGCTCCACCACCTTCATGGGCTCCGCGGCCACCTTCTTCCCCTTCACCAACACCTTGTGCGCCTTGGAGTCGGCGATCACATCCTCCACTCCTGCAATTTCCATTATTCCAGTTCAGAATTCAATCAGATGCATGCCATTGCCATGGATGGAGAAATAATAATATATATGCACGCATCATGCTTTAGCTTGGAACATTGTTAGGTGAGAATCATTTGGAGGATACTGATGTCTAGACATGCATGGGTGCTGGCTGAGGAATGAATCGGCTTCACTTTTTGAACTCTGAGAAAGAGAATGACACACGCATGCTCATCAAGGCTGTCATTCTCTTGGAATCTACCTGCCTTTTGCCGAGCTAAAAAGTCACTCAGAGGGATCTCGAGTCGGTCGTCGTTCTCCCCACCGGCCACCACCATTAATCTTAATCAAGTGGATTCGTGTGCAATTGCGGCCGTTGAACATGGAAGATCTAATTGATTAGCGAGGTGAATCTGATTAAACAAAGCGTGTACCCCACCTACTACTACTACCCTGTTAAAAATCCTGCCATGAATCACAGCACAGCAATTCTTTCCAAGAATAACCTTTGAAGGAAGTATATCCCAAATCTGAAATTCCTTTTTCTTGAACAAAAAAAAAGGGGAAAAAGAGAATATTCTGAAATCTCAATCACATCATGCGGTGTTCAGTAAAAAAGAAAACTAATGAACATACGATACTTGCTACCACAATGAATGAGAAGAAAACTGAAAAATCCAGCTCACTGAAAAACAGAACAAAGGAGAGTTTGGGCAGGGCAGGGCAGGCATTACCGTCGAAACGCTTGAGGATCTTCTTGACCTTGCGGGCGCATCCCTCGCAGTGCATGTAGACCCGCATCTCGACCTCCTCCGGCGGCGGGGGCGGCGGCGGCGGAGCGTCCTCCTTCTTCTCCTCCCCATCCTTTGGCTTCTCCTCGCCGCCGCCGCCGCCGGCTTCCTTGGGCTTGTCCTCCGCCGCCGCGGCGCCGTCGTCCTTGGGCTTCTCCTCCTTCTTCTCCTCTGCCGCCGCCGCCTCCTTGGGCTTCTCCACCTCCTTCTTGGCGTCCTCCTTCTTCGCCTCCTGCAAGAGCAACACAAGACCACCACCGTCAGGATGTGACGCCCGGCGAAAGGAGATGAGAAGAAGCGTCGTCGTCGTCGTCCGTCGCCAACCGGCAACAGACAAACTCACCTCGCCCATGGCTTCCCTCTCCTGCTGCGCTGTGTGCTCTGCTCTCACGCGCGCCTCTGCTCCTGGCGGTGCGGGTGAGTGCTGTGCCTGTGCCTGTGGTGGTGGTGGTGGCTGGCTGGCTCTGTGCTCGCGTGTCTGTGACGCCGGTGGGGGAATGGTGGTGGGGTGTGATGTGGTGTGTCACCTTATGTAGAGAGAGAGAGAGGCGCAGCAGAGGGTGGGCGCCGCCAACCGAGGCCTGCAAGATCCGCCCCCGCCCGCCCGCCCGCATGGAAATGATTTCGGCATCTCTATCTCTCTCTATCTCTACCTCTTTCTCTCTCTCTCTCCACCACGTCCCTTGCCTCCCTCTCACTCTATCTCTTGGAAATTGGAGAGTGGAGTACGTAGCACACTGTTTCGTCTTGCCTCCCTCTCACCGAATAGTTAAGTTAGCTGTAAAGAATTAATTACTACTCGGAATGTAAATTTAATTTACTTAATGAAATACACTTAAATACTCCTATACAATGTGTGTAACGTTCATTTTATTGCCTGCAGTTTTTTGGAACCGATCGATTACTGTCTTTTAGTACCAAGCAAGATTTAGTTTTTTAATCCTAGGCCTTGTTTAGTTTTTTTTTTACAAAATAGACACTATAGCACTTTTGTTTATATTTGATAAATATTATTTAATTATACTAAATAAACTCAAAAGATTCGTCTCGCAAATTATAGATAAACTACGTAATTAGTTTTTATTTTTGTCTATATTTAATGTTTCATGCATGTGTCAAAGATTCAATGTGACAAAAAATGTAAAAAATTTAGTATTTTTTTTTTTGGAAACTAAACAAGACCCTGATGAGAGGACCAAAAATTAATAATTTTTGCGGTACTATGTTTGTACGATGTGGTGACAATTCTTTTTACCTTCATTCATCAATTTGCACACTACCATATGGGCATGCAGCCCGGAGGGGGGTGCATATGCGTGCGTGCATCCGTTGGGCGACACAAAACTACAAATGAATAATATAAAAAAGGTTTTCTCGATCGAGGGGCTTCATCTTCAAGATGCTTTGCAGTTAGTTTGCAATGCCGTGCCGTGCCGTGCTCCATCCTGTGTCCGGCCATCATCTCATCTTCTAAAACTGATGACTTTATTTATTTGTATATATCTCTTGCTCCTTTTTCCCTGAGAGGCTTGATGCATGCATGGAGGTTTTTTTGCCACGTAATTAATTTTTTTGTAGTACTTTTTCTCAAAGTGCCTTTGCATTGGAGTACGTATCTCTTCCTCCTTTTTCCCTCACAAGCTTTGCTGACGCACCAAGGTTTCATGCCACGTACGTACGTAGTATCTGTATTTCTCAAAGAAAAAAGTGTCTTTCTGTGTGTTTCCTTTTCTCTTAGAGGCTATTGTTGACGCATGAAGTTTTCTTGCCTCATAAGTACTATACTTACTGGCACTATTAAAGCTTCAGTTTCTGTCTTTTTTTGTTCTACTAGTGCTCCGCCAGGCTATGCATGACTCAACACACATATCCCCAACCAGCTGTCTGTGCGTGCATCATGCAGCCAAGAAAGGAGATAGATACAGATAGCAGATAGCACACTATCTACCTGGTATGCAGATGCATGCAGATAGATGCAGATGCAGTGCAGCCCTGGTGTGGCATATATGTATGTAGCCTCTGGATATACTGTTGTTTGTATCTTCTTTGCAAGATATATATGCACCGTGTCACGGTATATATATGATCAATCATGTGAGTTATCATATAATGCATATGTGTACATGGGTTTGTTTGGTATCCACTTGATTCTGGTTCTATAGGAGCTGATTTTCCGAGAGAAGTGATTATGTAGCTGGAATGATTCTGTATAATTCTCTCTAGGATAAACTCTCTAAATTATGATAAACAATTACTTCATAGAATTAGGAGAAACTACTTTTTCAGCTCCTAGCCCCTTAGTTCATTTTAAAGAATCACTCCATGGAATCAGCACTGAATCACTTCACTCAGGAAAAAAACGTTTGGTAGATCTCCTCTTAGATTTAGCCAAGAATCAACTCTGGCAGCTTTGCCAAACAGTCCCAGGTATACTTCATATATATCTGACCATACACTTGCTTCCTGCTTGGAGCTTGCAAATCCTCCTTAATTTAGTTTTCCCTTAATATACGCCCCTCTTTTTTTAGTCTGTGTTAACCTGCATGACAAGAAGAAATTAAAGATGATGTAGACTTGAAAGCAAATTAAAGGAGAAAACGGCATATTAAAAGAGAGGAACCATTAGTGCATTTTAAGCCCTACCACTATATATCCAGGCGTTGAGAGGCGCTTCCAGATCGAGATGAGAATTAAATTAAAATAGTTAATTAAGGAAAATGTGAGAGCTTGATCCTCTTCTTGAGGTCACTAAGGCCTTGTTTAGATTAAAAAAAACTTTTGGAATTTGACTACTGTAGCATTTCGTTTGTATTTGGTAATTAGTATCCAATCGTGGACTAACTAGGCTCAAAAGATTTTTCTCGATTTACAGACAAATTATGTAATTAGTTATTTTTTATCTATATTTAATGTTTCATATATGTCTCTAAAGATTCGATGTGATGGGGATTCTCGTAAACTTTTGAAATTTTGAAGCCTAAACAAGGCCTAATTAAAGCAGTTGTAGGTGTATGTATATATAGATCCAGCATTCTATTTTTTCCCTACAATATTGCTTGCTTGCTTGTAAGAGACCCAAAGGTGGGCTAAAAGGTTTAGGTTTGTTGTTTGACCGATCGATCTCGTGGAACGGCAACGTGCGATTTTTATCGTATTACGAGTAAAGTTTAATTATATATCGTGTAGACTAATCAAGTTAACAATGCATGCATCATGTATATCGCCTTTTATTTGACACCATCTAGTAAATATTTCATTGAGGGTTGGCGGCTCAAGGGAGGCATGGAAAGCTAGGTAGTGGTGAAATCATATGACTAAGTTTGGAATATGGGATTTTTTTTATTTCTATGTTTTTCTATATTTAAGATCCCCTTTGGAACATAGGATTTTTTTTGTTTTCTATGTTTTTCTGTGAAAATCCTGTACAAATCATATAAAATTCCTGTGTTCTAAAGGAGTCCTCATTGATTGCTATCTACATGTGGTTTTTTTTTTGTAAAATTTCCGTATTTCAAATGGGCTCTACAAGTTGCATCTATTGTAACAAGGTAGAAGAAATACGAAGGCGAATTAGGTGGAATGTAAACAGCAAGAGATTTTGTGTTTTGTCTTGATCTTAAAAAAAAGACATTTTGTCTTAAAGTAACGTTCTATTTATATCCATTAGCTATTAGTTAGCTAGTCAACAGCTCATAGATAATATTAGCAGGTTTGGTCTAACAAGTGAGATGACTAGTTAAATGTCTAGCTATTAATTAGCTAAAATATTGTTAGTTGGATCCGTTTACATAAAAAAATAGTTATTAGTAGCTAACTATTAGCTTTATGAATCAAAATAGGATCTAAGCTTCATCAGCCGAATACTATCATGTAAAAAAACTAAATAATAGCTCATAGCTAATAATATTAGCTGCCATTAGCTAGACTATTAGTTGTCCCGTTTATTAGATAGAAAAAGTAATTATTAGCAGCTAAATATTTGACACCATCTAGTAAATATTTCAGTGAGCGCTGAGCGGTGACGGCTCAAGCTAAGGGAGGCATGGAAAGCTGGCTAGTGGCGAGATGCTAAGTTTGGAATACGTTTTTTTTAATTCCTATGCTTTTTTATATTAAATTTATTGCTATCGATATGTGTGTTTTTTTTGGAAAAAAATCCGCATTTCAAATGGGCTACAAGTTGCATCGATCGCAACAAGGTGGAGGAAAATAAGATGATGAATCAAGTGGAATATAAACAGTAAGAAACTTTGTCTTCTGTCTTGATCTTTTAAAAAAAGACATTTTGTCTTAAAGTGAGGCCCAATTTATATCCATTACATTAGTAAACAAAAGCTCTAAGTTGGCAGTGGATTTTTTTAGGGGCGGTTTTAATTAAAAAATGCCTATGAAAATAAATCGGCGGCCCGACTCAAGAATTGCCAGAATCCATTTTCACTGGCGGTTCTCCTAGCGAAACCGGTTGTAGAAATCATGTATTTCTACAGGCGGTTTTCTTAAGGAACCACCACTAAAAATAGGATTTCTAGTGGCGGTTTGTTAAGAAAACCACCTGTAGAAATAATTTGAAGTTGATTTTTGTGAGTTTTCAAATGACCTCGTATGAAAAAACCACCAAAATAAAAGTTGTAGAAAACTATTCAAATTTGTCAAATTTGAAATTCAAATTTTGTAAATTATCTCGGATGGAGAAACTACCAATATAAAAATTGTAGATCTTGAAAAGTTATATAACTTTATAGCTGACAACTTTTTTATTTGAATCCGTTTAGGGCCTCAAACAATCAATGTTTACTCGGTTTAGGATAATATATGAGAAACCAAACTCTAGCATAGACACAAGTGAGTAATGGGTGGAGTGGTAGAGGAGGCTACACGCAAGGAAGAGGTTGCGGGTTCGAATCCTACCATGTACATTTCTACTGCCCCAGTGCTGACAGGTCTAAAAACTAGTTTTGGAACCGCTTTGTACACAGCTTCATTGTGCTAGTGTTAGCTATTAGTTAGCTAGTCAATAGCTCATTGAAAATATTAGTTGGTTTAGAAACTAGGTTTGGAACCGCTTTATATAGAGCTTCATTGTGCTAGTGTTAGCTA
>Ga0182004_10001750_pt1 | contig 16320 bp, 10 predicted proteins | sample Sormic07211540_1_FD_120479 | JGI IMG/M metagenome (GOLD analysis project Ga0182004, IMG submission 120479) | Endophyte microbial communities from Sorghum bicolor roots, Mead, Nebraska, USA - 072115-40_1 MetaG | ecosystem: Host-associated > Plants > Roots > Unclassified | place: USA: Nebraska...
ACAAATGTTACACGTTTCAATTCTAAGTCACTAATTAAGGTGTGACTCCTTTTTGTGATGTGTTTTGGCATAGTGAACATAACTATAGGATACGTGCAAAGGCAAACTAGCTAGTTTAAGTGTAGCCAATATACTTCCTTCGTTCTAATTTATAAGTTGTTTTAGTTTTTCTATTACCAATTAAGTAAGAAAAACATACATATACGTGTACACACGAACACAATGCACGGCATAAATTACCAATTAAGGAGAGCCTTCGAGTCCATATGGAGTCACCGCCTTTCGCCAATAACTCCCGCCATCATCAACCTATAATGGTATTTGTTTTGTTTATAGTATTTGGAGAGTGTTAAAAATGCCAACAGGCGCAACAAAAAAAATACTGATCAAAGATGTAGTGATGACAACAAAAAAAACGACTTATAATTTGGAGAGTGTTAATATATAGTTATATCTGCAACTAGATTTACTATAAAAGTATATCCATAATTGATTTAATGGTATTTATTTTTGTACGTTAGTATAGATGTTTGTACATAATTTTGATCAACCTTTAAATTGTTTGACTCCATGTGGAGGGGGATTAGAATATGATGATCATTGGATTATTAGCCAATCGATCGAACGAGTGTACCAGTCGCGAGTATACGAGCACGTGAAGAATAGACCGCCGCAACGCAACTACGTACGTGCATGCATGCGTGGTGCTTATTATTAGCCTGTTTGCATGCATGCATATTTAGTTTGGCTTGCTGCATGCATGAAGATTAATTAATTACTAGAAAAGTCCATTTATTTAGTATGTAGTAGGAGGAGTACGTAGGATTGAAGGTATAAAAAAATGAAATCAGTGCTATATACTTGTAGGTTGCTGACGTCGAACGGCCGAGAAGGAGAGAGATGACGACGGCGAACAACACAACAGCGCGCGCGCTGACGCCGCGTTGGAGCCTCGCCCGGGCGGCCCGTAGGTTGCTGACGCCGATCGAACGGCCGAGAAGGATCGGAGAGAGCAGCACACCGAAGGGCACCAGCCACCCTTGCATTATATTGCATTGTGAACGTACACGTACCCGGAGGCCGGAGGCGAACGACTAACCCGCCGGCCGTGGCGGCACACGTCGCCGCCGAGGTCCGGCCGCCCCGGCGACGGCCGGCATGCACTACCCACACTGAGTCCACGGCCCGGGCAGTACGTACGTAGGGCACGTACGGCTGGGCTCCCCACACACGCCGATGTTGGCGGGCCGGCAAGACACGCCGGGGCTCTTGCCACGCCGATCGAGCAGGTCCACGCGGCCATGCACTTGGCAGTTCTTGGTCCAGGATCGTCGATCGAGCGCACGCCGCTGCCACAAACCGAGCGCACGACCCGTGGGTGGCCCTCGTCTCTACCCTCTCGTGTACGTGTCATCCTCTCGCCGACGACGGGGCCGGACGAGCGTGGCCGGGCTCATGCCCCTCGGCACGGACGTCGAGGTCGACCTCCACGGCCCTCCTACTACCTGCACCGGCCTGGTGCTGAGCCATGGGTGGGGCAAGAACGAACTTCTAGGTCTCGGCTCCACGAAGCTCAATGTACGATCGATGCAGGCAGAGGGAAGAGAACAGCAGTGAAACCTTCGTTATTGATTGATTTGACGGAATATCTTTTTCCAGGGTCCATTTTTTTTTTTTTTGCAAAATAGACATCGTACCATTTTCGTTTGTATTTGTCAAATATTGTCCAATCATAAACTAACTGGGCTCAAAAAATTCGTCTCGCAAATTACAGATAAATTGTGTAACTATTTATTTATTTTATCTACATTTAATATTTTATGTACGTGCCACAAGATTTGATATGACGAAAAAACTAAAAAATTTTGCAATTTTTTTTAAACTAAACAAGGCCTTACACAGGGAAACAGTGCACTGAACTCGTTCAGAAGTTCAGAGTGACTACACACGTTGGCCCGAATCTCAAAGCACCTGACTTGTAAAAGGTGATGAATTGTGGGCTACAGACCCATTCGCCGGGGTATGTATCCAAGTCTCCAAGTCTCTTCTCTCCCTAGCTCTGCTATTGTTTCGTTCTTTGATTTCTTGTCCAGCGCGTCCGTACCACCTGGATCTGATGAATTATTTCGGGCAGATCATCTGCTGTCTGGATAAACTGGTTATTTGACTATCCTGAACGTCTGTTGTCTGCTGTCTTGTCCTGATTATTTCTAATAGATCGTCTGCTGTCTGAATAAACTGGTTATTTGACTGTCCTGATTATTTTTAGTAGACCGTGTGCTGTCTGCTGTCTGAATAAACTGGTTATTTCACTGTCCTGATTATTTCTAGTAGATCGTCTGTTGTCTGCTGTCTAAATAAGTTGGTTATTTGACTGTCCTGATTATCTGTTGTCTGCTGTCTGAATAAGCTGGTTATTTGGCTGTCCTAATTATTTCTAGTAGATCGTCTATTCTGAATAAGCTGGTTATTTGATTATCCTGATTATTTCTAGTAGATCGTCTGTTGCCTGTTGTCCACTGTGTGAATAAGCTGATTATTTGACTGTTCTGGTTATTTCTAGTAGATCATCTGTTGTCCGAATAGGCTGGTTGTTAAACTGTCCTGATTATTCCTAGTAGATCATCTAGGGGGTATTTAGTTGGGCTCCTAAGCTGGCTTTTAGCTTGGTTGGGCCAGATTTATGTTGTTTGGTTCCCAGGCCATCCAATTGGCCACCCGTACGTCTGGAGCTAGACCCGGAAAGAAACATCTTCTAGAGTGAGACCAGAGCCAGCCCCGATGCTCTTTCTTGTCATCGCCCGGTTTCACTCTGCACTGCCTCGCCTTCGCACGGGCCGCACCGTCCACCCCCTTCCTTCCCATGGTCGTCCGTCCCCTTCCTTCACACGAGCCACGTCGTCTGTCCGACTACAGTCAGCCTCCCCTCCTCACTCAGATCCCGGCCATGCTAGAGCTTCTGGTGGCCGAGGAGACAGAGGTCCTCTTCTCCGCGTTCTCAAACCCCAACCCTACTCCTGAGCATCAGTGTCGGCCTCTTTGTCGTCACCTTCTCCATGGTTGGCCTCTACTGCCTCTGTCACGCCTATGCCCAAGCTGTCCTTCACCGTTGGTGCGAGAATCTGCATCACATATCTGTGCTCGATCCACCGCAACTGGGTGTGGTGGTGGTGGCATTTTCTCCATCTTGTGGATTGCGCTGCAATTCCTAGTGTTTGAGCTCTCGGAGATATTCACCGCCGTGGGGCTCATCGAGTTCATCTACAAGCAGTCACTCGCCAACTTCTTCACAACAGCTCGCTCGCACTTCTTCACAACTCCAACGGCATCGTTGTGCAAGGTCACGAGGTCAGCGGGTTCTTGAATGCTCAACGAGGAGGAGAACAGTGGCGAGGGTGAAAGCCCAAGTTTGGTTTTGGTAGTTAATGACACCAAGTTGTTAATGTCATTGTAAAGTGTTTTGAGTTAGGCATAGTAACACAAGTGATGAAGGAGCAAAGTGGCATGGAGTGGTGGCCACATGATCACAAGGAGATGGAGCTTGAACATGGAAATGAATATCATGGTGATCAAGCACTTGGTGATGGACAAGAAGTAAAGTGATCAAGGCAAAGGTATAACCATAGGGTTTTGCTTTTGTCGATCTAAAATGACTAGAGAAGTGATTGACTAGATTTAGGATAGATAGTCGTCTAGTCGACAATTAAGAGGGGTAATCACGGTGAATCAAGTGCTACTAGGTCAACATCTTAAGTATTTGTGTTAGGATCTAGTAGATTGCTAACATAACTCATTTGAAGAAAATGTTTGTAAAATTGCTAACACACATGCACATGGTGGTGTACACTTGGTGGTGTTAGCACATTTGCAAAGGAGGTAAAGTTTGAGGGGTAGAGAGGGCTTTGGGATCCTCTATCCCCCGCCGAGCTTGCGAGACAAGATTCAGCGTTTTTGTGGAAATGGAATGTCTATTTTCCATTACAATAGAGGAAAGTTTCGGTGAAGTCGCGCGAGTGTTTCTCGCTCGTTGGACCTAGGTAGGACAACATCGGATGCTGGGGCCGCGTCCGACGAGAGCAGCACAATTAGACTTTGGCAGATTATTCCCAAAGTCATATTTTTTCATTTGAACTCCAATTTTGATGTTCCAAATACATTTCTTCAACATCTCGATGCCATGAACTTGATGGTGGAGTCCATTACTCTTGTTGGTACATTTTTACTATCAACTTGAGCCTCTTTAGTTGAAGTCATTTATATAATTATAAAATTGGTACAAATTTTCAGCAGCATATTACGTTGTACCTTCTCATTTCTCTCTCATACAGTGTCATGTTGAGATGAAATCCGTTTAAAATTGTATCTCTCGCCAAGATCTCTAGTATTTTAGTTCCGAGTTTTGTAATTTGAGATGCTTAAGTGATACAAACATTCAACAGCTTGCTTAAATATGCTACTTAAAGTTTGTATCACTTTTTTAAACATCTAAATGACTTGAAGTAAAAAAGAATTCGAATATGAAATATTATATATCTTGATTGACAAGAGCTGTAATTTGCATATAAATTTTATCTCCATCCGATTCCATATGAGATTCTAAGGTAACAAACCATGGTACACTTGCACTTATATGTTGTTGAATATTGGTATCAATATTGTAAGCGTCCAAATGATTTCAAATGGGAAAAGTCAAAACACAAAAGTTGTAGGTCTGATTGAATACTAGAAGTTTTATATATAAAAAAGTTTTGTAGCCGATGTTGTATTGAAAAGATCGAAAACAATATGACATTAAAAATCATTTAATCACCATTCGGACAAATGACCACTTATACAATAGATTCAATATGGGGTTTAAGGTGGTTTTGAGGTACCTATGTGGTAATGTCTAGCTTTCGAGTTTAAAGGTTGTTTCTTTTTTTTTCAAATATAAGACAAGTTGTCAGACAAATTAAAAGAGAGCGGTTTTCCTTTTATGATTGCCTAATTTGTATATTTATTACTGTTTGTTGCACTGCAGGTACCTACTTTTGTTTTTCAACTGACCTTCTGCCCAGACAGAATGGTGCGGGGCCTATGCACCCTCATGAGGGAACTTCAGAGTGAAGTCGCTCGGCAATCAGCCCGTGAGTCTGCGGATGGCCGTACTGTCAAGGTGTGGGTGCACGGGCACCATCGCCTGCTGCTCACACCCGACGGCGGGTTCTTCATTGTGCTACTCAGGCCTCCGCCCAATGTGGGAGGTAGGGAAGTCAAGCTGCTCTTTGGGTTTCGGGACCTATACCTGTTGGGTTTTGAGCACGGGGACCTGTGGTACGTTTTCAGTGACGCTAAACTTGGAGCAGCAATTGCCCACCCAAGGGTAAGAAACCTGGGCTTTGATGGTGGCTACAGGGGAAACGTGTTTCAGGAGGTGAAAATTGCAGTGATGGACCTCTTGCAGACGTACCAGACATTGCTTGATGCAGTTAACCGTCCATGCACAGAAGTCTACAGGGCTCTGTACGGAGTCATGGTGACCATTTCAGAAGCTCTCAGGTCTGTGGAGTGGATGAAGGAACTGGTGCGTATCTACAAAGAGAGCAGGATGGAACCGGCTGTGGACAACGAGGATGACGACGTCTGTTTCTCTCAAAAGTTCCGCAACTGGAGCAACCGCAGCAAGGCTGTCCGTGAAGGAGAGAATGCATTCGTAGGGCCTCAGTATGGCTTCAACACCTACGATGCACTCCTCGCCAACTCAGGTGTTGTGTTGAGTAGGTGAGCAGTGTAGTCGGCAAGGTCACAGATCTTGCTCCCGTTCCCCAGATATGCTACGGGTGTTTCCACCTTCATTTCCAGTTTACTATTTGGTCAGACCTTGCGCAGCTTGGTACGCTTTGTGATGTACGGCGTGATACTGTGTGATACACACTAAGTGGTACATTGTGATGCATCGTGTGGTGTTTTCCGGGGCGATCTGCGGCGGGTTGACTTCACCTATGGCATGTAATAACTTAATTTTCTATATGCTCATTACATACCTACGACTATAACATGTCTTTGACCTATGCAGACACGGCTTTTGGTGATGGATGCATGTTCTGTGAACTATATTAGATGTATGTGTGAACTGCAGCTGTTTTATGATGTGATGCATGCTTTGTTGTGCCAAACTTTATATGTAACTATATTTAGATGTATGTGTGGTGATGTGGGATCTTGCACATTTTTGTGTATCTATGTGATATGGTCATTTGTGATGGTATGAAGCATGTGAATTTAAATTTGAATGTGTTGTCAATATAAATATGAAATTGGTGTCTAAATTTGGATTTGGTGCAATTTGTATTTGAACTCTTGCTGATATATTATAGGCCATATTGGGCCAATTCTATCTTGCAATTGGGCTAGCCCGAAAAGTGTCTACTAAAATATAGGACTAACTAATTCTAAAAAAAATACACAAAACATTGGCCTAATTGGAGAAAATGGGCCATAGAAAGTCTGTTGATGATATGATGGCGACCATGTCAGATCCAGCATCATCAAATGACATGGCAATAGCTGATGTGGCAACAAAACCATGACGGCTCAGTTCGTCACCATAGCCTCTTTCTACAGTTGCCCTCCAGTTTATCCATGACGATAAAAAAATCAACCTATTTTGGTCTGAAAAATGTATGACGAAGGATAGGTGACGTTTCACTAGACCGTCACGTGACGTATTTTTGCTTGTTCATGACTAAATCAAAACATCACGTAAAGTCAAATTTCTTGTAGTGATAAACCAATGAGCTTGATGGTCTATGGCCCGGCGGGCTTTCGTGTAGCACTGGTAAGTTGAGAAGATGTTGCTTGGCTTCCTGCCATTTAGCATCACCTTGTGAGGTGAGTGAGATGAGGCTAGGCGCTGTCTATGTATGAGAGGACAGCTGGCCACCGGTAGAAAGAAATCATCTGCACACAGTGTGCAGCCTGTAATTGAGTTGTATGACCTGTGCAGAATTTTAAATATTTAAAATTAAAAGTAGAAAAGTAGAAAATTGTCTAAATTGTTTTCTACTTTTACATTTAAAATACGAAAACAAAAATGATAAAGTCAGACAAGAAAATGTAGATTTAATCAGATTAAATATAGAAAATGATATAGTTTGATTTGAGATATTTTCGTTCTGTTTTCATCCTTAGATGTGTTCATCACAAACATCCACATACAGGGAAACACTGTCATAATTCTGGGCAAAGTTCGATAGTGAGTAGAATTTAGGACAGCTCACGAGATTTTAGGAGAAAGTTCGCGTTTATCTTATAAGAATTAAGGTCGAGTGAAAACCATTAAAGATGGACTTGATTAAACTATAGAAAGCTAGAAATATTGATAGAGATACAAAATGGAGATTGACTGCATGGACCCTGGATATCCTCACGGACCGGAAAACCGATCCCTCCTCAATAGGCAGGGCCATCTACTCGAAAAGGAAAATCATTTAAAGTATGTCATCTACTTGGCGGATAAGACATAGGTACGCAAAAAGGATACTAGCGTAGTAGATATGATTGGATATCTTTGTAACCAATTAGCAATCCTCCTTCTAACCAACTAACAATCGAAGTGTACCCTAATCGGAGATTCCTTTTGTAAGCCCTATGGCCGGGGAGACACACTTGAGAGCTAGTTTTTTTCTACCAAATTTGTATTGATATAGAAGGAAAAAAACACTATACAAGGGCAGAACATGGAAAAAACACAACACAACCAAAAAAACAATAAAGAGCTCAAAAAGTGTTTCTTTGGCTCCTACCGCACATCAGATTCTTGCCTCTTCCTTTATTTTCCCAATGAGTGCTTCGGCAGTGGTGAGGCAGCGATAAAAAAATCTTAGCATTTGTCTCTTTCCAAATCTCCTGCTACTAAAATTATTTCTCTGTTTCTTAAAGCTTTAACTCCTAAAATCCGTATCATTCAAACTTTTTTAAGTTTGACTAATTTTATAGAAAAAACATCAATATCTATGACATAAAATGAATATCTTATAAAAATATATTTTATGATAAATCTAATATATTAATTTAGTATTAGAAATCTTAACATTTTTTCTTAAAAATCAGTCAAAGTTTTAAAAGTTTGACTTAAAACAACTTTAAAAATTGAAGCTTTCAAAAACCGCAGCGATCTGCGGACTCACCACCGATAGTCAATGAAACAAAGATTGCCCCACTGAGAATGGGTAGGAAGTTGCCACCTGTCGAGGTATACACTGGATTCCAAAGGCATAGCCATTGATTGGGCCAACCACATTTTTAGAGGCAACCCAAAGACAGTTTTGGAAAGAAGGTCACGCAAAGAATTTGCATATGGGGTGAAGCTAGCCCAAGTGCGCCAAATGAGATTGTGGTGGTAAGTGAAAATAGAGCCTAAGAATCTATATCTCTTATAAAGATAAACCTCACTAGCAATTTATCTTGCCATACAAAGTATCTATATCAACATCCACTAAAATATCCTACTAATACATTTAACTATTTCGTCACGTAAAGTGTCCACATCAACATCAACTAACACATCCAACTAATATATGTCATTGTGTCTTTATTCAAGCTATTTACATTAGTAAATCATATAGCTATTTACATTAGTAAATCATATCATTTACTGACATATATTTAGTTGTGCAGATCAGAATATTAAAAATCATCCACTAATATGTATTATGATATTTATTCAATCATATATTAGTAAATATAAGTAGTATAATTTCACCAACAATTTTCACAACAATGCGCGGGGCATTCTTCTAGTTGAGTCTAGTATGCATAGCGTGCTGAGCACATAATCGCCAAGTGATCGATCATGCAAATTTGGGTCAAGATGAGTGGTATGTACCTTCTCCCAAAGGGTCACAAACCGGGAAATTTGGAGAGTGGAGTTTATGGCTAACAGTTGAAGTCCTAGACCCAAACATTTCCAAAGCTAGGCCAAAAATTGTGGGGCCAAGTCCTTTAGACTATGTCAAAAAAGCATTTCATAGACGAGCGTTCAGCTGCATCACAAACACGCCAGCGCGCATCGGTAATACGGCGTCTGTAATAAGGCTTATTATAGATGCACAAAACAAGCTTTTGTATTAAGAAAACACTTACAGACGTGTGTACCCAAATGCGACTGTGATTAGAATAGTACACGCATATGTGTGAATGACAATACTCTGATGCGTATACTATACACGGGTCTATAGTATGGATACCACTACAGACGCGTTCTTTAAGTGTGCTTGTTTTAGTGAACATCGTACATACACTTGTACTCTACATGCATCTGAAGGTAGGTTACTACTACAGACGCCAGCGGTAAACACGTCTGTCTAAAAAAGTATAGTAGTGATGCATGTACAATACATGTGTCTATAGTTGTGATGCTAATACAGACGTTGTTATTATGCATTTGTAATGAGGAGCACACTACAGACTTGTTTTGTCAGCGCGTCTGTAGTATGTTCCTTACCACAGATGCGTCCAGGCCATAGACCCGTCTATAGTAAGGAAAAATATTACAAACGTGTTTTATGCCTATAGGTCTGTAGCCCACAATACAACCAGGACAACACTGATATACACAGAGAACCATAGATATAAATACACACCGATATCATAGAAATAACATATATATACAAGATCGATGATAGTTGTTTATCACACACAATACACAGATTGTTCATCAGACAGTACACAGATTGTATATCATCTCAAATTGTATCTTACATAGTTCATCATAATTTTTTGCCAAGTAACTCACATCTCTTTCCAAAAGCAGAGACTGAATGTATCTGGCATGTGATCATGGTCGACTATCACCGACATGAAATTTACCATCTTCATTGATGATCTACTCCATAAAAAACCTCCTCTATGAGGCTTGGTAGGTTGATTTCAGATGTCATCGTTTCATAATCCTGTAATTGCCAAAGAACATCATCAGTAAACACAAAACACAATGAGTATGGCTGAAGGCCAATGCCCGAGGCATATGGGATACTACTCATAGTGTGTATACGCAAAAAAGTATCATCAATGCATCACATCACTTGCTAAATTCCTGACACAAAGCTAGTATGTAATAGTAGGTGGGTAAAGCTCTAATGAGTGCCATTGCCATTCCATGACCTAGCACAAGCACTCAATTCCATTAACTATAGCCTAGGGAAACAATGTATTTCAAGTAGATCACAGTAGCTGAGTGCCAGCATATACATAAGTAATTGTAGTTGTACCTTATGGTCTTCACAGTCTATCTATTTCAACGCCTCAAGCAAGTTGTGTGCCATGAAGAACCCACAGGCGTGGCCTTGGCCCTGACCTTGCTGCTGGCACTATGAACAAAGGAATACATGGTTACCAAATGAATTGACAAAACAACTTCACAACTACAATGGAAGCACTACTTACTAGAACTTTGAAATGATGGCTCAACATCATCTTTTCTTCTACTCTTTCTTCTTTGGCTTGGGTTGCCACTTGCCAAAAGCCCTACACATACCTGAGTTGTTATAAAAATTCTTTGACTTCCACTAACTTAATTAAGAAAGAAATACATGTGATGAGGACATGGCCGTCGTCATGCATATGACCATGCTTAGAGAATCATATGGAGACCAAGTAGATCATCAAGGGCATCCAAACGGAGAATGAGGCCTAAAGCTTATACGGTTTGAGTCACCAAGGTAGAGACCTAAATCAAGTTTGAGTCCACCTCGAAACCTAGGAGCAGTCTACAGTAAAACAGACGCCTAGGACACATCTAGACTCCATTTTCAATGATCCACACATGGATGAAAAGATAATTTAATAAGCTAACAAATGGCTTCGGTTTCACATAAAAATTCATCCGGAGTCAACAGGAATCATCAAAATAAGTTAGCGTCTAGAATCTACAAGGATGATGCATTACCATTTTCGGTCCATTGGGCCGTGTATCGTCACTGAGCCCATTAGCGGGCACGTCTAGGGGGAGTGATCACCTGTTGGTATAAATTCACTGCACTCCATTAAATAAGTTTTAAGTAGGATTATCTGCAAGCACACAGATATCATACCAGTGTCACATTTTACCTGGAGGTTTTAAATATCGTATCCACAGGGAACAATTGTGATGATGATAAAGTATATAGACTTAACCCTACAATTAGGCTAGATCATATCAAGAAAAAGGAAATAGCTAATGCACTCTGGTTCTGACTCCGGTAAACTTTGTATAATATCGTCTTATCGGACAAGTAATCCGAATAGGAGAAGAAATAGAGTAATCTCCTACCATGCACCTATAAGCCTATCAAACCTATCAACAGGATGTGGATTACAGAGGATTCAACGTAGCTATAAAGTCACCTGTGCGAGCTACCACAGTCCGGCTAATTAGGGGACATTCACAAGTAAACCTAGCCTAGGCACCACGCCTACACTACGAAATACTACTTCAACTAAGTAATGACCAAGATCAAAGCACTCAATATGAGATGTGAACCAAAGAATGAATAAGAACAAGTTGCTTACTTAAATCGGAATAGTAAGTACAAAAGTACCTCAGAACGCAGCTCTTGTCACACCCGATTTTAAAGAACAAAACCAGGCTAGCCATATGTGTGCCCAGGAAGTCCACACATACAACAACAAAAGCACTTCTTCAGGCTTAATCTTCACAGGGACGGTTATATAGCAGAAATACTTAAAATTAATACTTACATCAGAGTATTGCGGAACGGTAACTAATCTTCAGGCCTAATCTTCACAGGGACGGTTGACTGGGGGTTGCATATGCCAAGCACTTCTGACAGTTTTCTGAGAACGTCCTTCATAACTCCATCACTCTTCTGATCAACTCTTACTAGTAAACTAGAGTGGTGGGAAATAGCAAGAGTGAGCACATGTCGTACTCAACAAGTATAACCAGGGGTTCATGAGGCTCAATTAGCTGACACTGGTTTGACTGCATTTAGCTTTTATATGTAGATAGCATATTCATAATTAGATAGCAAATGTCAATGTAGCATAATTAATCCCATAACCACATGATCGATGTACACAAGAATAAAGAATAACACATATAAACAACATAATAAACCATCATTTATCATCATTAATCATGTTCGTTAGTGTCCATCTATTTCGTCAGTTTTCTGAGCCGCCCGTATCTGTGGCCACGGCTAGTATACCAGATTTAACACTCTGCAGAGGTTGTATATCTTTACCCATGAGTCATGATTTACCCTTTTATCCGAGGCCCGTCGACCTCTTAACCCACTACCAAGGAAGGTCGGCAGGGATCACAATGAAGTCTTTCAAAGGTTCGTCTAACAAGTTAGGGCCGCTTGGTTTCATTAGTCAGTCCATGTGATCCACCCGCAGAAATCCACAGTCTGCTATTCCCCAATTGCGCCACATGGGTAACCGCTAATGAGCTAGAAAAATTACTCATATTGACTAAAGCCAGAGCCATATAGCCCTCATGGTTGTACGAGTTGTCCCAGCTTTTGCCAAGGGATAAGTCCTTATGGAGGGTCAAGATCAATCTAGCAAAAACCAGAGTTCTTTCTAAATATTCATGTTACAAGATCATGGATTATAATCAAGCACTAGCAAGAACTACCCAAATGCACATCCAAATAGGTAACAAGGAATTCAGATAACAAGCATCTATGATTTTGCTAGGGTTGTCAAGATGGACACATGCATATGATATATGTATTAAAAGTGTGTAGGTAACAAGGATGGTCCCCAGTTATACTTGCCTTGATCAAAGCTTTCCTGAAACTCCTGCTGGTCTTACTTATTGTCAAGGCTCTGATCTTGATCTCCAAAATAACACTCTTGATCACCCACGAATTGTTCACCGTCTAAACTCGATCATCGATCACACAAACAATCGGGGACAACATACACGAAGCAAACAAGGCTACAATTAGAACAGTACACCAATCATATAAAAATAGTAGGAAAAGTTTATAAAATGATTCTACGCAGCGCTATGATCACACGAACGTAAAGATCACGAAAATCGGAATTAAAACGGAGAAGATATGAATTTTCCAAGATTTTATATAGAAAAATCATTAATTAAATAGGGTCACGAAAATAAAAAGGTTTCAAACTGAGTAAATTAAGTTTAATAACGTGTAGAGCTTATTAAAATGAATCCAACACAATTTGAATGGGTCAAATGGGATTTAAAACGAAGATTTTATGAGCTAAACAAATCCAATGGCAATTTAGTAAATACTGAAAACGTATTTTGAAATCAAACCAAGCTGTTTGTGTTTTCCAAACTGAAAGGCGTATTTACTGCTCTATGCTTTGGACCGCGGGTTCGATAATTAAACAGTGCAAGGACTCTTTTGCAAAACTACGGTTGAAGGGGTATCCTTCAATCCTGGCTGTTGGATCGTGTTTCAGTGGCTCTGATTAGATTTGGGGAAGAGAGAGAGAGAGGTCGCCGGCGGTGCACAGGGACCTGGCGGTGGTGCCATGGCCGGAATAGGCCGGAGCCACGCCGGAGTTCAGAGAACCGGCAATTCTAGGCACTAGAAGCGAATCTAAGAGCATGGGGAGACGTAGTAGCTTGCTGCGAACTCACCCCGGGGGTTTACGCGGCTCGGAAAATGCCTGGAGGTGACCGGCGACAAGAGACGACGGTGGCGGCTCCCTGCATATGTTTGGCAATCAATAACTCATCACAGAGACAAAAGAAAAGAGGGATGTAGGCGCGGGGAGACTCAAGACATCCAAGAGAGGCTCAGTGACCAGTTTGAAATGGCTTCGGGCCACTCCGAGGAAAAACCGACGGCGGCGGCCGAGATGAGCTCGTTGGCGAGATCCCAAAGTGGGGGCGATTAGTAATTAGGGCTCAGGGTGGCCGACGACGGAACCGGGATCAAAGAGGAGTGCCCCACCTTCTTATAGAGGTGCTCGACGCGCGCGTTGAGCAAGAAACCTCGTGCCAATCGGGATTTGGTTCCCAGATGGTGTCCTGTCCGTGCACGTCTCAAGGTGGAAGAAGGGACTGACGAGCAGGCCCCGATAGTCAGTGATGGAGGGAGAGGGAAGGAGGCACACTGGGCTGCCTGGTCAGCTTGGCCCGAGCGGAGGAGAGTGGGCCGAGGGGGGAAAGGGGAGGAGGAGTGGGCCTTCGGGGCAAAAGCAGAAGGGGAGATTTTTCCCATTTTCTTTTCTTTTTTTTCTTTTGTTTTGTTTTCTTTTGTTTCTTTTTATTTCAAAGTCTTTTCAAAGCAGTTTAAAATCAATTTGAAAATATTTTGACTTTGATCAAAACCACACATTGAATAAAACATATGCTCCAATATGAATGCACAACCATGTTGCTAAGCCTATGGTAAATTTTAATTAAATGAAAAATATTATTTTCCTATGTTTCATGAGCACAAAAATTCATAAATAAATCTTTTTAACTCTATTTCCAAGGAACAATTTTTTAGGGTATTACAGCTCTGGGCGAGGGAACTGAATCCAGAAGAATATAGCCACGAAGAAGCGCCGATAGGCCAGAACTCCTCCAGAATCTCTACTCCTCTACTCAATCTCTCTAATCTCTAAACAAGACTAGATCAAGAAGAACTAGTCTCTCCTAATTGCTACATCTAGATGAACTAGAACTAGATAAACTAGAACTAGATCAACTAGAGGGACCCTAACCCTAATTATGTAGAGAATATGAAGCACCAGGGTGTAGAATGCCCCTTGGAGGAGCCTTAGGGCGTCATTATATAGGTCGAGGTGGTGTAGGGGGCAAGGAATCACCGCATCATCGATTCGCGTCTTCATCTTGTGTGCACCATCGGATCAAACCGATTTAAAACCAACGTAAGGATACTTTGCTTGGCTTCCAAGGAGGCGTAGGAGGAAGACTCCAGAAGGCGGCGGCCAGCGGATAACCTAGGGCGCCGACCGGCCCTAGGGTGGTGCTAACCGGCCCCACCTGGGCTCCTTCGCAGGCCTCGCTCCTTCGGGTGTCTTCTAGACTCTTCCTAAGTCCAATGATGATGTTTTTCGTCGCGGATAAGTTTTGTGGTAATTATGCACTATAATCCCCTCTTTCATGCTTTTCTGGAATAATCCCCAAAAAATATAGAATCACCAAAACTCATGGAAATTGTCAGTTAAAACTCTAGACTAGTATGCATTCTTGTCTCCCTTCATGTATAAAGTTCTAATAAATATTAACATTATCGACCGTCAACAATTCCCCCAAGCTTACCTTTTGCCAGTCCCTTGGTAAACAACCTAGATCTAATTATTAATAAACTTGGATCAGGAGGTGCTACAATACTTTCATTTCTTTTAAGTACATTTATTTTTAAACATAAATTTTCCTCTGGTCTAACTTTCAAACTTACCCATTTTACCTTTAACCATGGATCTTTACAACTTTTGCATAAGTCTTGAGTAATCGAAAGATAGAATAATCAAGTCAAGCACTATGTCTCAAATTCTTCACAATACCAATATTCCAGAGTTTTGCAAGTTTTCGAATTAAAGCTCAGAGCATGATTGTATGACACCCTCATCTCTTATTATGTAGTACTTATGGATCTCGCTGAGGCATTAATGAGGTTATGCCTTCCTACAACTAAGGATATATGTAGTGGAGCTTATAGGAGTGGCAACAACAAGGATGAACATACTTGCATTTCATATATTATAAAGTCAAACAATGGATCCATAGAGAATCAAGGCATGCAACTAAATCAAGATGTGTATGTGTATGGAATATGGTGGATAGGTGTATATATAGTATTTAGTGGCTAATCCTAATTCTACTTTTGCTCGTTGAAAATTACTCCCTCCTTGGAACTTTTCACGGGAAACCGTGGGCTATCTTTATTCTTTCTTTCTTTCTTTCTTATTTTTTCCTTTCTATTCTTTTCTTTTTTTTTAATCTAGGAGACGGGCATCTATGTACCCATTGTTTTAATTGTTGGGTCACTTGTCCATCTTTTACTCCCACTTTTCTTCTTCTCTTCTTTTTTTTCAATACTTTTGCATAGCCACATGCATCCTTTGAATATAAATAATCAGAGAGATAATGATAAGAACTTAGAGCAAAATTAAATGGGGGTTGTCCTATAGGGTATATTTTTGGGTGTTTACTCCTAGTGTAGGAGAAAATAGTTTTTAAGGTGGATCTGGATGAAAGTGGAAATGACTGCGCTTACATCCCAGAGTAGGAGTAATGCATATGTGGGTGGAGTGCGTAAGTGATCTTAATTTTAAAAGCATGACAAGACTCTCATAAGGTATACTCCAAAGGTTGACTAAACTCAATGTAAAGCA
>Ga0182004_10001751_pt1 | contig 16315 bp, 20 predicted proteins | sample Sormic07211540_1_FD_120479 | JGI IMG/M metagenome (GOLD analysis project Ga0182004, IMG submission 120479) | Endophyte microbial communities from Sorghum bicolor roots, Mead, Nebraska, USA - 072115-40_1 MetaG | ecosystem: Host-associated > Plants > Roots > Unclassified | place: USA: Nebraska...
GCATCTAAAACCAAAAATTTTCTCCAACTCAATAAGGCCTAAGTAGTAGTACACAGAACCAGCTGGCATCTGCTGATAATCCCATCACGTCAGCGAGAGCAATGTGGTGTGAATTTATGTTTTTATGATGATGATGGCCCAACTCGCATGTATATATTTTTTTCTGAAGGGCTCCTGCAATTTATTTTCAGAAGTTTATTTAGTGCTAAATCCAAGTACCCCATCCATGATCCATGCCATGTTTTGAACGACGCCAAGAAGAAGAAATTCACTCGCATGCGGCAGGCACGATCCATCCGTTGGGAGAGAAAAAGTAAGCGCAGCGGGTTTGCGAACGTTGCGAGGCCCCCGGGCCCGCGGCTTCCGGCCCACGTCAGCGAGCCGCTCCAACCGTTGACTCCACCATCCGCGTCCGCGTCGAAACCACCTCCCCGATAAAAACCAACCCCCGCCCGCACACCCGCACACGGCGCAGCCCAAGAAGAGCCCCCAAAAAGATCCACCCGAAAACTCTCCAGCCGCCGCGCGCCGCGGCCGAGTCAGCCAACGCAGGAGGGGAGGGTTTTCCGGGCCCGCGCCACACGACCTTCCGGCGGGCGATGGACACCGAAGCCGCGGGCATGGACGAGGCGGAGGCGGCCTTCTTCGCGCGCCGGGGCCGCCGGTGCTGCTGCTTCCCCTGGCCCGCCTCTTCCTCCTCCCACCAGCGGGTCGGCGGGGCGGAGGAGGAGACCTGGTGGCAGCGCGCGGTGGACGCGGTGCTCAAGGTGCGCGAGTGGTCGGAGCTGGTGGCCGGCCCGCGGTGGAAGACCTTCATCCGGCGGTTCGGCCGCAGCGGGCCACCCACGCGTCCCCACCACCACTTCGGCGGCGGCCGCAAGCTCAACTACGACGCGCTCAGCTACGCGCTCAACTTCGACGAGGGCCACGGCGCCAGCCCCGAGGGCGACTACACCGGCTACCGCGACTTCTCCGCGCGCTTCGTCGCCCCGCCGGCCTCCGCCAAGTCGTCCATGGACCTCGGCGGCCGCGACGCGCCGCCGCTCTTCAACCCGCCGCCTCTGCCGCCCCACGACGGAGCCGGCCGGGCCTGACCTCACCGCCCCATCGGTCATCGGATCGGAGCAGAGGAGGAACGATGGTTGATTGGTCAAAGGAAGGGTGCCGAAACTATATCAGAAAAAAACATGGTGTCCCTTTCATCTTGGATTGGATTGGATAGATTCGACGATTCCGCGGGCGGGCGTGCCCCGGTGAATGGTAAGCGAGATCGCTGCGACAAACAATTCCTTCCTCCCCTTCGTCCGTCCAGTTGATTGATTTGGTTAGCCAGCCACTGTAAAAATGAGATTGCTATTACATTCATTGTCGTTTTACTGCTGCTGTAATGAATCCGTTCATCCTGTCCCAGTTTTGCCCCCAAACAATTGAAATGAAGTGCACAAATTACTGCAATTTTTTATTTTGAAATGTCGTGATCGCGCCAGTTAGCATTGTTTGCTTCCAACACAAGTTGGGGGAGCTGGGCCGGAAACTTGCATGATTAGCTAGAGCAAGCAAAAGAATTCGAATTCTAATTCTACGTGCGAAAGCTTGCCGTGTTTCCAGCTGTGACTGATTGCGACGCACGGATGGGAAAACCCTGCATGGAGGCGTTCTTCTGGACGCTTTGCTGCGCCCGTGCACACCTTGGTTTCTGGTCCAACAAGCAAACAGCAGGCCAACCGTGGTTTCGTCGAGCGCGTGTTTCCCAGCACCGTAGCACCTCCCCGAATCCACATGCTACTGCTACTGATGAACGAGTCTTCGTCTTCTAGATCAGGTCTCGTCATAATCTTGCCTTCCGCGTGAACGGCCAATCGCTTTTATAGCCATGCTGTCAAACTGTCAACGGTATCTTTGACTCTTACTTAGGTTGTGTGATTAGATGGTCAAGCACGGCCTTCATTACTGTGCATGATCACGGGGATCATGGTACAGCCTTGGGATTCAGAGTATCACGGACTAAAGTATGGAGTCCCTGACAATACTGATTGATGCTGCCATGCCCATCCAGCCCAAAGCTCCTCTATCAGACACTCCTTGGTGGGTATAGGTTGCAACTGATACCATCCACACTCCATGGCGTAATGGATGGTGGATCGAATGCCAGCTAGTAAAGGCCAGACAGCCAGTCCTACCCATCTGATGACCTCCTGGATTTTAAGTCATCAAGACAAAAGAACAATATTGTATATTATATAGACCGATCATGGTATCAGTGTATGTAGTAGTGGCCCTATCCTTCATGACCCACATCTGTTGCTTTCATTTCATGTCATGCTCTGCCCATCTCAATCATGCATGGAACCAGCCCTTGAAGCTATTGTATATCCTGGTGTCTCAATTCAGTGCTATACAAGGAGAAGATACAGCTGAAGAAACTCCAGCATACCAGCTACAAAAAGAAGCTTCAGTTTATTCAGAAACAAATTGCAAAGAAACAGTTAGCTGTGCTGGCAGGTTGGCGCTTCAAAAAGAAACTGCCATCTGCATTGCAGCTGCCATTGTTAGCCAATAAGATATTGTTTCTGAGAGACAACCACTGTAACAACGGAAGCCTTCGAAAATTGGCCCAGAATATGCTTTTCCAAGGAACCAATCTCAACATCACAGTATCTGATATGAGATCAAATAGCAGCAACCGCAACAATGATGTCAACAATAATGCTGCCAGATTAGCATCTTCGTAATGATTGCATGAGCTGTGTATTACTATCAGGTAGGACTGAAAATCATTTGCAAACCAATGATTTCCTAGCTAAGATCACTCAAGCAATATGCTGGAATCCTGTCGATAATGCCTGTTGCTTAGTTAGTGCAGGTATGTGATGGCTGGCACTTCTTCCTTTGGCTATGATTAAATAAGCCAAAAACTATAATGTGATAGGCATTATACAAGCTTCCATGCCACTACGCCTTCGATCAGCTATCACTACTAGTTATTAGTGCATTAGGATACTAATATTGTATGAGGACAAAGTTGCCATCCACTTAGAAACCTAGTCATCACCACCTGGTGCGATAGGCAAAAAGGCAGCCCAATCTTGAGTTGATGCACCAACACTTGCAGGCATGCTGCATTGACCAGGAGGGCAGACCCAGACTAAACAATATTTTTTATTTAAAATGTAACAAAAGTGAAAACAGTATAATAGCAACTTCTATGCTAAGTTTGACAAGAAATTAATCAAACCGAGCCCAGCACTCAAATGTTATTTCAGATTGTTTTCAAAATTCACAATGGCATGGGCAAAACCAAATCGCAATCTTAGACTGTTACTGCAATCTTAGACAGTTACAGCCGTCATATCTTAGTCCACATTTGTTGAGGTGAAATAGAAAGGTTAACTTCCGTATCAATCATCTAGGACTGCAGGGATGAAGAAAAGTATCATGCGTTGATTTTTAAATAACAAAAGAAACTGTCGATCTGCCATGTGAGCAATAGGAGATTATTGAAAGAAGTGTATGGAAGATCCAAAAGGTTGCTCTAGAAGTTAAGATACGAATGCTTAAAGGTGATAAAGCAAAAAAGAGGAGGTAATTTCGACATGAAGTCACCAGTCAAAAGCATATTACTTATCACATCACTAAGTAGTAAATAATATATAATTGTTACAGTCGGCCACAGTTTATAGAAGAAAAACAAGCTTACAGGTTCACCCCCCCCCCCCTATAGGTTCACCCTCCCCCACCCAACCTAGCACCCCACAAAAACTTAACAATGATGTCGCAGAACTTCATTTTACTTCTTTGCACGTCAAACCAACTCCTCTTCTCTCCCCCAACCACCCTAGCACCCCCACAAAATTTTAACAATGACGTTGCAGAACTTCATTTTACTTCTTCAATTGCATGTCAAACCAACTCCTCTTCTAGCTGTTTGTTTTAAGGAAGACTCCTTGTTCAGAAATGTATGTTTTCAAAAAGGATGCCTCGCAAACTACCAATGTATGTCCCATCCTTCTAACAACTTATAGCCATAATAATACTTCTACACAGTTTGCAAAAGAATAATAGGGCTACCATGGTCAAGTTCATTCAGGAGCAAACACTCAAAATGCTACTGTAATAACTAATAGAAAGTTTATCAAGGAAGTTTTGTAGATCATAACTGCAATGGTCCAGACGTACATCACATTGTAGCCTAATATTTTCTCATGTTTGATAGTTACATACTTACATTCAAGGAGGAAATTGCCAGAATTGATAACACAAATAGAGTATAAATTGATACTTCATAGTGATGATAGGATTCTGAATGGAATTCCTGGAATACCAACAACACGGGAATATAGACTACACCATCGTGAACAATCACAAACTATGTGCAATATAGCAAGCCTGTCAAAAATTATCCCTTGATGAATGATTGTTGAGACACCCTAAATCAGATGAAATAGCTAGAGCTAAGCAACTCAGCAGCCAACATCAGGCAGAAAAAAAAACAAAGTACTATAGACAGAGTCACATATTAGACTTATCTCCAGCAGCATTTATTTTCATCCATGGTAGGCTCCCAGTATCTGAGCAAGTGTCTGGAGGAGCTGGCAACTTGCCCTTCACACTAGACCACTGCCAAATCTTCGACACAGAGAAGCTCTCGCCTTTGCTCCTCGCACAAATCCTCTTGCCCTCCATAATGTCAGCATTGACAGGACATAAGCCAGCAACTCTTCCTTTAAACCTGCTGCTTGCACCGTTTCCGCCACGACCTGTCTGGAGAGCCACTCGAAGTTCAGAAGCCCCAAGAACATACTGGTAAGTGCCCATGGAGAAGCATCGCCTTGCATCCAAGCTGCTACTGCTACTCTCCCCTGCCTCCCTACTCACTATACCAGCTTCATTGCCATTGCCAGCCACACCACCGATGGCGCCCTGATTTCCAACATTCTTGAACTTCCCAAGCCTTACTGGAAACACCCTCTTCTCGGCCACTGGCTGCTCCTCATCCATGGGTTTGTGCCTGGAAACTTGGTGTCCATCCTCACACTCCTCCGGTAGAGGCTCCTCCTCCAACCTCTCATCAAAATCATCAAACAGCATGTTATCAATAGTCATCCCGGGGACAAAGAGTGTGCCACGGCAAAGTGGGCACGTCGAATTGGACAGCAGCCATGTATCTATACACTGCAGATGGAAGGCATGCCCGCACACCGGCAACAGCCTGAGCCTGTCCTCCCCATCAAATTCACACAAGCACACCGCACAGTCGAACGGCTCTTTGCTGCCACCGATAATTTCACGGTACGCGAACACAGGCAGCGCATCGATGAACGCCTGGTCGAGCCCAGAGTCGTGCAGATGGAACAGCTGCTGCAGCTGCCGGTCCATTGCCGCGTCCCGCGCGCCTGTCCGGTGCGGCGACGGCGCAGACTCCCCCATGGCGGCACCACGGCCGTGCTGCTTCTTCATCAGTATCCTCACAAGGAGGTGGAGCAGCCCGGAGATGAAGAAGATAACCGCAAGGATCACTATGATGAACAGCACCGCAGGGCTGATCTTCCCATTGCCGCCGCCACCACCGACACCAGCCGTCTGCACCTGCGGCGGGGTCTGGGTGCTGTAAGGCGGGGCGTCCCTGATGAAGCTGCGGAGGCTGGGCGAAGACGAGTAAGGTGACAGGGGCGTGGAAGAAGATTGGGACGAAGCTACTGCTACAACCATCTCCTGCAATCTTGGATTGGGAGGAGACACCCACAACTCATCTGATCAATATATGGGGAGGAGGACGGCTCAGAGTTAATCGTCCCAGCCCAAGATGCTCAAATCTGTGGCACAAACCCAACCAAGAAACAGGAAAAATATAAAAGCTGTAGCTGAAAAGATCGGAGCTCCCCACCCACCTAAAAAGGCCAAATTTGGTGCAACCGAGAAGGCTCCAAGCACAAGAGACCAAAATGCGTGGGCACTTCCGGGTGGAGCCAGGATCAGGAGTGGGATTGCAGCGGAGCGGAGGAAGGTTAAGGTAAGCAAGCGAGACACCGAGAGTTTGAGGAGGAGAGCTGCTCCGCTGAGTTGACAGTGGTGGCGAGGGGGGCCGGTGGTGACGCCGGAGATGGGCGTGCGAGGGAGGCAAGGCCGCAAGGGGAAGGGACGGTGGCCCCGGAAGCGGAAGCGGCGGCGGTGGCAAGAGCGTGGCTTTTTTGGCTTCGTTTTCCGGGTGGGGAGCGGTCGAGTGGAAGCGGGGACGGGTGCGCGTCGCTTTCGGCCGCTGAACTTTCACAGGTCTCGGTGCCCATGGGAAGCACGGACCCCGTGGCCGCCGTAGGTGGGGGCGGTGGCACGCTGCGGCAGACGTGCAGCTCCCGTTTGACTTCGTGGATCGCGGCCTTCGATGCCCGTGCCACGCGACTACGCGACGCCACCACGCCCAGTGGCACCGCGTTTTTTGCAACGCCCCATGGTTGCTTTGTAAATTTCTTGCGTGTGTGTGTGTGTGTGTTTTTTAAAAAAAAACGTTATACTTGCGTACATTTGGGTTTGGCTAGGCTTGGTATGAGGACTTCGTGCACCACAGCAAGAAATGTACTACTACTACTACTACTACTCCACAGGAAAGCGTCGTCCGTCCCCGTCAACGGATTTTGACTTCCTCTGGCTCCATGAACCATGGCAGATTGGCAGTTTTGTGCAAGCTTTCAGACACAAAGGAACAGCGAGTTGTCATTTGTCAGTCTTACCGGGGACCTCATCTTTGCTCGGCGACACGGCCGGCCAAGCTCGTGGCATGTGAGCGAATTTTGGCCGTTTTGTCGTAGGAATGTGCAAGGCGCCAGCGGCCTCGCTGTGCTGCACATGTTCATGCCGTCGTCATTCATCACGAGCACGAGAGGAGCGTCGTGGATTGGAACTAGACTTCATCACACTTGAAGCACCTGTCAAGTGGTTACATGGACAAACAAATGTGAACCAGCCACATCCCATACTGTTTTCTTGAACCTAATGTTTTCTTGTAACTTTTTTCTGGATTTCTTTAGATTATCAAACACAACGTTAATATGGAATATCTGTGGGGTTTTCTTAGCCTTTTGGTTATATAAACCATGTTATTGTGAAAGTTGTATTATCTAGGGATCCATTTGGATATTGACATTGAAATTGGGTCGAGGAAATTGGCTTTCCAAATGAATATCGTGCTAAAATGGTATTGGACAGTAATTCTATTTCTAGGCATTTGGATTTAGTAAATTGGTCCATAAAATTAGACATCCTCTATGTTGTGCTTCGTCTTCCTTTTGGCCGTTGAGCCACGCCTCTCCACGTGACGACAAAGCTATACACTCCAAGTGTCAGTAAGCCTCACTCTCTCAACACGCACAAATCCATCGGTCGGTGAGATCAGCTCAAGCACTCGTCGGTGTCTCTATGTGCAGCAAGCTCACAGAGCCTCCATCCGCTAGTGAGCTCCTCCCCTTTTATGCCCCATCTCTGTCGAAACACACACCAACGAGCTCACGGAATCTCCACCTGTCTGTGAGCTTCGCCCCTTAAGCGCGTTGGCAAGCCCGAACCCTCCATAGTGGCAAGCTCCACGGCTTGTCTCCTCCGCGCGCGGCAAGCTCCATGGCCCCTCTATAAGCTGAGCTCTGCCTCTCAAATTCTAGACAATACTAAGCTTTGCAGGACTGTATTAGGGACTTGTTGTGTTGTGAAAGTACCATGTGGACTTGTGAGTCAAATTCTAAGATCCAATTCCAAAACATCCAAACTAAGTGGTATTGAAGATATACAATTCCAGTTTCCTAGTTCTAAGCTGAATACCAGCATCCAAACAAGAGATAAATCATTTGTGAAAGCACGGGTGCACATCCAAACTAAGTGGTGTTGTTTTGGCCAATCTTTCTCACTGGATTAATTATCTTCTCCTATTAATATGAACGTAGTTTCTTTGTCCTTAAGGGCACATGTCCTTTGCATTGTGGACTCATATGATTTGCTCTGAGATTCGTGCCCAGCAGAAAAGAGACAATACAAGCAAAAGCTCTCACCCTCCGTTCATAGAAATGAAATAATATTACACACCTTTTCACGAGGGTCAATGGGTTTGTCGAGTGCAAAACCACCTTGGCCATGAAAAGGAAAAAAATTGACTGAATACCATGTTTGGGTATATTGTGTGATTTTTGTGATTGGATCGTAATATGATCACTATGACTAACATGTTTGACGAGGCCAAAAACCTGAGACAAATGAGGATTGAACCAAACAAGTCCTAGCTAAAAAATGTACGTGTTTCATCCATAGAGGGAGGAAATATACACGCTCTCTCTCTCTCTCTCTCTCTCTTTGCTTGGCTAATAAGTCATGGTTAAAACTATTGTTTGCTGATTTGTTGTGAGAAAAAACACTGCTGAATGGCTGGTATATTCGACAGATAAGCTGAGAAATGCAAAGATTAAAAAAGTGCTAAAAGTTCCGGTAACGAAGTTGATATACCTTATGCTTACAGGAAAGCAACGTCGATACCCTTGGTGGTTCAAATTTGTCGACTGGTGCTGAGTGAAGGCAAAAAAAACTTGGGCAAGGATGAGGACATCATTTATCTGGTGGGTCAAACTCTAAAGTGAACACCATAACAGTTATGGAGAGGGAGAGGTGCCACTTCTGACACTAGCCTTGCAACTTGTAGTTTCTGCATTGTGCCACATCCGGTTTGAGGAATGCTCAAGAATCGTGATATGAAGAGGCTTAACACTCGAAAGTAATAATCTTGGTGATTGCTTCCACGTGGACTGGTATGGTGTTTTCTCATTGGTACCACGTAATATTGTTATGAGTTTGCGCTCTCTTCGTCACGTTTTTTGTTTATCACATTTATATTCTTGCATTTATGTAGTTGCTAAGGCATTACACAAGGCCGCAAACCTCTTTGTGGTAGAAATAGTCACACCAAATAAATCTCAGTGCACCTATACACAAAAATGGTTTATGTTTATCTTGTGCAAGTTTTCAACTGGAGCAAAGTAGTTTAAAGTGACATAATTCACCTTTGGTCTTCTTAGGGTAGAGGCAACAAATTTTCTTATAGTAACTATGCATTATTTCTTTTAAAAAGCACGCAAATATGCTTACATACTTGGTGGAATCGTAAGAACCCTTTAGAAATTGGCCTATGGTGCCCATGAGAAATTGCCCTAGTAGATATTGAGATGAACCCAGTCTTTTTTTTTCTCTCTCTCAAGGGCATATGCTCTTATCTTTTTATCCATTAGATTTGTAACACTTCTCAATACGAATCTAATAGGTGGAAAGGTGAGAGCATGTGTCCTAAGGGCAAAAGAAAAATAACTTTACCATATTGAGATTGATAAAGAAAAATGGCTCATTATTATTGACCATGATAACTCATCTTTTATTGCCCCCACAATCGCGATACTATTGGATCGTGGGATTATTAAAATGTAGGAATAGATAAAGGACGTGATTTGAGAGCCTATATGAAATTGAAATCCAACAAATAATCTGGAATGCATGGAGGTAAAAAGAAAGAAGCAGCATTTGGATGGTATAGAGAGAAAAAAAATAGGAATCCTAAGACAGGAAAGAAAACACATGGGCACTGGACCTATAATAATACCGATTTCATATTCCGAAGTCTCCCATAGATTTTTTTTATACGAATCGAATCCACTAAAACCCATCTATTTCTCCTATAATCCAAAATAGACAATTTTCAAAAAAAAAAATCCAAAGTAGACCAATATGAACATGACATTTTGAATAGATGGCCTTGTTTAAATCCAGGGTGTAAAGTTTTGGGAGTGTCACGTCGGTTGCCATATCGAGCACCATATGAGAGTGTTTGGATGGTAACCATAAAACAAATTGTAGAAATCCTCAGTACTCCGTGAACTGAATTGATTAAGCATAATTAATATGTTATTAGCACATGTTTAGTGTAGCTTTACATAGCATCATATTGTCAAATTATGGACTAATTAGATTTAAAGATTCATCTCATAAAATAGTCACAGTCTGTGTAATTAGTTATTTTTTAGTCTATATTTAATACTCCATATATGTATTCAAACATCCGATGGAATATGGAGTAAACTTTAGGGGGAGAATGTAAACAAGGCGCTAGGCCTAACTAAGGCACAAGGCTTGAATCATACAGCTACTTATGAATTTGAAACTAGATCCTAGCATGGTTCCATTTATATTCCATTTCAGTGATTCACTGTCACGTGAAAGCTAGGCTCAAACAAACCATAAAAATCAGGCCTTGTTTAGTTCATCCAAAAAACCATTTTTTTTAAAGATTTTCTGTCAAATCGAATCTTACAATATATGTATAAAGCATTAAATATATATGAAAACAAAAACTAATTGTATAGTTTATCTATAAATCGCGAGATGGATTTTTTAAGTCTAGTTAGTTCATGATTGAATAATAATTATGAAATAAAAATGAAAGTGCTATAGTACCTAAAACCTAAAAATTTTCGAAACTGAACGAGGTCTGAGATGACTAGGCTTTAGACTCCAAAATCAGCATATGAAAACTAGCAATATATTACGGCCCAGTTGTGCCCATCTCCAGCAATTAGGGGTGTGACCCTACAGCTAGGTCAATGTTAAGTTGTTGATCCAATCTCCTTAATAATAACAAAGATTGTTAATCCAGTTTAGGCTTCGAGATTCCCTTCCAACAGGGCACTGCCCAACAAAAAGAGCCGTTCTCATGGCTAGAATCGTCATTTCCTGTCGTTTGAATTCGAAACCGCATCCAGAACGTGGAGTTGTCGGCATCGCTGCATCTGGGGCCACCAGCCCACCACCACCCTCTCCAACGCCCATAGACCACGCTCTCAGACAACGTGTTAACACACCCCGCAAAGGAACGGTTGATTTAGCAATGGATTTGTAAATCGACGGGGCAGATGCACCATGCGCATAGACCAGGTTCGTCGAGTCTTCACAGCTCGTTGCGGCCCCGTTTCTTGTCACCTGGCACAAAACTTCTATACACTTAGTCCATACAGGCATACACCGCCGGATACCGGTCCCGTGTTCACACACACACGGCCGTATAACTCCATTCAGTATCGGTCCATAGACACGGTCTACGTTAAGTTAAAGAAGAGTATTATAGGCAGCCGCCGCAGCTCACGCGACGCCCTAGTTTTCGAAATCCTCCGAGCGGGCGCTTCTCGCTCTCACCCGTTCGCCATTTCGCTCGTCTCTCTCTCTCCTCGAGGGGCGATCGATCCCCAACTCGCCGCATCCCGAACCCGCAATCCACGCGCAGCTTGCCGTTGTATGTTGCAGGGCGTCGCCAATCCGGTCCGATCCGCCGGTTTGAGGTGAGTTTTTCCCCGCATTTTGGGGGCGATTTTAGGTTATTCGCTGATGATTGCCTGATCAGCCTGGGAATTCGTGGTTAGGGTTCCGATGGAGACCTCGGAGGCGGCGGCCGCGCATCCGCAGAAGGATAGCGTGAAGGTGGCCGTCAACATAAGGCCGCTCATCACGGCTGAGCTGCAGGAGGGCTGCACGGATTGCGTCACCGTCACGCCCGGCGAACCGCAGGTACCGATTGTTGTGTCTGATTGGTTTGGTCTGCTTGTGGAAAACTTGATGTTTCCGGGACTTGGAATCGATGCGTTCATCAGCATCGCTTGTATAAAAAATTGGGTGGGCTGATCCACAAAGGGACATAGGTGCTGAAGATCTCCAGTGGAGGATGCTCAGGACCATCGTATTTGCTGATTTCGTGACTCTTATATAGTATTATATAATTTCGCAGTAGTAATTTCAATATACTTGTTGAATCAGATTTTGAACGTATAAAAGCTCAGCACATGCCTCTTTGCAGGGTACACATTTTCGAAATGGTTTGTAAGTTCAGACATATGATCATTTGTTTCTGTTCTGTTTCAGGTTCAAATTGGGCCCCATGTCTTCACCTTTGACCACGTCTATGGCAGCTCGGGTCCTTCATCATCATTAATATTTGAGCAATGCGTGCACCCGTTGATTGATGCATTGTTCAGCGGATACAACGCCACTGTCCTAGCATATGGCCAGGTGCATTTCTTTTGTACGATGAAGTTGCCAATGTTTTGTTAGATGACTGTCTTTTTGATGATTATTTGGCTAATTATGTTGTTTTTCTTTGATAACTGTAGACTGGTTCTGGCAAGACATACACAATGGGTACTGACTACAGTTGTGAAGGCAACTCTGGAGGGATAATTCCTCAAGTTATGGATACAATATTTAGAAAAGTTGATACCTCAAAGGATGGCTCCGAGTTTTTAATTAGAGTGTCTTTTATTGAGGTAAGATACCTAGTGGCACTTGTTTCTTTCTTATTTGTACCAGCGGCTCTTAGCTTGTTATCATTGTGTGCTGTGCTGCTATGAATTTCAGATATTCAAGGAAGATGTTTTTGATTTGCTTGATGCAAATCAAGCTGCTGCAAGACCTGATGCAGGTTCTATGGCAAAAGCATCAGCACCTGGCAGAGTGCCGATTCAAATTCGAGAGACTGCAACTGGAGGCATAACCCTTGCTGGTGTCACAGAGGCTGAGGTGAAGTCAAAAGAAGAAATGGCATCATATTTGACACGTGGGTCCTCGTCACGTGCAACAGCAAGCACAAACATGAATAGGCAGTCGAGGTACGCTGTACGAACATCATACACATGTTTTCTTTCTGCAAGGACCATTAGTGCAGAGTACATTGCTGTTTTGTTTGTTCACTATATTTGCTGTGCATTCCAATAAAGTAATAATGTTCTTATTTGGATGGTGCTGCTTATTTGTAGTCGCTCTCATGCCATCTTTACAATATGCGTCGAACAAAAGAGAATATCTGGTACATCTGACAAGTCAGCCAGCAGTGATTATGACATAATATCATCGAAGTTTCACCTTGTTGATCTTGCTGGTTCTGAAAGGGCTAAACGTACTGGAGCAGATGGACTTAGGCTTAAAGAAGGTGATTAAGGCTCACCGAACGTTTGTACATGTTGGTTTAGTCCATTGGGTAATTGTGCAACTGGTTATAAGATTGTTGTCTATTTCATGTCCACAGGGATACACATAAATAAAGGCCTTCTAGCTCTTGGCAATGTTATAAGTGCACTAGGCGATGAAAAGAAAAGGAAAGAAGGAGCATTTGTACCATACCGGGATAGCAAATTAACCCGTCTTTTACAGGTGAGAACTCTTATGCTCATAGTAATGTAATGTAATGCAATGTTTCAGCACTTATTTCCATGCCAATTTAGTATTATATGTACACCACATCATTTGAATTTCCTTATGGTATTTAGTGCCAGATTCATGGACCTATGGGCTGTATTAGGCTTACAAATTCCTTTGTTTGTTGGATTTGCATTTGGACCTGTCTCAAAACATAAATCGTTTTTGCAGGATTCTCTAGGAGGAAATAGCAAAACTGTCATGATTGGTAGGTCTATTTTTTTTTCCAAGACATATGTCCTAGTCCTAGTGTTTGAGGCACTTAAATCATGCTTTGCTACTCTTTTCATGCAGCATGCATTAGCCCTGCTGATATAAATGCAGAAGAAACCATAAATACACTCAAATATGCCAATCGCGCACGGAACATTCAAAACAAAGCAGTGGTAAACCGTGATCCAGCTACAGCAGAGATGCAAAAATTGAGGAGCCAGCTGGAGCAGCTGCAAACTGAGCTTTTGTTTTCCCGCAGTGGGAGTGCAGCGTTAGAAGAACTTCAGGTGGGTTTGTCTTGACTGGCTGGTCCAACCAGTTGATTTTGTGACCTAATTTTTTTCCTTTGTCTTTCAGTTGCTGCAGAAAAAGGTCTCTCTTCTTGAGCTAAAGAATTCTGAGCTTAACAATGAACTCAAGGAAAGGGAATTGTCATGTGAGCAGTTGGCAGAGCGGGCACGGGCTGCTCAGGTATCTATGAATCTATAACTTTTTTGTTCTGTTCGAATGTGCTGGATTTGTGATGTAACATTTTTGTTTCTCTTCCTTTCAAAATAAAAAAAAACATTTTCATTTCTCTTAGCTGGGTATATCAGTATATGCCTATGATCTCAGTCTTCTTGTGTAAAATTTCTCTATGGTAATCATATGCAGTTAATTTATAGCGCAGGAGCCAACCAGTTAGACATGAAAATCGCTTCTGACATATCACCTTAGAATGATAAATTTATTAAGGACCTCCATTTATTCAACTTTGATACAGTTGGAAAGGGATCAGTTGATGCTGAAGATTGAATCCGCGAGGAATGGAAAATCATGGGATGATATTGAAAATGCTGATAATGACCAAGTGAGTGTAACTACATCTGTATGCCGTAAACAGATTTATACTCACCCTTTTATGCCATCTCACCACAACCTCTTTTGTTCTTATCAGGACATGGACCTCTTGAAGGGCTACATATCGAAAGTACAGCAGTTGGAGAGTGAACTGATGCGGCAAAACTTCTCCAATGCTTGCAGACATGGCTTAAATGATCAACTTGCCATGGAGCAGGACATTTTACTAAATGAATTGGGTTCTGGATGTGAAGTAGGAACACCTGATGCTTCAAGTAAGCCACTGAGCCATTTCCTCAAATCATTTATAGTGAGAAGTAGCTTTCTTTCCAACAGTCGACCCTTTTCAGAATTATTCGAGTATGCTTACAATATGTTTTTATTGTTTTTCCACATGATGATTAATTTAGATTTCGCTTCTGAAGTTGAACCTTTACTTGGGAATATAGGTTGTGCTGTAGCTTGCTATTAAGATTGATGTTACTACATAAAACACTTGAAAGAAAAACATATTCTAGTTGATTATTTGTTTAACCATTTCCTGGAAAGATGTTAGAAATCAGCAATGAACATTACCTTTTTTGTATCACATTCTTATTCACCAAACTTGTTCCTAAAACTGTCAAATATTTTTCCAGCCTAGACCACCAGTGTCCTTTCGAAACTATCAATAACTGTACTATCTTCAGGTGAAGTTGATGAAGAAGAAAAGGAGAGAGAACATTCATCCATGCAAGACCAACTTGACAAAGAGCTGCAGGAACTAGATAAACGTCTTCAGCAAAAGGAGGTACTAGTCCGCTGTCTCTACTATTTTGACCTTTGTTTGTTAAGCCCTGCTAACACTATCCCTGCTGATGTAGTTATGTATCCTCAATCTGGTAGTCCATTATTTTGTGCCTTGATTCACCTTGTAGAGTATAATTATACCTCCTTTTCATGTTTCAAAAGGAAGAGATGAAACAATTTGCCAAGAGTGATACTTCTGTTCTCAAGCAACATTATGAAAAGAAGTTAAATGAGTTGGAGCAAGAAAAGAAAGCTCTTCAGGTTTTTACTAGCTTACCTTGCTGACACTATGCTCTTATTTTTTTTCCTGACATGGTTGTAACAATATTCTTGTTTGTAGAAAGAAATAGAGAATCTTCGCCATGCTTTAACCAATATATCTTCTTCTACGGATGACAATGCTCAAAAACTGAAAGAAAACTATCTTCAGAAGCTGAATGCACTTGAATCCCAGGTTTGTACTTCAGCTAAATGCTTGTTTCATTGCATTCCTCATCAATTCTAACAACAGACCGTTTTCAGGTCCATGAGCTCAAGAAAAAGCAGGAAGCTCAACAACAGCTTCTAAGGCAGAAACAGAAAAGTGACGAGGCAGCAAAACGTTTACAAGAAGATATTCATCGTATAAAATCTCAGAAGGTGTTTTATCGTCCAAATGTTTCTGAGTGTGGTTTAAGTTTTTTTCCTGACATATATTCCTTTCATTCCATGTAGGTTCAACTTCAACAAAAGATCAAGCAAGAATCTGAACAATTTAGGTCTTGGAAGGCTGCCCGTGAAAAGGAAGTACTTCAGGTAATTGTTCTTACAGGTTGTTGATCGATGTTTTCAGGTCGGCTGGTCGAACCTGGTCGACGTGGGACCGACCAGACGATTAATCGTGATTAATCGTCGACCAGGTCGATTATTCGACCCTTGTCGACCCTGGTCGTCCATGTATATCAGGACATATACCTATATATATATATATACCTCTCTCTATATACTATATCATACACAATAAAGCAAGCATCAAGACTGCATTAGTGTTTAGCTGCTGACTTATGTATGAGAGTTGTCTTCCTCTCTTTTCTGCACTGCCCAGAGGTCCATATTCATGTCCCAAACTCCATTTCTTTGCTGGCTTGCTGCTGGAAGCCTGGAATACAATAATTAGCAAGCAGCAACACTAATGCAGTCTTGATCTTGACACACCTTAACAGTAGCACTGTTGCAA
>Ga0182004_10001752_pt1 | contig 16314 bp, 15 predicted proteins | sample Sormic07211540_1_FD_120479 | JGI IMG/M metagenome (GOLD analysis project Ga0182004, IMG submission 120479) | Endophyte microbial communities from Sorghum bicolor roots, Mead, Nebraska, USA - 072115-40_1 MetaG | ecosystem: Host-associated > Plants > Roots > Unclassified | place: USA: Nebraska...
AGTCCGGAGGGCAGGGTTACAGATCTGGAAACTAATCCTAGTCGGTTACAATTGCCATAGATAGTTCGATATCAATTCCTATTCTAACCGACCAGAATCCTGCTTGATCTCCACGTCTTATTTCCTTGCGCGAAACTCCAAGCTGTCGGATCAAGCCTTGAGCTTGTCTCGTAATGGGCCAAACCTCCTGGCCCAAGTCTAGCCGTAAGGGTATAGGGGTTTATACCCCCACACGGGTTACTACTAGCAAGAGGACCGACGACAATCTTAGAGCTTGTCTCAACGAGGACTTAGCTTGGTGGCAACCAAGTGAACCTCGATAAAAATCACATGTCAACATTGTCTACTCTTTTCGGTGATTTGCATTGGCCATATACAAGCTTGTATTTACATTCTATATATAGTGCTTGTGTAGTTGCTCTTGTAACTAGTTTAGCTTATATAACAGCTCTTAGAATTGGTTAGGTGAGCTCTTGCTAAGGTAACATTTTGTTTGCTTGTTTAGAGTCTTTTACAATGTGCTAGAGAACTTAGATAGATGGGTGTAGTCTTGGCTAGACCGATAGTTCTAATTCCGCACATGTTTCGGTTAGCCAGAGTGTTAAGTTTTTAAAAAGAACTATTTACCCTCCTCTAGTCCGGCATCTCGACCCTTCACACAGGAACCATAAACATTTTGTCCACATATAACTCCGTTAGTGCAACATGTTGCGTCTAAGTCTCACAAAACTTAGACACATTTAAGTTGAGGACCTATTTAGACCACTTCATCTAAAGTTGGCTCTTGAGACTAAACACGTGGTCTGAAATAGTGTCAACTTTTGTCAACCACCCAAGAGTCCATTAGATCATTTGACCATAAAGTAAGTTAAAGTGGTCTAAAGTTTTATTTCTTGTGGCCAAAAAATAAATTTACCTCTTGCCTTTTGTCTCACTCCACCGTCAGCCGCTCACATAACTCCTAGAACCGTGCCCTAATCACCCTGCTCCCCCGCTGCTGACCATCCCATGCCACCACACGGAGTCCCTCGCCCGGACACTCCTAATGCAGAAATCAGCATAGTTTCTATAGATATTAATTATGGTGCCACCTAAGCATTTTGCTGATGTGGCAATGTAGTTATTGAAGAGAGAGAGCAAAAATCATAGAAACTGGGACTAACTTAGAAACCATGTCTACGTGAAATCCAAGACATTAAGTAATATAATTGGTTGAGAATGGAGAGAAAATGAATGTGATTGGATAATAAATTATTGTATAGAAACTATCCATTTGGACCATAGTTTCTATACACAGTGTCTATAGAAATTAATAGGTATAGAAACTACATGTAGTTTCTAGCATTGGGAGTGCTCTTAGCTTAACCGTGAGCCGGAGGTTATAACAAAAGTATTTTTATTAAATATAAATTAATTCTAAAAAATTTTAGCCATAATTCAAACATACCCATAGTTTTTTTTTGTTTGAATCCTCAATCGTTCATAGTGACCAAGAAAAAAAAGAAACATTAAACACCGTGTCTGCCTGCCATGTGGATCCCACCAACTCACGCATCATTTCCACGGGCACATGGCCCTTCCCTTTCCCCTCCCTCGCTCTCCCTCCCCCTCTCTCTCTCTCTCCCCTCCACAACCACCTGAACCTTTTCCCTTCGTCCCCATCTCTCGTCTCTCCCCTCCTCCAGCCCGACCCGGCGACCTCCATTCCGAACCCTAGCCCCCTACCACCACTGCGGCCTGCCTCCTCTGGGCGGGTCCTGCCCAGATCCAGCACAGGAGGTTAAGCAGGAGGCGGGCGGGCGGGCGGGCGGTGGATGGACGGGCCGAAGCGGTCGCAGCTGCGGGTGCGCCTCCGCGTCACGGCGCGCCGGCGTGGCGCCGACGGCGACGGCGCCGGGGGCGCGGCCGGGCCCGGAGGGCGGAAGCGCCGGATGGAGGCCCCCGTCCTCAACTCCGCCGCCAAGCTGCAGCGCCGCGAGATCGGGGGCCGCCAGCTCGCCGCGCGCGGCGGTGGCCCCGCCGCCGCCGTGCCCGAGCGCTTCCGGAACATGCAGCTCCAGGTACGTAGCGGCGCCGCGGGCGTCCGTGCGCTCGCTCGCTCGCTCGCTGTCGCTCCGGGTTGGGGTGTGGGTGCGTCCGGTGAGGGCGGTCGGTCAGGCTAGGGTTATGCGCCGATGTCGTCGGTGGCGCGTGGGGTCAAATTCGCGGGAATGACGGGTGGTCGTGGCTGGGAAATGTTCTTTCTTATGTGTCCCGTTTGTGCTAGGCGGCAAATTTTGTTCCGGAGATGAGAAACATTTCGTCTTGTGGATTCCCCAATTGTTTGTTTTCTTACTAAAGGGCTCGTCTTTCAGGCAAATGTGATGCCTTTCAGTTTCAGGGCTCGCTCTTGTGTGTGTAGCATTGCTGGGGTTGGGGCGGTAAGCTGTTGGAATCGAATAGCCGACGTTGTTGTGCAGAATTAGGGCACTTGGGCTGTTTGGTTTTCGTGTCTGTAATTTAAACTAATGCTTGTAAAATGGCAAATTTGAAATGTTTCAGGTGTGTACATCTTACCATTTTTTGTTGCGTACCTATGCTTTATTGTCTGTATTTTTTTTTTTTGCCATGTTTGATGTTCTGTAAACCCCTTTCCTGAATTCCCAGGGCTTTGGATCAAGTTGTTATCAGATTAGATATTCAAATCGAATAGGATTCGATCTTGGGGTCTGATAATTCCTAATGCTCCCTTAATTTGAATCGGAGGCTTGGTATTGTGGTCTGGACTGGACCTTTAAAACTACTCTGTACATACTATGGGGCTATGGGCTGTAAATTTGTTGTATTGGTTGAGCTAGTTATCCTCCATATCCTTCCTATTGCTTGGTACTGTTTTATAATTGGTGTGGTTCATGTGAACCTTGTCACACAAATCCAAGGAAAAACAGTGGCATTTCTGATTTCAGATGGATGAGGTGCCTCAACGCTGACTCCTGGTTTATGTTTATATATTTGTTCAATTGTGGGCTTGTTATAGGAGTTCAATTGACTGTGTTTGTACTGGATTTTTGGGTGAAAATGTTGGTGAGGTGCAACATCTAGGAACAGTGACACTATTATCATTGTGTGGTATTATTGAGTCCAGACATGTGTTGAGTTAATTAAAAAGTTGAATCCAGACATGTGTTGAACTATTTCATTAGATCTAGCATTGACATCATAATCCATTGTTTGTGCAGGAGGAGTTCGATACATATGATGCCAATGCTCACCTATTTGTGAAGCTGCAGTTTCTTAAAAGAAGATCCAAAATTATTGAGATCGTTGCAGCAAAGGATATCATATTTGCCCTTGCTAATTCCGGGCTTTGTGCTGCTTTTAACCGAGGTAGGTGTTCTGAAAATGAGATTTATATGTTACACAATGTGATAACAAAATGCTGTCCTCTGACATGTCTTTGTACTTTGTGTCTGCAGTAACGAACAAGCGCATAGCCTTCTTGAATTTGAGCCCAGATGAAGTGATTCGGAGCTTGTTCTACAACAAGAACAATGATTCCCTTATTACTGTTTCAGTTTATGCATCTGACAATTTCAGCACATTGAAGTGCAGAACAACCCCGATTGAGTAAGACATTATGCTCAAGAAATTTCTCCTATATTTCTCCATGATGCGTTTTTTTCATGAAACACCCTATGGATATGTATCTTTTTTGTGTAATATTTTTTAATGATGCAGCTTACTAAAATTCTTGGCATCAACTAATATATTATTTTTTATTTAAATGTTCTTGAAGGTATATTAGAAGGAATCAGTTAGATGCTGGGTTTCCCCTCTTTGAATCAGAGTCTCTGAAATGGCCTGGATTTGTGGAGTTTGATGATGTCAATGGAAAAGTACTCACATATTCGGCGCAGGATGGGTATGCATTCTAATGGTTCAGTGCACTAAATGGTGTTTTTTTTCATAATAATATTGTTGTAATGGTTATCCGTTTATCTGCAGTATATATAAGGTATTTGATTTGAAGAACTACTCCTTCCTATATTCGATACCAGATGAAAACGTGCAGGAGATAAAGATCAGGTTTGTGCTCTTTTCCTCAGTTATATCTGACTTCCTGTAATTTAGAAAGAGGGAAGAGGCGGGTGTCCAAATGTTGACTTGTGTTATTTCTAATTTCAGTCCAGGAATCATGCTCTTGATATACGACAGAACACCAAGTTATGTTCCATTGAAGATATTATCAATTGAAGATGGAAAGCCACTGAAATCTTTTAAGCACTTGTTGCACCGCAACAAGAAAATTGATTTCATTGAGCAGTTCAATGAGAAGCTCCTTGTCAAGCAAGAGGATGAAAACTTCCAGATACTTGATGTATGGTGTAGTTTATGGACAGAATTTTATTTTTCTTACTGTAATCCTTACTTTTTGAAGGCCTAATGATTTTATGGTCTGTGTTCTGAAGGTGCGGAGTTCTGAGCTAATTGAAGTCAGTGTCTCCAAGTTTATGACCCCTTCAGCCTTCATTTTTCTATATGAGAACAATCTCTTCTTGACATTCCGAAACAGAACTGTCGCTGTATGGAACTTCCGAGGAGAGCTTGTGACTTCATTTGAAGACCACTTGCTTTGGCATCATGATTGTAGCACCAACAATATTTACATCACTAGTGATCAGGATCTTATTATCTCATACTGCAAATCCGAAGCAGTGGCTGAGGATGGTACAGGTGCAGTACTCAAACCCTGACCATTTCCTCAGTATTTAGTTTGCACTGTTTGTTTAGATTTCCCAAGTGGGATTTTTCTTTTTATATACTGGCCTCTTCAGCTAGCCTCTGATGTCAACATGCTGGATGATTGTAACATTGAATATAGGCTGGTAGATGTCAGGCACCATTACAAGTGTGAACTGCATTATAGAAATCTTCCTTTGATTTGTACTATCAGCAGGAAATAATCTTGACCCTGGTGTCATGTGCAGTTATTCCAGTTGGATCCATCAACATGAGTGAGATTATGACTGGCAAGTGTATCGCCAAGATTACTGCCAATGATCCTGCCCTAAGTGTGGCCCCTCACAGAAATGATCGCAGCAAGCGGTCCTTGGGCTGGAGCACCGTTCCAGAAGCTCTGGAGGATGTCACAGCACTGTTTTATGATGAGGACAGGAACGAGATCTACACCGGCAACAGTCATGGACTGGTGCATGTATGGTCGAACTAGATAGTAACATGTGCATACATTTCGCCCTTTTGGTTTGACTTGGCTAGCTTGACTTCATTCTGTATAATCCCCGGCTTGGGGCTCACCTAGCTTTTGTATCTGGCAATAGAATGTGTTTCCTTGAGCAATTGTGAATGCAAATTGTTCTTGTAAATATCCTGTGTTCGTCTACCTTACTCAAGTAACATAGAAATTAGCCTCCAAATCTAACTTTGTTGGATGCATCCTGCCATGTTTCTGGCAGAAAGAGAGTGAAGACCTGGAGCTCTGACCTGCTGTTTATGTTATTGTTATTTTCACATGTGTAGGATTTGCAAAATGGTTGTGTTCTGTTGAGAGCATTGTTGTCAGAACTTGCTACTTAAGTTAGTTGTGGTTCTTTTGTCTAAGCTGCTGAATAGTCGTTTTTGAAGCCTTGGATGATCCACCTTTAATTATTGGTTAATCCATACCTGATTGAGCTCAGTATTCTGAAATGTATGGAAGAAATCCATCATATTTTGGCCCCAAGGAATCTCAGTATATGGATATATAAACAGAAACTGCAAACAGCCGCAGATGTTGGTTTACTGTGTCCGTGGTTCACCAAAGCAACTTGCGAGCTGTTTGGCCTTGTTTAGTTCCATTTTTTTTCGTCAAAATGAGCACTGACACGCATTTGATAAATATTGTCTATTCATAAACTAACTAGTCTCAAAAGATTTGTCTCGCAAATTACTGGCAAAATGTATAATTAGTTATTATTTTTATTTATATTTAATGTTCTATGCATGTGTCGTAAGATTTGATATTTAGTGATACTAATTTGATGTCATAAATCTTGGCGTGTTTTTTCTAGAAATTTAGACAATGTTTAAAAGTTTGACTTAATAACTTTAGAAATCTATTTATTTAAGGACAGATGCAGTACTTGCAGTTGCAAGGTTGCGGGCAAGCAGCTCCATATGGCGCCTCAAAACATATATGGAAAAATTTGCAATAGCTAACTATTTGCATTACGGGAAATCTGAAATAAATTGTAAAATTTTTTGGGAACTAAACAAGTTTAGCTTGTGTGGTTCAAATCTGTTACCCTCGGTAACGAAACGTATAGGCTAGCTAGTTCAAATCTGTTACCCTAGGTAACATTGCAGTTCATCTATTTACGTTTGCGTTTCTATTCTTACAACCAAACAGCTCCTTGATGTTATTCCATAAATAAATAAATAAATAGAAGTTTCTTCAAAGAAGCTGGCACTACAATACTACATATTACTGCCAGCTCTAAAGCGAAAAACTAGATGAAAATGTGGAGCGAGCAAGGATCAGTTTAGGCCTTGTTTAGTTTACTCCGAAATTCAAAAACTTTTTAAGATTCGTGTCACATCAAATTTTGTGGCACATGCATGGAGTACTAAATATAAACAAAAACAAAAACTAATTACACATTTTGTCTGTAATTTACGAGACAAATCTTTTGAGACTAGTTAGTTTATAAGTTTATAATTGGACAATAATTGTCAAATACAAACAAAAATACTATAGTGTCAAAATCCAAAATCTTTTCACAACTAAACAAGGTCTTGCATTGCAGAGAGTGCACTCTGCTAGATGGAAGTTGTCGTTGGGTTTGAAGTTTGTTTGAGCTGCTGGCCTTGCATCGTTCACTCCATTCCAAATTATAAGTTATTCTAAGAATTTTAAAAAGTCAAAGCATTTCAAGTTTGACCAAAATTATAGAGAATTATAAAAATTTATGACATTGAATCTGTATATTATGAAAATATAATTAATAAAAAACCTAATGATATTTAGTTGGTATAATAAATGTTATTATATTATCATAAAAATTTTGGTCAAATTTGAGATACTTTGGCTCTTCAAGATTCTTTGGAATGTCTTATAATTTGGGATGGAGGGAGTATAATATAATGAGTTTAAATTTATTGGACTATTTATTTGGGTTTCTGTCAGGAGCTATCGAAGAATTTTTTAAAAAAAAAAATCATAACAAATAGTCACGTAGTACCGCTTTCTATCCAAAACAAATCTCTCGCTTTGCCTCCACTCGATACTCTTCGCGGTTGTTTGGATCTCTAAAATATATAAACATTTTCTAGATAGTAGGAGTTTTTATTAGTTTTTTTCATTACTAGTTTTTAGCGTGAATTTTCGTTATTATATATTAACAAACAACCCTGAGGCCCCAACACATCCTGGCTTGACACGGCAACTGCCAAGGGTTCGATCTCAACAAACTCCAGATATATAGGGCATTAGGGCGGCAGCCGGCAGGGCCATCTTCCTTGCACATCCATCACAGCGGCTTCTGAACGGCGGCCGGCGATGGCTGAGAGGTTCCGCAACATGCAGCTCCAGGTAACGCTGATCGATGCTGTTGTGCAGGGTTTCAGTTGCTGTTGTTTTTTTGGCAAGTATGGCTAGCTACCTGCTTACCAGATCATCGTTATCTTGGAAACGAAACTGAATTTTATATGAGTCGTTCGAAATGAAAGAATGTACATTGGTTACTTTTTGTTGTATTTATTTGGCATTATAATTCTTCGTTTGGTGCAGGATGAGCTTGTTATGTGTGAATGTGATGACAACATTGACCTATTTGTGAAACTACCTCACCTTAAAACAAGATCCAAAATTGTTGAGATTGTTGCGGCAGAGGATATTATATTTGTCATGGCTGAATCTGGGCTTGGTGCTGCTTTTAACCGAAGTAGGTTTTCTCAAGATGAGGCTTTGTCCATGATACAATCTGATAAAAAAAAATACGGTTGTCGTCTGTCCTCTAATATGGTTGTCATCTGTCCTCTGCCTATGTGTTTTGTTTTCAGCACAATGAAGTGTCGAACTACACCGATTGAGTAAGCACATATGCTCCACATATAGTTCTCTTAATACTCCCTCCGTCCACGAAAGAGTCAATTTATAGAGTTGTCCTAAGTCAAACTTTTTAAACTTTGACCAAATTTCTAGAAAAAAATGTTAAGATTTATAGTATCAAATTAGTATTATTAGATTCATCATATAATATATTTTCATATAATGTGCATTTTATATTATAGATGTTGTTACTCTTTTCTATAAAGTTAGTCAAACTTTAAAAAGTTTGACTGGCACGGACCATAGGAATTGATTTTTTCGTGGACGGAGGGAGTAAATTTCAGTGTGACGCACTGACGCATGTATGTGACTTTTCAAAAAGCACCCACAAATGTTGTGCTTTTTATGTAATTTATTATTTATTACTGTTTTTCTTCTCAGTCCTATATATGAAATATAAAATTCCTATTGAATTGATTTGTTCTTCAACCATGCAACTTACCAATGTCCACGGCCTCATGTTCTTTAAGGTATATAAGAAGAAATCAGTTAGATGCCGGGCTTCCTCTATTTGAGTCAGAAAGTTTTAAGTGGCCTGGATTTGTGGTGTTCGATGATGTAAATGGCAAAGTACTCACATGTTCAGCAACTGATGGGTATGCCTTCTTGAACAGTTTGTTGCACTGAATGGTATTTTTCAGAACAATTTTTGACCTACCGGTCTTCCTTTTATCTGCAGTATCTATAAGGTCTTTGACTCGAAGAACTATTCCTTTCTATACTCAATACCGGATGAAAACATCCATGATATAAAGATGAGGTTTGCATTCTTTCCCTCGGATTTATCTATCTTACTGTATTTTAGGGGGCCAAAGGATGACTTGTTAATTTCTTATTACAGTGAAGGAACCATTCTCTTGATATATGATAGAGCCATGAGTCATGTTCCATTAAAGATATTATCAATTGAAGATGGGAAGCCACTGAAATCTGTTAAGCTCTGGTTGCACCCCAACAAGGAAATTAGTTTTATTGAGCAGTTCAATGAGAAGATCTTTGTCAAGCAAGAGGATGAAAACTTATAGATAATTGATGTATGGCATAATTTATGTGTGATATGTTATATATATTTTTACCCTAGAGTATCCCTTAAATCCCCCTCGAGCTTAATAATTTGACATCTCTGTGTTTTGATGAAGGTGTGGAGTTCTGAGCTAATCGAAGTTAGTACCACCAGGTTTTTGGCCCCTTCAGGTTTCATTTTTCTATATGAGAACAATATCTTCTTGACATTCCAAAACAGAACGGTCACTTTATGGAACTTCCGAGGAGAGCTTGTGACTTCATTTGAAGACCATTTGCTTTGGCATGATGATTGTAGCACCAACAAAGTTTACTTCACTAGTGACCAGGATCTTATTATCTCATACTGCAAATCAGAAGCAGTGGCTGAGGATGGTAGAGGTTCAGTTCTCAAACCATGATCATTTCCTTGAAAATTTATTATTAGCATCATTCAATTAATCATGATTTTGGAGCATACAGTAGAGTTTCTCCTTTGGGTTTAATTTGTTGAAACATGTGGGAGATTATTATCCTGACAGAAAGTGCCATCTGCAGTTACTCCATTTGGATCCGTCAACGTGAGCGAGATCGTGACGGGCAAGTGCATTGCTAAGTTGTCTGCCAACGACCCTACCCTCGGCGTCGTCCCTCGCGGAAACAGTAACAGTAACAGCAAGCGGTCCTTGGTTCAGAGCACAGTTTCAGAAGCGCTGGAGGATGTCACGGCGCTGTTCTACAATGAGGAGAGGAACGAAATGTATACTGGCAACAGTAAAGGGCTGGTGCATGTGTGGTCTAAGTCTAACAGGCCACAGTCTATTTGCGCCGAACTGTGAGGTTGCAGTCTCCTTGTAAGCATCCTCTGGATTTTAGTGCTATATACCATGTTCAACTAGTAAACACGAGTAGAATTTTACTATTTTAGTCTCCAAGTTCAACTAGGCTGGATAGTGCCTGCCAAACTTCTGGCAGGAAGATTGAACATCTGAAGAGCTTTACATCATTTTCATATGTAATAGTAATGGTTTATTTTTATATGTAACAATAATGGTTTGTGAAAAACCACTATGTTTTAGGAAGTGAGCCTAGCTCAACCTTAGCGGCTTGGGAACGGGAACATGACCCACGTTCCCGTTCTCATGTTCCACGTTTCGGAAACGTCTACGTTTCGGAAACGCAAATGTTCCCGTTCTCACGTTATAAAATGACACCCTAAGTTTCTGTTCCGGAGACGGGGACGGGAACATGGCTGCTATGAGCTCAACTGGTTAGGTGAGAGGTGTGGCCATGCACCCAATCACTCAGGCTCAAGTTCTCTCTTGGATATGCTCAGAAAAAAAAAGTTCTCTCTTAGACTGAATTTGGGTGCCTATTTCTCTTAATGAAAAACCACTAGTTCCTTCTAGGTTGGATATCGTTTTTTTTAAAGCCATTGTGTTTTTTTTTCTCATATTGTTGTCGTTCGAATATGCATTTTTCAGATTATAATTATCTGGAATTCGAATGCCCAAATCAGTCATGTCTGATCAAGTGCTCTGTAAACGATTTTTGATAATTTTTCTGAGCTATTGTCACCCAAGCTGCTCGCGCAAGGAGAACTCCGGATGCCCATATAGCTTGCCCTAGTAATCTCCCTGAGCTTTCAGAAACTCATGCATTCTGCAGCATTTCAACAGTTCAGTACGGAACCTGGACGGTTTTGGAAAACAGCAGCCCCGAAATTAGTATATATTCTATTTCCTCATGGATGGAAACAAGAATGGTCTCCAAAGAACCTGCCGCCACAGGTCCACAACAAAATTCCAGAATCAAAGTCTTAAAAATTGTTTTGAAATGTAATGCATGCTTCTCCAGGGCCTTGTTTAGTTCTAAAATATTTTGCAAAATAGACACTGTAGCTTTTTCGTTTGTATTTGACAAATCTTGTCCAATTATGGACTAACTAGGCTCAAAAGATTTGTCTCGTCAATTCCGACCAAACTGTGCAATTAGTTTTTATTTTTGTCTATATTTAGTACTTCATGTATGTGTCTAAAGATTCGATGTGACGGGGAATCTGAAAAATTTTGCAAAATTTATTAGGAAGTAAACAAGGCCCAGATAGCTATTCTTTTTGCCTGTAAGTAGGTGGAATTCGAATACTCAATTTGAAGTCTTGTCTGATCAAGTGATATACTGATATGCTAACAATATTTGATAATTCCACTCAACAGTCTGTGCTGCTACTGCTTGTAAAAAAACAGCATCTGCAAGATGATTAGCCCTACATCTTTCACTTTACGGCAGTAGCACCTGACCTGTGCATTCTGAAGCTCATGCCAATATGCCATCCTTATATACTAGGAATTTGAACAGCATTGTATTCCCCAAGAATTGGGTATCAAGTAATGCTAGGATAAGATTATGGATTACGGAACCTAAACAAATTGGACCAACAGCAGCCCGGAAAATGGCATATGCTAGTGCAGTTGGTGAAGTCAGCAACTAGAGTACTAGACGTTATTTTCTCAACAACGAAAACATAATTTTGGTTTTTACAAAGAAGCTGGCACTGCAGGTGTCCGACAAATTCCAGAACCAAATTACAGGAAATGTGGAGCGAACAGGAATCCTACATATTTACATCACTCTAGAGAACAAAACATTCTATCCTTCTACCTAGGGGGTTCACAAACGCAACGAACAAATGAAACATTTCAGACCACACTCTGACAGAAGCACAAGGAATTAGTTCTCATTGGGTACAAAAAAGTCAAAGGTGACATCAACGTTCCCTGATGATTCTCCAGTGTCCTTGAAGTCAACGCCGACAATTTTCCCTCTGTACTGCTCTTCAGATTCCTGGTATTCTGGCTTCACACGGCGCACGGGAACTGTCACAGAGTACACGGTGCCAAGGCCAGCATCAGTTGAGATATCCACTTGGACATTATCCCTTGATTCTATCTCAACAAACTCAGACAATGCCTCAATGACGTGCTCCACAATCTTTTTCTTTGCTTCATCACTGACTTCACACCTGTCGGAGAACAGGATCATCTTAAGCCTCTGTTTTGCGATGTTTGCATTCGAGGTATCCTTTATGGTTGGTGCAGAAAACATTATCTTCCACGCTAATTTCAGACGGTCAAGAAATCCCATGTTAACAACATTGTGAAGGAAGCCTTCCACATCTTGAGTTATAGGAGAAAAATCCTTCCTAGAAAGAGCATAGGTCTGGGTGGAGCTCCGAGAACACCTTTGATGTTCAATGCATAGCCGGTTGTGATTGCTAGATGCTCCATGAGGAAAAGTACAAAAATGACCCTGCAGCATGGCATAACTAAAATGGTAAGAATTTCAGTATATTCATTACAAACATGCTAAGAGCACATCATGGTACAAAAGCTAGTGCAATCCCAGTAAGATCCAACTGCCAATCCTCAACTCACCATACTGAAACTTGCAAGAATTTCAATAATATCAGAGCTGTATAAAGGAACAGTTCAACGAGTGGCACAGCTACACTAGCTTAGTTGTTTAAATACACACATCACATGAATGTTGAGTCATTGCATAAGTAAGCATACATTCAGGTTTTTGTAACAAAGATAAACTGAAGAAATATGCATGTGAAAAATGAACACAAAGACTACCTAATAGAGCAATGATAGCATAACTACAGGGTGGAAACAAACCCCACTTGTTCGAGTGAATGCATCATATATGCACAAAGTTAGCCTCAGTTGTTCTCTTAACTCTTAATGACAAGGCCAGCATACTCTCATGTTGCAATTTCTCATTGAAAACAAATGATGCTTAGCTTGAGTTTATATCAAAGAAACTGAAAGGAACATGATACACAACATTGTAAATACAGACTTTCCTCTTTTCTAACTACCTCTCCAATCAAACTCACACCCTCTACATCTACTACCAGGTACTACTGTACAATGAAACACATGCCAATGAAAGGAAAGAAGGAATCAGCTGTATCGGGTAGTGTCACTAAAACTAATATTTGTAAAGTAAGAAAAGAAAACACTGCACTGTAGGAGATGGAGATCGTAAAAAGCGAAGAAAAAAAAAGAACAACCCAGAAAAATGCCAGATACCAAGCAAACCTAGATGTGGAAATCAGACAGTCTGGTATTCTTAAACAAGATTGATACCGCTAGCACTACCAACAAACACACAGACTTCTCAGGATACCCATGTGAAATAGAGAAATCAAACCACTGCCACTTTAATATTACAGGTACTTTGTTGGAGTGAACTCTAATTTTCCAATACATTAGCAATTAACATACACAGCAAATAAATTGATTGCAATGGAGACGACCAATAAGAAACGAGACATAGTGGTTGATTTTGAGTTCGGGCAGAGCACCATCAAATGGGATACAAAAGCTGTACATATAAGCCTGTAAGTTGGGGAAAACTATATATTGATCATTGAGGGACATGTACATGTACCCAGATATTTAGAATCCAAGAATGTACATCGCTACAATCTAGAATATGAATGGAAACAACAAAGAGATACAAAAGCAGCAAAACATTTTGACCCAAGAATGTTGGGGCAAGCAAAATAATAAAATGCCAAATGTAGGAAAAATGCAGATCTAAAAGTACACCTAATCCTTAGGCCCTGTTTGGTAGTGTTTCTTTGCAAATGACTTGACCTAAGAAGACACATAAGCTGGAGAAGCCACATTTAGGTGGCTTCACCATTCTAGTACAAAAAAGAGTGTCTCCACTCTGCTAGCGTTTGGCAGGCTCAAAGAGGGCATTGACATTGTACAGAAATGCAGTTTGTTCTACTGGGCCTACCGCACACCAGCATGGCTTATTCATCCTGCACTGAATCTCTAGTTCGTCTGCACTACACACTACTCAGCTCCATTGCAGAACACACATGCTCCTGACTCAATCCACATGATTTATCAAACTAATTCCTCCATTCCCGGTTAGTAACAGGCAACATTTAGCCTACCAATCAACACAAAAATGCACTCCGCACATTCAGACTGACCCAAGGCAGCCGCACCCTGTCACCCACCCATCGGAGGCACGCACAAACCTCGAAGAGTAACAACCGCACCGTGGACTTCCAGCAGCCTACCAAAGCATCTCCCGTCAGAGATTTGGGCCTCCCAAGCCAACCGAAAGCCGCACACTCGTGCTAATTCCACCTTTAACAGGCAGGACTAAACTAAATAAATGCTAGGGTTTAGGGGACGGGGAGCAGGAGTCCAGACCTTGGGGCCAGCGGCACGACGGAGCGGCGGGCGGAGCGAGGACGCGGACGGCGCGAGGACCGTGCCGGAGTCGCCGCGGACGCAGCCGACGGAGATGGACATCGCCATGGGATGCGGCTGTGCTAGGGTTTTGCTCTCCAGTCCCTTTTCCTCTCTTTTTTTTTTTTTCGCTTTGTCCTCACTGTTGGCCGTTGGTGGACTGGGCTGAAGAACTCACTTGGAATTTGGAAGGAAGTCGGGACGGCTGTGTTGGTGCCAGGTGGCACGTGGGACCCCGAGTGCGAGTTGGCTGTGCAACCGGTTTGTCATGGACGGATGCGGACATCCTGAGAAAGGTGTGACGGACCGGCCAGCTAGTCCTTGCGTGTTTGGTTTTGAGGCTTTAAAAATTGGCATGGGTTAATTTTTTAAAAAGAAACTCTTTTAAACGAAATTTTTAAGAAAAAACTTGTATAGATTAGCTTCCAAGCAACTGATTTTAGATGTTAGATCAGAATTGTTTGTATGGCTAGAAATCTAAACTCATCCATACAACATCACAACATAATGCCTAGGGCCGTGTTTAGTTTCTGATGCGAAAAAATTCACGATACTGTAGCACTTTCGTTTGTTTGTGGTAATTATTGTCCAACTATAGACTAACTAGACTTAAAAGATTTGTCTCGTAAATTTCGACCAAACTGTGCAATTGGTTTTTTTTCTATATTTAATACTTCATGCATGCGTCTAAAGATTTCATGGGATGGGGAATCTTGAAAAATTTTAGGTTTTTAGGTAGAAGTAAACAAGGCCTAGGATGCAGTCACCTTGCATGGTTGATATGCTGACCCTATTCTAGTGTAAAGAAATCATTTCTTCATAGCCAAGTGAAAGACATGCACATGCTTGGTTAGGTGTAGGTAATAGTATGTTGGAGCAATCTATGACCACCACTTGCCTCGCCCAGCTAAGAAAACATAACAAACTCCGCTTAACCTGGCTCAATCCAGCCATACAATACAAATATATTTTTTTTTGCATGTGCAAGGCTAGCTCCTAGCAGTGGCAGAGCCAGCCGAAGAAATGAGGTAGGGCAGACCGCTATCTACATATAGCGAACTTCACCAATATATCGGTCTAACTATGTATGCATACCATATATATATATATGTTGGTTTATCACGTAGCTATTATATTCTAATATTTATTTCAGCAATCAAGGATCTAGATGTTGCTCTGAATCTCCTAGCTCTTGTTGTTCTGTGGATTCAGTAACATTACTGCTTTCACGAGTGCTTGGGGACGAGTTACTTCCACTTGCAGAAATTGTACTCTTAGTCGTAGTGGTATAGAAGCTTTTTAAATCTGCATAGCCATTTAATTTAATTGCTTTCAGAAATCAGAAAGATTAACTAATGAAGCCAACAATTTCCTAAAAATCCATGGCAATTGGCAATACCTAGTTTCTTATATCGCTTCTGCTTATGGCTCAATAGAGTTGGAGTTGGAGCTGTCGGCCTCTGCCTACTCGTGCCTCGGTCGGCTCCAGCTCGATCTCCATCTCCATCCATAAGCACTCACTGGCCACCGGCAAGCAGCTGACCGGTGCGGCCGCACGATGGCACTCCGACAGTCGCCGTTGTTCGATCGGCGGAGCACGGGGGGCGGCCGGTGGGGCAAAGCGGAGGCCGGAGCCCAGACGCCTGGAGGACGGGGCACAGGCGTGGCCGCGGAGCCGCGGAGGTGGACTACGGCCGTGCAGCGTGGAGGCGGATCGAGCCGAGCGACAGCGATGTAGCGACGAGATGGGGAGCGACGCCGTATCCCTATGTCAGTCCTCTACCCGTCTGCCGTATGTTGCTTGCCATGGGTGGGCGAGGGTATAACACTCCAAAATTTTTAATTTTGGATTGTTATTGGAAAATACTAAATTAAATAAGGATTTAAAATTTTTGTAAAATATTCCAAGATTTTATTCATTGTTGTTATTATAAAAGGAGAAAA
>Ga0182004_10001753_pt1 | contig 16311 bp, 16 predicted proteins | sample Sormic07211540_1_FD_120479 | JGI IMG/M metagenome (GOLD analysis project Ga0182004, IMG submission 120479) | Endophyte microbial communities from Sorghum bicolor roots, Mead, Nebraska, USA - 072115-40_1 MetaG | ecosystem: Host-associated > Plants > Roots > Unclassified | place: USA: Nebraska...
CTAAAAGGGCCCCTGCAGCTGCACCGGCAAGTCTGTCCGGGGACGAAATGGACGTGCGCGTGCGCCGCGGGTACCACTACCACCCGCCCTGTAGGCTGCTGCACCAGGCCACCAGCGCACTCGCATGCGACAAAGCCCCAAGGACCAAGGTGGTGGACATGCGTCCGCCACTGTTGCGGTGGGCCCCTTCTTCCTCCTCCGGTGCCCTTGAGTGGTGCTGGTGCCCATCCACAACACACGCATCCCATGGCATGGCACTTGGCACGTCCTGGGATGGATGTTTCATGTTTGGGTCGGTCCCTCCACTCCCACGGTGCATTTGCCATGCGCTAGTTCGTGTACCCCGGGCCTTAGTGCAACCTCACGAGTCACGACGTACAGTAGTTCACAGTCACTGCGGGCGAGCATGGTGGTGCTACTGGCTCTGATCGCGTGTCTATTTCTGTTTCCAGTCAGCTTCACACACCGGACGCTCTCAAACCGTCGAACGGCAGGCGGGGGAGGCCGGGACTACAACGAGAACAACACCTCCCTCCTCCCCGAACCCCCGCAACAGCCAACAGGCAACAGCCAGGGGGACAATGTGAACCGTTCGGACTTTGAACGGCCCAGCCCAGACCACTCCCTCCTCCCCGAACCCCCGCCACCGCAGGCACGGACTACCCCACGGGCTCCCACGCCAAAAACAAAAAAAAAAAACAAAGCCCAACCGCATATTCTAGGCTGCCCGCTGGGCTTGAGAATATTGCGGTCCATTTGGTTTTACAATATACTGTATTTGGCTTGCTACCATTATTGGCTGTCGCACAACAAGTGTGCTCAATGGCACGGACACTTGACTGGCCACGTTTCATTGAGTAGAAAAAAATTAGAATTTTCATCTTATCTTAAAGAAAAAATAAAATGTTATTGGATCAAAATGGAAGAAAAAAAGCGTGCCAAAGATTTATGATACTAAATTAGTACCATTAGATTAGATATAGCATAAACTATCTTTTTTCGTAAGATGTTCATTTGATGTTACAAATATTTGTACCTTTTTCTACATATTCAGTAAAGCATATGGAAGTTTGGATGAAAATTTGTTTATTCAGAGACGGATGAAGTAACTTGTAGCGCTCCCTTGGACACCAAAATTAAATTGCGGTGCAAAGCCAAGCCAAGCCAAATATTTATTCCCTATATATCATGAATCACCGGGAATTAAACATGAATATAAGTTGTGCTTAGCGGTGGTCCTAGTCAAAACCCTCTTGCGCCTTCTGATCATGATTCATGACTCGTAAGGGCGTCCTTAACAACCTTTTCTAATAGCTACTCTATCCGTCCACAAATAAATACACGTCTCGCTTCCTGAGAAGTCAAACTTTTAAATTTTAACTAAAAATATATCAAATAATATCAGTATTTATATTTGCAAATAAGTATATTATAAAAGTATATTTCATACTCAATATTTATATTTATATTCGGATAGAGTAGCTGACATGGAGCCTGTGGGAATAACTAAATAATAAAAAACAGGATGGTGGTAAAATATGTCACTGAGTGAAGTTTTTTTGAAAAAAGTGCAAGTTAGGCTCTTAGGGCACTCACAATGCAAACTCTATCACAAAGTCCAAAACAATTAATAAAATATTATTTTATGGTATTTTGCTAATGTGACAACATATTTATTGAAGAAAGAGGTAGAAAAATAAGACTCTAAGTCTTATTTGGACTCTAAGTCCACATTGTTCGAGGTAATAAATAACTTTAGACTCTATAATAGAGTCTGCATTATGAGTGCCCTTAGGGCACTCACAATGCAAGACTCTATCACAGAGTCCAAGACACTTAATTACATATTATTTATGGTATTTTGGTGATGTGGCAGCATATTTATTGAAGAAAGAAGTAGAAAAAATAAGACTCCAAGTCTTATTTAGACTCCAAGTCCACATTGTTCGAGGTAATAAATAACTTTAACTCCATGATAGAGTCTGCATTGTGAGTGCCCTTACTATATTGACATGCATCGTTCTCAGCGATGACAATTGCGGCAAGACATGGGGAGGCCTCGGATCTTACAGATAAGCCATTAGGCCTTGTTTAGCTTGTCTAATTTTTAAAGTTCGGTTATTGGAAGTTTTATCTGAGTTTCACGGTTAGTGGGAGTTTCAAGTGAGTTTTATTCACATTAAATAGGCTGTCACATAGACATTTTGAATGACATGACAGCGTATTTAGAGAAGAGAGAGAACAAATGAGTTTTATCTAGATGAAACTCTCTTGTCACTATTACCAACTCTCTATGAATCTTGAAATTAAATGACTATGAAACCATGGAATGAAACTCTCCATTAAGAATGTGTGTTTCATTCAAGTTTCATTTCATCTCACATGACATGGCAATCTTGGAAACAACGCTATGAAACTCTCCACTGAGACTGGCCTAAACGTTTTAAGTGGACAGTATAAAAAGTTGTCATTTAACCTATTTTTATAATAATATTGTGATTTTTTGTTGCGAATACTAAATGTCGGCAACAATACGATAATTTATTATTAAGCCTGAACTAAAATATAATTTTGATAGATTCTGTTTCATTCTATTGCAAAGCACATAAATAGTTAGACGTAAATATGTTATAACTTTAATTTTTATTCTATCCCTATGGTAAATATCAATTTCCGTGATCTTTTGAGGATCCATAAAAATCTATAGTAGTCTTGGTAGTCCGGAATTTTTACTACCGGAACCAATACATTCGTTTCTGTGGACCGAGTCACATAAAAAACACCCGTCGTGGTACAACAGTGCGCCACGACTAAAATACGGTCAAGGAGCAACGTGCGCGCCGCACCGCCACCAGCCCACCACCCTTCTGAGTTCTGACTGCACGCGACGCAGCCCCGGCCAACCCCAACCACCGCACTCAAATCGGCGCAGCCGCCGTGCCGTGCCGTGCCGTGTCGCGTGAAACCAAGCTATCTATCCAACGAACCCCGTCCGGGCGGGGGTGGACTGCCCTGCCCAGCCCCGTTGTTGTTGTTGCGATTGCGAGGAGCTCCCGTTGCCGAGCCGCCACCGCATCCTCGCCGAGTCCAAACAGAGAGGAGCTGCTGCACTTGCAATCCATTCCGTTCCATCCTCCCCGGTCTCCCTCTCCCGGCTCCTCTCTCCCTCCATCTCTAATCTTCTCGTCCGTCGTCTTCCATGGAGCGGCTCATCTCCACGCCCACCTCCTCCCCGTCCCCGTCCCAGACCCGGATCCGGGGACCCCTTTTACTCCCCTCCAGGCGCCTCCCCGCCGCCGCGGCATGGCCCCGGCTGCGCTGCCCGCCCACGCGGCCCGGCGCGATCGCGCTGGCGTCGCCGCTGCGCCACGAGGCTCTCTCTGCCGCACCGGAGGAGGCGCGGAGCGACCCGCCGCCGACGCCGCCGGCTGCTGTCGGCAGCCCGTCGAAGCTGCTCGGGAGTCTGCTCCCAAAGGTGATAGGATTATTTTCTTCCTTTTTTTTTGTCTCCACGTCTAAGATTGCAATATCTAGGTCTATGTAAAATAGGGTACTGCCAAGATACCATACTGCTGGAGGTTGGCGTAATTGAGAGTCATTTGAGTGTGCTGTCAGCTGTGTAAGCAAGTCATGTCTGCTATGCTACTTTCCGGGACCAGGAATAGGGAGCGTGCCGAGTGCTGGGCATACGAAAATAGGAATACGAAAATGTTCTAGGATACTTTAGGGTCCCATAATGAAAGTAGTTTGCATAGGAATACGAAAATATTCTAGGATACTTTAGGGTCCCGTAATGGAAGTTGTTTGCTTCCTACAAAGACCAAAATTTATCATTTCGGCTGCTGTAACTGCTAATGTAAGGAGAGAACTTAATTTTATTAGATAAGATGAGGGAATGACATGCAAGACCTGTTCTTCATTCACACGCCTTGTACTCTACTGCTCTATGCTCAAATGCACATGATATTATTGAAATAAAATGTAACTTTACATTGTTCTGGGAATACATCTGAAGTTAGATACCATATAGATCTACAGCTTTGGATTGGCAGTAGTGCTGTGCTTCAATGTAGTACAGTTTCATTTCGAAATTATAGTACTTTATGGAACTGGCAGCTCTGAGTTTGTTCTGAGAAGTCTGGACAAAGTTTGCTGTATGGTTTACTGACAATCCAAGCCCAGATTCCTTTGCAAGGACTCCCAAAGCGCTCGTGGTCATAGGAGTATTGGTCCTGTAATTGAGTGAATTCAAATTCAAATGTGATGTGAAACCGTGCAGTTTTCAGTTGAGATGTTGTATTTTGGTGTTGAATGTTTATGTCAATGCATCTTGATAAGGTGCTGAGCTTGCTTTCTGTGTTCTGTTGGGTGAATTGCTTTTTTTCATTATAATACTTTGTAGATATTTCCTGGGGAGTGTACTTGAATTGTTCACATATATGTTTAATGCTCAAAACAAGCTGCATAGTCAGTGTTCTTCTCCTAAATGAATGATAAAGTGTGATAATTGAAGGCATTTGCTGTTTATCACACCATTTCCTGTTTCAAATAATATGACGCTTTCTTTTACTCAAGGTGATTTCAATTTTAATGTGTGTGTATGTGTTGATCACAGATAATCATGTTAGCTTTCTTATTCACATTTATCATCTGCCTGCTCTGGATATTGTCTTGGTGATTTAAAACCGTTTGGATGGAATTAACTGATGATAAGTTCTGGTACTGACATGCATCGGGAACTGATTTTTCTTTAAAAAGCTCAATGCACATAAACATATATGCTCGTAATAACTTGTGTATGAAATTGGAGAGCAATTTGAGTATGTAAGTATAACACATCTATTTATAAAGAGTACCAAGGATAGTAACTGGTGCTACTCACAGGTTCATAATTTATAAGAACTTCGCACATCATAGGTATCACTGTATGCTTTATCAAGTTGTATACTGTGAGATTAAATTATTTCCGTCACATGTTGGTATGTTTTGCTTGGTTTGTGGTTTACTATGCTCTGCTCGCGCGATAGAATCTTGTCATGTACCAGCTAATGACATTGGTCATTAGTTTTGAAATTTGTTGCTGATCTTTATTTCCGTCCTGTTCTGATGTGTTAAACTTTCTGTATTACAGGCTTCCACTGCTGCCCTTTTCCTATTGATGACACTTGTTACTAGCTCCCTGCACTCTGGCCTTCCTGCCTATGCATCGATGCAACCAGTTGCCAAAACTGGTGGAAGACTCTTCACGACAGAGATACTAAGCAGTGGTTGGGCTGGTTTTTTAGCTGGGTGCTTACATACCTTGTCTGGGCCAGACCATCTAGTTGCCTTGGCGCCGCTGTCAATTGGGAGATCCAGAATTGAAAGTGGACTGGTTGGCGCCCTTTGGGGCTGTGGTCATGATGCAGGGCAAGTCATTTTTGGCCTGCTCTTCTTGTTACTCAAGGATCGATTGCACATTGAGGTTTTCCGTGCATGGGGAACAAGAGTTGTAGGCCTGACCCTTCTGATCATAGGAGCCATGGGTGTACGGGAAGCTTCGGAGGTTCAAGAATCCTCACTAGTGCTGGAGGGCATCGATGCCAACATGAGCAGCAATGACCCTTTGCAGTCCCCTTCAACTCCCCGGAAGAAGAAAGTCGGTTTTGCGACATTTGCCACCGGAGTCGTCCATGGTCTCCAACCGGATGCGCTGCTGATGGTTCTCCCGGCTTTGGCTCTTCCGTCGCGCTTTGCCGGCGCGGCCTTCCTCGTCATGTTCCTGGTCGGCACCGTGTTTTCGATGGGGAGTTACACTGCTTTTGTAGGTTCTTGTAGCGAGGCCCTGAAAGAGAAGGTTCCCAGGATAACAGAGAAACTGACCTGGGCTGCTTCGCTTGTGGCTATAGGCATGGGTCTAGCTCTTCTGGTTGGGCAGTTCTTTGGTTTCAGCCTGTACTGATGATGTTAGCTACTACGTGTGTTTACTCGGCGGTATTGTTTTTCTGTAAGAGCATTGTTGGCAATTAGTTTGATAATAGATGGTTATTGTTTGTGAGACTACATGTATACTGCTCTAACTTCACCTGGCACCTGCTCACTTCACACTGATTTTTTGCCCTGTGTCATCTGCATTTTTTCCCCTATAGAAGGGTATCACTGTGCGGTGTTACTGCATATGAGGAGCGGACGGACTGTTAACTGTTTGGTAAAGCCCTACAGTTCTGTAGCATCTGCTTCAGCCGCAGATGCAGTCACCGCTAGCAATCGGAGAAGGTTTTGCGCTGCTCCATATCTTCCGGACAGGATTTAGTGGAACAGAAATCCTAGTCAAAAAAGTACAGAAGATTCGCGAGATGCGGAGAATAGCGACCTTGGGTCGCCGGCAAAAGCAACTGACCAGGGTCCCAATTCATTATCCTTTACTACTAATACTAATCACGTCGCGTGTGGTTTAGAAGAGTTTAGAGGGATCCAGATGCCTCTCTAAAAAGGATGAGGGGGCCCTGCAGCCAATCCTGGGCTGCTCTTTTTCTTTCACATGATTTGTCCTGCAGCCACTGGATTGTCGAAAGCAGTCGAGCAAGAAAGGGGGGCTTGCTTGCCTGCTTGGTTTCAAACTGATACGACTACACAAACAAAGACGGGCGTCCATTTAGAATTTTGTAGAAAAATGTACAGATGTAGAGTACAGAAATTGCACTGAAATCAGTTGAATTTTATAAAAGAATACAGAAAAGCGGAAGATTTCTCGTGTTCCAAACGGGCTGAAAGGACTTGTGTTGGAAGAAAAAGGCCTTGTTGTTCCGAAAAGTGAAAATTTTTCGGTACTGTAGCACTTTCGTTTGTTTGTGACAAATACAATCCAATCATAGACTAACTAGTATCAAAAGATTCGTCTCGTGATTTACAGCTAAACTGTGTAATTAGTTTTTATTTTTGTTTATATTTAATGTTTCATGCATGTGCCACAAGATTTGATGTGACGGAGAATCTTGAAAACTTTTTGGTTTTCAGGTGAACTAAACAAGGCCAAAGAAAGAGAGTGACGGTAGAAGCTGCCCCGCGCTGAAATAAACAGCAGATGCTGCTACTCCTAGAACCTCTTGACCCTGCAATCAGGATCAGAAATGATTCAGACTTCGACCGTTGGACATGACAGCAATAAACCATGAACTTCGATCAGAAAAGATGCTGGCGGGTGGCGGCCTCGAGCTCCAGAAATATCCCCTCGCCTCGCCTCCGATGCGCGGGAAGCATCTCAAGCTATCCGACGGGCCATGCCATCTCCGTCGTTATATATAACGCAACGGCCGCGCATTCAGACATGAGCAGGTACCCCGTCTCGGAAAGCCAAACCAAACAACCGCGACCGCCAGAGACCTCTTCGTTGGCCAAGCGCAGGTACATCGGATCCACCAGGCACGGCACGTCGGCAGCACGGTCGATCGGAACGGAATGCTTCGCGTCGACGACCTCATCGCCGAACTCTGCCTTCTGCCGGCCAAAGTCCTCGGCAAGAAGAAGCGCAGGGAGTTCCAGACGGTGGAGCTGTTGGTGCGGATGGACTGCGAGGGGTGCGAGCGCAGGGTGAGGAAGGCAGTGGAGGACATGAGAGGCGTGAGCAGCGTGGAGGTGGACCCGAAGCAGAACAAGGTGTCGGTGTCCGGGTACGTGGAGGCGCCGGAGGTGGTGGAGCGGCTGCGGCGGCGCGCCGGGAAGGAGGCCAAGCCGTGGCCCTACGTGCCGTACGAGGTGGTGCCGCACCCCTACGCCCCGGGCGCCTACGACAAGAAGGCGCCGCCCGGGTACGTCCGCAACGTGCTCGACGACCCCGACGCCGCGCCGCTCGTCAGGGCCGCCTCCATGGAGGAGAGGTACACCACCGCCTTCAGCGACGACAACCCAAACTCCTGCGCCGTCATGTGAATGTGCTGCCCTGCCGCGTCTCATATAAGCACTGTAGCACTAGCACAAGGAGAGGTACACACAACAGTGACAACACAGTCACACACACCGTGCTTGTGTACGTCCTCGAATGTTCCCTAACTTCCTCTCTGTTGATCTGATACAGTTTTGTGCAAATGTAAATTACTACTAAAGTTGAATGGCTTTAGTTTTGTTGTTTGGAACTAGACTCCCATTGCTCATCATTCTCTGTTGCTAGTTTCCTACTGACACACACAAAGGATCAAGGGTTCTTCCACTTGACCACGAGACCCTATAGCAGTTTTGGAGGCTGTTTCACTGTCATGGGATGAGGTCATTACAACGTTGCACTTATTACTCCTGTGATTCTCATGCTACTTCGCTATCCATTATTAAACTACTCCATGCGTCCTAAATTATATAAGTTATTTTGGCTCTTTTTTTCATCCATTTTCTATGTATCTAGACATTATTTAACTAAATTTATAGCAAAATAGATGTATCGAATAGAGAAAATACTCAATATTTACAAGCAAACGGACGCAGATAGACTACTTAAACATGCAAAGGTATGGGCTGGCTTTATAAAACGCCTACCACAAAAGTTACAGTGCACAGCTAGCAATTTCATTTCAACTAGTACAGCGAAAGCTACCATAAATTTCCAATGCAAATCTGTACACAACTGGATGATTTCTCATAGCAGCCGTAAAACAGACGACCAAGAACCACTAAAAAACATGAGGTTTTATCACAACTCCCACGGGCAAGCTGCTTACCACTGTTATGATTTAAGAAAAGATATAACCAACAAAATCAGAAACGCAGGTTAAATCGCCATCGCACAATCAGCAGAGAGCAGCAGAACTAATAATAATGTCATGTACTTTTATATAACTTCGACCACTCAACAGTTTCCGAACGATACCATCCATGACAATTTAATAACTCGGTTTACACAAAACAGCCATCAAACTGCTAGCATTCGAAAACAAACCTACTAGGTTCACATGACACAAAGGACAGGAGTACCAGCACAAAAGCTGTCATGCCCTTTTTATTTTTATTTTTGTATTTTCTTTTTTTTTTCGTTTTTTTCAGTTCTTTGTGTATGCCTATCTCTTTTTTTTTGGTATTATGCTTTTGCCCTTTTTTTGTTTTTTTTACCAACTGATCTTTCACCTCACAAGAGATAAGGTGTGCAGGCCGTTACTGTGAAAACTCGGCCTGCCATTATACTTCATATTTCTTGAATATATAGCCTCAAAAGGTATCGCTCCTCAGTAAATTTCTTGCAGACTTCGGCCCAAAAAGAGGTCCACTCCCATTGCTCTGTAGGCCACCGAAGGTTGATGCATGATAACCTAGACTAACTGAAGTTGCTGATCTTGTCAGGAGAGCTTCACCATGCATTCCTGGCATGTTGGCATGGTATGTTGCCCCCTCAAATCCAACAGAACGAAACTGAGATGCCAGAGAATCAATGTTGGATGTCACAGGGGACAACGAACCAGAAGAACTCCCAGCAGAATAATTTTGTTTTGGAAGCAGCCAATTCTCCCATGCTCCACGCCTTCGCAGTTTGTCACCCTGTTTAAGCATAAAGGAAAAGATCCTTTAAGTGAGAAGGGTCAAAGGGAATATAATAGTTCCTAATTTTAGGCTATGCATTAGTATATTATTACAAGGCAAAAAAAAGAGAATACATAAGATTATCTAATATGTGTTAACCAAGTGGAGCATCAGGTAAACAAAAAAATTGCACTTTGTTGAGCTAACTATATTGCTAAGTCACTACACTTTTATAAGAGGCAATAAGTTGCTAGTATGGTAGTACCTAATGCTCTCATCTGCTAGGGGCTTGTGATCATTACGGATAGACTCAATTTTAGTTATCCTAATGCTAATTGTACATGCAAATGCAAGGCTCACTTTTCCAGTTTGGTACTCATATTTTTTTTAATCAACTAATGAGAATTATCGATGGCAAGACTTCCACCCAAAAACTCTTTCAATCACAAGAAGTAATCAAGAGACTTCCTATCTTTCAAGTGTTTGAAAACAACTTATCTTTCAATCACTTTACTGGACACTGGATAAACACACAAACCACTTAGGCCTTGTTTGGATGTAGTTGGATTTACATCAATCCACATGTGTTGAGGTGGATTGGAGTGGAACTTGAACTAAATTCCACCCCAATCCACACCAACACACATGGATTGAAGTGAATCCAACAACATCCAAACAAGGCCTTAAGAGTTGAGATTGTTGGATGCTGGTCCCATGGCCTAGTATATTGACTCAAAAATAAGTTGTTTTCAACCATTCGGAAGATATACCTATAACCTAAAGAATATAACTCAAGGAACAACAAAAATCTGTAAAATCAGTAGATCCATGTAGAATCAATTTCATACTAAATTTTCCATGGTCATACTAGGAAAAGAACATCCCTTCAGCAAGCAATCAAATGATATAGACTGTTGGTTTATAGATATCATGTCAGGTAAATAAGCTGTAGGTCTATGACAAGAAGCTAAAGTCTATGGCATGATCTAACCAGTAACTACATCTTGATTGCTTAACAAACTTGCCCGAATCAATAATAATAAATATCTGGTAAATCTCACGCTAACAGATATGATAATGAAAATTATATTGACCATAATTTTTCTATAATTAATGTTCAATGTTATGAAATCATATATGTTTAGTGACTAACCTATATGTTTCTTGGCCAAAAGAAATTTTATTTGAAATCATATAACAATAATAGCACAAAGAAAACATTACCTGCACTTCCACAACGTTAGATAGCATGACTGTTTCCAAGATAAACTGAATATTATTAGTAATCTTCTGGACCTGTTAAAAAAAAGTAGGTGAGTGACACCGTCTCTTCATAACAAATAAAAGAACATAAGTACAAAACATCTATCTGAATATTCTTGAAAAGGTTATCTGATTCGACTGTTATACTCCACAAAGACACCATATTCGATTAATAATATCCCATTTGATATATTATAATGGATTTGGTGCATTACAATGAATATTGACTAAGCACGCTACACACAGAAGAAAAACAAAACAGAAACAAAGGCATAAACCTTTTTTTTTAATAAAACACATCTGCATTAGTAAACAAGGAAAACGTACGACTCAGACACATACAGATACGAACATACACAATACAGAGACAGTTGTCCCACCAAAAATGCAAAGAAGCCCCTAGAAAAAATGGAAATCACAAGATAGTCTCTAGCCTTCTTGCACGGCAACAACGTCGGCGAACAACGCCGACGGCCATCTCCGGCACTGAGGACACCCGACGCCACCCAGATCTGGAGGAGCCCCATCGCCAGAAGGCTTTGAAACGAGCCACATAAGACACCCAACACCAATCACCATGGTCGAGTTGAATCCATCGTCGACCAGGGTTACACTCCAAGCACCTCCGACCTTGTATCGAAGCTTGCCTTCAACTCGGGCCGAGGGAAACTCGAGCTCGATCCACCATCCATCCAGCTGCAGAGCCCACAACTGTCGCTGCCTGGTTGACATAGCGCGCGCGCCGGCAGCACCGCCGCCTCACCGAGACGACATGACGGCAGACCACACAGATACAGAGGCCGGCGAACCGGACACCACCTCCTCGAACTCGCCGACAACGCCGGAGTGGAGCACCACTGAGATAGGGAAGAGCTCGAGAGGACCTTATTCCATGGCGTTGCCGCCACCATCGCCGGACACCCAAACCTAGATATACTAGGACCTAATCTACACCACACGGCACAGAAGCACTGATCCCCTTCACATCCAACGCCGAAACGGCCATTGGATGTGGAGAGGACTGACGTCCTCGCCGGTGGGAGCACACGGAAACGAGATCGCCTCCTTTTCGCCTCTCTCAACTGTAGCACCAAGAGAGTTCCAGAGAAGGGACGCTAGACAGTGGCGTGATTCAGCCACTAGAGGCATAAACCTTATGTACTCCATTATCCCAATATGTACTAAGTTTCATGGTGTTGGGTTAGGGGATTTTGTACATAAGAACTCTATTCTTTAATGAAATGATATGCAGCCCTCCTGCACATTCAAGGAAAAAAATCCAATCTGTTCTGATTCAAAAAAAACAAGTTCCAATTATTCCCAGAGAGTAAAAATACCTGACAAATTCCTACTAGGGGCTTTATGGTGAACAAAAAGAATGAAATGTGCATCCCAGAAGCCCAGAAGCATATGATCAAAAGTTCAAAACCCTAAAGACAAACCCTCAACTGCAAGCAGTCACCCCCTTATTTACCAGTTCACTGCCAGGCTTTGTGGCGGATGAAATCATGCTGAAAAAGGAACCACATGCTACTCATAAGACAGATATACAAAGTGCCCCAAAAAAAAGCAAAATAGCCTTCGAAAACTAAGGGAAATCAAACCATATTTCTTCTGCACTTATGAAAATAGTACAATACTTTGCCACTCTAACTTCTGAAGTGAGCTCAGCTAAGTTTGTTACAATATAACTATCATTCATTAAATATGTAGCACCAGCCTACTCAGTGAGTTTCCCATAATTATCAGAAGTATTATGTTAGTTATAGAAAACCCAGTCAAAGCTTGGACAGGGGTATCCTAAAAAAAATCGATTGTGCCTGTGCACATACCCAACTAATGCAGCACATATTGTAACATTTAAAAGGAACCAGCAACTTAGAAAGAGAAAAATATCATATGACACCATCGACAATAAAATATTACTTAACAATTCAAGGGTCTGCCCTTATCCACTTAAGCTAGAATGAACATGCACACGGGCTGAACTTGGTCCATACAAAATAAAAAATCTATAGCAGCTCAACCTATGAAAAAGAAACAGGTTTGTGTCTTGGTTCATACAAAGCTATGACAGCAATAAGGTATAAGTAGTTAAGTGCAGCATCAGACAGCCTGTACAAACATGTAGCTGAGTACACTAAAAATTGGAGGTACTCGCAGGAGGGATGGACTCAACTTGCTATGAACCTTGACAAAAATGTGCCTCAGAGCTACTGACCCCTGTTTCAAGTAACCCACAACTCCAGTAAATGTGATACATAACCTGGTCAACAGCTCCCTGACCAATGGTCAGCTTAAGCCCTACAAGAATACCACAGCAAAAAGTGTCGAAAAATACAATACCACCCCCCCCCCCTCCCCGGGAACACATATTGCTATCCTAATCATATGGCGAACGGCCCACACTGACATTAGCACTTGTGAACGGCCCACACTGACAGTAGTATCCTAACTGTGAAGGAGTCTGATTTCTTAAAAGCAGATACTACTAAGAGATTAGAATGCAACAAGACAATGTAGCTGTGTCATCCATGTTTATCAACCACATCAGTAATATAATCCAGTTTCTTATTAATTGTGTAAGGGCTATCTTGCTGTTCAGTTAAATGATCCATGCCACTACATGCAGTCCCTCTAATTCATTGGTGGAAGTAATTACACAGAACATGCCCACAAGCTCACTAAACAGCTGACTAAGAAACAAAATAAAAATTCAGAGTGGATTTTAGCTGAAAAAACAACTCATAAAGCCTGCAAACTTACTTGGGGAAAGCCAGCAATCAGGGATAATGGCACCCAACCTTGGTCATCCATGCGTTGCCGCAGGTATAGGTCCTTACACAGATTGGCATCACTGCAATGGATCAAGAAATTGATCTGAGCATCTTCACAGTTTTTATAAAAAAAGGATTCCCAAAATGTAGACGAGCTACTACCTGAAATAATATTCTATCTGCTCCAGAAGACCCTTTCGGAAAGGGTCGATTAAAACAGCTTGGGGGCTTGCTGGATGCACAAAAGGCAGGCCTTGAATGCCTTCCGAGGTGGGTGCCGCAAAATAGTAAACATGCGGTGCTATGTCTGCTATTTAGAACAAGCAAATTAATGTAATATAACAATGGCACATGCCCATGATCTCATAAACCACATGCACAAGAACATACCAGGGAAGCCCATAGGCGCCCCATAAGGTGGTGTCTGAGTAGCGGGGCTAACAAATGGAGGCGGCGGCGGAGGTGCTCCTGCTACAACAGCCAGAGTAGGAGGAGCCCTAATGTATGTTGGCTGATGGCCACGCTGCTGATGAACTGGTCCATGCCCATCTCTGCGTCCACCTCCGCGCCGTTGTCCATCAAAACCCCCGTGGTGCTCACCCCCACGTCGCCCACCACCTCCACCATTACCCCTCCTGTTTCCCCCACCATAGCCACCACCTCGGGCATGGGGGTGGGAGCCAAAGCGTCCATTCTGATGAGGATCTGCGCCGTTGCTCCGGGCATTATTAGGCACATAAACAGGGGATGATTCTGGTGCAGGGGCACTCTTCTCCAGCCCATCCGCCACAGGCATCACCAGGGCACGCCGGGCCACAGGATTGCGCACCGGAGCATCATTTCCAGGGTTAGCATCCGGCGCGCCGGGATTGCCCAAAGAGGCCGGCGACATCACCGCCACCTGACACCATTGCAACAACAGTAAAACCCAATCTGATCAAATGGTACCAAATTTTCAAGGTCCCTCTATATCAAACGCTGGTATCAACTCACAGTGGAAGCTGGAGAAGCGGCCTTAGGGGACGCCTTGGCCGCTGGCCCCGCAGCCGGCGGCGGCGGAGAGACCAGCCCGGGCAGCGCCGGCCAGGAGTCCGCGTCGATGATAGGGTTTTCAACAGCCACCGCGACGGGCACCGTCGCGCCCGCGGGGAGCTTCCAGACGGCGGCCGCCGCCCTAGCCTTCTTCGCCCCGACCGGGCTATCGGACGGGGGCGTCCCGGCCCCGGCAACGGCCGCATGCGGGTCGGCGCTGCTAGCCATCGTCCGCACCCTAGTCCGATCGGGAGGTAGAGCCTCGATGGGGTAGCAGGCGAGAGGCGGAGGCGACTGCGGGAACGGCGGCGGCGGAGGCGGGGGTAGAGGGGTGGGGGTGGGGGTGGGATCGGTCAGTGGTACGGCATGAGGCGATCGGTAACAGGGGTTCCAAATATTGCCACGAGGCGAGGCGAGGCGAGGCGAGGGCCGGCGATCGGCGATCGGATCGGGGGGAGGATGGGGGACGGTGCGGCGGCGGGCGGAGCCGGAGCTGGGGCCGATGCCTCCTGCGACGCTCGCTGCTCTTCCCTTGCCTTGCCTTCCCACGGGGGGCGGTGGATGGACGCGGACGGGATCCCTCTCCTGCCTCTAGCCGTGGTGGGCCACAAAAGGGCAAAGCCCGCAGCAACCAGCGTGGGCCCCCCCGCGGCTCCCGTCCGCCCGATCACAGATCAGCGGCCGAAACCCGTCCTGGCCCCGCGCCGCTCTAAAGCGGCTCCCGCTGGCGTCCGCTTGGCTACCCTACCCCTCGGGCTGGCTGGCGCGCGGGCCCCGCGCTCGGGGTGCGGCGTTGGAGGTTGTTGACTTGCGTGCGCGGTGGACCGTCCGATGCGGGGCGGACGGCTGGCTCGCCACGGGAGGTCCGCGTCCGGCGAAAGCGAAAGTTATTGCGGTGACGCTCGCAATCCCAGCGGCGGTGGGCGCCTGGGACGAAACGGCAAACCGCCCCGCCCACCGCCCTTTTTGCAAAAGCGCCCTCCACTGTTTCTGGATTCCAACTTCCACCGCCCTTAGGCCTCGTTTAGTTCCTTCCCGAAATTTTTTCGGAACAATGTAGCAGTTTCGTTTGTTTGTGGTAATTATTGTTCAATTATGGATTATCTAGACTCAAAAGACTCATCTCGTAAATTTCGACCAAACTGTGTAATTACTTTTTATTTTTGTTTATATTTAATACTTAATGCATGTGTCTAAAGATTCGATGTGACAGGAAATTTTGAAAAGTTTTTGGATTTTGGTTGGAAGTAAACAAGGCCTTATCTGGTTGCCTTTCTATCACCTCCCAAGGATAGAGTCGCGGATCACGGCCTGGTTCACTGTTTTTTTTCGCGGGGCCTTTCTGCACGTCGCATTTAGTATCTTGAACCCCATATATTCCACCGATTCTTTTGAAAAGGAGCGTTTCAGGATAAATAAAAACAGAGAGGATCGACGTGTTACTTTGTCGTGAATGCGCCAAGAATCCGTTCAGTTTCTGGCCTCCCCATTATTACAGGTGCGGCGTTTTTCCTCGAGAAAAAAACACTAGACGATCTGCACCGAATGAGAACCGTGGATTCAGTCAACAATTCAACATTGACAAATACGGACACGATCTGAGAAAGATCCAATGAGGCACTCACAATGTAGATTTTATCATAAAGTCTAAAGTTATTTATTACCTCGAACAATGTGGACTTAGAGTCTAAATAAGACTTGGAGTCTTATTTTTTCTACCTCTTTCTTCAATAAATATGCTGCCACATCAGCAAAATAC